>Ga0256842_1002343_pt1 | contig 13726 bp, 8 predicted proteins | sample 4559240metaG_FD_185973 | JGI IMG/M metagenome (GOLD analysis project Ga0256842, IMG submission 185973) | Hydrothermal vent microbial communities from Guaymas Basin, Mexico - 4559-240 | ecosystem: Environmental > Aquatic > Marine > Hydrothermal vents | place: Mexico: Guaymas Basin | collected...
CAAGTCCTCCCCACTCTACTCAGTTGATTGGTTTAAGTTTAAAAAAGCAATTCCCAAATATAAAATGGATTGCTGACCTTCGTGACCCTTGGACCGATATTCATTTTTATGATAAATTTTACCCAACAAAATTAGCACGAAGTATTGATAGTAAGTTTGAAAGACAGGTGGTAGAGAACTCAGATATAACTATTTCTGTGAGCAAAGGCATACAGCGAACTATGCAAAATAGATACCCAAATTCAGAAATTAAAGTACTGACTAATGGATATGATCATACTGATTTTGGTGATGATTTATTTAATAATAAAGTTAAAAACAGAGAGCTAATATATACAGGAACTCTTACAGCAGACTATCCTTTACAAGAGATTATAGATCTTTCAAAGAGCAATACTGATTTAAAATTTAGATTTATTGGCAACCATCCAAGAGAATTTAGAGAACTAGTGGAAAAAGATGGGCTTGCAGATAGGTTTACATTCCAAAAATTCATTCCTCATAGTGAGATTACTGCTGAGATGATAAATGCAGGTATACTTTTAGTACTTGTTCCTAAAGTTCTACATAACGAAGGATTACCTTCTGGAAAAATATATGAATATATTGGAGCAAAATCTCCAATATTAGCAATTGGTCCAGAAAATAGTGACATAGAAGCTATACTTACTGAAACCAACTCTGGTATATATTTTAGTTATGATAACGTTAAAAATATCTCAAAATTAGATATTGAGAACCTTTATAAAATTCAAACCAATAATAAATCAGAAGAATATTCTAGGCGAAATATCACTAAAAAACTAGTAGATTTGATAAATTAGAACTCTATTTATATAGCTTTACTTTTCTTTATTCCATAAATGAATCACACAATATCATCATAAAGCCATATACAACTAATTAACACGCAGTTATACACAAATATCCTATTTCAGACTTTAAATTAAGTAGGTAAATTGCAACCAATAGTTGCAATTTACCTACTTAATTTAGAATTTATCTATGTAATTTGTAACTATAACTTGCAATATACATAGTTATTTTATATCTTTGTGGCTGACATAAAGAATATTGAGTAATGATAACAAGGCTACTTAAAGCGGAAATAGTAAAATACGTTGGACGAATTCCAGTGATTGCAATTATTGGCGCTCGCCAAGTTGGTAAAACCACGCTCGTAAAAACATTAATACAGAAAGGTAAAGAAACCATATTTCTTGATTTAGAAAAAAGTTCTGACAGATTAGTAATTGCTGAAACAGAAAATTTCTTAAATCTTAATAAAGAAAAAACTATTTGTATTGATGAAATACAAATGATGCCAAGCTTATTTTCTGAATTGAGAAACTTTGTTGACAATAATAAAGATACACAAATTATAGTATTAGGCTCATCATCTCCAGATTTATTAAGAAACACCTCGGAGAGTTTAGCAGGACGAATTTATTATTTTGAGCTCTCTCCTTTTCTATGGAAAGAAGTAAAAACAATAACTAATATTCAAAACTACATATTGGTGGGTGGTCTTCCATTAAGTATGTTAGCAAAAACTACTGACGAGTCATTTATGTGGCTCGAAAACTTTATCCGAACTTTTTTGGAAAGAGACCTCCGCAATTTTGGTTTTAATATTGCTCCTGATACATTGCGTAGGCTATGGAAAATGCTCGCTCATAATAATGGGCAAATATTAAATTCATCGCAATTAGGCAATGCAATGGGGCTTAGTCATACTACAATAAACAAGTATATAGATATTCTTGCCAATACATTTATGTTAAGAATATTACAGCCATATCACACTAATTTAAAAAAGCGACTAATCAAAAGCCCAAAAGTATATTTTAGAGATACTGGCATACTTAATTCTTTATTGAATATAAATACATTTGATGAACTATTTTCGCACCCAGTGTATGGTACAGCTTGGGAGATAATTGTAATAGAAAATATTATAAATAAGTACAAAGGATGGGATTTCTTCTTTTATAGAACAGCAAGTGGAAACGAAATTGATTTAGTATTAACCAAAGCGAAAAGAGTAATTGCAATAGAGATAAAAGCATCGACTACTCCTAAGCTAGGCCGAGGATTTTGGCAAGCTTTGGACGATATACAAGCCACAGAAGCTTATGTTATAGCGCAGGTAAATATTAATTATCCCATGAAAAACAATGTGATGGTTTATAGCCTAAATGATTTTTTAGAGAAAGAAATATAGTCTGTGTGCCACACTTATTGTATGAACTTTGCTCCAACACCCAATGTATATAAATAAGGAATTGCTGGCAGAAAATTTATGGTATAAGCAGTATGACTATTAGCTGGTAAATACGAGTATTCAATTTGCCCACCATGCCATACAAATTTAGTTTCCCAAATACCATTTTTTGACACTTTAAGATAATTGGCATCATGCATATAATTTGGTTCTGTATTCCAGTTTTTTCTATAGTACCAAAAAGGACCGAATGACATACTAAACTGATGTTGTGGATTTTTCATAGCCAATATATCATCATGGAGGTCTATACCAAGGTGTGTAATTCCAGCAAAATGACCAGCACAATCATGAATAACAATCGACTGCATTATTTTAGCTCCAATATAGTTATTGAACCTATATGATAAGAAGAAGGTGAGTGATGAAAATGCAACAAACCCACCTTTTTTATCTAATTTCCACTTATAGAGCTCCGTGTTTTCATACTTTTCTTTCTTAGGATGATAGCCAATTCCAGACAATGAAATACCAATGGAAACCTGTGCTTTTAAAGTAAATAAAAAAGCCGTTACAATAAATGATATAAAAAATAGCCTAAGCATAGCTTCTATTATCTTCTAAATTCAGCACAAACTAAGGACGTAGCAATAGCAACATTTAGAGATTCCATCATAGAGTTACCATAGGCAGGTATTTTAATTCGGTGAGTAAGCACTTTTTGTACTTCAGGAGTTATACCATTTCCTTCGTTACCAACTACAATTACACCATCATCAGATAAGTCTGTTTCGTACATATTATCACCATCGAGCAATGTGCCATATACAGGAGTCGTATCCGGAAGTTTAGTTATCCATGAAGGTAAATCTGTATATTCTATATTTACACGAGTTAGCGCACCCATGGTAGCCTGCACTACTTTGGGGTTTAGTGCATCAGCGGTTTCATTGGAGCAAATAATTTTCTTAATACCAAACCAATCAGCAATGCGAATAATTGTACCTAAGTTACCTGGATCCTGAATAGTATCAAGAGCTAGAATTAAATCACCTTCATCAAAAACAATATTCTTATCCTCAGGAAATTCAACCACTGCCAATACTTGATTAGGAGTTTTAAGTAGGCTAATTGAATGCAGTTCTTTTAGTGATACTTCATTAATATTATCAAACACATCAGCATTATTATCTATCCATTCTTCAATGGCATATATAGTTTTAATACTATAATTGCTTTTTATGAATTCATCAACAATTTTCACACCTTCGGCAAGAAACAGTTGTTCCTTACGCCTATATTTACTTTGGTGTAAACTCTTTAAAAATTTAATTTGATTTTTGCTAATCATGATTTCTGTATATATTACCAACCAAAACTACAAAAAAAATCTCACTATAATTAAATAGTGAGATTTTTATTTTGTTTAGAATATTATATGTTATTCAGCAACTACTTCAACAGTAATTGTAGCTTTCACATCGCGGTGTAGGTTTACTATAACAGTAAACTCTCCAACCTCTTTGATCTTATCGCTATTAACAACAATTTTCTTTCTATCTAATTCGATATTAGCTTGTGCTTTAAGAGCATCAGCTATTTGCATAGCATTTACCGAACCAAATATTTGTCCGCTAGTACCAACTTTAGCACCTATTGTAAGCTTAACAGCTTCTATAGAAGTAGCTAATGTTTGAGCTTCTGTACGGATTTTTTCTTCTTTATGCGCCTTTTGTTTCAATACCTCAGCAAGAATTTTCTCATTTTGAGATGTAGCTTGAATAGCAATTCCTTGTGGGATTAGGTAGTTACGAGCATAACCGTCTTTTACAACGATAGTGTCATTGATAAATCCTAATTTGGCGATATCTTGTTTTAATATAACTTTCATATGTTTTATCCTCCTATTTTAAAAGATCACCTACGTAAGGCATTAATGCAATGTGACGAGCTCTTTTCACAGCTTGAGCCACTTTCTTTTGATATTTTAATGATGTACCTGTTAAACGACGAGGAAGAATTTTTCCTTGCTCGTTAACAAATCTCATAAGGAAATCAGCATCCTTATAATCGATATACTTAATACCTAGTTTCTTGAAACGACAGTATTTTTTCTTCTTAGTATCTACTGCTATTGGAGTAAGATATCTTATTTCTGAACTTGTTGCCATGTTTTAATTACAGTTTAAAGATTAATTTTTAGCTTCAGCAGCCGCTTTATATCTATTAATACGTCTTTCAGAGTAAGCAACAGCATGCTTGTCTAATTTAACGGTAAGGAAACGAAGAATTTTCTCGTCACGTTTGAAAGCAACTTCGTATTCTTGAATTTCTTTTCCTTCTATTTCGAACTCTAATAGGTTATAGAATCCTGTAGTTTTTTTGCGAATGTTGTAGGCTAATTTTTTTAAACCCCAATTCTCTTCATTCACGATTTTACCACCAGCTTTAGTGATTAAATCATGATACTTCTTTACCGCTTCCTTTACCTGATCTTCAGATAAAACGGGAGTTAAGATGAAAACGGTTTCATAACGATTTAACATAATTCTCGTTGTTTAATATTGATTAATAAAAAATGGTGACCCTAGGTTTATTACATAAATGTATTTCCACCTCGAATTACCGATAATTTTCGGACTGCAAAAGTAATTAAAATTATTTTATCATAGACATAATTATTACAAATAAAATAGCCCTTGAATTACAATAGCTTTCACCATAAAATTCAAGGGCTATATTCGTATATTATAGGCACTTACTTAGTAATAAAGTCGCGCTGGGATTTAAGTAAGTTTACTATCTGAAGCAATACATTTTGATACTCATGCACAATAGTAAAGTACAGTAGTGACGCTTTAGTTGAAGCCTCCCCTTTCTTAATACGTTTTACTTGTCGTTTAGATATATCCTTAATAAAGTCAGCACCTTTTTGTTGGTCTGCTAATATAGCATTCACCTCATCAAAGTTATTCTCATTAATAGCTTCTATAACCCTATCAATAAGCAATCTCATACGAGAATTAAGTTCATTAAGGTCGTTCTTTTGATCATCAGTCATTTTCTTATGATTATTAAGAATATGCTCATAAGCAGGCTGAGAAATATATGATAATGAGTGAGCCATCTCTCTTAAATAGTCAAGTACTTGCACATAATACAAGCCTGAATCCTCAGTTTCCATTCTGAGCTTACTAATTGTGCTATGCATACTTTTCTTAAGAGCTTTTGCTTCTTTATTGATTTCAAGAACCCTTTCATTAGCTTTTTTCAAACTACGTCTGTCATCATTATTAAGAGCAGCTAGCACATTAGACATTTCTGACTTAATATGACCTAAACTATCAACAACCGCATCATTCATAGATTTCACAACTCCAACTTCCTCAATATTTGCTCTTTTCAAATCACTTTTCTCATTACTTTCAATATTTTTCTTTTGAAGAATTTGAGTTTTATAAAGAACAAAAATAGCTACAGCAACCATAAGTGCTACTCCAAAAATACCTAGAATATGTAGGATACTTGCCACAACGAATGCTGCGGTAAAGGCTATTATTGCTGTGAAGAACCAACCCAGAATTACACTAAGAACTCCTGTAATGCGGAAAACTGCAGACTCACGACCCCAAGCTTTATCAGCTAATGAAGTACCCATAGCTACCATAAATGTAACATAAGTAGTAGACAGCGGTAATTTTTGAGATGTAGCCATTGAGATAAGAATACTAGCCATCACAAGGTTTACTGATGCACGTACCATATCAAAAGCAGGAGCATCGGCCCCCATAGCTTCAAGTTTTACACGAGACTCTGTTTGATCAAACTGACGAGCTAATGCATTTCGCACTATTGTAGGAACAAATTTGGACATTGTTTCACTACCCTTAATAGAAGCACGAACCATAGAGCGAGCAATTGGTGAAGCACCAAATTTCTCATCACCTTCATCCTGACGAGATAAGTCAAGAGATGTTTTTATAACGTTACGAGCTTTTTTTGAGGTCCACAAAGTAACCACCATTATCAAGCCTGCCATTACAAGAAATGAAGCCGGAGCAACACTTTTGCCTGTAAGCGAGTCCATCAATAGATTACCTGGATCCACTCCTGGGTGTGCAAGAAAATCGGTATAGGCAGCATAACCTGCCAAAGGAACTCCAATAAAGTTTACAAGGTCGTTACCAGAGAAAGCCATTGCCAAAGCAAATGTACCTACAAGTACCGTTAGCTTCAGAACATCTAACTTAAATATCATATATAATACTTGCAATAATGCAGTCCAGCCAATAAAGCTAATTCCTACAATAGGAAGAACCATTTTCTGAACCCATTTCTTCAATATTATTGGATCAGCACCAACTTCAAGTCCTAATGTCATAGGGTAATCAGCAAATGTAGACCCTTTCAAACCTTTAATTACAATAAAGTAAGTAATTGCAGTAATTGCAATACCACCCCAAATTGCACTAAGATATTTAACACGGTTCTCGTAATTAAAGCTAAAAGCCAATCTTGAGAAATACATTGCTATAGCACCAAAAACAAAGGAAACAACTACTGAGAGCAGTATTCCACTTATGATTTTTAATGCTGTTGCTGAATTTATATAAGTGTCCATTGAACCACCATTTGCCATTATCTTGAACATCGCAATAGCAACCGAGGCTCCTAATAATTCAAACACAATTGAAACCGTAGTTGAAGTCGGCATTCCTAAGGTATTAAAGGTATCTAACAGAATAATATCTGTTATCATTACAGCAAGGAAAATCAACATTATTTCAGAAAAGAAAAAGTGTTGAGGATTCATAATACCTTTACGAGCAACTTCCATCATTCCACTTGAGAAGGTAGCTCCAATTACAATTCCTAAAGCAGCAACTATCATTATAGTTTTAAATGTGGCTACTTTAGAACCGATTGCTGAATTTAAGAAATTTACAGCATCATTACTAACTCCTATTACTAGGTCAGCAATAGCGAGTGCAAAGAGCACTACAACCATTATTAGATAAATATCCATCTATATTTTCGTTTTAATTTAGATTATATTAATAATGGCAAAAGTATTCTGAGAACTAAATAGTAATGTTAAGCAAATGTTAAGGCTAGGTTATGCTACCTAGAATATTATAGTGGGTTTTTATTCTAATATTCACAGTAGAAATTCACAAAAAAAAGCAAAAAAAAAGCCCTTACTGAAGTAAGGGCTTTAAAGAATAATCTAAATTATTTATTTAATAATAAGTTTTTCTGTCTTAACTCCATTATTATTCATTAACTTAATATAGTATACACCAGCAGCAAGTTCGCTTACATCAATAGATGTGTTTTGAGCAGAAGTTGAATTCATTTGCTCATTATAAACTACTTTACCATTAATGCTAACTATTTGCATATTAAATTCACCTGTCATTCCTTCAATAGTCATATTAAATTGACCATTATTAGGATTAGGATAAATACTAACATTTACATTATTAAGCATATCATCAATTGAAACATCATCAATTACAGTAAGAATAATTGTATCAGAAGCAACACAACCGTTATTATCAACAGTTACAAAAATTGTAGTATCACCAATCACTAGATTAGAGTTATTGAAAGTAACAATTTGAGAAGTTTCACCTGTACTCCATAAGTATGTAGCACCTACATTACCTGCATCAAGATTTACTGAGCCCATAATGTGCTTAACAGTTTGATCAGGACCTAAATCCACAACTGGCATAGCATTTACAGTAACTATTACAGTACCTTCGTCAGAACATAATGTATTTGCAACGGTAACTGTATATGTTGTTGTAGCAGTTGGCTTAACAACAATTGAACTTGTTGTCTCTCCTGTGCTCCATAAGTAAGTATCCATGTTTACAGCTGGAGGAGTTACAGTATGACTACCAAGACCAGCAAATGTGTTCTTTGAGTATACTAAATACTGAGAATTCATAGAATCAGTACCAGCTATAGAGTTCCAATCAGTAGAACCACCTACAACAGAAGGCTTGCGAATTAGAGAATGATCTTTTGTAGCACTTGCTACACCCGCAACATCCCATCCTGAACCTGGATCAGTTAAATCATATAGACCTATAATATCAACCATTACACTATCTGTTGCTGTTGTATTATGGAATAATGCACGAACATCATCACCATTAAATCCAACTACGTAACCACCTTCATTATAAGCTAAAGAATCATCAGCTACTGCAAGCATAGCATCATCAGCAGCCACATTAGAAATAACAAATACATCACCAGCATCTAAAGTAGCGCCAGCAGGGAAGTGATATTGACCAGACCATGGATTACCATTATAGTTAGTCATAATAGAATACTCATCAAGATTAATAGTAGCATTAGTACCATTATAAACCTCTAAAGCCTTATTATTACCAGAACCTTCAATATACATAGAGAAGAATACACCAGGAGTAGCAACTATAGGAGCTGCAAAAAGAGTTACACTATCACCTTCACAAATATCCATATCAGCAGTCATTACAACCATTGGACCTTCGTTAATAAAAGTTGTATCAAAAGTTGTACTAACACAAGTGTTTGCATCAGTAAACTCATAAGTAATTATTTGCTCTCCAAGACCAGAAGTAGCTGGATCAAAAGAATCACCAGTAACACCATTACCTGTGAAAACACCACCTGTTGGAGTAGCAACTAGAGTAATAGGATCAACTGTTGAACAGTATACTGTATCTAAACTTGTAAAACTAACCATTGTAACAGCATGAGTTGTAATAACTATAGTATCATAAACAGTTCCAGCTGGAGCCATTACTTCAACAGCATAAGTAGCTGCAGTATCAACATTAAGAATTGCACCTGTAAATGCTAAAGTATCGTTATTAGCTGTCCACATATAATATGAACCTGCTCCTGAAGTAGCGTCTAAAGCATAACTGCTATTTAAACAAATAGTAGTATCAACACCTAAATCAATTGCTGCAGGAGGATTTGCTATACCAACATTATCCATATTGAAATAATAATCACCAGCATCCCAAGTTCCACTGAACATAATAACAACCTCTTGACCTACATAAGAAGTCAAATCAATCATTTTATGAGTCCAATCTAAAGTTGTAGTATGTGTTGTTGCATCAATAGTAGCAATAGTATCGAATGTAGTACCGCAGTCAGTAGATAACATAAAGTAAAATTTATCTCCAGCTAATGTAGTAGCACCGCCTGCTGAACCATAATCTTTAATTTGATAATCAAATACAAAACGAGAATTGGCAGTAATTGAAGAAATTTTATTTTTCATCATTGCTGAACCAGTATTACTATAACTATAGAAATTCTTATACATTCCTTTTCCTGATCTACCATGGCCAGTACCTACGTACATACCAACACCAGCCCAATTTACTGCACCATCTTCGAAGTCTTCAACATGACTTACTGCAAAAACTGAAGCAATTTCAAAAGTAGTATTTAAAGTATCATTATCATTAAAAACAGTATCAGCAGATAATGAAGTATATGCCATTACATTATAGATACCTGTATTTACAGTACTAACACTACCCATATCAACTGTATCAGTTGCTAAAGAAGCAATAGAAGCCGTAGTACCTGTTAAAGTAACTGGAGTTCCACTAGCATCAGTAATAACAACGCTTACTGGAACATTATTTTGCACCATTAAACCGAAGTTTTTAACAATAACTTTAACATTAGTGCTAGCATTACCACAAATTGAACTTACTGGAGAGATAAGAGTAATAACACCTAAATCATTTTGAGCAGCTGTTACAAAAGATTTGTAAGCTGTATCATTAGCATTATTTTCATCATTAGAAAGCTCAGTATAAGCAGTAATCATATTATTACCACCAATAGTACCATCAAATGTTTGTGCAAAAACAAACGTATCAATAGAATTAGCCGCCAATGATGTGATAGTATCTAAAACAACACTTCCGTTATTAAACATATATCGAATAGGTATGTTAACTTGATCAACTGTACCATAATTTTTAACCTTTACGGTAATCGTATCAGTAGATGTTGTGTTATATCCACCATAATTTCCAATAAAACTTAATACACCTACTTCATTTTGTGGAGCTGTATTAAATGCTAAATATGCAGTATCATTAGAATGATCTTCCTCATTAGATAAATCAGTGTACGATCTTAAAATATGGTCTCCACTAGCTGTTGCATCAAAAGTAGTTGCAAAAACAAAAGTATCAACAGCTCCTATTCCTAAAGTAGGTATTACTTCACTTACGACAGTTCCATTATCTAATTGATATTTAACAGGAACATTGGTTTGTGCTGCAGCACCATGATTTTCAACAATAATTGTAACTGTATCATTAACAGTAGCAGTGAAACCACCAAAAGTTCCTAATATCATAGATACTCCAATTTCGTTAATCGGTTGCTCTAATATAGAGACATCATCAATATACCAACCTGCACGCTGTACAGATCCATCAGATTGTAGTCTAAATCTAAAACGTACATCTGCTTGTTTAAAAGGAGTTAGATCAAAAACTTCTTTTTTCCACATTGAATTATCAGGTGCTGTAGAGCTAGTTCCCCAAACAGTATATGAATCTTCATGGAAATAACCTTTAACAGCATAATTTGCTGAAGTGCCTGCATATAAGCTATCATCTAATGCAACATAAGTAGTACCACCATCAGTCGATACTTCTATGTAACATTTATCATAGTTACCTTCTGTTTTAGCAATATGCCAAAACATAATCTGTGGATTAATAGATGTGCTAAGGTCTATTAAACCTAATTCGTGAAATGAATTATTATTGCTTGCGCCATAAGCATTCATAACACTTTTTGAACCTGAATGAAATAGAGTTGTTTCATCAGTAAAATCAACATTATTATTGAAATTATTTCCAAATAAATATGAAGCACCTTCAAAATCTTCAGTTAATGGAAAAGCATGTGCTCCTAAGAAATAATCTGAATAAACAGCTGTATCATTATTTGCATTCTCATCAATACCATTATTAGGATTACTTATATATGCCATAATATTTTGTACACCTGGCACAAAAGTAAAAGAGCCTATGGTTACAGTATCAATAGATCCCATAGCTAAAGATCCAGAATAGCTATATAACGTTTGAGTAACGCCATCAACAGACCAATTAACATCTGCAGTAGTTAATGTGTTCACTCCATAATTCATAATTACGGCTTTAACACTTTGAGAACCTGCATTACTAGAAGAAGTGAAAACTTCAAAAATTCCAGCATCTAAATTATAAGGACATAATCCTATCAAATTAGAAATATCACCAGGAACTCCTGATGCACCTTGAGAAGCAACTACTACTCCGAAAAAATCTTTAATTTCATAGCTATTCTCACTAGGGTAAGATCCCGCTACATATGTAGTAGAAATAATATCTCCCGTAGAAACTGAGAATGTTGAATCTAAAGGACCTGCACCCGTCAATATTGTAAGTTCGTTAATAATAATGTTACCATTAACCATAACTGTAACTTTACCCCCATTCCAGCCATCACCATAACTATCATGTAACGAAATAGTGTAATCACACGAAATAGCAGTGTAACTAGTTAGTAAAATAAAACTCAATAATAAACTGAGCTTTTTAAATAGGTAATTTGTCTTCATAATAAATAATTTAGTTAATAAAATATAAGTGTTTGAATTTTAACGCCTTATGTAATACACATAGGTATTACATGTTTAATATGAGTACAAATAGAGACTTCTGTTGGATTTTGGGCTACAAACATATAAAATATATCAATGTAATCCTTAAAAAATTGTAATTATTTTTTTAAGAATAGAACTATTTCATTTATTATTTCAACAAACAACTATTGCCTACACCATAACAGCACTACAGATTGAATATCAGTATTATAATATTAATTTTCAGGAAACGTTTTGGTTTATTATTTATGGATTTTCCAGTATTCAAAACTTAAAAGTAAATAATTGATTGTTTTTATTGATAAATCATAATAAAAACAGGTAATTAATTATTATAGAATTTTATGTAATTATATAATTATTTAGTGCAGAAAGCTTTCATTTAAACTTAAAAATAGCTATTTATTTTAATATTTAATTAAGAACACTTATTTTATGTGTTTCAAGAATCTCATTTTCGGTTTTAATTACAACAAAGTAAATTCCATTTGACAATGATAATGTTGATAAGCTAACTCTATTTCGCCCTCTCAAAGCTTCCTGATTATACAGTCTGTCGATATGCTTACCATAAACATCTACCACATCGATAATAATAACAGTTTTTTCTTTTAAGTTAAACTCCACAACAGCTATATTATCTGAAACAGGGTTGGGATATACTGCCGATGATATATCCTCCCTTTCTGCAACATCTACCTCATCAGTAAGTTGCGAGTTTAAAGCTGCAATCCAAGTACCATATACTTTTTTGGAGTACCACTGTCTACCAAAGGTTGCTGCCACCCACACTTGACCTGCTTTATTATACATTGGCTGACTTGCCGAATAATCGCCCCAACGCTGATTTCCGTTTAATACTTGAATACTTGCCGTTCCTGATTTAATATTTATTGGCATACTATAACCATCATCATTTCCTTTATATATAAATGCCGCCATTCCAGGAAAGGTTTTATAGGATGTATAATTATAGCTAATTATGGACTGCTGACTCTCGGGAGTAACACCACAAAAAGATAAATTTGGATAGCCATACTCTAGCAGAGAATCCGAAAATATATTTAAATGCACATAAATATTAGGCATATTAAGATCCATTATACCATGATAAAAAGAAGAATGACCAGTAAGATAATCAACAGAATTACCAACAAACTGTATTTTATTGTCATGAAAAAAGGCCCCCAAAACTCGTGAATCATTAGTGGCCAACGAATCCGTTAAATTTGGTTGTAAAGCATTTGGTGGCATTCCGTAACTATAATCCGAAATAATAGGCTTTACAGATAAGTCCAAATCTCCTTCCGACAAATATTTATCTATTTTCATTAAAAAGAAGGTGTCATTATGGATATCAAAATTTCGTTCTGAAAGAAAATACATCTCTGGACCATAGAATTTATTGCCACCACGTACAGGATGAATATTTCTGCAAGGAATTCCTTTATAATTAATATCCGAATAAATGGCAAAGTCCAATTCATCGCCATCAAAGCCCAATTGCTTATCTATTTGCCATATTAAGCTCTGCTTAAATGACGTTTGCCACGAACCTCCACCAACTTTGATAAGGTTTCCGGTAATGAATAGTTCATTATTGGATAATGATAATGCCGGATAATCGGTCCAAGAATTATCGTTAAAAGGATTGCCTTCTATTGCATATAAATACCAATCGTCCAAAGGGTTGTTTGAAGAAGAAAATGCAACAATAATATGTGATGAACCTGAATTCCCTGAGCCTGCCAAATAAACTAGTATAAATCTATCATTTTTATAATCATAGATAGCTTTAGGATCGT
>Ga0256842_1002344_pt1 | contig 13724 bp, 17 predicted proteins | sample 4559240metaG_FD_185973 | JGI IMG/M metagenome (GOLD analysis project Ga0256842, IMG submission 185973) | Hydrothermal vent microbial communities from Guaymas Basin, Mexico - 4559-240 | ecosystem: Environmental > Aquatic > Marine > Hydrothermal vents | place: Mexico: Guaymas Basin | collected...
GAAAGTTAGAACTCCATTTGATGCAGTTCAAAGTTGGTTTCAAACGAAGCCTGAAATATTTAAGATTTTACCAGATGTGTTTCAAAATATTGCTTTTGAAATGGTACAACGTGGTGAAACTTGACAGGGCTATATTAAGATTTTATTATTAAACTTTACAACAATTTGCTCTAAATTTTGGTAAATTGCAAAGCTTTATAGTTCTTAGTACTATTATGTTTCTTGCAAAAAACGAGCTATTTTAATAAGATAAATATAATTTATCCTAAAACATTTTTTAAAGTTTATTTGTCCATTCTATCTTAATCTAATTATCATATTTTTATAATGATAAAGAATTAAGAAAAACTGCAAAAGCTATTCGACTTAAAGAGATGAGAATAGCGAATGAATTTTTGACTAACTGATATTATGGTTTATCGCCAGCAGTTTATTTTACACTCTCACACTTTCAAAAATCTAGTAATTCTTTTTCTTATCATTCCTCATCTCTTGTATTTCCACTTGTAATTTATGCATTTGATTTATCAATAAATCAAATTTTTTGTTATTTTTTTCATCATTCTCTTTGCTATTCTCCTTTTCCATTTCTCCAATAATAACTGCTATAAAAAGATTTAAAAATACATAACCAACAATAATTATAAAGCTTACAAAATATGTCCATGACCAAGAATATAAAGTCATAGTTTCATTCATTACTTCAATCCATCCTTCAAATGTAATTATTCCAAACAAGGTTAGCATTGCAGTTGGGAAATCCTTCCAAACCCCACTTGGCAAAGATTCGAATAAAAAATTACCAATTATTGCATAAATATAAAATATTATAAATATTAATAAAACTATGCTTACGATTGATGGAATTGCTTTTATTAAGACATCTATTGTTGATTTTAATTTTGGTTGCGAAGTTATAAGTCTAAGTACTCTAAAAACTCGTAATAGTCTTGCAATAGAAGCTGTTGAAGCATTATCAAGAGGAATTAGTGATATTGATACTATAATAAAATCAAATAAATTCCATTTAGATTTAAAAAAATTTCCAACTTTTTCTTCTGCTAATATTTTAATCATTATTTCTATAAAAAAATATAAAGTCACAGTATAATCAAGCCAAGAAAAGTAATTAATAAATTGGCTCTCAATATTTGCAATAGTCTTAAAACCAAGCATTAAAGCATAAAAAATAATAATAGAAGTAGTTAAATTAGAAAACCAAGTAGACTCCCTAATTTGATAAATTTTCTTTTTAATATTTATTTCCTTAATATCTAAGTTCAACCAATAATGCATCTAAATTATCAAACTTTTGATGACTATCACTGATAAGAGCATTTACCATCTCTTTATCATTTTTCTTTTTATCAATATAGTAAACAACCATAGTGATTGATAGTCCAGTAATAGCTCCGACAAATACAGCCGTTAAAACATCAGCAAATGGTTCTAGAAAAGCAGTGCCTTTTATTAATATATCTATGTACTCTTCAGCAATTACACCTAAGCTAATGATTAATCCACTTGCAATAAGCTTTTTAGCCTCATGCATAGCATCTTCATGACTCATATCTGTTGGTGGAAATGTCAGTAATTTAACTGCTCTAAATAATGAAAAAAGTCCCTCTCTAATAATTCTAACAACTCTTTTTCCAGTTTTAATAAACATATTAATAACCGTAGTTACTAAATTTGAAATAAAACCAGATATAAAACCATCTTTAAAAGCAAAAGCAGCATCTTTCCATTTATTTTTTACTTTTATCGCTATTTTTTTTATTCGTTCTTTAAGGACTATAAAAAATCTATCATCATCGAAACCATTTGAAAAACCATTTTTATAAATATCCAAGATTTCATCAAAAACAGCAGTAAAAAATTCTGTTATAACCAGTCCTAAAGCTTGTTGCATACCCATTTTAGCACCCTCACTTACACCAGTTGAAACTACTTCTTGTGTTTGTTTAACTACTTGTTTCTTCAATTGTTCATTTTGAATGAATTTTTTTGATTTTTGATATTCGTGTTCAATTAAATCAGGGTTTAATTCGTAATATTCAGCATTAGTCATATCAGGATTGCCAGTTTCTTGAGCATGCTTGTCAGATACAACTGAATCAGCCCATTCTTTTAAATCTTTATCACTTTTGGAGCTATTCATCCCACCTTCAATTAAAGTTAAATTATCTTCATGTCCTGATAGTTGTGCTCTATCATTCACTCTCTCTTTGGAGTCAGCCCCTTCTGCATATAAATGATTTTTGGAATCTTTTTCAATCTCTGAAACAGAAGTAACATGCTCTCCGTGAATAGAAACATCTTTATCAATTCTACCATTTTGCTTTACACCGAGTTCCTTACCCGTGTATCCATCCTTAACTACCTTGCCCTCTTCCATATTTTGATATGTTGTCTTTTTCCAAGCATCTTTAACATCATCATGTACTGTTCTATCAACATTCTGATTAACTGAAGCTTGCCATTCGTTATATTTATCCTGATCTTTAGAAGTAGCTGTTACTCCTTGCTCAAAATTATGTAAAGTAGTGACATTTCCACCAGTTTTATCGTAAGCAGCTACAACTTTGCCAAGTCCAAATGGTCCTACGATAGAACTTATAACTTCTTTTTTACAATCATTAATCAACTGATTAAATCTTTCATCATTAAAATCTTTTTTAAACTGAGTTAAAAAGTTTTTTGCTTCATTTTCAGAAACATTAAAATTATATTTGAAATCATAATGCGTATTACTTATATTGTGTACTTTCTCAATTTTCGCTTCATCAATTTCGGAACTTAAGCATTCTTCAACTAATATTTTATCTACTGCCATATGCATGCTAGTAGAATTTTTTAAGTTTTTTCTTTTTTTAAATCTTTCTGTTCTGCTCATAATTAAATTCCTTATTATATTTTACAAATGCATTCCAAATATACTTGTAAAATACAATATTAAGAGATAGTAGAAACTACCTCCTAATTTTAATTTATGCTGAAAGTCGTTCTAGTGTTTCACTAACAAAAGTATTGTCATTGTCGTTATCTTCAGGTGTATATTCAATCATTTTAATTGCACTATTAAAAGCTTCTAAAAATGCTTGTTCTTTTTCATGAATTTTCCCATCAGCTTCTATAACTATTTCAATTAAGTCTTTTATACTCTCATAGTTTGAGCTCTTTACTTTTTCTAAATATCTAATAGATTCGTTAAAAGTAGGAGGATTATCTCGTAAAGTTGTTATAGATGTTTTCACATGTTGTGGATAATTTGAACTAGCTACCCCACCTACAAATTCATTTATTTCAAGTAATTCTTCATCTGCAATTTCACCATCTGCATTTGCAACAGCCATTCCTATCGCAGTAGAAGCAATGATGTAGTTAAAATACTCTTTATCTCCTTGAAATTCAGAAATAGCTTTTTTAAATGCTGCTTCATATTTTTCAGCTTTTTTATTTAATTTAGCGACTTCTTCATTCCTTTTATTCTCTTCCTCTTCTTCTTTTCTTGACATTGCTACACCTGCAGCTGCTCCAACTGCACCAGCTGTCGCTGCTGCTGCTATTGTACCAGCACCTGCTAAAGATGCTCCTGCTGCTGTTGCTGCTAAAATTGAACCACCACCTGTAAATGGTGCTGCTGCAATAGCCCCTACACCTAAAGCCGCTAAGCCTAATATTTTACCAAATCCCATATTCTATCCTTCTTTATTTAAAGTTTATTTTTAACCAGCCATTAAGGATATGCTCTATTATAGTGCAGTGCATATTCATAGATTGTTAAAGTATTGTACATCAATTAAACTTACACCCATATAACCTACTATTATGGAGTAAATTATTGATAAACAATATGACACCAGAACAATTATACAAATTAATTGGTAAAAATGTTGCCAAATATAGAAAAGAAAAAGGTTTATCTCAACTTGACCTCTCTTTATCTATGGGATATAAATCTGTTTCTGTTGTATCTGGAGCTGAAATTTACTATAATAAAATACACTTCAACCTTGAACATATACTTAAAATTTCACAACTATTAGATATTGAATTTTGCGAGTTTTTTAAAGAAACTCCCTTAAAACTATCTCTCTAAAAAATCTATTAATCTAGCTTTTTTTCAGTTTCAATAACTTTTTTAAAATGGTGGTGCTGATAAATATTTGATAGTAGCAATAGCAATGTTATTGGCTTCTGCAACATAGATCTCTTTTAAAGAGTAAACTTTATCACTTGGTAGTTTGAGTCCTTATATATCATCAAGTGGTGTAGCATCGTCTATAGGCTGTGTAGAGTGTATCATATTAAGCTACCCAAAGAGTATCTTGATAATTACCATTTAGGAACTCTTTTTCGTACATAGAGATTATGTTATTTACACTGTTTTCATCTAAACCTTGCATCTCTAGTGCTGATGTACTTTGAACTAATGGTAACCATTCAGCACCTCAGAAACATCGTATTCAAGGGGCTTAAAAAAATAGCATAAGATATAATTAAGTTTAAAAGCTATTTTTTTAGATAAAAATGTATCTTTTTTACTTAATTATTGTGATTTTTATAGTGGCTTTTTTTAAAAACCCCTATTTTAGCCACTTTCTTGATGCTGAATGGTTACAACTAATGAAGCCATAAATATAGCTTTTTGCTTTGCTCTTTGTTTTCTAAGCTCATCAAGTAGTACAATCTCATTACCTGCAAAATCTAGCCCTAATAAGTTAGTGATACTCTCAATAGTGCTTAATTTAACATCTTCATTTGCTAACACACGATTAACTGTTCTAACACCTAAACCACTAAGCTTTGCGAGGTTTTCTATAGTGATGTTTAACTGCTCTTTTCTAGCTATTATCTGTTTTATTAAGTCTAATCGTTTCATGCTAACTCCTTGATAGTTTATTATGTCATAAATGACATTGATTTTACTTTATATCATCTTCCTTTACAATAAACATACGATTAATAAACCCTACCACTACAGATATATCAGGGTAACATCTATAGCTATCAAACTTTAACTTTTTTATATCTCTTTGTCGTAGTATAGAGTGGCTATCATACTCTTTCATTAGGTGTTGTTTCTCTTTTTTATTTGGTACATACATCACATGATATTTATCTAGTGAGTTCATAATGCCTAAGATAACATTCTCTCTATTTTTATTAAAAAACTTAGGCTGTAACTTCACTTCAAATCGTGTAAGATTGTACTCTAAACCCTCTTTAACTGCCTTATCATAGAGATATGCTCTTTGTACTGCTTGTTGTAGCTTATTATGCTTAATCTTCTCTATGTATGTTGTAGTAGGATAAACTTGTTCCTCAAAGGTTGCCCAATAGACTGTTTTAGGAGTCTTTTTCGTACATAGTGCCAGTACATTGTCAAACTTAGTATTAATATCTATACATACATCTAACCCAGTCAATTTGAATGTAATTAGTTTACTGTTAAAATATGCACATGTTTTTAATAAAGTACTATTAGTTATCTGATCTAGTATCTGGTTATAACGCATTAAACCAGCAAACTCTAAAGAGATATAGTATGTTGTTGTCACTACATTAGTAAGAGTATCCTTTATAGAGAAGCTACCCGTCTTTATATTAGCTACGACTATATTATTAGTATATACATGGTACTCTCTTATGTAAAAGTTAGAGTGTTGGTTTACTGGATAATCTTTAAAAGCTATATATAGGTTCTCTCTTTTGTATAAAGCTAATATCCCTTCTAGCATCATGTTACGATTCATTTCATTTACTGCATCTATCTGTATTCCTACTGTATCTATTGTTGTTTGGTATTTCATCTTACTTACCTTGTTATATAAAGATAAGAGGATAGTTAGTAATATAATAGTATAGTAGTGTTATAACTGATAATTATATATGTCCTTATATAACTCTTTATTATAGGGAGCTACAATACTATTGTTCATTTCACTAAGTATAATAATAATTACTCGTATAATCTAGCAACTATTTATTTTTTATCCTCTTTCATACAAAGATATAGTTATAAAAAAAAGTGTACTTAGAAGTTAGTCGATATAACAAAGAAAAAAAGAGTTATATTCACATACTAAAGGATCTAATTCCTCTAGTATATGAATGGCTTATTACAACATAAACTCAATAGCATCTCTTTCATTACCACTACAAAGCCCTCCATCAACAAGGTTAGCCTCTATATATTGACTTTCATCATCTTTTTCATCACTAGAGTAAACATTAACTATATAGCCACTATCAGCAGAGCTAAACACTTCATAGTAAAAACCATTATGTTTAAACTCTACACTACTCTCACTTTTGAGAACCCTAACTAGAGAGTTTATTTTATTATTAAGCAATGCAGACATTTTCACTCTTTTTTATAGTTGAAAATGGTGTAGGAGTAAAAGAGAGATCTCTTTCTATTGCTAGACCAAGAGGACCATGAATTGACTCTAACTCTTCAAGTGTGAAGTAACCTAGCTCTGAGTCTAACCCTTGAACATAACCGTAACAAGTGCTTCTATCGGCTTTTGAGAACTCAATAATATACCAAGTCCAATTACTATCAGGAGTAAAAAGTTTAATATAGCAGAGGGGATTAGTCTCTCCCTCTGTTACATATAAGTCTGGTATATCACTCAGTAGTGTTTGTGGAATTAATTTACCCATATTAAGCTGCCTGCTGTTGATATTTTGGCTTTATCCAAGACTTAGTTTCATTGTTCCACCTAAAAGAACACGCTTTTATTGTATCTTTGGAGTTAAAGATAATGCTTCTATCTCCTACAATTACAAGATTTTCACCTTGTTCCAAAATCTGTAATCCTAGATTCAAAATTGAAGCATACTCCTGTAGTGAATAAATTCCTTGATTGTTTGAATTATGAGATTGTTGCACTGGTGGTGTTTGCTGATTGTTCGGTGGCTGGTTATACTGCGGTGGTTGTTGATAACTCTGCTGTTGTGCAATCTGTGGAGCCTGTTGTTGGCTATAGTTTGTTGTAGGTGTCTTAGAGTATAAATCATTACCAAACTGTCCACCAAACGATCGAAGAGAGCGTTTAAGGCTATCACTTACTGCTGATTTACTTGCATTATCTATTGCATCACCAACTGTACGAGCTGTACCAGTTCCTACACCTGTATCTTCTCTCTCTATAAAATTTCTTTGAGCATCATATATTTTGACTTTTACTATAGCACTATATGTTATTACATGATTACCGTTTTGGTTAGTTTCACGAGCTACCTCTTCAAGTCTTGTGATTGTATAATCCCACATATAATTAAAAATAGTATTTGCTACATTGATAACATCATAAGTTTCAAGATATTTAAAACTCATTCCTGCTTTATCTCTACTTTTTACTCTACTATCATCAAGGTTATACGATAGTGCTTTTAATTGGTTTTCTGAAAACATAATTTTACCTCCTTATGCTGCTTGTTGTTGTTCAACTATGTTTAGTAATTCTGTGGCTTGATTATTTGAGCTGTTACGACGAAAGTTCACTTTTATTTTTGCAGGTACTTCCTCTTTTGCTACACCAACCTCTACAAACTTATCTATCTCATTCATACCCTCTAAGGTACACATAGCCTCTTTTACACTTACTTCATCTACAACTACTCTAAAATAACCTAGTTTAATAAGCTCCTCTGAATTGATAATATTTAGTGTATCTTTGGTTTTGGTCTTTGATGGTGTGATTGTGATTGAAGAGATAGCAGTACCATCAAGTCTATCTATTCCATACTCTGATAGAACCTCTGCTGTAGCTTCAAGTGCTGTAGTTTTTGCTAGTGTTAGATTTTTCTTTAGAGTTTGAAACTCTTTTATATCATCTGATATGTAAGCGATTTTATTGTCAAGTTCTTTTATGCTGAGACCGATATAATCAGCTTTTGCATGATAAGGTTTATTACTCTCTAACACTTGTCGTACATAGTTTTTAAACCATTCAGTTTTATCTGTGTTGATATTCTCTATCTCTGTTTGAAGTCTATAGTTTGTCATCTTCATTTTCTTATCCTTTATAGGTATTTTGCTAATATTTGAAACTCATTTTTTGGTATCTCTGTAAGCTCTGCTAGAGTTGGATGATACTTTGGGTTTAGGTTATCTTCTATCTCTTTTCTAAGTGCATCTACACTCTCCGTACAAGCTACATCTTTAATATCCCATACTCCACCATCATCACGACAGTTAATTTTATAGTAGAAATATTTCAACTGTTTTACTTTATGCTACTATTTGTGATGGCTCTTTTATAAAAGCTATCCTCTCTGCTATATCCCATAAACCTTGATTTACCTCTACATCTTTAGATATAGACTTAATCTCTTTACTTGTAAATCTACGACCTGTATCTTTATTAGTACCTGATATATTGCCACGAAGTAGATTCTCTTGGATTACATTAAGTACGGTGTAGAGATCATCTTTCGTATCTGCATCTCTATGAGGTACAAGTAAATCTTTAGCTTCTACTTCTAAATGTTTATCAAATCGTAAAGGGATAGATGAACGAGCAAAACTCTCTTGTTCTAGTTGTGTGAGTTCTATAGATTCTAAATGTTGAACTTTTTGCATAAGTTTTGGTTTTATATCTGTGATACTCTTTACTGCTGTAGTAACATCATTTTCTCTATCTCCAAGATGTTTAATCTTATAGCTTTCAAACACACTATCGGCTATTACAAGACCGTTAGAGCATACAAATCTATAGATACCTGCTGAGATACTAAAACTCTTAGTTCTGTCGTGAGAGTTAAATAAAAGTAGTTCTACTGCATTATCTTGTGGGTGTAGTAAATCATCAAAGTGACGAAACCTTACAAGATGTTGCTGATAACCATTTTTACCCATATCTCTAACTGATGCTTCACTTACACTTACTGGATACCAGTTGTTGGCTTTTATCTCATCTATTACATTTATGGTTGGGATGAAATAATATTTATCACTAACATCTGAGTGAGCTTCTTCTGTAAAAAGTGCTGGGGCTTGGTTCATTAGTTGTTCATTACTTAGTGGAAATTGTGACATGCTGGAATCCTTTTTTATCTTATTTATTTGTTAAAAGCTATTGCTAAAACTTACTCATCATCTAGTATCTCTTTTACAACTGTTCCTACTGCTATGGCTATAGCTAAAAGTTGTGGTAGTGGTAACATTTTAAGCTCCTCTTAGAGGGTTGTAATTAAAGTTATTTGCTGAGATAAATACCTCACCTTGAAATGGAATATATGGCTTTGTAAAAAATGTTGTTGCTGTTATATTTTTTAGCATTGAGTTTCCTTTTTTTTTAAATTATGATTGATGACTCAACCATAGAACAATCCTATGAAAGGAGTGTTCTATTCTATTTGTATTATATGTGGTTGAAATTATTTGGAAACCTGACTAACTAAAAAAATTGTATAAAAAAGAATAATAATAGAAACTATAATATATTTGAATTAGATAAGATGCTTCAAATACCTTATTTTAGGGATTTAGTGAGATGTTGGGGTGTCTTACAATATGTTATCCATAATGTGTTCTATAATTTTCATCTATTATAAGCAATATTTCAAGGGATTTAACTATTTTAATACTTTACCATTTAAGATAAAGCATTAAATTTTAGATTATTATTTTCCGATAAAATTAACTTTCGTTCCATCAATACAAGACCAATTATTATAGAAATCTTCATCTAGTTCTTCGTTGGTTTTAAAGAGAAATAGATTGTTATAACTTTCAATTCCAGCCTCTTTTTGGAGTCGATTCATAACGGACTTTTTTACACTTTCAAATTCACAAACTACTATAACTTTATGTGATTTTTTAAAGTTATATTTATCAGAAACCACACCTTGAGATATAGCAATAATATGAATGTAAAGTTGTTCAAATAATCTTTTACTATCTTTGCCATTATGTTGTTCAAACAGATAAAGATACTCTTTATTATCAATACTAAACATTGTATTAATATCTGGAATAAAAGAGTTTGTATCTTTTAATTTAATTCTATTTAAAGCTGTAACATGTTCATTTTTTATGGTGCTTCTATTGTTCCCTGATTTATCAAAATAATAATCTAAAAATAGCATTTCTCCATTTTTATTGTCAAGCCATTGTCTTAAATAGATATGAAAACTAATAGTAAATCTCCTATGAAAATAGTCCTTTAATTGCATAGTTTTATAACCTCTTGGTGCTTTAATTTGATCGAGTGAATACTCAAACTCATTTTGTAAGAACATCTTGCCATATTTAGTTAGGTAATAAAAGCTTTCTAGCTTACCGTTTACGGGATTAAAATCATACTTTGCTATTAATGGATTATTTACATCTAGCAATTTTTTAAGAGATCTAGTTAAATAATCTCTTTTTTTGAAAAGTCCCATCTTCACAAATTGTGAAGATGTTAGGTATTTGAAGTTAGCTAAATATTGGATTGCAGTAATCTGACTTTCTGTTAAATGAAACATTTCCTACTCCTCAATCTCAAATTTAGGAACAGGTAACGATGGAGTTGAGTGATTAGCTACATTATCATCCGTACTCTCTATTACAGTTGTATCAATAATCTTTGTGTAATACTCTTTTCTCCAATATTTTTGGTGTTGTTTCCATTGTACATCTGAAATAGCATCGTTATCTCCTACAAATCTATCTATAGCCATTACTTTAACAGGTGTTTTAGAATCTACTTTAACATAAAACTCACCTTTTTGAAGTTCCATTAATTGTTGAGAAGCAATACCAATTTCATCTGCCATTATTTTTGAATCCTTAATGGAATTATTTCCTACAATTTTAATGTGGGTATTACTTATCAAACTATCTCTAGTTTTTGTATCTATTTGAGATAGATTTTGGTGTGAACAAACAACTGATAATTTGAATTTTCTGCTTTCAGACAATATCTCCTGTAAAGTACTATTTACAAAGTTTTGAAACTCATCTAAGAATAAATAAGTTTTTGGTCTCATCGCTTCTGGAAGATTAGCTCTTTTTAGGGCTATTCCTTGTATCGATGCCATAAGAAGCTTTGCTGCTGGTATCATAGATTTTGGAAATCTAAAGATTATTATTTTTCCTGTACTTTTCATCAGCTTTTCTAGGTTTATTGTGCTTTTACCAATAATAAAATTAGCAAAAAGAGGGTTGTTTAAAAGAATTTGTAACTTAGTCGCAATTGCATCTTTTGTTTTATCAAGTTTTACTTTAGTGAACTGATTTTGAAAGAAGTCTCTATGTGACTTAATAGGACTTTTTAATCCTAATTCTATTAAATTTTGATTATGTTCATTATCCATAAAAGCAATTAACTCATCTATCCCTGAATCTCCTTTTTGTAATAACGCATATATGCAAGGTATTAGAACTGCTTCCATATTTGGTGTAAACTCAGTACCAATAATACTTTTAATAGCAATTAAAAGTTCTTGAGACATAATAGATAGTGATGCTATATCACGATGTTTAGTTCTAAGTGGATTATGTATAGATGTAAATTTCTTTGTATTCATCATATCGATGTATACAACATTCTTTTTATCTGCTACTACCTTCGCAATTTGCCTAGATAAATCTCCATTTAAGTCAAGAATAATTATGTTACTATTTTGTTCAAAATAAAACCTTAGAATCAAAATCTTCATAATTTCAGTTTTACCCATGCCCGTTCTTGCTAAAATATACGCATGTACAAATAGCATAGGTGATATAAGTAGACCATCAATAGTTTTAGGATTTGTTGGATCTAGTTTTAATATATCATCATAACCTCTTACTCTGTTATATCCTGTTGTTATTATTTCATTTCTCATTTTTTATCCTTTACGCCGTTTTTATTGTATTACTTAAAAATTCTGCAAGATCAATAATAGTAAAAACCACTTTTGAATTCTTAGCAACACCTAATTTTTTGTAGTTTGGAATCCCTATATTTTTAGAGATATACAAATCTACAGTAGAAACTGATACGCCTAATTCTGAAGCCAACTCTTTTTTATTAACGGTTGCTTTTTTATATCGTGATTTTAAATCTTGGTAGATTAACAATGATTGGGGATTTGTGAAGTTTTCCATAACTTAGCCTTTATTTGTAAAATGTAAGGAAATTATAGAAGAATATAGAGGTACTTCATACCGTCTAAGTTGAAATGTTTTTAGGGTTATATGAATAAGATAGTGAAATTTTCTCAAAATAGAGAAGAAGAAAGTTGTTGTGTGAACTTCCTATATTGTAGCTTTTTATTTATTAAATAAAAATTATAAAGATGCTAAAATACAGAAAATATATGAGGAAAGATAAAATGGTTGATTTATCAAAAAGAGGTAGTAAGAAGTATACAGATATCAATAAATTTCAATCCTATGAACTTACTCATTGTATAGTATATGAAATGGCTATTCGCAATAAAAATGTTATTGAAATATTTGATAAATTAGAATACATTAAAAAAATTAAAGAACTTCATCCATATTTAAAAGAGATAACAGACAAAAGTTTTGTCATGATTGATGAAAATAATACTTGTGGATTAACACATAAAGAAAAGAAAATATTTATAAAGCTTAGTGAATGTAAATTCAAAGATTTTCAAAATGAAATTGAAAAGTTAATAGATTGCAATAAATCAAAAAAATATCGTAAAAATTGGATGGCTGAATTAGAAGACATGAATGATGATGAAGTCATGTGGATGGAAGATATAATCCTTTATACTTATAAATATGATGGCAATATTGAACACAATTTTGAAGATGATACTAAACTGTGCGGTGGTCAGTTGCAAATAATAATAAAAGCTTTAGAAGATGATTTAGTTAATAACTATCTTTTATATCCAGAAGGGTATGTTGTTAATTATTATGGTGCTGATGAAGATTATCTTCACGAAGTTGAAAATAAAGAGAAGAAAGATATAGGGACAACTTTCGTTGATGGAATAAATGAAAGTATTTATGAGGGGTTCCATATATTACAAGAATATACGAATGAATCCAATAAAACACACACCATTAATCAGATAATTCCAAACTTTAAAAGAAAAATCAACAATTCTAACCAAATTGCTACAATGTTGAATTTCTCACTTCCTGAAGATGAAATTGTAGAATATGTAAAACATATCAAAAGAACTTTAGATAATAAAGATGTAAGAATCATAAAATCTCCTTTAGAATTATTAGGAGAAGAACTAGATAAAGCTGACAATATTAGTAATATGTGTTCAAAAAATAGCCGCGATAATGAAAAATGTTTTGATAAAAGAAATGGCTTATCAAGAACAGACAAACTTGCAGATATGTTTTTTATATATGATAGTGTAAAAGCTGGAAATAAAAAGTTAGATATTATGATAGAAATAGATAAGTATTACGATCATGATAATAAAAGGAAAAAAAGTTTTAGTGGGGATACTTACGATAAATATAATCTTATAGCAAAGGATTATATAAACAACGAAAGATATAAAGAACTGATTAGTGGAGTAAAAGAATAAAGTTTTTAGTAATGGGTAGCAATAGGGTAGCAAAAGCTATTAGTGGCTAAACTTAAAATAGTTGTTAAAGTGCTTATTTTAGGGGTTAATTGTATGTTTAGAAGTGGTGGACCCTCAGAGATTCGAACTCTGGGAGGTGTGACCCTCGCCGGTTTTCAAGACCGGTGCATTCGACCAACTCTGCCAAAGATCCACGTTTTGTATTGATAAGT
>Ga0256842_1002345_pt1 | contig 13719 bp, 14 predicted proteins | sample 4559240metaG_FD_185973 | JGI IMG/M metagenome (GOLD analysis project Ga0256842, IMG submission 185973) | Hydrothermal vent microbial communities from Guaymas Basin, Mexico - 4559-240 | ecosystem: Environmental > Aquatic > Marine > Hydrothermal vents | place: Mexico: Guaymas Basin | collected...
CAAAAAATTTATAATATTGTATTAAAAGCCCAGCTTAAGACTATTAAAAACATAAAAATCGGAATGGAAATCCGTGAGCTTGATAAAATTGCAAGAGATGTTATTTCAAAAGAGGGTTACGGAAAATATTTTGTTCATTCTCTAGGTCATGGCGTAGGGCTTGATATTCATGAATGGCCGTATGTGAATTCGAGAAATAAAATAAAAATTCAAGAAGGTATGGTTTTTACAATAGAGCCTGGAATTTATATACCAGGGAAATTTGGTGTGAGGATTGAAGATATGATAATGATCACCCATGAGGGGAAGGTTGAAGTACTCAGTGAAGAGTAAACAGTTAACAGTGAACAGTGAAAGAAGGTGAAAAGGGTGAAAATGAGCGTAGCGAACCCGGCCACTTGAAAAGTGGCGGGGGAGGGTGAAAACGGAAAATGGACAATGGACAATGGAAATCCTTAACAACCTTAATAACTTTAATTACCAATACACCAATAACCAATATACCAATAACAAATTACAATATTATTTATTTTGCTTTAAGCTTTGTACTTTGAGCCTGTTAAATAAAAGGAGAGAAATGAATATAGGAAAAATTAGAAGCATACTTTATAAAAGCGCCAAATATCTCGGTGATGTTAATGCAATAAAAAGAGCTTTAAAAAAAGGTGATTTTACACCTGTAATAAAAAGAATAATCAGAAGAATTTACGGATATATAGCAGGGAGGGGAATGCCGAAATAATGGAGAAGGAAGAATTGAGAACTGAGAATAATAAACTACACAAAATAATTAAAACCACTTTTTTCCCGGCAAAAATAAAAAAAAGTGCTAAAAAAAACACTGTTCTTATCGGAATAGGGTGTAATGTAGGAAACTGTATAAGAAGATTTAAGAAACTGTATCTTTTTTTATCAAAACATCCCAAAACAGATGTTGTCCAAACCTCTATCATTTACAAAAATCCGCCGTTTGGATATCTTAACCAGCCTGATTTTTATAATTCCATAATGGTAATAAAAACAGATTATTCTCCGTTTGAGCTTTTACGTTTTTTATTATACACGGAAAAAAAATTCGGTAGAATTAGAAGCTTTAAAAATGCCCCAAGAACATTGGATTTAGATATAATACTTTTTAATAATATTAAAATTGAGACAGAAAAATTAAAAATACCGCATCCTTTTTATAAAAAAAGAGATTCCGTTTTGGTACCACTTGCATTAAAGGATTAAATTGAAGTTAAAAACTTTTACGGCACCGACTTATACCGAAGCGCTAAACAAGGTAAAAGAAGAACTTGGTGATGATGTTGTTATTGTTTCAAGCAAAGAAATAAAAAAGAAAACCCTCACGTCACAAGGATTATATGAAATAGTTGTGGCTGTAGAGGAAGATACCATTAAACCGAGAAAAAAAATTACCAGCGATGAAGAACATGTAAAAGAGGTGATGTTAAAATTAAGTTCCGCCGCAAAAGAGATATCTTCGCTCTCAAAAGACGAATCTTCGTTTGATTATAATTCTGCAAAAAAAAACATACCGCTTTGCAATAATCCTTTGGAACCCCCTAAAAGTGAAGATATAGCGGTACTTAAAAACCAAATTTCACAAATTGCCGATACACTTAAATTTTTACAGGCTACGGTTTGGGATATGGTAAATAAAAACGACCTCGAATTGCCGCCGGAATTTAGTGAAATATATGCACTTTCCCGTGCAAGCGGTATGAGTAAAAAACATCTTGATGAAATAATGAAACTTACCATTAAATATATGCCTCTTAAAATGAGAAAAAACAGAGAAACGATTAAAAGATATTTTCACACTCTTCTTAAAAAAATGGTGCCAATCAGGGTGGAAAGGGAAATAAGACCTCCGCATAAAAAAATTATGATGTTTGTCGGACCTACAGGTGTCGGTAAAACGACAACAATTGCAAAGCTGGCAGCCAGGTATGCTTATAAACTTTCACAAAGACACAAAGTTGGAATCATAACCCTTGACACCTATAGAATTGGTGCGGTTGAGCAGCTTATGACTTATGCAAAAATGATGAGGCTTCCAATTGAAACCGTGGTTGATCCCAATGATTTCGGAGAAGCTTTAAATTCTCTAAGACATAATGATTACATTTTAATTGATACGGTAGGAAGCTCTCAGCACGATAAAGAAAAAATAGAAAAACTCAAAAGCTTTTTAAAAGTGGATACATTTGCCGAAATAAATATTAATTTGGTTCTTTCCGCCGTTACCAAATATGAAGACCTTGTGGATATATGCAATAATTTTTCGATACTTCCAATCGATACGTTTGTATTTACCAAACTTGACGAAACAAAAACGTACGGTAATATATTTTCACTTCTTCTTGATACCAAAAAACCTGTAAGTTATTTTTCTATAGGTCAGGAAGTACCGGATGATTTGATGGAAGCGGGGGCGGATTATTTATTAAAAGGCATCTTAAATAAGGAGTTTAATTGAAAACTCAAGCGGATAAATTAAAAGAACTCTTAAAAACGGATAATATCACGCGCCCTAAAAACACACGTTTTATTGCAATTACAAGCGGTAAGGGCGGTGTCGGTAAAACAACCGTTACAGCAAATTTGGGATATGCTTTACATCAGCTCGGATTTAAAGTGGCGCTTTTTGATGCCGATATAGGCCTTGCCAATCTGGATGTGATACTTAAAGTAAATGCCCAAAAAAATATTTATAACGTATTAAAAAACGAATGTTCTTTAAAAGACATAATTGTGGAGATTGAAAAAGATTTCGTGTTAATCCCCGGAAAAAGCGGCGATGAAATAATGGATTTTGCCGATGAATCGAGTCTTAGCCGTTTTTTTAACGAGCTTGAGTTTTTAAACGATTATGATTTTTTTATCATTGATACAGGCGCAGGTATAGATAAAAAGGTTCAGATGTGGCTTGAGGCCGCCGATGATATTATTGTGGTCACTGTTCCTGAACCGGCTGCGATTACCGATGCATATGCGATGATTAAAATTATCAGCGAAAAAAAAGAACTTGCTTTTATGCTTTTAAATGAAGTGGCGAGTGAGAAAGAGGCAATAAACATATTTACGAAAATAAAAAATGTTGCCAAAAGCAATTTAAATCCGACGTTCAGGCTTCAAATGATAGGCCATATGAAAAAAGACAAACTTATTACAAACTCTTCAATAAAAAGAGTTTTGTTTGTAAAAGAAGATCCTCTCTCAGCTCCAAGCGAGCAGATTTTTAAAGTGGCAAGAAAGCTTGCTAAAATTTCGGAACGGAAAGTGCTAGAAGAAGATAAACGTATTACACGCTTTTTCAAAAAAATATTTTCAGGATTTTAAAAGGTGAGAAATGAGAGGAGAAAACTTTATCTTTTTTTTGGCTTCTAGCGGTTTTTTTATTGGAATAATATTTTCTATTCTTCATAATCTCGATTTTCAGGAATTTTTATATGCCACGTTATTAATTACGGCTGTTTTTTATTTATTGGGTCTTGCCAGTGTTACATTTTTTATAAAATATTTAAATATTAAGAAAATTATCTATTTTAATAAACATGAAATTGATGAAATTTTAGATGTACAAATAAAAGAATTGGAAAAGAAAGAGGATTTTATACTTGAAAGTTATGAATTTATTAAACAGATCGAAGAAGAAGAAATCAAAATTGTAAAGAATAAGTCATGACGCCTGTAAAGTCAAACCCCTATGAAGAAAATTTAAAAACATACAAAGACCAGCTGGCCGTTGATTATATGCCGGCAGTAAAAGCAATGGCGGCAAGACTTAAGGAAAGACTGCCAAGCAGTGTGGAATTTAACGATTTGGTATCAATCGGGCTTGAAGAGCTGGTGAAACTGGCAAGAAGATATGACCCCAAGCAAAACGATAATTTTTGGGGATATGCCCAAAAAAGAATTTACGGCAGTATGCTGGATTTTTTAAGAAGTCTTGATACTGTCAGCAGAAGCGACAGGAAAATCATAAAAGACATTGAAAAAGTTGTCGAAGCTTATCAAGCGGAACATAATGTTGAACCGGATGACGAATATATAGCGGATATGCTTGGAATTGAAGTCGAAAAAGTAAGACGTGCAAAAAACGCCAGTGAAATTTACAATGTAATGCCCATAGAAGAGCAGATGAATTTTTTTGAAAATATAAGTATAAAAATAGAAGAGGAAGAATTAATAGAGGTAATAAAAAAAGTTTTGAAAAAAATGAGTGAAAAAGAACAGCTGGTTATACAACTTTATTATTTTGAAGAGTTGTCTTTAAAAGAAATCAGTGAAATTTTGGGGGTAACTGAGAGTAGGATTTCCCAAATTCATAAAAATGTAATAAAAAAATTAAGGAAAGAGTTAAATGGCTGATATTTTATCCCAGGAAGAAATAGACGCACTGCTTGAAGTTGTTGAAGAAGAAGACATCGCACCCGATGAGCTTGAAAAAGCTTCGGATATATTAGATAACAGGCAGATAACTCTTTATGACTTCAAAAGACCAAACAGAGTAAGTAAGGAACAATTACGTTCAATACGTGCAATTCATGATAAAATGGCAAGAAGTCTTGCAAGTGATATTTCTTCATTAATGAGAAGTATTGTTGAAATTCAACTCCATTCCGTAGATCAGATGACTTACGGTGAATTTTTAATGAGTCTGCCTTCCCCTACATCTTTTAACGTATTTTCTTTAAAGCCGCTGGACGGGAAAGGTGTAATAGAACTTAACCCTTCAATTGTATTTCCTATGATTGACAGGCTTCTTGGCGGTAACGGTGCACCTTTTGAAACAACAAGAGAATTTACTGATATTGAATTAAATTTACTTGATCAGATTTTAAAAGTAGTAACTCAAAATATGAAAGAAGTCTGGTCGCCGATTATGGATTTATATCCTATTATTGAGGCAAAGGAATCCAGTCCCAACGTTGTGCAAATAGTTGCGCAAAATGAAATTGTTATTATGGTAATTATGGAAATTATTATCGGTCAGACAAGCGGTATGATGAATATATGTTATCCGGTAATTACAATAGAATCCCTGCTGCCAAGACTTGCAAACAGAGATTTGATGCTTAACGAAACAAGCGGTAGAAAATCAAGAAACAAAGAATTAAGAGCCCTTCTTAGAGGGGCAAAAATAGAACTTGAAGCAGTTTTGGGATACGCAGAGCTAAATATGAAACAGGTACTTGATTTGGAAGTGGGAGATATAATTAAATTAAACCGTCCTGCCGATGATACCGTTATAGTGAAGGTAGACGGAAGGGAAAAATTTATAGCCGATTTTGGAATAAGAAGATACAGAAGGAGTATAAAAATTAAAGAGATTCTCAGAACCGAACATGATGAAATCAAAGAAATACTGCAAAAACTTGAACAGAAACGTAAAGAGAAATTAGAGCAGATTACAGGAGAAGAAAGTGAATGAGTTTAAAGATTTATTAGTAAATGAAATAAAATCGACAATTGAAGGATTAATAGGAATAGCTCCTGAAATTTCGATTTTGTCCGAAACAACGGATTTAGGCCCTACAAAACCTCCTTATGCCAAAATAGTAATTAATGTAAAGCCTAAAGGTGAAATACTTTTTTTAATTCCTGCTGAAATAGCCACTGCTCTTGGGGATTTAATGCTGGCAGGCGAAGGCATCCCTAAAACGGAAATGAATGAAGATGATTTGGATGCGATTAAAGAGATTGTGTCAAATATATTCGGTGCTTTAAAAACGACTCTTGGTGCGCAAGAAAATATGCCGAATCTCGATTTTGAGATTACAAATGTTTTTTTTGTAGATAAAGAGGAAGATTTAAGTGAATATGCATATGCTATAAATATGGAATGTAAAGTTAATGATGTTGTAAAAGTTTGTCAGGTAGTGTTTGATGAAAATGTATATGACGAGTTAAATCAGTCTAAAAAAGAAGAAGAATCTTCATCAGCTCCTCAAAAAAAATCAGAATTAAAAAGCGAAATAAAAAATCTTGAAATGTTACTTGACATTAAACTTCAACTCAGAGTCAGAATAGGAAGTAAAATTATGCTTTTAAAAGATGTTATTGGAATGGATATAGGAAGTATTGTGGAATTAAATCAGCTTGCAAAAGAACCTCTGGATATTTTAATAGAAGATAAAAAAATAGGTGAGGGCGAAGTTGTAATAGTTGACGGAAACTTCGGTGTTCAGATTACTTCAATAGGAAGCAGGGAAGAGAGATTGAATTCTCTTAAAAAATAGTTATTTTTCTATAATTGTGTTTCTTGTTTTTTTTGCTTCATATAATGCTTCATCGGCTCTTTTATACCATTGAAGGTAATTCTCATTAGGTTTATATTTCGTAAATCCGATGGAAACTGTTAAATGTCCTACCTCTTCAAATTTATGTTCTTCAATGATTTTTTTCAATTTTTCAGCAAATTTCTTTTCATCTTCTTTATTTTTTTGTGTTGAAATTATTGCAAACTCTTCACCGCCAATTCTGTAAAATTTGTCGTTACTTCTGATATTTTTTGATATGATATCAGTTAGCTCTTCAAGGACTTTGTCACCGGTTGGATGTCCGTAAGTATCATTTATAGTTTTAAAATAATCAATATCTATAAGCATTAAATACATTTCATTTGTCAAGTTTTTGTTAATATTGTTCTGAATATCTATATTGAATTTTTTTCTGTTAAATATTTTTGTCAATCCGTCAATATTTGAGCTCTCAATTATTTGTTTGTCTTTTTCATCGAGTTTTTTTATAATTAGATAGATGATTAAGTAACTCAAAAGAAAAAGCACGAGTAAAATTGAATCAAAAATTAAGACGATTTTATTAATAAACTGATATTCCGTTTCAAGTGGTATTGTTAAAGAGAAAAATGCTCGGATATGTCCCAGTTTTTCATAAAAACCTGCTTTGTCGCCATATTTTTTGATTAAATCTTTTGGTGCAAGTTGTGGGTCGCTGTGGCATTTTATGCATGTTTTATTGTTTGGGACTACTGGTATTGCATAATATATGTATTCGTTATCTCCTATTTTGATTTTTTTACTGTAATTTTCAATTTTGTGAGAATTAAATTTTTTTAAGAGTTCAAGTTCGGATTTATTAGCCTTATTTATTGGATTACGGGGATTGTCAGATGCGATTTTATATATTATTTCCGGCATATTTTCTTTTTTTCTTAATAAATTGTATTCTTTTAATGTATGTCTTGTTATATATGTTGCGGACATAAGAATTGGATCAAAAAATTCTTTTGGTAGAATATTCTCTTTTTGAAGTTTAAAAATTAATTTTTTTTGGTATTTATCAACATAAGCTTTTTGAGCCTGTGCATATAATAAAATATTTAGAAGCTTTTTTTTATTTTGTGAAATAGCAGTTTCTTTAAGTATTATATATAAAAAAGCAGTAATGATGATATATAATACAATAAAAAGGATGCCTGTAATTAAAAGAAGCTTTTTATTATGGGGGAGCATACAAAGCCTTTAATGAAATAGAAAGGAAATTATTTTTTTGTTTTCTTTTTTATAGGTGTTACTAATAAATTTATATAATTCCCTTCTAATTTCGGTTCGTTTTGTTTTTCGGCGATATCTTTTATCATATCCCATACTCTGTTTATTACTTCAAAACCTTTTTCAGGTGTGGCAAGTTCCCTGCCTCTTAAAAATACTCTGAGTTTTACATGTTTTCCTTTGTCAAGGAATTCTTTAATGTGTTTGACTTTATAATTTATATCGTTTTCCTGAATTTTTGATGTAAATTTAATTTCTTTCACTTCAATTTTTACCTGTTTTTTCTTGGCTTCTTTTTTCTTTTTTTCCTGTTCATATTTATATTTGCCGTAATCCATCACTTTTGCAACAGGCGGATTTGCATTCGGCGCCACAAGTACCAAATCAAGCCCTTTATTATATGCAATTTCGAGGGCTTTATTTGAATCCACTATTTTTGGTTCACCTTCAGTATCAACAAGTCTTACTCTGTCTGTCAAATCAACAATTTCTTCATTAATTAGCACTTTATCAGCTTTACTCATAGTTTAACCTCGCTTAAGTTTTTGATCATTTTCACAAATTCTCCTTTTGTCATTTTGTATTGTTCTCTTTTTTTTCTATCTCTAATGGCAACAGTTTCGGTTTCTAATTCTTCATCACCTATAATTACAACATAACCTACTCTTCTTTTTTCCGCATTTCTGATTCTTTTATTGAGAGAATCATTGCTTGCAAATATTTCCGTATTAATATCGGCTTCAAGCAATTCTTTTTGAATTTTTTTAGCATATTCTACGTGTGCTTCTGCTATCGGAACGAATATAGCTTTAATTGGAGCTATAAAAGTTGGGAATTCCCCTGCGTAATGTTCTGTAAGGATTGCTATAAATCTTTCAAAACTTCCTATAATGGCTCTGTGAATCATTACAGGTCTTACTCTTTCATTATTTTCATCCACGTATGTGATGTCGAATCTTTCCGGAAGGTTAAAATCCACCTGTATAGTGCCGCACTGCCATTTTCTGCCTATTGCGTCAGTGATTTTTATATCAATTTTAGGACCGTAGAATGCTCCTCCGCCTTCGTCAATTCCGTATTCCCTGTTTAATGAATTAAGAGCGTTTTTGAGAGAGTCGGTAGCTTTTTCCCAGATTTCGTCGCTTCCTATTGACTTTTCGGGACGGGTGGAAATTTCCATTTCATAATTAAAACCGAATCTCTCCATTATGGAATCCACAAATTCAAGTACTTTAATGACTTCCTCTTCAATCTGGTCCGGCCTACAGAATATATGGGCATCATCCTGTGTAAATTCCCTGACTCTCAATAGTCCGTGAAGAACCCCGCTTTTTTCATGTCTGTGAACTGTTCCGAATTCAAAAAATCTTAAAGGAAGTTCTTTATAACTTCTTACTTTGTGTCCGAATATTTTTACGTGACTAAGGCAGTTCATCGGTTTGATGCCGTATTCGTCGGCAGGTTTGTTTTCATCGTCGTTTTCAATTTCCGTAAAATACATATTTTCTTTGTAATTATAATAATGGCCGGAAATTTTCCACATATGGCTTCTTAAAAGTTCGGGTCCCCTTACAGGCAGATATTCTCTTCTGATATGAGCCGAATATAAAAGCTTTTCAAGGTTTGCCCTTAGAAGCGCACCGTTTGGCAGCCAAATTGGCATACCGGCTCCGACTTCCTCGTCAAACATCCAGAGTTCAAGTTCCGTTCCAAGTTTTCTGTGATCCCGTTTTGCCGCTTCCTCAAGCATTTTAAGATGTTCCTGAAGAGCTTCTTTTGTGGCAAACGCAGTTCCATAAACCCTGGTTAGCATTTCGTTTTGAGAATCTCCTCCCAGATAAGCACCGGATACTTTTTGAAGTTTTACATTATGAAGATATTTTGTGTTAGGAACATGGGGTCCGCGGCATAAATCTTCAAAATCCCCCTGTTTGTATATTGATACCGTATCTCCCTCAATCATATCCAAGACAGCCTGTTTTAATTCGTCGTTTTTGAATTTTTTTCTGGCTTCTTCTTTGCTGATTTCATATCTTGTAATGTCAAATTTCTTTTTAGCCAGGGCTTTCATTTTCTTTTCGATATTTTTTAAATCTTTATCGGTAATAGGTGTGTCTGTTTTAAGATCGTAATAAAATCCGTTTTCGATGGTGGGACCTACGTAGAATTTTGCTTCGGGATAAATTTCTTTAATAGCCTGTGCCATTAAATGTGCGGCCGAATGTCTGATAACCTCCAAAGCTTCGGGTGAATTGTCAAAAAACACAGGTTCACCGCCCTCTATTCCTTTTGCCTGAGCAGTTTGTAAATCAATAATCTCGTTGTTTATTTTTAAAGCAATTATATCTTGTTGCATTAAAATTCCTTTTTATTTAATAAAGAATTATGTAAATGAGGATTTGTAAGATGTAGATATGAAGAAAATAATAAATTATTCAAGAGTCTCCTTCTTTATTTCATTCTCCTTTTTTTATTGAATTTTAACTTAATAAAAATTTAATGTCAATAATGTGACTTTTAAAAAACTTTTATTGTTAAGGTTTTATAAACTTTATAAAAAAATTTTTAGACAAATAGGCAACAATAGAATTTAATTTTGAAAATTTAAATTTTTTTTATAATTTAAACTTATGTTAAGCTTTTCTTAAGGTTTGAGATTTATAATGCTAATGAAGATTCATTTATATGAACAAAGAATGAATCTACATTCGTTAAAGGAGAGCAAATGAGACGCTTTGCAAAAATGGTTGTAGCAGGTTTGCTACTTGCAAGTGTCAGTGCTAGCGTAGCAATGGCCGACTACAACAAAGGTTACAAGTATTATCAAAAATACGTAAAAAAATCTTCAGGTATTAAAGGGACAGATTTTCTTAAAGTTATTGGTGTTAATACACCTGATGAATTAACACCGTTACTTAAAGACAATGCTAAACCTTTAATTGAAAAACTTGAAAAAAGCGGCCATAAAAAAGCTGCTAAAGCCGTTGAGAAAATCGTTAAAAAACACAAACTTAACGATTTAAAAGATTTCCTTGTAGGAATGCTCAACGGTAAAATTCCAGCTGGCTGATAACACTTAATAGGGCACAGGTTGTGCCTTACATTTTATATAAAATTAATAATGTCTGACGCTGATTTAAATTAAAAAAGGAAAGCAGGAATTAGCATCCTGCAGGGATTTTTCCGTTCATAATTCCAATTAAAAAGTCTTCAACGTCTTTTAATTTACCTTTTTTTATAATTTTTTCCATAGCTTTTGCAGCTTTGTCTTTACTGGCTGCTTTTAATTTAGAAATCAAACCTTTTCTATTGTCTTTGAAAAGTTCTTTTAATTCATCAACACTTTTTACACCTAAAATTTTAATTAATTGTGTTGATTTTATGCCAGATTTTTTCTTTACATATTTGTTGTAGTATTTAATACCTTTATTGTAATCAGCAGAAGCAGTTATAACAAATAAACCTCCGGCAATTAAAGCTGCCATTGCGATTTTTGAAAATTTCATTTAAACTCTTTTTATTTATTTTCATTTAAATTTTATTATAAGAGTTTAAAAAATATATGGATAAAAGTTAAAATTAAATAATGTTATAAGTTTTTGTTACTATTTTAGAATATGATTGTTTATTCATTTTTATTTTTAAATAAAATTTGGTATTATTATATTTATCATTTGGAGGGGATGTGATCCTGGTGGACACCCCGGGCTTCAAACCCGGTGGGGCGGCAGGTGACTGTCTGCCCGGAAGGTTCGATTCCTTCCCCCTTCCGCCAAACTTCAAAAACTCTTAATTTTTAGTATCTTTTAAAATTCAAAGAGGCAAATGTAAGTCGTTTTGGAGGATTTTGCTGACAGTTTTACTGACCTTCTAATACAAAAATACAAAGCTGGATTTTTTTGTTAAAATTGTTTAATTCTGAACGTCAAGTTTATTTTTATACCAATCCAAATAAATAATACGACATTAGCTTCTGGCGGGGTTAGTCAAATCTTGATTAGTGAAAAAAGTGAAAAACGTCAGATTTGTTTTGGGTATTGGTATTAGAATCGCTGATAGAAAATTTTTCATAAAACGGCTAAAAACAGTGAAATTAAATAATGCTTATGTAGAATTTAGTATATTTTTTTGAAAGGTGTTTAAGTTTTCCCAAAAGATAATCGAAATTTTTCTCTTTTGTATGTTTTGTTATTTCAACTAAAAGTGTAGATACGGATAAGAAAGGAAATTTTCTTTTTATGCCGAATCTGTCTTCCGTTTCTATATAGCCTTTTTTTCTGTCTTCTTTATTGTAAAGTTCTATAATCTGTGTTTCGTAAATTTGAATTATTTTTTTTATACATTTTTTTACTGTTTCGAAATTTTTATTTTCAAATCCTACAAAAAAGTCGTCTCCCCCTATGTGTGCAATGAATCCGTCGTTTAAATTCTTTTTTAAAATATCGGCAAACATTACAATCGCCCTATCACCCCTTCTAAATCCGTAATAATCGTTAAAGGGTTTGAAATTGTTAAAATCGAAATACACCAAATGAAAATCTCTTTTTTCTTTATTTTTAAAACAGTAACATAAAAATTCTTCTATTTTTTTATTTCCCGGAAGTTTTGTTAGAGGGTTTTGGTCCGAAGCAATTTCAAGATTGCGTTTGTATGATAAGAGTAGGAGGTTTTTTAAATCTATGAAACCGTAGTATTTGTTGTTTTTTGTAACAAAAATTCCTTTGGTGTTATGTGCATATAGATTATAAATTTCTAATACTTTATCTATACTCCAGTTAATATCCACAGAAACGGCTTCTTTTATCAACGATTTGAGCTTTTGTTTTGAATTTTTGTTTTGTGCCAGAGATGCGCCGAAAGGTGAATATGAAAAGGGTTTTAAATCTTCTTCGTAAATTACGCCGCATAGCTCGTTCAAATCGTTTACTATCGGTACTAAATAATTTTTAGGGTTTTCCCTGAAATAAACAAACACGTCATATAAAGACGTATTTATGTTCAGGGTAGGAAATTTTATTATTCTGTCTTTATCAATTTTATTTAAATCGGTGGCGCGTTTATCTTCATTGAAAAGTTCTTTTATTTTTTTATATGATTCTTTGATTTTTTCTGTTTCCAGTTGCGGTTTTTGAATGAAATATCCCTGAATGAAATCAGCTCCTATTTCTTTACAAGTGTAATATTCGTCTTTGGTTTCGATACCTTCGGCTATTACTTTTATTCCCATAAGATGAGCCATATTTATAATAGAACTGCAAAAAAGTCTTTTTTTTGGGTCGTTATTAATATTTTCTATAAAAAACCTGTCTATTTTTATAAAGTTTGTTTCGGAATAATACAAAAGCTGAAATCCGGCAATACCCGTTCCGAAATCGTCTATTGCTATATCGAAACCTTCCTGGTGGTATCTGTTTACCATATTGGTGATGCTGCTTGGGTCTTTGAGGGTGTTTCTTTCGCTAAGTTCAAAACATACCTGTTTTTGATTTAAATTAAGATATTCTAATATTTTCAAAGTATTGCCGTATGTAAAATCGGGAGAGTAAATGAGACGATTGTCTAAATTGTAAAAAATTTTTAAATTGGGAATGTTTATTTGTTTAAATTTTTCAAAAGCTTTTTTTCTCAATAACAGATCAAGCTGATATAAACTGCCGTTATGATAAGCTTCGTCAAATACGGAAAAAATTGAATTGAATCCGGCTTCTTTGTAGTTTCTTAAAAGCGCTTCAACGGCGAATATTTTCCCGTTTCTGATATTTACAATTGGCTGAAAGCCAAAATCTAAAATTTTTATAATTTTTTTGTATCTGTTTATCATATTGAAATAATATACAAAGATAATAACAAATAGATAACAAAAAAGTATTAAATTAATCGGAAAAAACGGGCATAAAAAAGAGGTTTCAAAAATTTTATGCTTAAGAAGTGTCTGTCACCAAGAGATACAATTATTTAAAAGAAGAAGAGATTATTCTCCTCTCGGAGCTCTCGGTCTTGCTTCGTTTACTCTAAGCCTTCTTCCCTGGAAATCTTTACCGTCTAATTCTTCGATTGCTGTATCAGCACCGCTTTCCATTTCAACGAATCCGAATCCTTTGCTTCTTCCTGTTTCTCTGTCATTAATTATTTTTACTGAAATTACTTCTCCGTATTCTGCGAATACCGGTTTTAAATCGTCTTCAGTTGCTTG
>Ga0256842_1002346_pt1 | contig 13709 bp, 13 predicted proteins | sample 4559240metaG_FD_185973 | JGI IMG/M metagenome (GOLD analysis project Ga0256842, IMG submission 185973) | Hydrothermal vent microbial communities from Guaymas Basin, Mexico - 4559-240 | ecosystem: Environmental > Aquatic > Marine > Hydrothermal vents | place: Mexico: Guaymas Basin | collected...
CATTAAAAAATCGTTCACTCCAGAACATAGTTATAAGTTCTTATCACTCCTTGGAATCGCTTTGAGGCTTGGCGAAATAAAATTAGTGAAAAACCTATGCCGAGAACCCATTTGTGTATATCGTGGCAACTCCCTAGTACTGGAGACCCTAAATGGAGAGCTTGTTATCACGGAGAAGAACGGTGTAAAACACATACCTGAATATTACTATATTGTACCAGATAATAATCCAGCGAGAAACGTGGTTAAGATAAATTAGTTTCTCCAAAACTATTATTATTTTAGATGATGAGTCTCACAGCCATATTTGACTTAAGATGATATAGGAGGTTTCGGCTGATCTTTCCTTATTTATTTTAACAACCACTATTTAGTATAGTTCTGTAATCACTATTATTAGGAGGTGGGAGAGAACTTGACTATAACTGTTAAGGAAATGAAAATAGCCGAGATAAATACAGTAGCTATGGGGATTCCATTAATAAAATTGATGGAGGCAGCAGGTAAAAGTGTTGCAGACACTATTATCAGTAACTATCCGATCCAAGGAAATAATAGCATAAGAGTAGTTGTTCTGATGGGGCGTGGAGGAAATGGTGGGGATTCTTTAGTTGCTGCAAGATATTTATCAAGCAGGGGTTATCATGTAGAAATCATACCTGCTTATAGAGAAGAATTAATCAATCATCCCGATACTCTTGAAAACTACAAGATCGTGAAGAATATACCAAGTATAATCATACATAAACCAGGAGACACACGCCCTATTCATCAAGCCGATATTATTATTGATGGTCTTCTAGGCACAGGAGTTAGGGGCGAGCTCAGAGACCCTATTAAGAGTCTTGTAGAGGAATCAAACAAGTCTAGAGCAAAACTAAGAGTAGCTATCGATACCCCTACGGGATTAAACCCCGATACGGGTGAAATTCATGGAACAGTATTTAAGGCAGATATTACGGTTACTTTCCACGATATTAAGCCAGGCTTGCTTAAACACCCGGAAATAACCGGTAAGATCATTGTCGCTAACATAGGTATTCCGAGGGAAGCACTTGTATATACTGGTCCCGGAGACGTAATGTTTAATCTAAAAGAGAGGCCTAGAGATGCTCACAAGGGACAAGCTGGTAAAATAATGATTATTGGGGGAAGCCGTAAATATACGGGCGCACCTGCTTTAGCAGGGATGGCTGCTTTGGCTGCAGGAGCTGATTTAGCATTTATTGTAGCTCCTACAAGTATACGTGGGATTATCGCATCTTATTCTCCGGAACTAATCACTCTCCCATATGAGGGGGAAGAACTTAACGAGAATAATGTGAGAGAGGTTATGAAGTATGTTGATGAATTAAGACCGCACGTTGTAGTAGTGGGGCCCGGGCTTGGACGTTCTGAAGAAACATTAAAGGTTGTGCGTGAAGTAATAAACACTTTGATCAAGAAGAAAATATATGTTGTAATAGATGCAGATGCATTAAAAGCTTTAACACTAAATGATAACTTTGAAAAATATGCTGTGCTTACACCACATAGAGGAGAATTTAAGTCAATTACAGGAATAACTCTTTCAAGCGATCCCAGCAGGGATCTCGACATAGTCATTGATGCTGCTAAGAAATTAGATGCAGTAATACTGTTGAAGGCACCAATAGATATTGTAACCGATGGCGAGAAATATAAGCTGAACCGTACAGGAAACCCATACATGTCTATTGGTGGAACAGGAGATGTATTATCAGGTCTAACAGCATCATTCCTAGCACAAACTCGTAACCCATACTTAGCAGCAGTAATAGCAGCATATATCAATGGATTAGCTGGGGACTACTTGTTGAAAAATAATGAGCATGTATCCCCAGTAAACATGATAAGAATTATTCCCAAGATCTTGAAGAACCCTCTGGAGTACCATATTAAGACGTATCAGGAATAGAAGCATGTAATATAATCAAAACAATAATAATATTGTTTAACTATTCCAAGATTTAGGTGAACTGATTATAATGTTCAAATTGAGAAATAAAAAGGAAAAAGAAGAAAATATAGAAAAAACTAAGAGCGAACCAGGTATATTAATAGATGAACTTGACAATGATGGAATCCTATTACTGTACTATAACGAGGAACAAAGAAGTTGCGCATCCTGTCCGTTCAGAGCTTTTTGTGGAAGATAGGGCTCTGGTGAGAACAGAGTATGACCCGGTACTATACTCTTGTTAGAGGAGATAAGATAAGATACGGTTGTCAGAGAAGCGGTAGATGCTGTAGTTCGGGTCCTAACGTTGCATTAACAGCATATGATATATGTAGAATAGCAAAGTATATGGGTGTGGATTGGAGAGAGCTTAGGGGTAAATATATTATAGCCATTATAGCTGATTTAACAGCAATACCTGCTCTACGAGGGATGGGTGATGGTAAATGCGCGTTTCTCAAATGGGAAAATGGTAAACCAACATGCTCAATATATCCGGCTAGACCACTACGATGTAGGCTATATCCTTTTATACCAGCATCCCCTAGCAACCCAGACAAGATCTATGTTGACCCATATTGTCCAGGAGTAGGTATTGGCGAAGAAGTAGAGCCTCCCTGGAAACTATTAGAACACTATTATGAAGAGGCGAAGATACATTATAAGAAAATGTATGAATTAGTTTTCGAGCAAGGATATGAGCCTCTACAAGCACTTGAGAAGCTCATAGACGAAGTGTGTAAAGAAGCGGAGGATAACCCTGATTGGGTAAAACCAGAGTATCTAGATAGTCTTTACAACAAATAATTTTTGAAAATACATTATTATACATGCGATGAAAATATATAATTGAACAACATATAAATAGGGATTTTCTATGACAAAATGTTCTGAAGTACTTAATCAAATTATTACTTGGCTTAAACAAGGAAAACCCGGTGCCGATAAACTAGTAGATTTTCCTTGGGAAGTAGAGGAAAAGGATAACAACACCTATATAGCCATACACCCAATGTTCCCAATAAAGATCTTTATTGGATGCGACGAAGAAATAGGCGTTATTAGGTTACAGACAATATTAGATGTTGAAACCATTAGCTTGAACAATGATGAAAGACTAGTACTCTACCATAAATTGTTGAAACTAAATGCTTCCCCATTAACAAAGTTTATACTAGTAGGTGATGAGGATCTCCCAGCAGTAGCCGTTGATCTAAGCACTAAAACCCTAGGCAAAGACGAGTTTAACGATGCTTTAGCCCTATTACTAGCCACTGTTAATGCGTCAATAAAACTACTCGGGCTAGAAGAAGTATATGGTTCAAAACTATTCATAGAGCTCTTAAACCTAGTTAAGAAACACATTGAGGAAGGATGGGGACGTGAAAAACTAATTGACTATCTAGTTAAAAATGCTAAGCTAAAAAAGGAGCAAGCTGTAGAAATCGTTGATTCTCTCCTAAAAGGGCTTGAAAGAGCAGAAACAGGGCCTTATATGTGAATGAACACTAGCTATGAAATTATTTATATGTTTATTTTAAGGAGTTTTTTAGTCTTAATGACAATTCTTCGTGCTTTTTCCTCATCAATAGGATTTGATGTTATATTATCTATTTTAATACTAGTACCTATGATTACAGCATCAGCCAACCCTATATACAATCCTATATTATCTTCGTTGACGCCGCTTCCTACGATAACAAGCTTGTCTCTACATAACTTCTTAGCCAAGTAAACATGCATAGGTGGAGTGAAGCGCCCAGTTGCTTCACCACTAATTATTACACCATCGATCAGCCCTCTAGTACATGTATTGTACAAGGCCATGTCTAGTGGAAGAAGATGTTTTGCATGCTTAACGTTTACATCAGCAAATATCTTGGTTTTACAATTATACTTATTCTTTATTATCGAGACAGTATGTGCAACTGGCTCTATAAAGCCCTCTGGAGCAATAACTGGTTCTAGATAAGCATTGACTCTGATAAAATCAATATTGTGTGTACATGCTATACTTAGTGCTTCAATACAGCTATTCCTTAATATATTTAAGCCTATAAGTACGTCCGGAAATTTTTCTTTAAGAACACCTACAATTTTATCAATGTAGGCTAATTTCCTCGGAGATCTTTCGGAGATCGGGAAGGGATAATCATTGTAGTTTTCAACAATAAATCCATCAAACCCAGCATTGAAAAGCTTCTTTGCTTCACTAACGGCGTATTCTATGTAGTATTTTAGGGGTTCACCATTATATCTTGGAGAATCGGGTAGTGGTGGTAAGTGTATCATACCTATGAGCAGCACGGGGTTTTCACCTAAACTTAATTTATCCAGTAATTCTCAGTAAATAATATAGTAAGAACGCCAATACATAAGTCGTGCTAGGCAAAAATAATGAAAGAAAAAATAACTATAATAAGAACTATTTTATTGGTTCTTTTGATAGTAGTCATTATAACTAGCACATCGCCAGCCACTAGTATAATAAAGAGAAATGATGAATACATACCATCCGAAATCGCAAGGATCGATACTAATTATATTATTGAAAAACTAAACGAACTAAAGAAGTTAAACGATACAGTTGTGAATAATTACGTAGAACAAATAACTCATATGCTGAAAAACGGTGAATACGATAAAGCATACGAACTCCTATCAAAGCTTAACCAATATATTGAGGAAAAGTATGATGGCAACATTGCAGACGAGGATCTAGCTCAAACTATATCTATGCTACAATCCATAAGCAGTATTAGCAATAAAGGAATATACATAAACTTAACCAAATACCTCGAAACACTAAGCAGTTTATTAAATGATCCAGAACTACTCGAATACGCCGAAGAACTAAGATCAGGAGAAATACCTGATACAAAATACATTAAAGACCTAATGTCCTACATAAAGGAGTTCGAAGAAACAACACAAACCACCAAAACAAAAACACTAGAAACTAGTGAGGAAGAAAATATTACAACCGAAAATATCAACGTCTTCAATCCTTCACCCCCACCGGTTCCGGGGAATAAGTTTGGAAACGTTTTTTCATTTCCACGAATTACTACACCATCAGTATTTATAAATGAAAACATACTGCTCCTTATTGCGGCGATCGTTATTTTAAGCATAATGTACTACTATAGAGATAAACTAGCTATTCTATTGACTCCTATACGTAGAAGAGTACTATATGGTATTAACCAAGTAAAAACCATTATTAAATACGGTAAACAAGACCCAGTAATAGAACTATACTTGAAATGGTACAGCTTAGCTAAAGCAATGGGTTACAAGAGGGTACCATTTGAAACACTCCGTGAATTCCTAGTAAAAATTAGTGATAACCCATTGGCTAACAAAGGAAGAATCATAACCGAATTATATGAAAGAAGAATTTATGGTAAAACACCAATCAATGAAAAATTAATAGAAAGAGTTAAGAAAGAAATAAAGGAGCTAACAAGCTTTACGGCGATGAAAAAATGAGGCTATATTTATTTATTTTCTTCTTAATAATCATCGCTATTTTGTCAACATTTTATATGCCAGCTTCTCTGCTCAAAGTAGAAGCATCTATTTACAATAATACGGCTAGCCCTTATTGCATTGACTGGATGGGTACAAATATGTTCGTTGAAGAATTAAAGAATAATAATGTAACAGTAGACATAGTTGACGAACCGAGTGACTTGGAGAATTCCCTCAAAAGAGGCGGACTCATAGTCATTATAGCACCGGATAAACCTATTCCGATCAACGAATCACTGCTAATCAAGAAATACTTAGATAATGGAACAATAAGCATAGCAGTATTTGATGAAAATATTACATCTAATAATTTACTTGAACAACTAGGCATAAGAATAGATGGAAGGTTATTATTAGACCCATATACTCCTAATTCACCATATTATCCAATCACAGAGATCAACTTATCAAACTTTAGTGGAATTGTTAGATTGAATTGGGCAAGCTATATAAGGAGAACAATTTCTTCACAACAATATTACGTTATAATATTCTCAAAGACATTGGGAGTCGTAGATCTAAATAATAATGGAAGGCTTGATCCAGATGAAATATCTAGTTCTAATACAAAGAAGGAATACATAACAGGCATTATTATAAAAACCCGGAATTCAACAGTGGTTGTATTTTCTGATAGCTATCCACTGATTAATTCAGCTTTTATACACAACTATACTTTATCAAAAACGATGACACAATATCTCATAGAACTTGCCAGAGAAAAGAATGATCGCATAATTATACCCAATTACTATTATCGATCAACAAGTATTAGTGTAAATATACCATTTCACTTCAGTATATTGCTTCTATTCTTCGCCAACACACTTCATTATTTTGACAATCTCATAGAGAAATACATTTATTCATCGAATTATCTCTACTTAGGATTTTTTACTGTAGTGATTTTGACTATAACATTACTACTAAGATCAATTATCGGCATAAAGAGTATAGCAGAACTTAGAGCAACATCACTAATTGAGCAAGGTATAGTGATAGAAACACTTGCTGCAAAAAACCTCAGAGATAAGAATGTTTTAAAGAAACGCGAAAAACAAATAATTACAAATACTTGGAGGATCTTGAAAAATACATACATACAACTACGAAATATCGATATAGAAGACTGTGTATCGAAGAAGAATTACAATTTACTTATAGAGCTTGGAATATTGGGAGAACAGGACATCAAACACTTAGAAAAACTATATAAGATTTACCTCAAAGCTATTGGTAAGAAAAAACTACCAATAATATTTAATTGGAGAAAAACAGTTTTTAAATACATTATGACAACAGAGTATTTTCTCAATAAAATCGGTTGTAGTATAATAAGGAAGAAAGGGTATAAAGATGCAGCCTATCTCGTCAAGAAACAGATTTGACCCCGAATACGCTGCTCAAGTATCAAGAAGGATTATTGAAAATGTCTCAAAGATCATAGTAGGTAAAACAGATATAATTAAACAAATTCTAGTAACCCTATATAGTGGTGGACATGTATTACTAGAAGGAGTACCTGGTGTAGCAAAGACATTAATAGCAAAAACCATCGCCAGATCAGTGGCTTTAACCTATTCAAGAATACAGGCAACACCCGATCTACTACCAAGCGATATCATTGGTACAATGATATTTGATCCTCGAATAAACGATTTCAAACCCAGAAAAGGACCTATATTCGCTAACATAGTCTTATTCGACGAAATAAACCGTGCTAGTCCGAGAACACAATCAGCACTCCTTGAAGCCATGCAAGAGAAACAAGTAACTATCGAAGGGGTTACTTTTAAACTACCATCGCCATTCATGGTAATAGCTACAATGAATCCAATAGAAATGGAGGGGACATTCCCATTACCAGAAGCACAGCTTGACAGATTCCTTATAAAATTAATTGTTGACTACCCCTCATACGACGAAGAAAAAGAAGTATTAAGGAGAATTCATACAATAGAGAAATTCCAAGTAGAACCAGTTGCTTCAGCAACAGATATTCTCGCGATCCAATCAATGATACCACAAGTAACTGTTAGCGAAGAAATACTTGACTATATACTTAAAATAGTAAAGGCGACTAGAGAACACAGACATGTAAAACTTGGAGGATCTCCACGTGCATCCATAAGCTTACTTCTTACAAGCAAAGCATACGCACTCCTAAATGGGAGATCATATGTTGTACCAGATGATGTTAAATTTATGGCTAAACCTGTTCTAAGACATAGAATACTTATAAAACCAGAAGCAGAGTTTGAAGGAATAACACCAGACCAGATAATAGACGAAATACTGGCAAAAATACCTGTTCCAACACCAGGGGTTCCTACTTGATAAACGAAGAACACGTCCAAGATATTATAGCAACACCAAATATCTTCATAATCATACTTATAGTAAGCCTACTTGATGGAATAGACATTGTCTTAAATAAAACCATAACCATATTTACTCTTATTATGACATCTATAGGTTTCTCACTAATACTTGCTACAAGGATCATGGTCGAACTATCAAGCAGACAGATCTATAGATTAAGAATTAAGAGAAAAATATTGGACCCAGCTATCGAAAATAATCCGATAAGAGTAAAGATCATAGTTGAAAATAAATCAATTATCCCATTACCAAAAATAACTCTAAACGACATATATCCGGGACTATTCAGAAAAATCCACGGATATAATAGAATCACAACATTCATTTTACCAGGTGAAAAAATAGAATTCACCTACGTAATAAGTCCTGTTCTTGGAACACATGAATTCAAAGGAATAGAAATAATAGTAAGCGATCCATTGAACTTGTTCAACTATAAAACAATAGTTAACCCAGAACAGAAAATAGTAATGGTTAAGCCAAGACCAATGACTATGCCAAAGAAACTATCACTAATATATACTCAGAGAGGATTAGGTGTAGGAAAAGCACGCATGAAAGGTATAGGACAAGAATTCTATGATCTAAGGGAATATGTTCCAGGCGACGACTATAGGTTTATTGATTGGAAAAGCTATGCAAGACTAAGAAAGCTATATATCAAAGAGTTTGAGAGAGAAGCTAATCTCAGCATCATATTCATAATAAATGCAACAACAGAGTCTATGAGGGGACTCCTGGGAGAGACTCCATTAGAATATATGACACGACTAGTTGCTGGGCTATCTAACATTCTTATCAAGAGAGGCGACTGGGTAGGAGTGGTTATTAGGTCTGATAAAACACTACGATCAGGATACGGTAGGGGGATTAGACATTATTATCGAATAATAAATACCTTGTCTATGATCAAGTGGGGAAAACATAAACCTATACAAACACTAGAAGATACTATTTTAAGAGAAGCAATATTACTGCCTCGAAGAACAAAGACGTTATTCTTTGTTTTAACAAGTTCGCTCAACCCAAGCGAAGTAGATGAAATCGTTAGAGCATATCATAAACTCTTAAGCTATAATCACATAATGTATATCGTATACCTTGTTCCAGAACTCTTCGAGAAAAAGGCACTAAAAGGAATAGATGCAGGCATATATTCTGCATTCATTTACGAGAAACTCACATCAACAATTGACATTAGTAGACTATTCTTAAAGAAAGGAATAAGAACAGTAAGCGTGGGACCTGATGATATATATATTTCCGTATATGGATTGATCGAGAAATACAGAGCAGTGATAACATGAAGTTTGAACCTTCAACACTATTAATAAAAATCAAGGAACCAGTTTACTTAGAAAAAATAGTATTAATATTGCTGAATATTATTCCCGAATACTATTTTGTTCGTTGGAGCATGAGCATGAGCGATCAATACATTAAGCTAGCTCTTATGACATTAACTTTACTGTGGCTATATGGGATACTAATGAAGAAAATATACTATGCTGGGCTAGCATATACGCTTACTTCTATTATTCTCATAGCTTACAATTACAATGTAGAAACAATTTTTACTACATGTTTTGTCTCATCAATCTGGTTAATGCTATCAATAACACTGGTATCTTACATTTTTGAGAAAGGATATAAGTTCAAGAGGATTTTCTCTCTTAAAGGCATATTGGTTACAACTATATTATTTCTGCTAATATATGGGGCTTACATATATATTGCATACTATCTCGCTCACCTCGTATACAACACATATATGTACGTTATAAACATAACTCCACATATATTTCAAAAATTCTACGAAGTATTTATTACAACAAGAATAGGTTCAATTATACTACTCCTGTTATTTGTCTTCATAGTCTACTATGTACTTAACAACTATGTTACATTATTAATAAGTGACACCATTGCTTTAAACAAAGAATTCGCATTCCATAGAGTTGGTAGTATATTACAGAGTGAGGCTAAGAACATAGTCTTAGGTAAAGATCCTTTCCAAAAACTATTTGCAAGATCATTTCTCTTCATAATAATGTTCTATCTATATGGAATAACTTATCCCTTATATAGAAGCTTCTATGACCTTATCTATAAATTCCTCTCGCATTTCTCATTACCTGAATATATAGTTCTACTTGCTTGGTTTGGCTTACTTTATGCTGTATCATATGTTGTATACAAGATCATTTATTCAAGAATAATATCAGTGATCAAACCATCTATTTCAGGGATAAAACATGATTTAAAGAAAACAATGCAACCTAAAATTTGGAGACCTTTTTACCTATTTTTATTTATACTCGTAACGTATGCCACGACTATAGCATTGATTTCTTCATCAGAATTTAGCGGAATACTTATGAGATCTCTAGGATTAGATAAAAACATTAACATTGTTTATCATAATGTATTTCTGAGACTTTTAACAAATCAATACATTCATTACTCGTATTATTTAAGTCAATATATTCAAAACTATATTCTAAATATCGATGAAGCATATAAGATATTAACAAGACTTGTAAAAGACATAATTGAATTTATATGGGGATAAGACTTGCTCACACGAGATATCGTGGCACCAATAATTGGATTAATCCTTGTAGGTTTCAGTATTTACATATTCTTATGGTCTCTACAACTAATGATCTATAGGGACGTGCCGAGCAGCTTATTAGGAGCATTGATAGGCTTTGTTTCACTAAGTGCTGGTGTATCATTGGTTAGGACATGGAGTCTTGGAAGATATATTGTAAAAGAAGAAGAAAAATCCGCCAGGGGTTCTGCATAGCACATCGCACCCCTCCAAGAAGGGGTGCTAGCCAGCGGCAGGGCTTCTTCATCTATGGAGTTATATATTGTTGTAAACTTTTATCTTTTATAGTTGTGTTTTATAATATTATCGAGTAAGGTGTGAATACATGGTTGATGGTAAGCTATTAAAATTCGTTGATAGAAGAATTGAAGGAGATCTAATATATACGTCTGCATTACCAAATACAAAGCTTGGAGGACTAATGCCATCTAGACAAACAATACCTCTAAGCCTAGTCCATCCTAAAAATGCTGAGTTAGAATATGCCTTGTTAGAAATAGGGACAATAACACCTAGTCAAAACATTCAGTGGAGAGTGAAAGTAAACGGAATAAGCGTTACAAAAGAATTTCATCCACAAACGATATGTCCAGCAGGTAGGGATTTCTTTGCAAAATCAGTATATGATATTACAAGCATACTTAAAACACCCGAAAGCCTTAGAAAGAAAAGAGCTAATATTACCTTCAAGCTAGAAGGCGGAGAATCAATAGTAATTGAACACCTCTCAATACTAGCAATATATAGGAGTGAAGAAGCAGAAGGAAACATAACGTTCCTTAGTGGAGCACTAAGCTTAAAGCCCGGGGAAGAAGCATCAATAGATCTAAAATATAGTGGTCAAAATAATGTATTTAGAACAACTTTATACATGCCGAGTACTATAGCTTCTGGTATAATCATGATCAATAATAATGAACTGATAAAAATAAAGAATATTCAGGGAATAGACGAGTTCTACTTAGAGCTACCAGATAGTTTCAAAGAAATAACAAATATAACTATAAAGCACAAAGAAGCTAGTACAACATATTATCCAAAAGAAATGCGTGTATCAAACATACTCATATATAACATTAAATATAATGCACCAGACTTAGTAATTAAGGGCTTGAAGGAAAAATACGAACTCACAAAAGAAAATAATGAAATAACCCTGAATATATTAAACAATGGATTATCAAAGCCAGATAATGCGTTGATTGTAGTGATGAGCTTAGGCAACGTAGTGTTTAGAAAGAGAATAAAAGAACTAGAGCCTGGAGATAGCGTGTCTGAAAAAGTAAAGATAAATCTGCCACAAGGAGAGTACGAGTTAGTTGTTAGAGTAATCTGGAGGAAATTATCGAAGACCTGGTTTAAGGATTACAGGATAAAAATATTTGTGAAATAATTGTTCTCAATCATTTATATGTATTCTACAACTAGTCCTTCTTCATCCGCAAATCTCACAATTAATTCACGGTGTTCTCTTCTAGTCCCTTTTTTCTCAACAATAATCGCTTCGGGACAGGGGACTGAATTATTTATCATTAAACGGAGCGAACCGACACTTAGGTATGGCAACGCATACTTAGCCATTATATGTCCGTAACAATAGTTTTTCTCAATTGCATATTTCGTGTGCTTCCATGGATAATGTCTTCCACCTACTCCAGCTACTACTCTGCACTCATGCACGGGATTCTCTAGAAACTGAATAACGGCTAAACCAACTATTTCGTGATTCTTAGGAATACGCCACTCATCCAATGTGCTCCCGATCTCAATGAAGCAAAGTGGTTTCTTGTTCTCTGTTGGGCCATGATGAGTTGCTTCATAGCTTACCTCATATTCTTTATCAACACCATATTCTATGCTTAATCTCCTCAAGTTCAGTAAAAGCTTATGAGAAACAATAGGATTAGCAATAGCCAAACTCCTAGGCTTACCTCCATAGAGAGCCTCATCACCGAAGTTACCAGTATGGTGAACAGTATAACTCTTAACTTTTTTTGCGCTAGAATGCCTAGATAAAACTATGTATTCTGTAACTCTACTGGGAAGGCGAACATCCAAGTATTCAAAATATATGGGTTCATCCCTAAACCCTGCAAGTATAAAGCCTCTACCTTCAAAACATTCCTCCGCATTTAAACAGTTCGTGCTTTTCTCTAATCCATAATATTCTTTAATATAATCCGCAATACCTTTACCAGCAGGATCATTAATACTATATACTAAGCCAAAATACCTGCTCATACATAATCCCTCATATAGCTAGACGATACAATTAATTCTTGGAGGAAATAATATTTTCGATTACCTATATATTTAAACCCCCGACTACTAAAGAATAAGCATAATGGGTTCTAAAGCATTGGTCATGGATAAAGAAATAAATTATACGATGTGGAGGAAGAGGAAAATAGAGTTCTGGAACAGGATCTGGGAAGATCTCGAAATAGGTTATTTAGACAAAGACTTACTCGGGCTACTAGTATTGTTCAATATGGATAAGAACATCTATACACTGAGTAGTTGTAGCGGCAGAATAGTTGTAGCGGATTCAACGTATCCATGGAGTAGAGAAGAGACAAGCGTTGTCTTCAAGAAACATTTTCCAATTAAGACCGAGGAATTCGTAGAAATTATGACTAAACCAGCAGTTAGGCGTATGTGGGTTAATGTCACTGGACCAATCATCCATTTATCAACATCAAGCTTTGATTATGCTTTAAAAATACTTTCATTAGCTAGAGAAGCAGGGTTCAAACACAGTGGTCTATTATCATTCAATAAGGACAAAGGATATATTCTCGAACTAACAACTGGTGTTAGAGTATCTAATCTAATCAAGGAAGGAAATAAAATCTATGTTAAGGAAGAATATCTGGAAAATTTCGTCGAAATTCTCAATGAAGTCCTTATCTATGGTAAAAAACTACTTCTTAGACTATATGATACTATGAAAAAAATTATCCCGGTACAAGAAGACGAAGAAATAATGAGATTCATTAAGGAGAGAGGTATAAGCATTGAATCAATTAACCCTAGGAAAATCTTATCTAAATACATTAATTATCTATAATACATGACTTCAGCATGATCGAGTATTTCCAATACCTCATTATTTGTTTCTAATAACCATTTTCTCAACAATTCGAGATCCTCTTCACTAGCACTCGTTTCTGGTTTAACGGGTTTAAGCCTACATGCTCC
>Ga0256842_1002347_pt1 | contig 13708 bp, 13 predicted proteins | sample 4559240metaG_FD_185973 | JGI IMG/M metagenome (GOLD analysis project Ga0256842, IMG submission 185973) | Hydrothermal vent microbial communities from Guaymas Basin, Mexico - 4559-240 | ecosystem: Environmental > Aquatic > Marine > Hydrothermal vents | place: Mexico: Guaymas Basin | collected...
CGGAACGGCTCGTAACTCCTTCGTAGTGATACTTCACCGTACCGATGCAACTGCTCGACGGTGCCACGACGTAATCGTAATCGGCAAATATATCTACAAAGCGGTCGGCGAGCTTCATCGCATCATCGTTCATACCATTGTTCAAAAATGGCTGCCCGCAACAGCTTTGCCCATCTGGATATTCGACCAAAAATCCATGCTCTTGCAATACTTCCAGTGTCGCCATCGCGGCTTTGGGGTAAAAATCATTGACATAGCAGGGGACAAAAAGAGCCACTCTTTTCATAGATAACCTTTGTAGCGATACTTTTCCAGCTGGGTTTCGTTACCGCTCACACCCCCGCTGTGAACATAAAGGATCGGCCCTTTTAGCAATTCATACGCCTCGATAAGCTCAAGCCACATCTTCGGCGCATATACCAGATCGAAAAGTATGCCGGAATCTTTTAACCGTCTCCAAATATCCAGATACTCTTTTTTGGGTTTTGCAAAAGGCCATTTTCCCATGCTGTCCAGTATGATCGGGAAGCGGCTTTCGTCGGCTTCTAGCTTTCCAAGCTGAGTTTTCAGTGCGGACTCGTCTCCCACTACAGGAGTGGTAACCACATCGATACCCGAAGGCAGATGGCGGCGTAGATATAGAGCCGTGGTGCCTGTACCGCTCGGGGTGGCCACGGTAAAACTTTTCAACCCGGCCTTTGCGGACCAAAAGAGAATCTCATCGGCCAAAATCCCGACACCCTCTTCCGCAACCGGATCGGCACCACCCTGAGGAATGAAAACCGACCCATTGCCGTATTCGCTTTCAAGAGTTTGTACTCTGTCGTAAAACATGGAAGGAGATACTTCATGGGCGACCATCCCGAGATCGAGAGCCATTTTGAGATTACCCATCGGTTTCTCTTTCAGCCATCTTGGAATTGTCTTGCAATAGTAGTGAAAATTCCACCCTTTCGATTTGCACATATAAGCGATCGAGAGCATGGCGTTTGATTGTGTGCCGCCATAACTGACTATCGTATCAAATCTGCCAGAGGGCGCCTTAAGAATAGAGTAGAGTTTACGCAGCTTGTTGCCAGAGTACCGCGGGTCGATCAGCTCGTCGCGTTTGACATAAAAATGTTTACCCTCAATTTCAAAATCATCCACCCGGGAAGGTGGATATAGAATATCAGTATCTGTCAATGCAGTTTAGATCTTCGAATGCTTCATTTAGTCGTGAGGCCATGGACTTTTCGCCCTCCCTTAGCCATTTACGGGGATCGTAATATTTTTTGTTTGGCTTGTCCTCGCCCTCGGGATTGCCGATTTGGCTCTGGAGATAATCATGATATGTCTCGACATATCTCTTTACGCCTGCCCAGAACGCCCACTGGGTATCGGTATCGATATTCATCTTTACCACTCCATAGCTGATAGCGGCTTTGATGTCTTCCAGTGCCGATCCACTGCCGCCATGAAATACGAAGTCGACAGGTTTCGGGCCGGTTTTGTATTTTTTTTCTATATATTTTTGCGAATTGTCGAGGATTTCCGGACGCAGTACGACATTACCGGGCTTATAGACACCATGAACATTCCCAAAGGAAGCCGCTATGGTAAACCTGTCGCTGATTTTGCTGAGCTCTTCGTAAGCGTAGGCCACCTCTTCGGGCTGCGTGTAGAGGAGTTTGTTATCCACATCGGTATTGTCCACGCCATCCTCCTCTCCACCCGTAATACCCAGCTCTATCTCGAGCGTCATTCCCATTTTGCTCATACGCTCCAGATATACCTTGCATGTCTCGATATTACGCTCGATAGGCTCTTCACTCAGATCTATCATATGGGAGCTGAAAAGTGGCTTGCCGGTTTTGGCGAAGTGGTGCTCGCTCGCTTCCAAAAGAGCGTCTATCCAGGGTAGCAGCTTACGCGCCGCATGGTCTGTGTGAAGCATCACAGGAATCCCGTACGCTTCCGCCAGCGTATGAACGTGCTGCGCGCCGCTGATTGCACCAAGAACGGCGGCTTTGTCGGCATCCAGGGCTTTTCCGCCCAAAAAACTGGCGCCACCGTGACTAAACTGTATAATGATTGGAGAATTGACCGTTTTGGCCGCCTCCATAGCCGCATTCATCGAATTGCTTCCTACGACATTCACCGCAGGCAGCGCAAATTCGTTGGCTTTGGCGATTTCGAAAATCTTTTGTACATCATCGCCGGTAACTACGCCCGGCTGGACATAGTCGGAAATTTTTACACCCTTCATCCGCTCTCCTTTTTATGATTACTGATAGGTCACTTTTGCTTTGGAACGCAGCTGGTCGGCAATCTTTTTGATCTTCTCTTTGAATTTTTCCATCTTGAGATCTTGCTTGATTCGATCTTTGACATCCTCGAAAGGTATTGTCTGAGCCGGTTTTTTCTCTTCTACAAAGATTACATGATAACCAAACTGGGTCTTGACCGGTTTTTTGGTAAATTCTCCCGCTTCGAGTGAAAATGCAGCGTCACTGAAAGGTTTGACCATCTGCTTTCGTCCAAACATTCCCAGATCCCCACCTTTTACCGCGCTAGGCCCGGTGGAGTATCTCTTCGCCAACTCTATAAATTTCGCTTTCAACTCTGATTTTGGAGTCTTTTTCAGCTCATCGATAATCTTTTTGGCTTCCGCTTCCGTTTTAACCAGAATATGGCGGGCATGGACCATTTCCGGGCGCTGGAACGCATTTTTGTGCTCTTCATACGCCTTTTTCGCCTCGGCATCACTCACTTTTATCGCGTCGAGCTCTTTCTTCATCCAGATATCCAAAGCGAGCTTCTTCTTGAGCTTTTCAAGAGCCTCTTTATACTCTTTGCTTCTGGTTATGCCACTTTTAATTGCCTTTTCCTGAAGAAGCTCCTGCTCGATAACCTGGTCCAATACCCTTTTCTTTACATCGTCAGGAAGCGCATCGTATGTAGTGCGCGCACCCATGGAGTTGAGGACGGACTGAACCTCCTCTTTCGTGATCTTGTGGCCATTGACCGTCGCCAGAGTTTCCGCTGCAGGAAGAGAGAGCGCCAATACGGCCGCGCTCATACCTGCGATGAGAAATTTTTTCATTTTGTTCCTTTGAGTGTTATTGAATGAGTATTGTATCCCATTGTCGTTTAATGAAAGTAAAGGGGCCTTTGATTTTAGGCCATATTATGATAAACGTTCTGTACGTCGTCATCCTCTTCGAGAGTTTCGATCAGCTTCTCCACCCTTTTGGCCGTCGCATCGTCCACATCGATCGTATTGGTGGCTACAAGTCCCACCGAACTCTCCAATATCGGTACGCCAATTTTTTCGATCGCCTGCAGAAGATCATCGAAATCGGATGGCTCACTCTCGATGACCAGCACTTCGTCATACTCCTGGATATCCGTAGCGCCATGCTCGAGCGCCACCTCCATCACCTCATCATCCTTTTCGCTTCTGGGAACGGTGATGACACCTTTCTTTTCGAACATCCACGCCACGCTTCCACCGGTTCCCAGGCTGCCGCCCGCTTTTGAGAAGGCGTGCCGGATATTGGCAACGGTACGGTTTTTGTTGTCGGTCATCGTCTCCACCATGATCGCCACTCCCCCCGGGCCGTACCCTTCATAGGTGTGCTCTTCGTAATTGACACCCTTTAGATTGCCTGTAGCTTTATCGATCGCACGCTGAATATTCTCGGCCGGCATCGAGACGGCTCTTGCGCGCTCTATCGCCAGACGCAGCGAGGCGTTCGCATCCGGGTCCGCTCCGCCGGCTCTGGCTGCAGTCGTGATATCACGCACCGCTTTGGTGAAGAGTTTGCCTTTCTTCGCATCCTCTTTGGCTTTGATGTGTTTGACTTTCGACCATTTATTATGTCCTGCCATATCAACCTCTTGTGAACTAATATCGACAATAGGGTGCCTTGGAAATCCTAAAAGGCACCTCTAATTAAAGTATAGTGTATAATCTCTCTTAAACACTGAATATCAGCTTAAGGATACCCATAAAAGGAGATCTTGTGAAACTTGCGACAAAAAAAGAGATAGAAGAGATTAAACGGCGTCTTCTAGAACACTATCCCGACTCCAAAACGGAGCTGCGATATAGGAATCTTTACGAGCTGCTGGTGGCGGTTATTCTTTCGGCACAGTGCACAGACAAGCGGGTAAATATGATAACGCCAAAACTTTTTGAAAAGTATCCCGATATACCCAGTCTGGCCAATGCGGATTTAGACGAGGTGAAAGAGCTTGTAAAAAGCTGCTCTTTTTACAACAACAAAGCCAAAAACCTAATAAAAATGGCGCAAATGGTTATGGAAGATTACAATGGAGAGATACCGCTTGACGAAAAGGAGCTTGTAAAACTTCCTGGTGTTGGACGCAAAACCGCTCATGTCGTATTGATCGAATATACCAAAGCCAACCTGATGGCGGTAGATACACATGTCTTTAGGGTTTCGCACAGGCTGGGGTTGAGCGATGCCAAAACGGTGGAAGAGACGGAGAAGGATCTGGTCGAGAAATTTCAAACCGATCTCGATCGTATCCATCAGGCGATGGTACTTTTCGGTCGCTACATATGTACGGCAAAAAATCCAAAATGCGATACTGAATGTTTTCTGACGGATCTTTGCAAAAGCAGAGAAAATTTCAAACCGAAATAAAAAACCGCGGATCGTCTATCCGCGGCGAAGAGTGATCAATCGAATTTTTTCTTGAAGATTTCAACCAACTCGTTTTTATCCGCTTTGGTCAAATCTTTTTTCAATCCCATGAATAGCTTCTTTTTGGCGTCATCCGAGACTTTCTCCATAACCCTGTCATAGATATCGCCCAAAAGCCCGAGGTACCATTTAGGGGGATTGTTTACAGCTACTGCATCGGAAATGTCTTTTGCGATTGTATCGATCACCTCAGCTTCTACGCGCTTGTAGAGTTCATGACGATCACCGATACTTCCTTGGGTAAACTCCCCCTGCCCCTGGCTGCCTCCTTTGAACTGTCCGGCATCGTCTGTCACGATATCGCGAACTTTCCAGTGTGACAATACATAGTCTTTTGCATCTATCAGATCGAGTTTTACACGCTCTGGTTTCAAACCCGCTTCAGCTTCCAGATCCCTGGGCTCTGCCCGATAAACTTTCATCTCTCCAAGATTGCTCACTATCACCAAATCACCAACTTTCATCTATACTCCTCTATTTTTTAAACAATTATATCTTTAAAAGATTAAATCGGCGATAAATCGGCGATGATCGCCTCGACCACTTTCGTAATGGATTCCACAGATGCCAACTCTACGCGCTCTCTGTCCGAATGTGGGTCCAGAATGGTCGGCCCGATCGATGCGATCTTGAGTGTCGGAAATTTGGCGGAAAAGATGGCACACTCCAGTCCTGCATGAATAGCGGCATACTCGACTTCAGGATAAAATTTTTCATAAACGTCACGCACTTTTTCGCTAAAAGCGTTGATTTCAGGTTTCCATGCCGGATATTTCCCCTCTTTTTTTCCCGTGAACCCGAGTGCATCGAATCCCGCAAGTGTCTGTTCGCTTAAAAATCCAAGATCTTCATTGTCCATCGCCCTTCCTGAAAGAGATATCTTGACTCCCTCTCTTTTTCCATCGGCATCCACCATGGCCAGATTGATACTTGTCTGAGGAGTGTTCAGATCTCGATTCCAGCCTCTAACTCCATGAGCAAACCCGAAAAGTGTCGCCGCCACCATCCTCCCCCGCTCCATCACGCTCTCGCTCAAAGGGTCTATCTTTCTGTATTCGATATGCATATCCGAAATTTTCAGCTCTTTGCCTTCGGGCACCACAACCACGGCTTCGGCCAACCTTGGGATGGCATTGATCCGTTCTCCTCCTTTCAAAGAGCAGATTTCTGCGCTCTGGTTTTCCCAGATCGTTTTGGATAGCAGCGTAATGGCATTTGGAATCCCATCTGCGATATTCACACCGGAGTGACCGCCTGGAGCATGCGCCAAAAGCTCATACCATACGCCTCCTGCCGGAGCCTCCTTGAAAGCCAGCGGACACTGCAAAAAGAGGTCCTCTCCGCCTGCGCATCCTATATATATTTTTCCAAACTCTTCGCTATCGAGATTGAGCAGGTTGGAAGTACGTATCCCAAGAGCCAGATTGTTGGCTCCAATCAGGCCAATCTCTTCATCGTTGGTAAACAGAAAATCTGCCTTGGCTCCTTTTTGCATCAGATAGAGCATGATGGCCACGCCGATCCCATTGTCCGCTCCAAGAGAGCTTCCATCGGCCTTCATCCATCCATCCTCTATCACCGGCTCTATATCGGGAGCCCTTCCTACGCAAACCATATCGTAGTGTGCCTGAAGCGTAACCCTACTCTTCGCACAATACGCCGCCACATTACCTGCGGCATCGGCAGCGGTCTCGTAACCACAGGATCTGGACCACTCCATTATATATTCACGCAGAGCTTCCGTCTCTTTACTGCAATGAGGAATTTTCGTAATCTTGACAAATATTCCGATAATTTCATCAATCATTGTGATATCTTTCCTGAAACTTGATAAGGCAACCTATTAGCATATGGTAAAATTGTACTATGAAATATCTAAAAATAGTTTTTGTTTGGCCGATACTATTTTTGTCAATGCAAGGTTGCGTCTATTTCAACGAAGATGGAATCTCCACGCATCGGTATCGTGACTGTGTCGAATATTACGACGCAGAAGGCGTGTATCATTGTGAATGTGATGAAAACATTGTCGATTATAGTGAATTGCCGGACAAATTATTAAAATAAGGAACGTTATGAATCCAATCTCCCGTCTCACCATCAAAGGCAAAGTGCTGATTTTGGTAATCATACCAACTCTCGCGCTCATATATTTCACCTCACGCGAAGTGAGCAACCACTTTGCGTTTCAAGCCAAAGTGGAAAAGGTCAGAACTTTAGTGGGCTTGAGTGAAAGCCTAAGCCGACTCGTGCATGAAACCCAAAAAGAGCGCGGTGCAAGCGCCGGTTTCGTTGGAAGCGGCGGCAGAAAGTTCGTTCAAATTCTACCGGGGCAGCGAAAAGAGACAGATAGCAGACTGCAAGCATACAGAAAGCAACTCCTGTCGATAGATTTTTCCATGTTTCCATCCATACTGAAAGAGAGAGTCGATATTCTCGATGGATATCTTTCCCGCCTGCCATCCATCCGGGAAAAAATCGATTCTCTTACCATACCACTTAAAGAGGTGGTCGAATTCTATACAAACATGAATGGCAAAATGCTCGATATTATAGCGCTCTCTTCGAAACTCTCACCCGAAGATCAGATCACGAAAGACCTGGTCGCATACACCTCCTTTCTCAAAGCGAAAGAGCGCGCCGGAGTGGAGCGTGCTGTCTTGAGCGGAACTTTCGCCGCCAACAAATTCGCCCCGGGTATGTATAAAAAGATGATCAAACTCATCGCGGAGCAAAACGCCTATCTCGACGATTTTATTTCATTCGCACCAGATACCATGATCGCTATTTATAAAGAAGCCATCAAAGATCCTTCGTTTGCGGAAGTCGAGAGAATGCGAAAAATCGCCGAAGAGAAATTTATCGAGGGCGATTTCGGCATCGATGCCGAGTATTGGTTCAAAACGATCACAAAAAAGATAAATGTCTTGAAAAAAGTGGACGATGCTATCGCCAAACAGATACACGAAGACCTCAACAGCTTCCACGACACGGCAATCATAGATGCCATCATAGGGCTACTCGTAATTTTAATTATGCTAGCAGTTGCCTATTACGCGGTTTCGGATATACAAAAAAGACTCAATTCGCTCAAACATCTAATCGTGGAAATCGCAAAATCGAAAGATCTCTCCACAAAAGTCTATGTCTATGAACATGACGAATTTGGAAGCATCCGCGAAGCGTTGCGCGATTTCCTTGCCGCACTGCATGATTTTGCCACGCATGCACTCCAAAGCGCCCATGAAAACAAAAACGCATCAACCCAACTCGACAAAACATTCAACGCCATCACGGACAACATAAAAAAAGAGGCTGCCATTGTCGAAGCTGGAATGCAACAGGCCCTGCAGCTCAAAGAGCAGCTCTCTTCTAGCAGCGAAGCGGCCGAAGAGACAAAATCAAGTATCCTGGAGGCCAACGGAGATCTGAACGAGGCCACCCAGATGATTCGTCAAACGATCCGACAAATCGAAGAGAACGCTATAGTCGAAAATGAACTCGCCGACCGATTGCAGCAGCTCAGCCAGGATGCAGAACAGGTCAAAGAGGTGCTTACCGTGATTTCAGACATAGCGGATCAAACGAACCTCCTAGCCCTGAATGCCGCCATCGAAGCGGCACGTGCAGGCGAACATGGTCGGGGTTTTGCAGTCGTGGCGGACGAGGTTCGCAAACTGGCTGAAAGAACCCAAAAGAGTCTGGCGGACATCAATGCCACGATAAACATAATCGTCCAGGCAATCATGGACAGCAGCCAGACGATGAGCAGAAATATCGAAAATGTAAATCTTCTTACCGACAATGCGGCCAGTGTCGAAGGGCAGATAGAAAACGTCACGACCAAAATGACGCTGACCGTGCAAGGAGTAGAAAATACGACAACGTCCATCGAAGATGCCGTCAAAATCATGATCGATTTTGCACAGAAGATGCAAGAGATCAAAAATCTCTCAGAAAGCAACAAGCAAGGGATTATTCAAAGTGATGATAACGTCAAGCGCATTGGGCAACTTGCCGATGAAGTGCTTCGCCAGATAAGTCAGTTTAAAGTTTGATCTACCCGAGGGCGATAGCCCTCGATTCGAGAATCAGCCTTGCTGCTGGTTCTCTTGCTGTTTTTTGACCTCTTCGCGTACCTGATCCATATCGAGCTCCTTGACCTGTTTTATAAGATCGTGCAGACCCTCTTCGGGAATGAGTCCTGGCTGCATGAAAAGCACGATGCCCTCTCTCAGGATCGCGACAGTAGGAATGGACTGGATATTGAAGTGCGCCGCAAGCTCTCTTTGCTCTTCCGTATTCACCTTTCCAAAAAGTATATCCGGGTACTCTTCGGATACTTTTTCAAAAATGGGGCCAAACTGCTTGCATGGTCCACACCACGGAGCCCAAAAATCGATGATTGCGATATCGTGGGAAGAGACTTTTTCGTTGAAGTTCTCGGTTGTGAGATTTTCGAGTGCCATACTGTACCTTTGTTGTGAAATGAGAGGCATTATGACACGATCAGGTTGAAAGTAGAATTAGAAATTTACAAATCGAGCCAGGTCATCGTCCTTCTATCACATTTTTTATCTTTTTCAAATCTTTCCCGGAAGCGAAACAGCTTAGCATATCGCAAGCCAAAAAGCGATCGCTATCTACAGCTTCCATCAAAATGAAAGGGTAGCGGATCGAAGCGATTTCATCACGATTGGCGTTTAGCATCTTTCGGGAGGCTTTAATCGCCACTACGCCTCGCTCCATGCGAATCCAGGCGCGCATCGCTTCAGGATATGCATCCGGATGGCTCATCAGCAAAGCGCCATTGGCATCCAGTGTATTTTTCGCCACCCCTTCGTAATCCAAATCGCTTTTCAAAAGGGCCAGATCCAGCAGATCGTTTATCATCACCGACATAGCGGAAGTGTAGTAACTATCCACAATATCCGCATAACTCTCAAAACCGTCATCCGAAAGAGCCCATCTTCCATCTCCTCTATAGAAGTGCTTCAACGCTATATCTACCCATTTTCCAGCATCGGCAAGATATTTCGGCTCCAGCGTAGTCTGATAAGCCATAAGAGCTGCATCGGCCATAAAAGCATAATCTTCGAGCAAGCCGGGCTGTGTCGCCTTTTTGCCATACAGCGTCTGGTGAAACAGCTCGCCATCTTTTTGCATCATCGATCTTTTTATCGCGCAATAGGAGCTTTTGGCTTCATCGACAAAACGCTCATCGATGCTTCCGGATTCAAAGAGAGCTTTGATCATCATGGCGTTCCATGCCGTAATGATTTTGGTGTCTATGAATGGATACTTGCGAGGTTTTCGCATCTTTTTCAATACGTTTTTTGCCTTTTCAAATCCATTTGGCGGGTTTTCACCCACACGCACGACATGCGAAAACTCCGTATCGAAATTTCCATCTTCGGCAATGTCCAGATACGCAAGCATAGCCTTTGCATCGGTTTTGGAAAATCCCGCATCCATCAAAGCATCGAGCGTATCTTTGTATCTGTAGAGAAAATATCCGCCCTCCCGATGATCGCTGTCGGCATTGCTTGCTCCAAAATAGAGCCCATCATTCGTTCTGAAACGGCGATCCATCTCGTCGATCGTCTCGCGAACGACTTCGGCGAACCTCCCGTTTTTGGTCATCCTCCACGCCTCGACATAGACGGGAACGAGCTCGGCATTCGTATAGAGCATCTTTTCAAAATGGGGCATCCTCCATGCTCTATCGACGCAGTAGCGGAAAAAGGCTCCGTCGATCTGGTCGTAAAGGCCGCTTTGGGCCATGGCGTATAGAGTTTCAAGAGCCATACGTTTCGCTTTTTCATCTTTGTTTACGTGGTAGATATCGAGCAGCAGGCGCAAACGGGAGCTTTCTGGAAATTTCGGACGGTCACCAAGCCCCTTGTAGATCTTGTCATAATAGCTCCACATATTTTCTACCGCTTTTTTGGCGATGGATAGATCGGCCTTTATAGGTTTTGCAGGCATCATGGAAGCTTTTTTCATCAATGCTTCGATCGCGTTGGCGCGTTTTTCGATCCTGTCTCCATGCTCTTTATACAGATGACCAAAATATGGCAACAGCGTTTTCAATCCCTTTACACCATAGGAGTCTTCAGGCGGAATATATGTGGCTGCGAAAAAAGGTTTCAGATCTTCCGTCATGAATATCGTCAAAGGCCATCCGCCGCTTCTGTGGCGAAGCAACGTAAAAACTCTTTGGAAATATCTATCCAGGTGAGGCATCTCTTCACGATCTACTTTTACAGGAACGAACCATCGATTGATCAGCGATGCGATTTGTGCATCTTCGAACGATTCCTCCGCCATAACATGGCACCAATGACATGTGCTGTAACCTATAGAGAGAAAAATCGGCTTATGTTCGCGTTTCGCTTTTTCGAATGCCTCCCTCCCCCAGGGATGCCAATCGACAGGATTGCGAACGTGCTGTTGCAGATACGGAGAGGACGATCCTTCCAGATGGTTGACGAAACCTGCATCGGCTATCGACAACGAAACAAATATGGCGACCAGGACAAAATAACGCATATCCAACCTTCAGATTTTAGGCGAAATCCTCTTTTTTTCAAAAGAGCGAAAAAGCAGAAAGATCACCGTAATTTCGGTAAGCAGCAGCAACCAGTGCAGATAGTACACCTCTTTGGAGTGATCTATCAAACCAAGCCCTTTTTCAAGAATTTTGTAAAATAGCCACGAGACGAGCATACCGGCTAGATAACCCGCCTGTTTGGCCATATCGAGCCATGAAAGAATCGTTTTTTTATTCAAAAAAATCGTCTCCGCTCTAACCAGATACGCTCCAAACATAAAAGTCACCTGGTAGCCGGCATATACCAGCAGAGCCGTCGCATATCCATATGGAAACAGAAGATACCAGGTAACCAGAAATAGCATTACCAGCTCTACAAGCATCGATATGAGATAGAAAGAGCGAAGATTGAGAATCTTTTCGTAATATCGCGCGATAACCAGCATACCCACCGCCAACAAAATTCCCCCGATCGAAAAGATAGAAGGATCCAGCGCCGAGTAGATCGTAAAAACAGCTCCCACGGTAAGGCCTGTATAAAAAGAGTTTACACCTTTGTAGCGGATATAGTATCTGGGTAGTATTTTCAATACTCGATCCCTTTTCGCGCCATGACGCCCCGATCGTAGTAGTGTTTGATTTTGCGCATTTCCGTCACCAGATCACTTGCCTCCACCAGCGCATCGGACGCGCCTCGCCCCGTCATAACCACTTCCAGGTCAGATGGTTTCGCATCGAGAAAACGCAAAAGATCCTCCTCTTCGATCAAACCATACGATACCGCAACCACCACTTCATCGAGCACAAGAAGATTGCAATCGGACTCTTTTAACTCTTCTTGAAATTTCTGCCAAAGAGTTCTGCACATCGCGATTTGCGATCCGGTAGGCTCCTCCGTGACAAAGCTTCCGTCCCAATGGCGCATCAGGCGAAACTTCTCTTTGCCACACGATTCAAGCATCACAACCTCCGCGCTTGGCCTGCTTTTCATAAACTGGACGAAAAGAGCATTGTATCCATTGCCTATCATACGCAGAGTCAAGCCTGCAGCAGCCGTAGTCTTTCCCTTCCCTTCGCCTGTATAGAGCTCTATCTTTCCGAAAAATTTCATAAAAATCCTATGCTGTACGAATTGTTTCGTCCGTTGTGCCGCCTCTTTTCAAAAGATACGAAAATGCCGCTGCATACCCCTCCATCGCTTTTGTGGGAGGAAGATTGTAGAAATTTTTCCACGCCTCGCCGCGACTCTCGTCATATACGCTCTTTGGATTCTCTCTTTTCCAGACGATCCGCACGGCGTGACCTATCAGAACATCGAGGATCAGATCGCCCGAGATCCTGAAAGAGGGGTTGGTCGCAAACAGGTGTGAAATCGCCCTGAGCGCTTCGATATTGAGCTGCCTGTATTCGCAAGATTCGATACGTTGCAGATGATCGTCCACACAGATGGCAAAAGCTCTCTCTCCGGCCGTTGCATCGAGAGTGATTTCATGTCCAAGACGACTTTTTGGAGAATATTTATCAGCGAGAACGATTCCGTCACAATACTGAAGAATTTGCCAGACACTCTTGTAAAAATCTTCATCGAGACGCCCCATCATACCCTCCTGCTGTCGCCATCCGCGCCAATCGCCATTCAAGCCGTCGCCGCAGAAAGAGGGAAACTCCACTCTTTTTATATCTATAATACCATCTGCACGAATCGCCTCCATCTTCTCGATCGATTTGGATACCGCGGCTCCGCTGCCTACGATATCGCGCAGCCTGTTATATATCTCGTGCGGCGCCAGCGACAGAAGCGCGCTATAGGCTTCACTAAACGATAGATCCCTTTCGGCTCCGATTCGTCCGACAAGCAGTTGTACGAAATACCATGGCCTCAGCGTAGTGATACCTTCAAACCATGCAGGCTCCGTGCGAATCAGTTCGCCGATATGGAGTATGATCTCTTGCGTAAGCACCCGCTCCGATTCATTGTCTCCGCAAAAACGCTCGATCAGCGCAAGAATCGCCCTGCTTGAAGCGGGCTGTGAAATAACGGCGGCGTCGGTATATGCACGGCCGACGGCGAGTCGTTTATGGCGCGTTACGACCTCCAGAAGAACATCTTCGATCCTCTCGTCGAAACCCCCTTCATCCTGAGTCTTGGCCCTTATTTTGCGCCAATCTTTCGACTCGTCGCCATCTCTTCGCATCGGTTCGTTCTGGGAAGGTCTGTATGCGGCGAAAGCTTCGGGAGTCAAGCCGTGCAGATCGTCTATGTGCTCCACATGGGATTCTCGTGCGAGATATTCGAGCGATCCGCTTCTAATGGGGACACTATGGCAAACTCCCGCCTGAAGGCCGGAAAGAAGCATGCGCACAGATGGCCACGAGCCTTCGTGCAGGTCGATTTCACGGATAAAAAACGGCAAAATTGCCGGAGCGGGCCGCCTCCAAT
>Ga0256842_1002348_pt1 | contig 13707 bp, 25 predicted proteins | sample 4559240metaG_FD_185973 | JGI IMG/M metagenome (GOLD analysis project Ga0256842, IMG submission 185973) | Hydrothermal vent microbial communities from Guaymas Basin, Mexico - 4559-240 | ecosystem: Environmental > Aquatic > Marine > Hydrothermal vents | place: Mexico: Guaymas Basin | collected...
AACACTTAATGTATAATTGCCTTTTATATAAAACACATTATCTATACATATCTTCGAAAAATTATAACCAAATGTTTTCCATTTAGTTTCATCTGTTGAATAACTCTCATAAGCGCTTATTGATTGTGCTAATAATGATAGTGTGAATAATACCAATAATATCTTTCTCATCTTTTTATCCTTTTCTTTTGTTACTATAATTATATCAAATTAACTTTAAAACAACATTAAATGAAGATTAGATAGTAACCATGTCAATAAACATTATAAAGGCTTCATATTATTTTACTACGAAGCGAATGGGTCAGTGACCTCATCCTCTCCAGTTTCCCAGGTTTTCTTAGTTTTCTTGGTAGTAATAATTCTATCTTCAATCGCTTTAACTTTTTCTGATGGAAAGTTGAATAGAGATACGCCGATTGCACCTTTAAGTGAAGCTTTTCTCCAAGTTCTGTATTCTTGAACAACAGAGATTTTTGATTTTTGTTGAGCTTCTTCTCTAGCATACGCTTTTGAAATAATATCCATAAATTTAGAATAGAGTTTTTCATCAGCACCCGGTTGAGCTTCTTGAACCCATTTCATCATAGCACCCTGATCGTTTTTATATCTTTCTGCTTGTGCTTTAATCTTATCAATAGAAAACTTACTACCTTGCTTAACAGTAAATCCTGACATCTTTAATTCTTTATCAACAGCAGCCCAAACATTTTGCATCGCTTCGTCTTGTGCTAATACACTCTGTTCGAATCTTTCACCTGTAAATTTAGCTGACATAACATAACCCACTGTTCCACCCACCAATAGCAATAAACTTAATACTGCTCCAATTACTACTTTTACTCCCGTGCTCATTGTTTCTTTCCTTTATTTAATTTTGTATGAGATATTATAACTTTATTCATTTTCTTTAGTCTTTTCTTCTAAATATTCTCTAAATTCTCCGATAGCATCTAATGCTATCGGAAATAATTCTGTGGATTTTTCGTCTGGCATATAATCTACGCATGTATATCCAGTAAAAAATAACCATCTCCTTCACTGTTTAGGCTGTGCAGTGCCATTTTTAGTCCTTCTTAAAATCTAATTGTAGCGTTTTTGAACATTAAACCTGAACAAACAGTACCAGTTACTACTTGCCCTTTGGCATTAACAGCTTTGAATCCTGTGTGATAAAAATCATCCTCAGAACAAGCAAATACATCATAACCTGTTGTTTCGATATTTGTAAAACCCTGTGCTTTAAGTGCTCTTTCAGCATCTTCTTTATTGGTGCATCCTTGAATAGTTAATACCAATAAAATAGCCGTTAAAACCTTTGTTAAATTCTTCATCTTTTTATCCTTTTCTTTTTGTTATATAATTATAATCTAATATAGATTAAACATTACTTAAATATACTTTTTACAATTTTCATTTTTTTGACTATTCTATTATAATATCCTTTATTATGCCATCCTCCATTATATCTTCCCACTGCTCTCCAATAAGCTTCTTTTTTACCGAATTTTTTAAGTGCTTCTTCATACATACTAAGAAGATAATGACCTCCTATCATTGCACCAAATTCAAAATCGTATATAAGTTTGTTTATTAATAGAGTATCTTTTCTTGCTTCTTTTTTATATTTTTTATAGAACTCATAGTGATAAAGATATTCTTTCTTTGCCCAATTCAAAGTTCTTAATGACTTTTTGTCGCCTTTTTTGGCTCTATTATTCCATTTTTCTGAATTCAGGATAGATTTATAATATTTTAGTTTATTATAATGTTTTTCGTATTTTTTGTATGTGCTCTTATCTTTATTAACCAGATACCCATATTTCTTCCTAAGTTTGGAGTATTTTAATATTGTAAGTTTTGCTGTACTAAGTTTTATCTGAAAATTGCCCAATGAACTATCATACAGCGATTTCAATCTTCCTGTAGAATCATACTTATCTCCAATATTTATGACTCCCCAAGAACTTTCTTGTCCCATAATACTAGGAAGTGTTAAGCCAAATGTCATTCCATCACTAGCTTTTATGGTTTTTCCTATTTCATAAGCAATTTTTATTTTTTCTTTCTGAATATCTGATAAAGCCATTAAGTGAGTTGAAGCCAATATTAACAAGGTCATAAAAAGTTTCATCATATTAATAAGCCTTCCTTTCTGTTATTAACTCCACTAAGCTCATTTATGACAGGATGTCTTTTACATTCATTTAGAGTTCTAGGTCTATGTTCTCTATCCCGATCTGTTGCGGGTATAATATCGATCATTTATAATCCTTTATCTTATTATGACATAATTATAACATAAATTACATTAGATAACACTTAAATAAAATACTCAGGATATTCTGTGTGATTGAAAAATACTTCTAAAGGCAAAGCATCTTTGATGAGTTCATCAAACCATTTATCTTTTTGAAATGCTGCCGCCAAAATAGTATCTCCTTTATAGCTTGTCACCACTGACCTATCGAATTCACATGATACCACAAATTCTGTATCTTGTATGTATGTAGTGAAAGGAAGTTTTTGTGACTCATACATTATAAAATCAAAATCAAGATAATCTATCAATGCATCAATCTCCTCCTGATTTTTTACATAAATACTTACCTTGTGTCCTTCAATCAGAAACTTATCATTCACCGATTGAGGAACTTCCCTTTTTTGGTTCTCATATTTTTTCCTTGGTTTTATTTTTTCCATGTTATATTATAGTATAGATAAACTTAAATAAAAGTTTCTCTTGGTAAAGGATGTATTTTCCCATCCAACCAATATTCAGCTTCATAAGTTTTATTCTCTAATTTTTCTTTGACCAAAACATAATAATTAAGATGAAATTCTATATCACCCCTGATTTTGGGAGGTTTGGTTTCTGTGTGTAATGCATATGATTGCACCAAATTTTCTCCATAATTTAATAGAATATTCCTTGATGCTACAGCATTTTGAATATAAGGGTTATAACAATAATAAATATTGAATCCTTTTATATCTGCATGACCCCACTTGAATATCTTAGTGCCAGGCACTTTTCTGGAGATTTGAGCCATTTCTGTAAAGTCATTGGATTTGAATACCATCATATAATCTTCTTTATGAGCATTCTCCATTTCTTTTGGTAATATGTAATTCCAATACGATATGTCTTTCCCTTCCCTTCGCTTGAGTAAATATTTTTCATTTGGCTGAACAGGTTTAACAGTACTTACCAGCCATTTGATTTCTGAAGATGTGGCAAAGTCATAATTAACAAAAGAGGGTAGATCTTTTTTGGTTTTGATTTTTAGATACCTTAAATACGGAGGTCTTATTTTGATATATTCTTCATATTCAATGCCATTATTGCTTGCGGCAACTAAAAAGCTATTATAAGTATCAACATTATAATACCTATCAAATGTTATATACACATTCTTCATAGCATCTCCTTACTTTTATAAATATTTATAAAAGTATATTTAAGCAAAGGAGACTCTATGGCCAAGATGACACAAGCAGAAAAAGATGCATATGATGTAATGAAGAAGCATATCGACAAGCCTTCAAGACTCAAAAAATCAGATTTTATTCCTGGGAAAATGGTAATGTTTGCATACAATGCCAAAGACAAAACTGCTGCATACGATGCCAATCCTTTAATCATTGTTCTAAGACAATCATCAAAATATACTTTAGGATTAAACTGGCACTGGATGCCTCCAAAAATGAGAGAAAAAGTCCTTGATGGTATTATGAAACAGAATAAGAAAAATATAAAAAAGGGTTTGCCTATTACACTGAATTATAGTATGATTAAAAAGTTAATTAAAGGATTAGGACCTGTAGTGAGATTGTACATTAACAAACGGATTTCACCGAAAGGTGTTGTTATTCCATCATATCAATATTATAAGATAGTAAATCTTAGAAGTGAGCATTTTATTGGTATATCCGCAAAACAAGCATGGGCTCAAGCAATAGCAAACAAAAAAGCAAGGAAAAAAGCAAAAATTGCAGCAGCAAAACAACGCAAAAAAGATCAAGCAACAGCACAAAAAAGATTGAATAAAAGGAAATAAGAAATGAGAGTCCTAGTATTAGATGACGACAAAACCATGTTAAGTATTATATCTAACGCATTAAAAAGGGTTGGTATAACTGACATAGTAACAGCAGAGGACGGCGCAGAAGGATTATTAGAATATAATAATGCTAAGGACAATAATACATTTGGTGTAATATTTACCGATATGAACATGCCGAATATAAATGGCCTAGAATTTGTAAAGCACATTAGAAGTGTTAATCAGGATATACCTATTATAATGATTACAACTGAAGGGGGCAAGGCTGAAGTTATTAAGGCTCTTAAGGCTGGGGTTAATAATTATATTGTTAAGCCATTCACTCTGCGGGTTTTTAAAGAAAAAATATCTGCAATTTTAGGAGAATAAGGTGATAAAATGCTGACATACCGGGAATATGACATTATACTTCATAAAGATGATAAAACACTAACAAGTTATATGAATAGTTTTTTTGATTTTAACTTATTAATTTCTTATATAGAACTAACTTATAAAGGGAAACAAAGATATAAAAATAATATGAAAGGCATTATAGAGGCCATCCTTATGACCACAAAAACTAATCCCGATTATAAAAAATTTGATAGATTTAAGTTAAAATGTCCTGAATGGGATTTATATTTTGATGACTATTTTTCTGGATTTGATAATCATGATGTGAACAAAAGTATAGCAAAAATAGTTGTCGATGGATTAGAAAAAATGAAAATAAATGGGACAATGTAATGGCTTATGGAAAAACTAAACAAGGGATTTTTGCACCAAAATATCCAGAAAAATGGATAATAACCGAATCTTTTTCTTCAACAAAACCAGAAATTGTATATCGCTCAGGTTGGGAAAAAATATTCTTTACTTTTATGGATATGAATGATAATATAATTCGTTGTAACAGCGAAGGTATGGTAATTCCATATATGAACCCAATAAAAGGAAAAATATCAAAATACTATATGGATGCTATGATGCAAACAAAAGATGGGACTGTATGGCTAATAGAAATTAAGCCCTACGCTCAAACTCAACCACCAAAAAAACCCAGAAAAAATGCCAAAAACCCTCAGAAAGCACAGGCAAATTATATTAAGGCTATTGAGACCTATGCTGTAAATCAGGCTAAATGGGAAGCCACACAAAAATTATGCAACGAGAAAGGATGGAAATTTAAAATTATCACAGAAAAAGAGTTATTTAATAAATAAAATACCTCATGAACAAAATCTTTTAGTATTTCTGTGTCTTATAAATCTTCAAATTCTATAAATTTTCCCACTCTTGACATCATATAGAAGTCAGCGAAGTCGTTGTCAATTAATTCTTGATAAGCCTCTTTGCAATCTTTATCACTATAAAACTCAATACTAAATGAATACTTTTCAAATTTCTCATCTTTAAGTTTAAAACCCAAATCTCTAAGAAATTTATTTGGTGACATTGTTTTGGCCTCTTGAATATTAACCTTGGTAGTTGATACACTAACCTTGTTCCCAGATGGTGACATTCCTGCTAGGAGTTGTCTTGCTACAGTTTTTCCGCCAAGCTCCCTTACTATTTTTCTGAATCTTTTGGCTGCATCACTGTTCTCTATGTGTTCCAGTGCTTCACTATCTTTAGTTCTGCCCACTTGTCCAACAAGAGATTCATGTATATTTTCTTTTTTTATTATTTCTCTAAATGACTTCATTTTTATTTCTCCTTTTTATTTTATTTATATTGATTTCCATATATTAGAATACATATATACATATTTCAAAAATCTTTTGTCATTGGAATATATGCTATATAGTGTATCATTTTTTATGTGTTTCATTATCTTGGGCATATCTCCCGACATCAATTTCACTAGCTGATATGCATAGGCCATTTTTTCTTCGGGAGATAGGAAATTAAATTTCTGTATAAGTCCTTGAATTTCTTTCTCATCATCTGAACTTCCTATATTTTTTATTTTGTCATTGATTAATTTTATTGTATTTATTGATTGTTCCAACCATTTATCATTTGATTTTTTTCTTTGTTGCATATGAATCATTTCATGCCCTATAATAGCTTCCAATTCTGTTATGGAATTATCTAATGAGTATGCTATATGAATTATACCTTGATTGTCGATATACCCATTCAAATCTTTGGGATCAGTAATATTTGAAAAGATAATATCAGGAAACTTATTCTGTAAATATAACAAATCTATTTTTTTCAGTGTAATATTCATTGGTATAACTTTCTCATAAAGTTTTGATGTTGAATGCTGTACATTTTCAAAAATATTTTTAAGGTACATAGTCTTTAATTCTTCCTTCAGATTCCCATCAACCATAAATTCACTAAAATTTTTAATTTTATATAGTTTTTTTCTTCGTTGAACATTAGCCTGCCCATATCTGACCATTGGCTCTGAGCCAGTTCCTGAACCAACATCTCCAGTGGTGGTCATTTCGTTCATGCTACAATCCTTTTGCTTCCCTTTTTTTGGTGATAATCTCAGCTCTTTTTTGTATTTTATTTGCATTTTTCTTTTTTGTTTTTAGAACTTTTTTCATTGCTTTTTTCTTATCTTTAACCTCTGTCGGTGTCATTTTTTCGCATTTTTTACCATCTACTATTTTATATCCTGGCACTTTTTTGTTGTCACTATCAACGCACATTTTCTTAAGAACTTTTTTTAGGTTTCCCTTTTCATCAGGAACCCACTTTTTTACTTTTTTAAGTTTAGCACCTTCATCAATACTATGTTGATATTCTTCAGCAATTTCCTTAAATGTTTTCATTTTACTTCTCCATTTTTATTACTATTTATAAATATTTATATATTTAAAAAAGGATTATAAATGACAAGTGACAAATTTGATAAAATCTACAGCTTAGATACAAATATTATTTTAGACAATGCGATGAATCTGGTTACATTAGCAGACGGAGGAAAAAACTTAATTATTCTTCCTGAAACAGTTTTGGATGAAATCGACTCTAAGAAGGCTGGTTTTAGTGAGATAAATTTCCAAGCAAGAGAATTTGCTAGATTACTTTTCGATGCTCAAATAAAGGATAAAAAAGAGTATAACACAAAATACGCCGATGTAACATTGACAATCGTTGAGACTGCCGTTCAAGGATGTACTATATATATTATTTCAAAAAATATCTATAAAGCAGACACGGACAAGGTTTTAGGCTCTATCAAAAATGACAGAAAAATCCTTGAGATTACACAGGATTTACAGCAAATCGAAGGTTATGAAGATATAAAATTTATCTCATTGGATGTTATGGCAAGAACTAGGGCTGTAAGCCTTGGTATTCCTACTGAAGCAATGAATTTAGGTTCAAGGGATGAAATTCTCGAATTCATCAAAGAGATTAAAATTGAAAAAGTAATCATTGATGGAGATGATATTCTGAATTATGATAAAGATTATAAACCTAACAATTTTAACTATATTTTTGATGATGGTATTCAGAAAAAATTAGCCTGTGTACAGAACGGGAAGATAAAACTCCTTGACGAAAAGGAATTGAGAAAACAAAACGTAAACCCAATGAATAAAGAGCAATTATTTTTTAGCAATGCACTCCTTGACAATCATTATGACATCATTGTTGCTGAAGCCAAAGCAGGTTGTTCATTACCAGGTTCTAATATTGACCTAGAATTGCCAGAAGTATGGATTTCTAAAGAGGAATTAGCTGAATTAATAGATATTTCTGAGTTACCTTATATAAGAAAAAAAGATTGGATTTCCTTTAGAAAAAAGACTAATAAGATATTTGAATATGATAAAAATAGTATTCAATACAATTTATTAAAAATGTTGAATTCTAAAGATAGGGCTAATGATAACAAAACACTAAACATGGATAAAAATTATACCAATAAATATTGTAAATTGTCATATTGGTTGGGATTTACTGATTTTGAATATGCTATCAAGAAGGTAAGGAGTATAAGAAAATATAGTAAATTCTTTGAAGACCCTATAGTGGATAATTTTACTAATTATAATCCATCAAATTTCAAAAAAACCATAATGGATATACAAAGCCAGTTTATACAATTAGAAAAAAATATTAATGTATTAGATGATTTATATTGTTATTCAAATAATATCACAACTTTAAATTATTGGTTTTTTAGGGGTTGGAGTGAAGAAGAGGCCCGAAAAAGAATAGAAGATATTCAAAAAAATAATGGTTTAAAATATGCCCTTAAAAGAAAAGAAAATCCTGAGAAATATAATGATATACAAACTAATCAAATAGGTTATTGGACAAAACAAGGTTATACAATGGAAGAAGCAAAGTTAAAAGTTAAGGAAAGACAGATTACTTTTTCATTAGAAAAATGTATAGCTAAATATGGCGAGGCACAAGGCACAAAAATATTTAATAAAAGACAAGAAAAATGGCAAGAAACACTGAATAATAAAACTCAAGAAGAAAAAGACGATATTAATAGAAGGAAAATGGTTTCATTAACAAAAGCTTCAAAAAGTAGCCTTGAGGTTTTTAATAAGGTTATAGAAGAATTAAACTTAGAAGACTACTTTTTAGGGATAAATGGCAATAAAGAGTTTTTTATATCCGAAAAAAACTCTAATATTAAATTCTATGATTTTACACTTCTAAAAGAAAGGAAAATCATAGAATTTAATGGTTGTGTTTGGCATCCTAAAGAAGGGCAAACAGATTGGAAAAGTATTTATAATAATATAACTTATGAAGAGGCTTTATTTGCTGATAAAGAAAAGATAGAAAAAGCAAAAAGACACGGTTTTGATGTTCTAGTAATCTGGGATGATGAATCAATAGAAAATAATGTTAAAAAATGCATTGATTTTATTAAAGGAGCAAAATAATGGTTGTAGATATTAGTATATTAAATAAATATGAAGGTAAAATTAAAACCGATAATGGGTATATAGATTTTGAAAATATTCCAACTAAATTTGAAAAATGTTATGAAATTGCATTTAGTAATAATAGAATATTAAAAGTGTCCCATAATCATTTATTTGAAGATATAAATGGCAAATGGATATTGGTCGAACAATTAGATAAAAACACACCAATTCTCACAGATGGTGGTATTGTGTATATGATTAATAGGAAATACATTGGGAAATATGAAGTTTATGATGTTTCAGTAAATTCAGACAAACATCAATATTATTTAGATGGCATTAGCTCACATAATAGCGGAAAAACACTCCTTGCTATCAGTGCAGCAATGGAATTGATAAAAAGAAAAGATTTTCAAAGGATTGTATATATCAGAAATTCAGTCGAATCCCTTGCAAAAGGGGAAGATGTGGGTTACCTTTCAGGTAACGATGAAAAATTTGAAATTTATAATTTTCCTCTTTTTGACACATTAGCATACATTGCATCGAAAATGATTGCAAGGAGCAATGAAAATAAGCAAGGCAAAGGCAAACTCGATGCTCAACCAACCGAAGAATTGATTTCCGAAAAAGTTGAACAGCTTGTCGAAAGGTTCCAGGTTCAGACAATGTGGACTGGTGCCCTAAGGGGAAGAACGATATCTGATGCCATTGTTATCATCGACGAGGCTCAAAATATGGCAAATAGCACAATGCAGTTAACATTGAGCAGGGTAGATTCATCATGTAAAATCATTGTTTTAGGTTCAAACAGGCAAATCGATAATGCTTATATCACTAAACATACAAATGGATTAACGACACTCCTTAATGTAACCAAAGACAGTCATGAAGAGGTTAATCTTTTTGGTGTAGAACTTCATAAGGTTCTTAGGGGTCCTATTACAGCATTTGCAGAAAAAGTTTTTGAGAAATAGGCTAAATAACCTAAAAATCTAAAGATATTTTAGAGTCCATCAAGGACTCTGTCCTCATTTCATTTTCTTTGAATGAAGTACAGTACTCTGTGTCATCATAATTACAAAAAGGACATAAAGCAGAGATATTTTCTTTGAATATTTCTGTTTTTTCTATTTTTTTGGTTTTATCATAAAAAAGTTTAATATAAGAGTTAAATTCTGAGCGTGCATAAAAAATTTCTTTTTTTGTTCCGTGCTCTATAAAAATAAAAACAGCTTTTACACTTTGAATCTCAGGATATTTTATAAATATATAAACAGCATATAACATACCTTGTTCATACCCAAAATCTTCAGTCTCGGATTTGTCTTGTCCTGTCTTGTAGTCTATGAGAATAGGTTGTGTCGATTTAATATTATATAAATCGGCTGAGCCTCTCATCCAGGCACTTTTATCCCAAAAATCTACAAAATTTAATTTTTTATCAAAGGCAAAATCTTCTTCTAATATAGAGTCAGGATGATTTATTAATTCTTCTGTTTTTTGTCCTAACTCAGTTTCCCTAAACTCTTTAACCATCTCTATAACTTTATCGGCTTCCTCTTGTGTGAAGATATGATTAAGCTCAACAGGAATGCTATAATCAAATTTATTTTCTAGGATTTCATGAGCATATGAGCCCCTATATAATGCTAGTTGAGGTTCTGATTCTATTTTTACTTTGTCTATATATTTTAGTTTGAACATCTTAGGACATGTTTTGAAAGTCCCCATTTTACTTATACTATACGGATTATATTTCATATCTGAACCCTTTTGCCTTCTTTTATTAAAGTATATACAATAGTAACATTTTGTTTCTCTGTAGCATAAGAAGATACATCTTCTGGTTCATATAAACTATTAATAATTATTTCTTGCACATTAATATCAAAACCTTTTATATTCAAATCAATTTGAGCTAATCTATCTCTAATCTCTTTATCTAATTTTTTCATACTTGTTACAAATGATTCTGTGCCAAGTCCAAGATTATTCTTATATTTTATCATGCTTTCTTTCCTTAGATTAAAATCTCTGGATAATCTTCCAAGATTTCCTTATATACTTCATATATTTCCTGAGGGTTTGTCTTTAAAGCCTGAAGATTAAAAGTTAATATATTAATTTTATCCTCAAGCAACTCTTGTTTTGTTTTGGCAAATCTATTCTTTTTTCTGCGCACTTCTTTACCTTCAATTTCAAAAACAAAAAATTGAGCAGTTTCCCTCTTTATTTTTACCTCACGGATATCAAAGAAGGAGAATACTTCAGCATATACAGTATCTCCAACTTTCATAATCATTCCACTAGCTGAGCGATTTCAGTGTGAATGTCAGGGTCAGCACTAAGGACTGTTTGAATCATTTCAATTTCGGTGGCATCAAGATCATTTAATTTTGCTGCCATTTTTATATTTTTTATAGCTTTATTTACTTTTTGCACAGAAACACCTTCATCTTTATATTCTGCTTTAATAGCTTTCATATCATCTTTGATTTCTTTGATTTCTTTTTCCAATGCAATCATTCTTCTTGCATATTCGAGAGTTAGTTTCGTTTCTTCTTCATCTCTATTAATAAGAAACTCCTCTTGTATTTCTTGATTATCAGACTGTGTTATAACACCCACTTTTACATCAACCACAGGATTTTCCGCAACAACTGTGTCAGTATTGTCTACATCAATATTACTTAACATTTCATCTATATTAAAATTTTCCATTTTCTCTCCTATAACAAGTTATTTTTAAAATTGTTGAATGCTTCTTTATTGGAAAAGTTAAAGAATACAAAATCTGATGTGAGTTTATTATTATCTTTGGGGTGTGTTATATTATAATTAAGATTAAAAATAATTCTATTTTTATTTTCATCCAAACTAATACTTGAGATACATTCAGTATTAATATACCTTTGACCATTTTCTTCTGGCTTAACCCAACCTTGCGCATCAATAAAAGACATAAATAAAGACTTAATCAAAGTTAATTCTTCCTCATTCCAATAATCCCAATAAACATAATCAGGTGTAAATTTATTATTAAAAATCTTAACACTATAATTCATATTAAAAATGACTTTACCTACTCCATCTTTATGATTATCGATATAAATATTTGATATATTTTCTAAATTTACTATTTTATTGTTTTTATATTTTATAAACACTTTTTCTCTCCTTTTTTATTAATTATAACATTTATTTTGTTAATTTTATATATTTAGTGTTTGAAACACCAAGATTAATTTTTTCAGCCAATTTAGCATAAAACTCTCTTGTTTTATCATCACTCGCAGTAACATACTTATATATAATTTCTCTCTTTGTTATTGTTCTCATTATTTCCATTATTCTACTTTTATTTTATGAAATTTTTTAATTGCCTTTCTTACAGCTTTTGCCATATCTGGCATTAGTATTCTTAGTACTTTATCTGATTTCTTAAAGGTATTTTCAACAAAAGGCAATAATAAAGGTTTCTTAATATCATTAACATCAATATCATTGGTCATTTCAAGAATAGTCAATGTGAGTTTTTTATGCTCTTCATAATCAAAATCCTTGTTCTCCTCTTTAGTCTTGCTTTCAATGGCCATTTTCATCATTTTTTCTTGTGCCGTTGGGTTTTCTTTTTCCATAATCATTAGAGTTTCATTAATAATCAAATCAATATCTGTTTCCATACCCAATAAAATCTCTTCTAATTCAGAGATATTCATCTCACCAGTTTTTATTAATTCTGACATTTCCTCAAAACCCTTCACTATTTCCATTAAATCTTGTGCTTTCATTATTTTTTCCTTATCCATTTAATTACTGTTACTTCTACTGGTTTAACAATTTCAATCTCAGCGTCCCACTCTGTTCCATTCCAAGAGTTATACCATCCATTTAGTTTGAAATAAATAACTTCATCTGTCTCATCATCTTTTAAAGAATAAACAACCCAAGTTTTTTCTCCTGATCCTTCATAACCGCCAAAATGCTCTTCACAAGATATGGTATATTTCCCTTCAGTAAACCTACCTCCTATTGCTTCTTGAAAAGTATCTCCATCAAAATCCCTAATATATTCCTCAGCTTGTTCATTAAACAGCCTCTTATCCCTAGCACTTTCAACAACCATATTTGGCACAACTTCTTTGATTAGATTTCTTTTTTCATCTGTTGTCATCTTTTGCTCCTTAGTTTTCCTGCTATAATTATAATATAATAACCTTAAAATTAAATTAACTCATTATATAAAATATCAGGAAAATTATGTTCGTCATCATGGTATGCATCTATTAATTTTTCTTTTGCTATATAAGAACCGTTTGCTGATTTTCTCATATATCCTAATGAGACCATTTTGTTAAGAAATTCAGAAGATATGTAATAATCAGGAACCACATATACATCGTATAAACAAATTTCATATAAAAAATCATCCAAAAACGGAACATTGAATTTTGGCTTGGTTCTTTTATAATTCTGAATTTCAGAATCAATTTCTTCTATTTCTTTCGATAATCTATATTGTTTTTCCTGTAATTTTTTCAATAAAATTTTTTTCTCTTCATATTCTTTATAACTCTTTATCATATCTTATCCACTCCTTATTATATCGTCAAACAAGTAAAAATTATTAAAATGTATTTACTTATATAACATTATTATAACATAGCAATGCTTAATTTATAAATAATAAAAAGGATTAGTATGAAAGCAAAAGAAGTCTTAAGGTTGCTAAAAATAACTAGACCCACTCTAAGCACATATATAAGTAAAGGTTATATAATAGGACATAAAAA
>Ga0256842_1002349_pt1 | contig 13705 bp, 16 predicted proteins | sample 4559240metaG_FD_185973 | JGI IMG/M metagenome (GOLD analysis project Ga0256842, IMG submission 185973) | Hydrothermal vent microbial communities from Guaymas Basin, Mexico - 4559-240 | ecosystem: Environmental > Aquatic > Marine > Hydrothermal vents | place: Mexico: Guaymas Basin | collected...
TAAAAACGGATATGACCGATAAGCTCAAAGAAGAGATCAGACAGTCTTTCATAGACAGGATACCTCTTTCACGCTTTGGAGACCCAAAAGAGGTGGCCGAATCGATCGCCTTTTTGCTCAGCGATCACGCTTCCTATATCACGGGTGAAACGCTCAAGGTCAATGGCGGGATGAATATGGCATAAATGGCTCTCATTTCTACTCGTTTAAAGTAAATTTTGCTACTATTGTGCAATTCATTAATTAAAAGGAGAATGTAATGGCACTTTTTGACGACGTAAAAGAGGTAGTTGTTGAACAGCTCAACGTCAACCCCGACGAAGTAAAGATGGAGTCCAGGTTTGTTGAGGATCTAGGAGCGGACAGCCTCGATGTTGTTGAGCTGGTAATGGCACTGGAAGAGAAGTTCGGTATCGAAATTCCCGACGATCAGGCCGAAAAGATCCAAACCGTAGGCGATGCGGTCAAATATATCGAAGAGCATAAATAATTCCTCTCTCCCGCTACGATGCGGGAGTGGAGACAAAAAGGAGACGATGTGAGGCGAGTGGTTGTAACCGGACTTGGGATGATCAATGCAGTAGGACACGATAAAGAGAGTTCTTTTAAAGCCATACTTGACGGACAATGTGGCATTGAAAGAATTACCTTGTTCGATGCGAGCAAACATAGCGTGCAGATCGCGGCGGAAGTGAAAGATTTCGACCCTGCGACCGTCATGGACCCAAAAGAGGTAAAAAAAGCCGACCGCTTCATTCAGCTCGGCATCAAAGCCGCTGCCGAGGCGATTGCGGATGCGGGCATAGACGATAACGTCGAAAGAGAACGTTTCGGTATTTCGTGTGCATCCGGCATCGGCGGGCTTGCCAACATCGAAAAAAATGCCGTCGCGTGCGAAACGCGGGGACCAAGAAGAATCTCTCCCTTTTTCATTCCTTCATCCCTTGTCAATATGCTGGGCGGTTTCGTTTCGATAGCGCATACGCTCAAAGGACCCAACCTCTCCAGCGTTACAGCCTGTGCCGCCGGAACCCATGCAATCTCAGAAGCGACCAAGACGATCATTCTCGGAGGTGCCGACCGAATGCTCGTCGTTGCGGCAGAAGCGGCTATCTGTCCAGTGGGCATCGGTGGATTCGCCGCGATGAAAGCTCTTTCGACCAACAACGACGATCCGAAAAAGTCATCACGCCCTTTCGATGCGAATCGTAACGGTTTTGTGATGGGGGAAGGTTCCGGCGCACTTGTTCTTGAAGAGTATGAATCGGCTAAAGCCAGGGGTGCGCGAATATATGGTGAAGTGATCGGTTTTGGCGAAAGCGGAGATGCGAACCATATCACCACCCCGGCGCCTGAAGGGGAGGGTGCCTATCGTGCGATGCGTGCCGCGCTCTCAATGGCCGGAGATCCCAGGATCGATTATATAAACGCACACGGTACAAGCACGAAGTACAACGACTGGTACGAGACGATGGCGATCAAAAAAGCGTTTGGAGGGAAAGAGAGCTGCCCGCCGGTAAGCTCCACCAAAGGGCAGACTGCACACTGTCTCGGGGCTGCGGGCGCGATAGAAGCTGTCATCTCTTTGATGGCGATGCGCGATGGTGTGATCCCTCCAACGATCAACTACGAAACGCCCGATCCGGACTGCGATCTCGATTATGTTCCAAATACGCCCCGTAAGGCCGATCTGAATGTGGTTATGAGCAACTCGTTCGGGTTTGGCGGCACGAACGGCGTCGTAATTTTCAAAAAGGTATGATGTGGCAACCTATCTTCCGTTCGAAGAGAAACTCAAAGAGATAGAGGACGAAATCGCTTCCGCAAGAGTGCGAGGCGATACGGAAGCGATTGTCATACTTGAAAAAGATCTTGAAAAAGAGCTCGGGAAAGTCTACAAAAACCTCTCGGACTATCAAAAACTTCAACTTGCCAGACATCCCGATAGACCGTACGCTCTCGATTATGTGCGGAGATTGATGCACGATGCGGTTGAAATTCACGGCGATAGAACCTATCGTGACGATCCGGCGATCATCTGCTATCTGGGATATATCGAGGATCAAAAATGTGTCGTCATAGGCGAACAGAAGGGGCGGGGGACGAAGAACAAGCTCAAAAGAAATTTCGGTATGCCGCATCCTGAAGGATACAGAAAGGCCCTTCGTGCGGCCAAGCTCGCAGAAAAGTTCAAGCTGCCCATTTTGATGCTTATCGACACACCCGGTGCCTATCCGGGCCTTGGTGCGGAAGAGCGGGGGCAGAGCGAGGCGATTGCAAGAAATCTGCTCGAATTGAGCCGACTGAATACGGCAACGGTATCGGTGGTGATAGGAGAGGGTGGAAGCGGCGGAGCGCTGGCGATAGGCGTGGCCGACAGGCTTGCGATGATGCGATACTCGATCTTCAGCGTAATATCTCCGGAAGGGTGTGCCGCTATTTTATGGAACGATCCCTCTAGGGTCGAACAAGCCACCAAGGCGCTGAAAATCACCCCTGACGAGCTGCTGAAAATGGGATTGATAGACGATATTGTCGATGAGCCTCTCATGGGCGCACATCGTGACAAAGAGGCTGCCGCAGTCGCGGTTGGAGACTATTTTCTGAGCCAGGTTTCTGCACTGAAAGAGATGGACGAAGAGACCCGTTTGCAAAAACGATATGAAAAACTGATGGGGTTCGGTGCTTTTTTGGAGCCGGAAAAGAAGAAGTAGGGATTAAAGAGGCTCGAAGCCTCTTTAAAAAGAGTGGCCTAGAGGCCGTGCTCTTTTTTGTACTCGAGAATCATTTTATAGGCTTCGTCTTTGAGGCGAAGTTTCTCTTTTTTCAATTTTTCAAGCTCAAGATCGTCCATATGTTCACGACCCTCCTCTACATCTGTAATAATTTTATCGAGCTCGTTGTGTTTTTCGAAAATCTTTGCAAAATGCGGATTTTCTACCTTTAGTTTGCTGATGATGTCCCGATATTCGTGAAGCATCTTTCCTCCTCTTTCTGGTTTGATTGCATTGAATGGCCTATGTGGCATGGAGAGGGGCCGACTGCCGCCTTCTTCCGTTTTTGCCGTTCTAGATCAGCTGATTATATTAAAAGCTTGCTTATTATGTTCTGTAGTCGGCGTTTATTTTGACATATTCATGCCCAAGATCGCAACCATATGCAGTGAATTCACCATCTGCAATTCCCAGATCGCAATGGATGGAAAAGGCACTTTTTTTCATCACGGCCGCTGCCTTTTTCTCTTGTTCTACATCAAAGAGGATCACCCCTTTGTCATATACTTTGACGTTCGAAAATGAGATTGTAAGCTTTTGGGGATCGCATTCTGCGCCGCTTGCACCTATCGTCGATGCAATTCTTCCCCAGTTTGGGTCTTCTCCGTATAGAGCGGTTTTGACAAGAAGAGAATTTGTAAGAGCCTTGGCCGCCATCATGGCTTCCTCTTTGTTCGATGCGCCGCTTACGTGAAAAGATACGCATTTGCTCGCTCCCTCTCCGTCGGCTACGATTTTGAGGGCGAGTTCATGCATTACGCGTTCGAGAGCGTGGGCGAAAGCCTCCCTCTCGTAAATGCCCGATGCCCCGTTGGCAAGCAGCATGACGGTGTCGTTGGTGGATGTATCCCCATCTACGCTGATGGCGTTGAAGGTCGTTTCCGCGCACATCCGAAGCATTGGCGCCATTTCGTCGGCCGGTATGGCTGCATCGGTGGTTATGAAGCAAAGCATTGTCGCCATTGCAGGATTGATCATACCCGCCCCTTTTGCCATCGCCCCGATTCTAAAAGTTTCACCGTTTTCAAGCTTTACCTCAAAAGCGATCTGTTTCTCGTATCGATCTGTCGTCATGATGGCTTTTGCGGCAGTATCGGGATTTTTGGTATTTAGATCGAATGCTTCGACCCCCTGCATGATGGCCGCTTTGGGTAGAGGGACACCGATAACACCGGTAGAGCTCATGGCGGGGTTTTTTATGTTTTTGTGTATCGATTTGGCGTGCGATAGAACCATTTCGATATCTTCTACGCCTCGTTCGCCTGTCATCGCATTGGCGTTTTTGGCATTGATCAGGACAAAATTGGTAGTCTCTATAGCGTGTTTTTTAAAATGGACGATCGGGGCTGCCTGAAAGCGATTGCTGGTAAAGATAGCGCGAATATCGCAGAGCCTGTCCGAATAGACGAAGGCCAGATCTTTCTGTCCGTTCGGTTTTAGCCCGCAGGATATTCCATCTGCAAAAAATCCTTCTGGAGCGCAAACGCCGCCGTCAATGGAAAAGAGTGTAAACATCGATAACTCCTGGAGTGGTAAAATGGATAATGGAAGAAGGGTGGAAAAAGAAGAAGAAGTTAGTCGCCAAAGGAGAATCCTTTGGCTTCACGATAAGACTTAGATACCCTGTTTTTTCATAGTGCGAAGCGTAGAGGCTGCAACGCGGATCTTTTTGCGTGTTCCATCTTCGAGCGTTATGCGAACGGTGCGAAGATTTGGCAAAAAACGACGTTTGGTTTTATTGTGAGCATGGCTGACATTGTTGCCGCTCATAGGGCCCTTGCCGGTGATAGCGCATTTGCGTGACATAGTTCCAACCTTTGAGTTAAAATGATAAAAAGTTGGCTAATTCTATTGAAATGAACCATAAATATCGCTTAAATTAAGCTTTGTTTTACCATCATTTGATTTTACCGCCCAAAGACCCGGTTTGCGATATAATCTAAGCAGTAAAACAATAGCAGGGGTTTGCAGATGGTGACACCTCAACAGATCGATGAGTATTTAAAGCGCGTGCCGCCGATGCCAAAGGCGTTGCGAGAAACGATCGCCGCGCTGCAAAGCGGAGATCTTGCCGCGGCAGCCAAAGCGGCTGCCAAAGACCCGGGCATGATCGATTATCTAAAAAAAGTGGTCAACAGTGCCGCTTATGGCTTCAAGGCGACGATTACGGATCCTGCGCAGATATTTTCCGCACTTGGTGCGGCTCGGGCCAAAGAGTTGCTGTACGCCTATATGGTCAGCCGTATCGCGCCGGAATCTTGGCGCTATTTCAATATGGACAATGATGAATTTGTTCGTTTTCAGATAGAGTTTATGAATCGATGGGAGAGGCTGATCGCGCATATGGGAGCAGACGAAAACTTTCTTGGAGCGGCCGCGATTCTCAGTGCCGGGCTGGTGGTCGCCGATGCTATTTTCGGCGATCATTCCTCCGATGTGGCTCTCCTTAGAGAGAGCGGAGACTACGATTTGAATACAATCTTGCAACGGGTAAGCCACGTCGGCTTCGACCGTCTCGTTGAAGAGATAGCCAGAAGATGGGATGTGGAAGAGCCCCTTGTGCATCTTGTGAAGCTCTCTTTTGGCCAAATGCCGTGCGAAGGGGAGGAGGAGCGGATATGTCAACTGGCAAGACTTTTGCATCTGCTTCTTTTTTACGAGTTGAGCCGCCCAAAACTCCTGGAAGCGGGGGCTAACGCCTTCATATCTTTCAATCCGGACTTCACACTGCCTGTACTGGAGATATTCGAAGAGGCGATAAACACCAAATGAAGCCGATAATCAAAAAACAAAAAATCGCACTTTTTACGCCACAGGGGTTTTTGGATGGTGAAAATGCGATGCAATTGATTACACTACAGGATATCTCGGCTGTTCGATCGACAAGCGTATCGATGGTCCTTGTATCGCTCAAAAAGGTGGTTTTTTTCAATAAAAACGGTATCAAAATCCTCCTGGATACCCTTCGAAAGCTCCAAAAGCAGATGCGAATAACGATCGGTTTTTGCGATTATACGAAAAAGCAGTATGACGCTTTTTTCCATTTTTTTGAGAATGAAATCACTTTTTCGCTTTTCAAGACGATAGATATAGCCATGCTCTTTGCGGGAGGCATGCAAAGCAAAAACGAAAATGAAAACGTATTGCTCTACAATCCGGACTCCACCCAAAGAAGTATGCAGGCGATCGAAATCTACGATCGAGGATACAATCCGGTAGTTATGCCAAATGCCGAAGAGTTTTTCAAGCGTTCCGGAGAGGATGGTTTCATCTTTGCCGTGGATATGACGTATCTTGGACTTTTGTCCAACCATATTGCGGCAAAGACCAAGAGCAACTGCGTCATCTACTACCTCAAAGGCTTTCTCGATGGCACAGTGTCCGAACAGTTCGATATAGCTTATCATCGAAACTGCCTGAAAGTCGGATTTTCTCTTTTTATGTTCGATGCTACGCGTGTCAGCTCGCTAAATATCCATGCGGCCAACTTTTTCTCCAGACTTTCGACGGCTGGAGCGGAGTATGGCGCATTGATCGCGATAGCGGGGCTCGATATGGAAAAGGTTCCAAAAACTTTCGTCGAAGAGCTCGAAGATTCCGGAATCATGTTTTTTGACAGCGAAGTGGACTTTTTCGCCGACGAGACGGTCAAATCGATGCACGGTGGGGCCGCGGCGATGAAGAAGGAGTCTCGGAATCTAACCAAGCCAATTGTAGCTTCTCTTCCTCTCTTCGTCTCTTCGGCGATGGAGACGCTCCAGATGATGACAAATATGTTCGCGCTTAAAAAGGGGATGAAGATTCAGCCTTTTACGCCCGTGGTAGATGAAATGATGGGTGCTTCGATCGCCTTTTACGGGGATATCGATGGAATGATTTCATTGTCGATGCCCAAAGAGCTCGTCAAAAAGACATGTGCATTGCTTGTCGGAGAGGAGAGTGACGATTCCGATATTCTGGCGGACGCTTTAAGCGAACTGGTCAACATCGTCGCTGGAAAAGCAAAAACCCTTCTGCAAAACGAAGGCACTCAGATCAGCATCACGCTCCCGCGAAGCTATACGTCGACGGAAGAGCTTGCGGCAACGGTGGGGGGCGTCAAGGGCGTTCAGGTCAATTTCAGCTTCGAAGATTATCCTTTCACATTCTATCTAAACCCATAAGGAGATTTTTATGCCATTGATGCAAGTGGCTCCGAGCATACTTTCGGCCGATTTCGGCCATCTCGCCCGTGACGTAGATGCGATCTGCGAAGCTGGCTGCGATCTGGTGCACGTGGATGTGATGGATGGCCATTTCGTTCCGAACCTCACGATAGGGCCTGTCGTCGTGGAGGCTGTCGCAAAAGCCGCAACCAAGCCACTGGATGTGCATCTGATGGTAGAGAACAACACTTTTCTTGTCGATCTTTTCGCATCGCTTCAGCCTGAATATATTTCGTTTCACATAGAAGAGGAGAAGCACCCGCACAGACTGATTCAAAAGATCAGGAGCCTTGGTATTTCGCCATCTATCGCACTAAATCCACATACTCCGCCACAATGTGTCGAGTATCTGCTGGAGGATCTGGATATGGTGCTTTTGATGAGCGTCAACCCGGGATTCGGAGGGCAGAAATTCATCCCTTCGGTGCTCGAGAAAGCGAGCCGCCTCAAGGATCTGATAGAAAGACGCAACCCCGAATGTCTGATCGAGGTGGATGGCGGAGTCAATGACAAGAATGTCGTAGAGCTCAAAGCCGCCGGAGTGGATGTGGTGGTGGCGGGAAGCTATGTGTTTAAAAACAGAAGCATAAGCGAGGCTATAGAGAGCCTCAAGGTTTGAGCGGAAAAAATGGTTGAAATATCGTGAAAAAAAGATATGAAGGAGAACCTCGCGTAAAGATCTGTGGAATCACCAATTACGAAGACGCGATGGTCGCGATAGAGGCGGGAGCCGATGCTTTGGGATTTGTCTTTTATGAAAAATCGCCTCGTTACATAACGCCGGAAGCGGCACGCAAGATCGCAAAATACATTCCCCCTTTTGTGGAGAGAGTGGGGCTTTTCGTGGAGCTTGAGCCAAAAGAGGTGGATAGCATCTGTCAAAAAGCGTGTATGGGCATAGCACAGATACATTTCGAGGCGGACGAGAACTATTTTCAGGCACTGCAGACCAAATCGCTTCCTGTCGTGCGCGCAAGATCCAGAGAGGATGTCGTGAAATTTTCCGATCGATACAGGCTCATAGACGCCTATTGCGAAAGCTACGGGGGTGCGGGCAAACGATTGAACCTTTCGTGGTTCGACGGCGTGGATTGTTCCAAAATCATCATAGCGGGCGGGCTTTCCGCCGACAATGTGGCTGACGTGCTTCGTTATGGATTCTATGGCGTCGATGTCAGCAGCGGAGTCGAACGCTCCAGAGGCGTGAAGGATCCAAAGAGAGTGAGGGCTTTTGTAAAAGCTGCCAAAGAGGCGCAAAATCTGGATAAAAAAGGAAGCGTATGCGGCCAATGATCGACAATATCGTCGCTGCGATCAAAAGGCGCGGCGGAAAGATGCCGCTGGAAGATTTCAGGGCGCTTATCCAAAAGAGCCGCGATTCGCTTTTCGAAGATATCGATACCCTCACCGAGCTGGTGATCGCTTCGGGATTGCCGATTGATATAGAGGGTGATACGGTGGTTTTGAAAACCTGTTTCAGACCGTGGCGCGACGAAACTTTTTGTGTCGTGGACATAGAGACCAACGGCAGCAAGCCCAATCGCGCACAGATCATCGAAATAGGAGCGCTCAAGTGGAAAAACGGAGAGATTGTCGAGAGGTTCGAATCGTTTGCCGAATGCAGCTACCTTCCCTATCAGATCAGTGAAATCACGGGAATCAATCCCGAGGATCTGAAAGGCGCTCCACCCCTTTCGAAAATGCTTCCAAAGTTCAAAGCTTTTTTGGAAGATGCGCTCTTTGTGGCCCATAACGTATCTTTCGATTACAATTTCATCAGCGCGTCATTCGAGCGTTTCGGACTGGGGGTGCTGGGCAACCGGAAACTCTGCACGATCGAGCTGGCGCGACGTACGATCGAAGCCGAGCGCTATGGATTGGGGCATCTGAATATCGCTTTGGATATCAACACGCTGGTTCACCACCGCGCCTATGCCGATGCCGTGACAGCTACCAAAGTGCTCGAAATAGGTCTGAAAAATCTCCCTCCATCAATCGAAACCACCGAGGAGCTGATCGATTTTACGAAGCTTCCGGTCAAAAAGGCCAAATCGCTTGTGGAAAAAGCGCGAGGCGCCCTTTAGACGAAACGGTTTAAAACCCTGGCCGCCAGCAAGTCCCCCCAGACGTTGATGGCGGTACGGAACATATCCAAAACACGATCTACCGCCGCGATCAGGCCGATCGCCTCCAGCGGGAGTCCTACGGCGCTTAAAATCATCGTCATCATCACCAATCCGGCACCCGGAATGCCCGCCGCTCCGATAGAGGCGAAGGTGGCGGTAAGGAAAATGACGATCTGCTGTGAAAATCCAAGCTCCATTCCGTAACTGTTGGCGATGAACATCACCGCGACCGCTTCATAAAGGGCTGTGCCGTCCATATTGACAGTCGCGCCCAGCGGCAGAATGAATCCCGCGCTCTCCTTTTTGACACCGCCTCTTTCGTATGCCGTTTCGATAGATACAGGCAGCGTCGCGGCGCTGGATGCGGTCGAAAAAGCCACCAGGACCGCTTCGCGTACCTTTTTGAAGTAATCCAGAGGATTGAAGCGTCCCAAAATCCTGGCTACGACAGGAAGTACGATCAGAGCGTGGACAAAGAGGCCAAGCAAAACCGCCAGCACGTAGCTTTTCAGCTCCCAAAGAGTGGAGAGCCCCTCTTTTGCGATGACGTAGCCGATCAGTGAAAATACCCCAAGGGGCGTCAGCTTTATGATCCATTCGGCGATCTTTCCCATCGCGTCGTTGACGCTTTCGAAAAACTCCTGCAGTGTTTCGCGGCGCGCACTTTCAAGCTGCAGGGCCGCTACCGCGAAGAACAGGACAAACACGAGCACCTGTACGATTTTGCCTTCGCTCAGCGATTGGAATATGTTTGCCGGAACGAAAGAGAGCAAAAGCGTAGAAAAGCTCTGCTCCGGCGGGGCCGTGACCGCGGCCGAAGCAGCCATCTGGTGGGCTGCGCCAGGCTCTACGATGCCTACGACTACAAGCCCCGTCGTCACAGCCAGTGCCGTAGTGAGAAGATAGTAGCCAAGCGCTTTGAGTCCGAGGTTTTTGAGTGCTTCACCGCTGCCCAAAGAGACGATCGCCACAAATACGGAAGCGAAAACGAGTGGAACGATCAACATTTTCAAAAGCATCAGAAAAAGATCGCCCATCCATTTGAACGAGAGCATCGTATCGGGCAGCCAGACTCCGGCGGTAATGCCTAAAAAGATGGCGGCGATGGTCAGTGTTTCGGTGGATAAATATTTCATGCTATGTGGTCGATATATTCGTTTTTGAATGCGACGTAACGTTTTGCCGAGGCGTAGAGCTCTTCAACCTCTTCATTGTTCAGCTGGCGCACGGCTTTGGCCGGAGATCCGATGATCAGGCTCCTGGGTGGAAATTTCTTGCCACCCGTCACCAATGCACCGGCCCCCACGATCGACTCTTTGCCGATAACGGCGCCGTCTAAAATCGTGCTGTTCATGCCGATTAGGCAGCCATCTTCGATCGTACATCCGTGCAGCATTACCCTGTGTCCAACCGTGACATCGTCGCCGATGATCGTCGGGTGGCCATCGCTCATATCTGGATTTTTATAGTGGGTGACGTGGATCATCGTAAGGTCTTGAATGTTTGTGCGATTTCCTATATGTATTTTATGGACATCGCCGCGTACGACACAGCCGAACCAGATCGAGCAATCCTCGCCCGTTTCGACATTGCCAATGACGGTGCAGCCCGGAGCGAGCCATGTTTTTTTGCCAAGTCTGGGGAACCACTCTTTGTAACGAAGAAGCATAGCGAATCCTCTTTTTGGGTTGGATTATACTATAAAGACGCAATCTGGCCGGAACGATCCGGTGAATTGGCTCCTGCGACCGTAGCGGTCTGTATCGCGATTTTTTCGGCGAGGAGTGATCAGAGCCGCTTGATCTTGTTGATCTCGTCACGCAGGCGCGCAGCCTCTTCAAACTCCAGTTTTTTTGCCGCTTCGTGCATCTTTTTTGTCAGCTCTTTGACGATTTTTTGCCGCTCCCTGGCGGGCATTTTTTCTATTTTGCTCTTTTTTTCGTACAGAATGCCGTGGTCTTCGAGTTTGAGATTCTCATCTAGCCGTCGTCCGACCGATTTTGGAGTGATGCCATGCTCTTTGTTGTAGATTTTTTGCCTCTCTCTTCTGTGCTGCGTGATGTCGATCGCCTTTTTCATCGAGTCCGTCATCTTTTTGGCATACATCAGCACTCTTCCGTTCAGATTTCTGGCGGCACGCCCCATCGTCTGTATCAGCGCCGTTTCACTTCGTAAAAACCCCTCTTTGTCCGCGTCCAGAATCGCCACGAGGCTCACTTCGGGCAGATCCAGCCCCTCTCTTAAAAGATTGATACCCACCAATACGTCGAACTCCCCCATCCTCAGGCTTCTGATGATCTGGTTGCGCTCGATCGCGTCGATATCGCTATGGAGATATTTCACTCTCAGACCAAGGTCGTTGTAGTAGGTTGTGAGCTCTTCGGCCATCTTTTTGGTCAGCACCGTCACCAGCACCCTCTCGCCTCGCGCGACAACCTTTTTGATCTCGTCGTAGAGATGCTCTACCTGGTATTCGCTGTCGATCACCTCCACTTCTGGATCGAGCAGGCCGGTCGGCCGGATGATCTGTTCGGCTACGACGGCGGAGAGTTCGATCTCCAGATTCGTGGGGGTGGCGGAGACGAAAAGATAGTGAGGCGCTTTTTTTATGAACTCCTCGAACTTCAATGGCCTGTTATCAAGAGCGCTGGGCAGTCTGAATCCGTACTCCACCAGAACCTCCTTGCGGCTTCTGTCGCCTGCATACATGCCGCGAAACTGCGGGAGACTCACGTGGCTTTCATCGACGATGATGAGGTATGGTTTGCCCTTGATGTCGAAGTAGTCGAGCAGCGAATATGGCGCTTCGCCGGGCTTTTTGTCGGTGAGGTGTCTGGCGTAGTTTTCGATACCCTTGCACATTCCGGTTGTTTCCAACATCTCGAGGTCGAATTCCGTGCGCTGTTTGAGGCGCTGGTATTCGAGTAGTTTTCCCTCTTTTTTGAACCACGCCAGCCGCTCGGCCAGCTCCTCTTCGATACTTTTGATCGCCTCTTGAAGTTTCGTGCCGCCTACTATAAAGTTGCTCGCGGCATAGATCGTGGTGGTTTTCAAATCTGCTATCTTGCGGTTCGTGAGCGGATCGAACGTGTAGATCGACTCGATTTCGTCGCCGAAAAACTCGACTCTGAGCGCCTCCTCTTCGCTGTATGCCGGATAGATGTCCACTACGTCGCCGCTCAACCTGAAATCTCCACGGTCAAAAAAGCTATCGTTTCGCTTGTACCCCATCTCCACCAGGCGCAAAAGCAGCGTGCGTTGGTCGATCTCGTCTCCTATCTCCATCTTTAGCACCATCTTTTTGAACTCTATCGGGTTTCCAAGCCCGTAGTTGGCGGAAACGGAGGCCACCACGATGACATCGTCGTATGTGAGCAGGCTCGCAGTAGCGCTTAGGCGCAATCTTTCCAGCTCATCATTGATGGCACTGTCTTTTTCGATGAAAAGATCCTGTCTTGGAATATAGGCTTCAGGCTGATAGTAGTCGTAATAGCTTATGAAATATTCCACATGGTTGTTTGGAAAAAAGCCTTTGAATTCACTATAAAGCTGCGCAGCGAGCGTTTTGTTATGGGTCATGATGATCGTAGGGATCTGCAGCTTCTGGATGATCTGAGCCATAGTGAAGGTCTTGCCGCTGCCTGTAACGCCCAGTAGCGTCTGATATCGGTGCCCGGCCCGAATGGAGTTTGTAAGCAGCTTGATCGCCTGCGGTTGGTCACCGGCTGGCCGGTAGTCGCTTTTGAGTTCGAAAAGCAATGATGCCCTTTAATTTATTTTAGTCTATAATTATACCAACGAAAAAATGAAATCAAAAGGAGTTATAGATGGACAATATCCCTGTCATAGACCAGCTTTCGAAAAAAATCGATGAAGTTCTGGCGCGTTTGAAACGGCTGGAGGAGGAAAACGGCCGATTGCGCAACGAAATTGTAACCCTCAAAGCTCAGAACGAAGCCAAAGAGTCCCAGAACGACAAATTGACTGAGGAGCTCGCGATGAAAGACCTCGAAATCGAAGAGGTGATCGGCAAGATCGAAGCGATGCTGGGAGATTGAGCGAGGCTATGAAGAAAATCTCGCTCGTCATTGGTGGAAAACGATATACAATCACCCTCGAAGAGCCATACGATAAAGCCGTGGAAAAAGAGCTTGGCGAACTCTTCGACCACGCCCGCGACAACGAGACCAGGACACTGCTTCAGGCATTTCTTGCAAAACAGATCGAATGTATCGAAATGGAAGAAAAACTTCAAAAACTTCTCGAAAAGCTTGAATTTCAAAGAATTAAGTAAACTTTTACACAGATTTGCCGATAATGATCATGAGCCTTTGTAGCGACAAAGGACAAAACTACTTTTAAAGGAGTCGTTATGCGACGTGGTTTTACAATGATTGAGTTGATCTTCGTGATCGTGATTCTGGGTATTTTGGCGGCAGTCGCCATTCCGAAACTTGCAGCTACAAGAGATGACGCTAAAATCTCGAAACTTGCGGCGAATGTCAGTACGTTGGTAAGCGATGCGGCGGCGTATTATACATCTCAGGGACAGGCAAATTGGAAAACTGCCAAGTGGGGAGACATCACAAACGTGGAGCTG
>Ga0256842_1002350_pt1 | contig 13701 bp, 14 predicted proteins | sample 4559240metaG_FD_185973 | JGI IMG/M metagenome (GOLD analysis project Ga0256842, IMG submission 185973) | Hydrothermal vent microbial communities from Guaymas Basin, Mexico - 4559-240 | ecosystem: Environmental > Aquatic > Marine > Hydrothermal vents | place: Mexico: Guaymas Basin | collected...
TATCATATTTTAGTTCTAGGGTTGAGTTTAAAAAGCTTTTTAGTATATCTTTGCTATTTTCACTTCCGAATACTTTTTTAAAGGCGTAATCTGTTTTCATATTTAAAAATCTCATATCTTTTCCTTTCTAGTTTATTTTAGAGCATAAATAAAATTATATATATCCATATACCACTCATTGAAGTTGCTACAATGCCTAATACTACTTTTTTGCCATCTTTTGGGTGATTATTACTACTTTTGGCTTTTATAATTGTAGCTACCCAAATATATAGAGTATATATCGCTATAATAATATGAATAATTAATATCACCATAGCCATATCACTAGAGAATGAACTAGCTTTTATATACTCTTTGAACCCTCCTCCAAGTCGCACTCCATATTCAAAATATGTTACAACAGTAGCTGAAAATATCAATATAACTATTTGAGAAATTTGATGAACTCTAAAGCTCTTAGTACGAGCAAAATATATTGAAATAGCAATTAAAAATGGAAGTAATGCTACAATTAGCGTAGTAAAGTCCATAAAAAACGGCGCTCTAGTCCCTAAAAAACCATCTCTAAACATATACTCCATATTTTTATCCTTTTAAAAGCACTATTTAAGTAAAATAATAGCTAAATTATGTTGAAACAACAAGGAAAAAAATGAATAATAATAAAAAAGCATTTTCACTACTAGAATTATTAGTAGTAATTTTAATCTTAGGATTATTAGCAGGAGTTGTAGCACCACAAGTAATTGCAAGAGGTGAAGAGGCAAAAAGAGATTTAGCTTGTGTAGAGATGAAGTCTATTGGTGAATCTCTTAAGATGTTTAAGCTTGATAATGGAGCTTACCCTGATACAGAAGAGGGATTAAATGCACTTATAACCAACCCTGATAGTGATAAATATCCAAATTATGCACGAAAGCCATATATTGAAAGTTTGCCAAAAGATTCATGGAGTACTCATTTTATATATATCAAAAATGATAATAAATATGAACTTATTAGTTTTGCTAGTGATAGAAAAGAGGGTGGAAGTGATGATAATGAGGATATATTTTTGAGTAAGTGTAAATAGAGATGAGATTACGACGAGGTTTTACACTATTAGAACTTATTGTCGTAGTATTTATAATCTCTCTTGTATATTCTTTAGTATTTAGTAACCTACAAAAGAAAAAAGATAAACCTAAAGTTCTCACACCTCTTAATCTCAAAGATAATGTATTTAAACTTATTCATGGAGAGGGAGAGTTTTTTTGTATATTAAAGTGTAAAGAGTGCTACTATTCTCAATCAAACTCTACAAATATCAAAAGATTTCAAGGTCAATTAGCCTTAGGTGAATTAGAAGTCTATATATTAGATGCTGATGATAATTTTCAAAAAATAGAGTATGGTAGAGTAGATGATGAGAGATTATGTATTAGATATAATATATATCCAAATAAGAGTAGTTCTAAAATGGTAATTAAAAACAAAACAGGAGTATTTTATATACCATCATATTTTGGAGAGAGCCAAAAAGTAACTGACTTTGATGAGGCAAAAGAGATATGGCTAAAGTATAGTGATAAGGTATCTAGTATGGGAGATTTCTATTGAAAAAAAAAGCATTTACAATTATAGAACTTTTGGTATCTGTAGTCTTAATATCAGTTGTAATTCTAGCTATTATCAAAATCCAATCTCAAACAAGAGATATGGCATACTATATCACTAATAGAGCATTATCTCAACTCACCAATACACTCTTTACAGATGATAGCATAGAGAAGTATCATCGTTCAAATAAAGATGCATATAGTGTAATGGGACATCTATTTAAAAATGATAAATTCAATAGTAGAGAAATTTTAGAAACATACAAAAGAGATATATTTATTAGCGAGGATATAACTCTTGAAGAGGACCAAGTAATACCATTTAAAGTATATCAAATTAGATTAAAAGGCGATAGTTCTTCTGCTAATTTTTATAGATTTGGAATGGAGTAAATAGTGATATTTGGCTTTAAGGCTTTAAATGTTTAAAATTATCCGTTTCTTTGTAGAAAATAGTAGAATGAATTATCTTCTATTTTTTCTTATATTCTCTATTGGAGTAGTATCTTATACTAAAACCCCAAAAGAGATTTTCCCTTCATTTGAATTAGACCAAATTATTGTAAGAGGTGCTTATATTGGGGCATCATTAGATACTATGGATAAGATGGCAGTTAAGCCATTAGAAAACGAGCTTAAAAATCTTGATGATATAAAAGATATGACAACTGTTATTACTTCTGGAAAATATAGTATTATTCTAGAGCTAAAGACGGGTGTAAATAGATATAATGCACTTGATAAAATCAAAGATGCACTATCTCTTAGTTCACGAACGCTACCCTCTGATATGGACGAGCCATCTGTATCTCTACTTGCTATCAAAAAGAACCTTTTAAATATTGCTTTTTTATCTGATAAAGTTGGTTTAGATGTATTAAAAGAGAGAGCAAATAGACTCAAAGATGAGATTGTAAATATCAAAAATATATCAGATGTTATTATATATGGGGACTCTGATATATATTTTGATATTAAAATCAATCCCAAAAAAGTCAATGCCCTTGGGTTAGATTTTAATAAGGTAGTTTATGCTATTTCAAAGTTATCATATATATATCCTGTGGGATTAATTGAAGATAAAAAAGGTGGATTTTTTTATATCTCTACGGCTAATAGTAAAAAAGATAATAAGAGATTTCAAAATAGTATGATACGAGTAGGCAAGAGTGATATTTATCTCAAAGATATTGCCACAATAGAGCGACGATATGAAGATTCAGATACTCTATTTATGATTAATAAAAAAAATGCTCTTAATATTTTGGTACGACAAGGTGCAAATGGAAATGCTATTGAGATAGCTAAAAATGTACAAAAAACACTTGATAGCTTCCAAAAAAAGAGTAAAGATTTAGATATATTTATATTTGATGATAGCTCTCAAAAAATATTAGATAGACTCAATATTGTTATATCTAATATCCTTTTAGGGATTATTATAATATTTCTTTTAGTAGCGTTTCTCATTAATATAAGAATGGCAATTATTATAGCTATTGGGATACCTACAAGCTTTGTGATTGGTGCATTTTATATCTATATTTCAGGGTATAGTATTAATATGATTTCTCTTATTGGGGTATTGATAGCATTAGGGATAATTGTAGATGATGCTATTGTAGTAAGTGAGAATATCCAACAGTATCTTGAAAAAGGGTATGAGATAAAAGAGGCTACAATCAAAGGGGCTTCAGAGATGGCAGAACCTGTAATTATCGCCTCTCTTACGACTATATTTGCTTTTATACCTGCATTGATGATAAGTGGTACAATGGGAGAGTTTATCAAGCTTATTCCTATTGCTGTAAGTACCTTGGTAATAGCCTCTCTTGTAGAGTCATTTATATTTTTGCCAATTCACGCATCTCATACACTCAAAGCCAATAGCAAAACTCTATCATGGGATAAAATAAATAAAATATACTCTTATGTAATACATCTATTAATTAGATATAAAAAGAGTTTTTTGGTGCTTTTTATCATCATTGTACCACTACTTACTATTATAGGATTTAAAATTAGTAAGTTTCAAATGTTTCCTAGATTTGATTCTAAAACGGTGCATATATCATTTAAATCCAATGTTAATAATCGTGTAGAAGATAGCAATAAGATACTTAAAATTATCCAAGAGGATTTATATCAAGAGAGGGAGAGATTATTTATCAAACATATTGGTTCTATCGCAGGATATAGAAAAGATAGTGCATCTAATAGCGAAAACTTTCCCTATGTTGGAGATATTACAATAGAACTTCAAAAACTAAAAGCTCAAAACTTTGTAGATAATTATATCACCCCATATCTAAGTTTTTATTATGACTCAAAAGGACGAATTAGAGAAGAACACTCTGCATCAATATCCAAAAAGTTAAAAGAATTTTTGGATAAAAAAGATTATAAAAAAAGATTTAATCTAGTAGATATTTCAATCGTCCAAAAAAAAGCAGGACCAATCAAAAGTGATATAAAGATAGCCTTAGCAGGTGATAATAATGCCAAAATGATAGATGCAATCCACACCCTAAGCCAAAAATTATCTACTATTAATGGAGTGATTAGTATCACTGATAATATTAGATTTGGTGTAGATGAGATAAAACTAGAGATTAACTCTTATGGAGAGTCTTTGGGATTAAATGAATCAACTATTGGTTTAGCACTAAGTAACTTTTATCTATCTAAACTTATATCTAATACATTTGATGATAGTGGAATTTTGGAGATTAAAATAGAGAGAAGTAATAAAGATGATTTAAATGCTCTAAAAACCTTTGGAATAGTTCTTGATGACCAAAGGGTAGTATCTCTTCAAGATGTTGTAACATTTAATACTATTAAATCATTTGAGAAACTAACCAAAGATAATGGAGAAAAAAACTTCTATCTATTTGCAAATATAGACCCCAAAATAATTACAGCAAAAGAGGCATTGATACTATTAGAAGATGAATTTAACAAGCTTAGAGATGATGGTATCTCTATTTCACTCAAAGGAGAACAAGAAAAAAGAGGAGAATTAGCCCATGATATGATGTTGGCTTCTGCCCTAGCACTCACATTAATAATGTTATCAATGATGTATCTATTTAACTCATTTAGAGAAACCTTTATGATGCTCTCTGTCATTCCATTTTCTATTTTAGGAGTGCTTATTGGACATACTATTTTAGGATTAAACCTTAGTATGCCCTCATTTATTGGTATTTTAGGATTATCAGGAGTAGTTATAAATGATGGAATTATTATGATGATAACCCTTAAAAAAGCTACAAATATGCAAGAGTTTTACAACTCTGCCATATCAAGATTACGACCAATTGTATTAACCACAATCACCACTCTAATAGGATTATCTACTATTATTTTCTTCCCCACAGGACAAGCAGTTATATTTCAACCACTTGCTGTATCACTAGGATTTGGTCTTGCTTGGGGGACCGTTTTAAATCTTTTGTATCTTCCTGTTTTATTTGTGGTGGTTGATAGTAAGAGGTTTGAGTATTAGTATCTTCTGATAAATCTTTTTCTATATCTATTATGGTGTTGTCAGGGACAACACCCTACTTAAGCAATTATCTTCTACCTCTTCTATACCCTCTCCTCCTTTTATTAAAACACTTATCACAAATAGAAAATTTATATGAGAAATCAAGTGAAGCTCCACATTTGCTACATCTTTTGCTAAGTTCTCCTTTTTTTAGGGACTCTTCTATAAAGTTATTTAACATTACTCTTGCATTTATAGCTTGTTGTGTATCTTCAAACTGTTGGGGGAATTTAAATGATAGCCATAGGTATAGGGATATTTCTCTTACTCTATCTTCGGCATCTAACATCATCTCATTAGTTATCGCAAATTTTGGCATATCTCTTGGTGGGATATATGTTACTTTTTCTCCAAGTGAGAGTTTTTTGATATAGTAGTTAAATTTATTCTCTATATATGGTGATGATATACTCGCAGGGGCGCATGATAAATGATATTTACTGATTAAATCCAACTCATAATCATCTACTATTTGAGCCACTTCTATCATAGAGTCAATATTTCCTGCTACAAAAGGTCCATCAAACTCCATATTATTGGCAAAAAACTCTAATATTCTTGATATATTTTGGGTATCTAATATATCTCCTATTAATAATACATGTTCCAAACTTGCCATTACACTAAATGGTGGGTTTATTGGTGGGAGTGGCTTGTCTATTGATTTGCTAATATGAGTAAGGGCTGATGTGCTTAATGCTCCTACATATCCAACCTCTTCTAATCCATATCTTCCTGCCCGTCCTGCTATTTGTAGGATTTCACTTACTGTTAATTCTCTTCTTCTAAGTCCATCAAATTTATTATCTTTGGCAAATAGTAGAGTCTTAATAGGTAGGTTTAATCCCATAGCGATAGCATCTGTTGATACTAATATTTGGCTCTCTCCCTCTCTAAATCTTCTTGCCTCTTCTCTTCTAACTTCAGGGGATAGATTTCCATATACTACTGATACACTATATTTTTTGCTAAGTTGTTGTTTGAGTGATAGGACATCTCTTCTTGAAAATGATACAATAGCCGTTGATTTTTCTATATTATCTAATGGTGTTTGGTGGGGTAGGATTTTGAGTTCATTTTTTCGCTCAAACTCTATAATAGTAAGTTTCTCACCTAAATATTGACATATCTCTTTTACAGCTTGTAGGGCATCGCTTGAACCTGTTACGATTACTTTGGAAGCTGGTGCGCCAATCAAGGCATTTGTCCAAGCCCAACCTCTATCTCTATCATTTATCATCTGAATCTCATCAATTACACATATATCTACATCTATTGAGTTATTTAACATCTCAATAGTAGAACATATATGAGTAGAATCTTCATCTATAATCTCCTCTTCTCCTGTGATTAATGATACTCCTACACCTGATTTTTTTAGCTCCTCATACCCCTCTAATGCTAATAGTCTAAGTGGTGCTAAATAGTATCCTGTGGTAGCACTTTTAAGAGCTTCCATTGCTTGATATGTTTTACCACTATTAGTAGGTCCTACATGAAATATTATCTCTCTATTTAATTCTCTTGCGATTGGAAATAGGGATTTAAAATCTCTAATACTTTTGGCTAATAACTCCTCTCTTAGCTTTTGGGCTTTTAGAGGTTTGATATACTCATTGAAGTTATATAATACTCCTCTTTTATGTTTCTCTTTAAATTGTAGGTTTTTGGTGCTTTCTATAATTGGGATAATAGTCTCTAATATAAAGTTTTCAATAGCAAACTCTACAATATCTAATCCTTTTGATAACTCCTCCATTTCAGAGTATAGAGTATCTATTGATAATTTAAAATTTGTGATTTTTTCGCCAATAACACTACTAAAGTCTTCATCAAAAGGTATATGTTCTTCTCTCCATAAAACCCCTGATAAGAAATTTTTGGTATAAGATATATCTACATTAAAATTAATATAGGTATCAAAAATTTCAACTCTATCTTGTTTTATAATTGTAAGTTGATTTAATTGATATGAGTTCTCTATTTGGTAATCTTTGGTTGATATTAAATTAGAAAATATATCAATATCAAGTGGTATATGGTATAAATCCATATCTACGGGTGCTTTTTTGATATGATATATTATCTCTTTTGGTGTAAGATATTTATGGTTATTAATAGAGTCTATAAACTCCTCTATCTCTTGTTTTTTATCTTTGATAGCATTAGATTGTATATTTTTAAGATTTTCTATTACTATGCTATCATCATCAATTAAAAGCTTTAATATATCAATATTAGATGATACCGTTAATATCTCTTTGTCAAACTCTTCTTCAAAAATATCAAATTTATAACTACTATAAAACTCTATATCATGGCTATTAATAATTAGATTTGTTTTTCTCTCTATTTGATTTAATCTCTCATCTAATCTAATATCAGATAATCTGCTTAAAATTTTCTCTTTTGTAATCCTTGATACCACTTCACTTGCAAAACTATCTATTAATTTAAACTCCTCTTGTTGTGATAAATCTATATCTTTGAGTATAAATTGGATTTTGGATTTACTATCGCTTATATGTTTTTTAGATGATTGTAAGCTTGATTGTAATGATAAAAATCTTACAATCACACTTCTACTATTATAATCTGCTTCACTCCAGACTCTACGAAGAGAACGGATTAAGTCAGCCCTATGATAACCACTTTTTAAATCTAACCTCTTAACAAGTGCTTTGAGTATGGGAGTATCAATATTTACAACACCCTCATCAAAAGGGAGTCCATCAAGAAGATTTTTTACTGTAGTATTTAATTTGATAAATGCTTTTTTCTTTTTTGCCATTATTTTATCTTTTTGAAACATTATAGCATAAATTAGTTTGGCTTATTTTGGGAGGGAGATATAAATACTACCACTAATTGTGGTAATATTTAAAAGTTATCTATAAACTAGCATAATATTTAGATTGGTCACTAAATGTATTTACAGTTAATTTTGAGAACTTTTCTAAATAATCCCAAAAATCATCTTTGAGTTCTTGTGATACTTCATCACACTCTCTTAGTGCATCTTCCATAGTACCTAACCACTCATATCTTGATTTTTCTGTGATAGAGAAATCATCGTGAATTCTTACCATATACTCATTGAGTTCCATTCCTTTTGCTTCATCTTCATAAACTTTTGGACCACCACAAATTTGTATAAAGAATTTTGTATTTTTTACTTTTACTTTAGCAAACTCTTCTTCATCTTGTGGGAAAAAGTAAGCAATTTCACTCTCATAAATCTTATCATAAAAATTATACATCAATTTTTGCATTCCATCAAAACCTAATGCTTCATAAAATTCTTTTGCTGGATTTTTAAAGTGAACTTTCTCACCTTTTTCTACTGGATTTATCTCATAACTCATAAATTACCCCTAAATATTTAATTTTATCATTATATCTAACTAAAGTTTATAAAAATCTGTTATTATGAATATATAATTTAATTATAATTAGATATAATAGAATTAATATAAAATATAATCAAACCTAATAAAAGGATTTTAATGTTAAAAGATTTTATAAAACTTGAAACTTTTTTGACTGTTGTAAGAGAGAGAAGTTTTTCAAAAGCATCTGCTAAACTTGGAATTTCTCAACCAGCTGTAACTCAACAGATTAAATTTATAGAAAAATATTTAGAAACAAAAATTATTGAGAGAAAGAAAAATGGTATCAAACTTACAAATGAGGGTGAAGAACTATATAAAATTGTTATCAACATAGAAAAAACTATTAATGATGCAGAACAAGATATTCTAAGAATTATTAATAAAAAGATGACTTTTAGATTGGGGGCTTCATTTACAATTGGAAACTATATCCTACCAGGTGAGTGTCTAAATACAATTAGTGAAATTATCAATAATGATATAAATCTTAGTATTAAAGTGAGTAACCAACTTGTAGAAGATATTAAAGATAAGAAGTTGGATTTGGCATTAATTGAATCTCTTGTTGTAGATGATGATTTGATTTATAGAGAGTGGCTAGAAGATGAGTTGGTGGTATTTTCAAATACACCTCTTCCAAAAATGCTAAGTACAGAAGAGCTTTATAACTATAGATGGATATGTAGAAATGAGGGTTCACACACTCGTAAAGTAGTATCTGAAGTATTTGAAGAGTTGGGAGTATCTTGTAAAAACTTTAATGTATTGAGTGAAGTAGATAATACAACTGCTGTACTTCAAACAATTAAAAGAAGTAAAAAGAGTATAGATTTATCACCTGTGGTATCTATAATATCCAAACATGCAATAGCTGATGAAGTAAACAAAGGCGAACTATTTGAATCTAGAATTAGAGGCTATAGCATTTATAGAAAACTATATATTGCATACTCTAAAAAGAATAAAAGAAATGTATTTATAGATAAAGTTGTAGATTATATTATTTCAGGAAAATGTTAATATGAAATATGGATACAAAGAGATAAAAGCTTTTGATATTAATAACAAAGAGAATTATTGGAAAAATAACCATAAAAAAAATTATCAAATTGATATAGAGTTACCAGAATTTATGTGTAGATGCCCAAGAAGTGGTTATCCTGATTTTGCCAATATCAAACTTAGCTATATTCCAAATAAAAAGGTAATAGAACTAAAAGCACTAAAACTATATATCAACTCATTTATAGATAGAGAAGTATCTCATGAAAACTCTGCAAATGAGATATATGATGCACTCAAAACCAATCTAAACCCAAGATGGATTAAAATAGTAGCAGACTTCAATCCTAGAGGTAATGTCCATACTATAATTACTATTGATAGTGATAGAGAGTAAAATTTTACTCTCTATAGAATATGCATAAGTTGAGATAGTGCTATAATAATCACTACTAAAATAAATGGAAATATATGGCTTTTAAATACTAATGGCTGAATTCCAAAAAATACCTGTAATACTCCACGAAGTCCTAACCAACCACCCAAAAATCCTTTAATTGCTAGAAGAATTTGAAAATTACTTAATCCATCATCAGATATAGTCCCAAATGCTGTATGAATTAAATAAGCACCAGTAATTACTGCTAGTATTAGAGCCTTTGGAACAACTTTACGAACATATTTCATAAAATACTCTCGTACCTTAGTATGTTCATCAACATCTAAATCTTTTTTCATTCTTCCTAAAAATAGATTATCTGTAAATAGAAACCCACCATATATAAATACAGAAAAAAGATGTATTAGTTTTACAATTATATATATCATTTTTAACCCTTTAATTTAATAAATGGATTGTATCTAAAAAAGTATTATTATCAATTAAATTATTCTACACTCCACCCACAAATATTCATTTACTCTATATTTAATAAATATAGATAATATTTATAGTAGTTCAATATATAATTTAGGAGTATAGAGTATGAAAAAAATAGTTGTAATTCCTGCTAGATTAAACTCTACTAGATTACCAAATAAAGTTCTTCTTGATTTAGGTGGTAAAAGTGTAGTACAAAGAGTTTATGAACAGTGTCTAAAAGCTAAAAATATAGATGAAGTATATATAGCAACAGATAGCATCAAAGTAAAAAAGAGTTGTTTAAACTTTAGCAATAATATTATCTTAACAGATAAAAACCATCAATCAGGAACAGATAGAATAGCAGAGGCTATAAGTGATATAGAGTCTGATATTATAATTAATGTCCAAGGAGATGAGCCATTTATTCAACCCTCTTTAATTGATAAATTAGCCAACTCTTTTGATGATAATAGTAATCTAATGAGTAGTGTAATGCATAAAATATCTAAAGTAGCAGATTTAAAAAATCCAAATGTAGTCAAAGTTACAGTAGATAGTAGTAGTAATGCTATATATTTTTCTCGTTCTATTATTCCACACCATAGAGATGAGTGGGAGAGTCTATTAAATCATCATATTGATATTCCATCTCCTCTAAGGTTCTATAGACATTTGGGAATTTATGGATATACCAAAGAGTTTTTGATTGAGTATTCACAAATGCCACAGAGTTATTTAGAGAGGATAGAGAAGCTAGAACAACTTAGAGTTATTGAAAATGGGTATAAAATTAAAATGATAGAGACAGATTATAACTCTATTGGTATTGATACGCAAGAGGATTATATCAAAGCTTTAGAGTTTATATAATTTTATGTTAAAATATTGGATATATAACTAAAATATAAGGATTTATAAGTGAAACATATAGATATAAAAATATATTTAATTGTTATATCACTTCTATTTTTAGGTTGTAGTGATAAACATACACTATTTCAAAAAAAAACTAAAGTATTAACTCAGAGCAAATTATCATCTAAAAAGTTAGAGTATAAGATTATGCCTAATGATAGATTATCTATTATCTCTTTTAAATATCCAAACCTTACACCAAATCGGATAAATCCTGATGGATTGGTTGTGAGTAGAGAGGGGTTTATATCTCTTCCTCTTGTTGGTCAAGTTAGGGTATTGGGATTGACACAGTATGAGGGTGCAAGACTAATAGAACAAAAATATAAAAAATATCTCAAAAAACCATCATTTCAAGTTGAAGTAATTGATAGAAAAGTATATGTTTTGGGTGAAGTTGTCAAAGCTGGTGAGATTAAAATGAATAGAGAAAAAATATCTATTATGGAAGTAATCGCAACAGCACAAGGGTTTGGGGATTATGCTATTAGAGATAAAGTTATTATTGTATCTCAAGGAGATGGTGTATCTATGAGAAGTGTAGATTTAACCAATTTTAGTTCACTCTCTTCATCTAATATATTTTTATCTAATAGAGATATAGTATATGTTCGTTCAACCAAATGGAAACAGTTCAAAATCAAAGGTGGAGATGGCATAAACTTTATATTTAATACCTTAGCAAATGTAGTAGGACCTATGGCTACAATTCAAAATATTACAAGGTAAATATTATTTACCTTTTGCTCCAAATATTACAGCAATTGTCTCTAATATAATTCTTAATTCAAGTTTGATACTCCAGTTTTGAATATAAAATATATCATATACAAGCTTTATCTTGGTATCTTTTAAATTCTCACCATAAGGGTATCTTACTTGTGCTAATCCTGTGATACCTGGCATAATATTGTTTCTAATTGAGTAGTTTTTAATCTCTTCTCTATACCTCTCTACCAACACATTCCACTCTGCACGAGGACCAATAATATGCATATCACCTTTGAGTACATTGATAAGTTGAGGTAATTCATCAATTCTTGTAGCCCTCATAAACTTTCCAAAAGGAAATATTCTTGGGTCATCATCTTGGGTATATAGATGTTTAGTATATTTTTGATTTTGAGACATAGTTCTAAATTTAATACACTCAAATAATTTACCATTAATCCCAACTCTTGTTTGAAAAAAAAGAAGAGTACCAGGGGACTCTTTGGATATTTTATATTTTACAATAAACCATAATGGTAAAGTAACAATCAAAAGGATAATAGATATAATATAATCAAGTAATCTTTTAATTATAAATTGATAGGTATTAAATTTGAAGTTTTGAATATCATCTTGCGAGTACTCTTTTGTGATTATTAACACAATAATTAACCTTAATTTAGATATAATAATTCTTTTAACAGAATATATTATTATATATTAATATTTGCTTTAAATAAGGAAAAAAATGGTTTTAATGATAGATAATTATGATAGCTTCACATATAATATTGTACAGTATGCTAGAAAACTTGGTGCTAACTTAAAAATAATTAGAAATGATGAACTCACTCTTGAAGAGATAAAGGCTCTTAACCCTGATAAAATTATAATCTCCCCTGGCCCATCTACACCAAATGAAGCAGGGGTTTCATTAGAAGTAATAGAGTATTTTGCATCTAAAAAACCTATTTTTGGAATATGCCTTGGACATCAATCTATTGCCCAAGTTTTTGGAGGAGAGGTTAAAAGAGCCAAAAATATGATGCACGGTAAAACATCTCAAATGAAACTCACATCAAATTCTATGATTTTCAAAGATATTCCAAAAGAGTTTCGTGCTACAAGATACCACTCACTAATTGTAAATAGTGATAATCTGCCATCAAATATTATTGTAACTGCTAGAAGTTGTGATGATAATGAGATTATGGCATTAGAGATAAAAGATAAAAATATATATGGAGTACAATTCCATCCTGAATCAATTATGAGTGAGTATGGATATGAGATGTTGGATAACTTTTTAAATATTTAAAGTATGCTAAAATAGAGAGAAAAGAGGTTTGATGAATAGGTTTTGTTATCGAATTCTTCCATATAATTATTAACTTAAAATTTTTTGATGAACTTGACTATTTATTTTGAATGGTAACGATGTGAGGTTTTAACCTCGCTTAAAATTGAATTATTTGTAGGGGTTGTTTCTAACACACCAATCAAATATTTATATTTGATATTTATTGGTGCATTATAACTATTTTCTCTTTAATAGGTTTTGCAAGATTTTTTATCCTAGCACCAACTATATAGTTAAAATCATACTCTTCAAGCTCATCTAGTTCAGTTAGATTATTACTATTAAACATTCCACTATCAGCT
>Ga0256842_1002351_pt1 | contig 13687 bp, 11 predicted proteins | sample 4559240metaG_FD_185973 | JGI IMG/M metagenome (GOLD analysis project Ga0256842, IMG submission 185973) | Hydrothermal vent microbial communities from Guaymas Basin, Mexico - 4559-240 | ecosystem: Environmental > Aquatic > Marine > Hydrothermal vents | place: Mexico: Guaymas Basin | collected...
GCGCCGGATTGCAGCGCGGTGACCAGATTTTGATGATCAATGATGTGAAAATCACATCGTGGTATGAGTTGCACAGCGTCATTCAGCAGATAGCCGATAAACCGGCGCGGTTCAAAGTGCGTCGAGCTGACAGTGTTGTGGAATTTACCATCACGCCGCAGCGCAGCGCCAGGCGTGATATGTGGCTTGTCGGCATTACACCGCTGCAGCAATTTGAGCTGAGGAAATATCCCTTTGCCGCTGCGGTAAAGACAGGTTTTAACCGCACCGGCGAGCTGGTGGCACTGACTCTGACATTCTTGCGCAAGATGGTTACCGGCCACGTGGCGGCAGACAATATCGGCGGTCCCATCATGGTGATGCAGATTGCCGGGCAGGCGGCGCAAACCGATTTTAGCACTGTGCTTACTGTGCTGGCCTTTTTGAGTATTCAGTTGGGAATTCTTAATCTGCTGCCTATTCCAGTGCTCGACGGCGGTCATCTGTTTTTCAATTTTGTCGAACTGCTGTGGCGGCGGCCAGTGTCGCTGCGGGCGCGTGAGGTGCTGCAGCAGATCGGTCTCGGCCTGCTGCTGATGCTGATGGGGCTGGCCTTTTACAACGATATTATGCGTATTTTCTTTACCGGACATTGATATGGACGAGGTGATTGTCGGCATAGATACCGCCACTGTGGCCGGTAGTGTAGCGCTGTACTGCGGCGGGAGAATTGTTGCCAGTTGCATGCTAAACGTGATCGGCGTCAGTCATTCCGCCTATATTCTCCGCCATATTGATCTGCTTCTGCGCGAGTGTGGCCTCGATACTGCTGCGCTGACTGCCTGCGCGGTGGTGACCGGGCCCGGCTCCTTTACCGGCCTGCGGGTGGGGATGGCTACGGCTCAGGGATTGGCCATCGGGCGCAACCTGCCTCTCATGCCGGTATCATCGCTGCAAACCATTGCCTATGCCTGTGGCCGCCGTGATATGCCGGTGTGCGCTGTTATAGATGCGCGTAAGCACGAGGTGTATGCGGCAGTGTATCGCTGGCAAGATAGCCTGCCGGTGCCGCAGGGGGAGGAGATGGTATTTCCTGCTGCCGCGTTGCGGGAATATATTGACTCTCCAACGCTGGTGGTTGGCAGCGGCGTGGCGGTGTATCGCCGTGAACTGCTCGACGCACTGGGTGATATGGCTCAGCTGGTCGATGATACCGATCACTGGTGCCTGGCTGCCGCTGCCATAAAACTGGCGCTGTGTCGGGGGAAAACGGTGGATTATACCGCGTTGCTGCCCGCTTATGTGCGCGCCAGCGATGCCGAGTTGCAGCGCCGTTCTGACAAATAGCATTTTTGCGTGTTGGGAACGTCGGCGTTGTTGACAACGCTCAATCCTTTAGTCTAATGTATACCATATTGCTTTTAAGTTCAGTGAACCCATCGCAGGAGGTGCTCTATGGAAGTAAGTCAGGATGTGCTATGCAGGATGTGTGAGAGTGATCCACGCTTTCTGAAACTTTACGAAGAACACCAGATTCTGGAAAAACAGCTTGAACAACTGGAGCGATACCCGTTCCTCACTGCCGAGCAGGAGGTTGAGCGGAAAAAAATTCAAAAAATGAAACTGGCCGGCAAAGACGAAATGAATCAGCTGCTCAAGGCAGCGTGCAATTCGTAAGTGGCGGCTTTTTGGTCTGATATAGATTAAAGAGAAGACGGGAATATTCAAGTATCGGTGTGAAAAGGGTTTGAGGCTTTCTCAAACCCTTTTTGTACATTTTACTGTGTGTTTGGTTGGTCGCAACATTTGTTTGATAGGGTGAAACATCTGTTGTGCGCCTGATGTTATTTATAAACTTTTCGTATGTAAATGGTGGATTTAATGTCAGAATATCGTTCAGCAAAATCTGTTAAAGGGCGCAATATGGCTGGTGCCAGGGCACTGTGGCAGGCCACGGGAATCAAAAGCGGCGATTTTGGCAAGCCGATTATTGCCGTAGTCAACTCGTTTACCCAGTTTGTCCCCGGTCATGTGCATCTAAAAGATATGGGACAATTGGTAGCGAGCCAGATTGAAAAACACGGCGGTATCGCCAAAGAGTTCAATACCATGGCCATCTGTGATGGTATCGCTATGGGCCATACCGGCATGCTGTACAGTTTGCCGTCGCGCGAGTTGATCGCCGATTGTGTGGAATATATGGCCAATGCTCATTGCGTCGATGCGCTGGTGTGTATCTCCAACTGCGACAAGGTTACGCCGGGAATGCTCATGGCCAGCATGCGCCTGAATATTCCGACAATCTTCGTAACCGGCGGCCCCATGGAGGCCGGTCAGGCGTGTCTGGACAATAAAGAAGTGGCGCTGGATCTGGTGGACGCCATGGTGGCGGCGGCCGATCCGACCATGGATGACGACAGTGTGGCGGTGTACGAGAGTGAAGCGTGCCCGACCTGCGGTTCCTGCTCCGGCATGTTTACCGCCAACTCCATGAACTGCCTTACCGAAGCGCTGGGGATGAGCCTGCCCGGCAACGGCAGCCTACTGGCTACCCACGCGTATCGCAAGGAGCTGTTTCTCGAAGCCGGTGAGCGTATCGTTGCCATGGCGCAGCGCTACTACAAGGATGGTGACAAGGCGGTGTTGCCCCGTTCCGTCGCTACCCGGCAGGCGTTCGAAAATGCCATGCGCCTTGATATCGCCATGGGCGGTTCCACCAATACGGTACTGCACCTGCTGGCGGTGGCCCACGAGGCGGAGGTTGATTTCACCATGGCCGATATCAATCGTCTCTCGCTGAGTACGCCGAATCTGTGTAAAGTGGCGCCGTCGGTGCCGTACTATCATATGGAAGATGTCCACCGCGCCGGTGGCATTTTTGCCATTTTAGCCGAGCTGGATCGCGCCGGGCTGATCAATCGCGCCGTGCCGACGGTGCACAGTGCCAGCATGGGCGAGGCCATTGACCGCTGGGATGTAATCACCAGTAACGATGCGGAAACCAGGCGGCGCTACACGGCGGCACCGGGGCGCAAACGCTGTCTTGAGGCGTTTGCCCAACAGCAGCAGTGGGAGCTCGACTGCGACCGTGCAAATGGCTGTATCCGTGATAAAGAACATGCCTACAGCCAAGACGGTGGGCTGGCGGTATTGTACGGCAATATCGCGCCCGATGGCTGTATCGTCAAAACCGCCGGAGTGGATGAATCGGTGTGGAAATTTGCCGGTCCGGCGTGTATTTTTGAAAGTCAGGAAGATGCTATTGACGGGATCCTTGGCGACAAGGTAAAGCCCGGCGATGTGGTGGTTATCCGTTACGAAGGTCCCAAAGGGGGGCCGGGGATGCAGGAGATGCTCTATCCCACCAGTTATCTCAAGTCGAAAGGTCTGGGCAAAAGTTGCGCCCTGATAACCGACGGGCGTTTTTCCGGCGGTACTTCCGGGTTGTCCATCGGCCATATCTCACCGGAAGCGGCGGAAGGCGGTGCGCTGGCGCTGGTGGAAGCCGGTGACACGATTGAGATCGATATCCCTAACCGCGTGTTGCGCGTGGCTGTGGCTGATGATGAACTGGAACGTCGCCGTCAGCTTATGCTGCAGCGCGGTGCAACGGCATGGCAGCCGCTGTCGCGTCAGCGCCAGGTGAGCCGGGCGTTGCAGACTTACGCCGCCACTACCACCAGTGCCGCTTCCGGGGCGGTGCGTGATTTAGAGCAGTTACGTAAATAGAGTTTGGGCATAAATAGAGTCGCTTTGGCTGGAGCGGCAGGAGGAGGGTGTAACATTGAAGAAAACAGGATCACAGATATTACTGGAGTGTTTGCGTCTGGAGGGCGTTGAAACGGTATTCGGCTATCCCGGCGGTACCGTTATCAATATTTACGACGATCTGATGGATTCCCCCATCAACCATATTCTTAACCGCCACGAGCAGGCGGCGGTGCATGCCGCCGACGCCTACGCCCGCGTTACCGGCAAGGTCGGCGTGGCTTTTGCCACCAGCGGCCCCGGTGCCACCAATACCGTTACCGGTTTGGCCACCGCCTATATGGATTCGATCCCCATGGTGGTTATCACCGGCCAGGTGCCGACGCCGCTTATCGGCAACGACGCCTTTCAGGAGGCGGACATGATCGGCATTACCCGCCCCATCACCAAGCACAACTACCTGGTGCGCGATGTCAAGGATCTGGCGCGCATCATCAAGCAGGCGTTTTACATCGCCCGCAGCGGTCGCCCCGGCCCGGTACTGGTGGATCTGCCCAAGGATGTGCAGATGTCATCGACTACCTTCGAGTATCCGGAGACGGTGGAGTTGCGCGGCTACAAGCCGACGGTTTCAGCCAATCCGCGCCAGCTCGACAAGGCGGTTAAATTGATTTTGGCGGCGCGCAAGCCGGTGGTGTATGTCGGCGGCGGTGCCACGTTGTCGGATATGTCTGATGAGCTGATGGAGTTTGTCGAAACCATCCAGGCGCCGGTAACCACCACGTTGATGGGGATGGCCAGTTTCCCCAATACGCATCCGCTTTCCATGGGGATGCTGGGGATGCACGGTACCTTCTACGCCAACATGGCGGTGACTGACTCTGACCTGCTCATCGCGCTGGGTGCCCGCTTTGACGACCGGGTTACCGGCAAGATTGCCACCTTTGCCCCTGACGCCAAGATCATCCATGTCGATGTCGATCCCACCTCTATTAAAAAGAACGTGCGCGTCGATGTACCGCTGGTGGGGATGTTGCAGGATGTGCTGCCGCGACTTACCGCTGGTTTGCAGAAGCACGGCGACGAACTGCGTGAGGTGATTGCCGCTACCGCAGGCTGGCGCCAGCAGATTGTCACCTGGCGTGAGGAGCATCCCATCAGTTACAAGCAGACCAAAAACACCATCAAGCCGCAGTATGTTATCGAAAAACTGCGCGAGCTCACCGATGATGATGCCATTATCGCCACCGAGGTCGGTCAGCATCAGATGTGGACGGCACAGTTCTTCGATTTTATTCAGCCGCGTACCTTTGTCACTTCCGGCGGTCTGGGGACCATGGGTTATGGCCTGCCTGCCGCCCTGGGCGCTCAGGCGGCATTCCCCAAACGGCAGGTGATCGATATCTCCGGTGACGGTTCATTCCAGATGAATTCGCAGGAATTGGCGACCCTGGTGCAGTACCGGCTGCCGGTAAAGATTGTCATTCTCAACAATAATTTTCTCGGCATGGTGCGCCAGTGGCAGCAGTTGTTCTTCGACCGCCGCTACAGCCAGACCTGCATGGAGTTGCCGGTGGATTTTGTCAAGCTGGCCGAAGCCTACGGTGCCACCGGGCTGCGTGCCACCAGGCCGGACGAGGTGGAGCAGGTGATTCGCCAGGGGCTGGAGACACCGGGCCCGGTTATCATGGAGTTCAAAGTGGCGCGCGAGGAAAACGTGCTGCCCATGGTTCCGGCCGGTGCCGGTCTAAACGAGATGGTGCTGGCGTCGTAGTTGGCAAACGGTAATAGCAAAGAGAATATTTATCGGGTGCAGAGCGCTGCACCTGTTGAGGAGGACGTTGTATGAAACATACAATATCGGTACTGGTTGAAAATGAGTTTGGCGTGCTGCCGCGGGTGGCCGGGTTGTTCTCCGGGCGCGGATTTAATATCGACAGTCTGTCGGTGGCCCCCACCCTGGATCCCACCATCTCGCGCATGACCATTGTTACCCGTGGGGATAACCGCATTCTTGAGCAGATCAGCAAGCAGCTCAATAAACTCATCGATGTTATCAAGGTGATCGATTTTACCGAGCAGAATTTTGTCGAGCGCGAAATGGTGCTGGTTAAAGTTACCGCCGACGCCGAATATCGCGCCGAGGTGTTGCGTATCGCCGACATTTTTCGTGCCAACGTGGTCGATGTTACGGCGCGTTCCTATTCTATTGAAGCCACCGGCACTCCGGCCAAGCTGGACGCTCTTATTGAACTGCTGCGCCCGCTGGGGATCAAGGAACTGGTGCGTTCCGGGCCTATTGTGCTGGGGCGTGGGCCCAAAGCGTGGAAGAGCAGCGAGTAATCGGTTAAACAGCTCTTTTGTGCGGCGTGATTTTGTGCTATACCTATCGCATCTGTCCGGGTAGCGGATGAATCATGCCAGTGGCCTGAACTGACGTAATCAGATGTATGCCGACAGGGGACGAGAGATCGTCCCCTGTGTGGTTTGTACACTTATCTCCGAGGTTTGATAATGAAAAATCAGCATCAACCCATAGCTGTAGAAGGCTATCCGTTTATAGCCCTGTTTGCTTTTATAACCGTGGTGTTCGCCCTGCTGGGCTGGACGGTTATAACCCTGCTGTTTCTGGTGCTGACGCTGTTCAGCGTCTACTTCTTCCGCAATCCCGATCGCACCGTGCCGCTGGAAAAGGGGGCGGTGGTGTCGCCTGCCGACGGCAAGGTGGTGTTTGTCGGCACGGTGGAGGAAAATCGCCTGCTCAATTGCGAGATGATCAAGGTGAGTATCTTCATGTCGGTGTTCAACGTGCATGTCAACCGCGTGCCGTGTAGCGGCAAGGTGATAGACCAGTTCTACAACAAGGGGCAGTTTGTCAACGCCGCTCTGGACAAGGCCAGCTTGGAAAATGAGCAGGCCGGCATGTTGCTGGAGTGCGACAACGGCAAACCGCTGCTGGTGGTGCAGATCGCCGGACTTATCGCCCGCCGTATTGTCACCTATCCGGTTATCGGCGATGTACTGGAGCGCGGCCAGCGCTATGGTTTGATCCGTTTCGGTTCACGCCTCGATGTCTACCTGCCGACGGATTGCAAGGTGGAAGTCGAGCTGGGAGATCGCTGCGTGGCTGGTGAAACCATCATCGGATATCTGGCATGAGTTATCGCGACCGGCGGGAAAATCTGCGAAAAGGGGTGTACGTACTGCCCAATCTGGTGACTACCGGCAGTTTGTTTGCCGGTTTTTACGGTATTGTCGCCAGTATGAACGGCAAATACGATGTCGCCGCGTGGTTTATCCTCATCTCGGCGGTGTTTGACGCTCTGGACGGCAAAGTGGCGCGGCTTACCCATACCACCAGCCAGTTCGGTGTCGAGTACGATTCTCTTGCCGATTTGGTGGCTTTCGGCGTGGCACCGGCCATTCTCATGTACACCTGGGCGCTGCATCCATTCGGTAAGCTCGGCTGGCTGGCGGCGTTTCTGTATGTGGTGTGCGGCGCACTGCGCCTGGCGCGTTTCAATGTGCAGGTGGATACGGTGGAATCGAAGAACTTTGTCGGTCTGCCTATTCCGGCGGCGGCCAGTATGGTGGCGGCGTGTGTATTGCTGTTTTACCATTTGGGTGGCAGCGGTACCATCCGCATGGTGTCGGTGCTGGTGCTGATCTACGTATTGGCGGTGTTGATGGTGAGCAATGTCGCTTACTACTCGTTCAAGGACCCGGAGCTGCTCAAGCGCCGCCCCTTTGGCGTGCTGGTGAGTGCCATCGCCCTGATCATCGTCATAGTGGCGCAGCCGGAGGTGATGTTCTTTATCATCTTTCTTACCTATACCCTGTTCAGTCCGGTTCGTGCCATCCTGTCGTGGTGGCGTCGTCGGCGTGAACAGCGCGTTTCGGCGCAGTAAACCGGATGTGGCCGGGGCAAAAAAATGTTTTTTGCCCGATAATTTGTCAATTGAGCAATTGACTTGATGCGTGGACTTGTGTTTTAACATTAGGTCATAGTTTTTGAAAAGCTGTGAAGAGGAGTAGTAGACCCTTCACGCGTCGTTACAGAGAGTCGGCGGTTGCTGCGAGCCGATACGATGCTGGGTTGAACTCGCCTTGGAGCTGTGGACGTGAAGCGGTGCTGCCGTTAGCGTTTGCCGTGAGCCTGCGTAAAGGGTGGTAAATTGAGGGCCGTGCCGTTGGCGGGGCTGAAACAGGGTGGTACCGCGGAGCTTACAGGCCTCGCCCCTGACGGGGTGGGGCCTTTTTTGTATTCCGGCTGTCGGTAAGGAGGTGGTGATGTGGAATGTGACCTAGGTGACCTGGCCGTGGCGGCGGTTATGCCGCCGGTGGATAAACGGATTATGGGAATAACCAGCAGATCAAATCGTTCCGCTTCCTGCCCTGATGGCAGGGTGGAACCCTTTTAAGGAGAAACGACTATGAGTGAAAAGAGAAAAGTAATTATTTTTGACACCACCCTGCGCGACGGCGAACAGTCACCCGGCGCCAGCATGAATATCGATGAAAAACTGCGTATCGCCTACCAGCTTGAGAAGATGAATGTCGACGTTATCGAAGCTGGCTTTCCCATCGCCTCGGTGGGCGATTTTGAAGCGGTGAAAAAAGTTGCCCAGGTAATCAAGGGCCCGCAGATCGCCGGGCTGAGTCGCGCTAGCGACCAGGATATCGACCGCGCCTGGGAGGCGCTGCAATACGCCGGTGAGCGGGGACGTATCCATACCTTTATCGCCACCAGCGATATCCATATGAAGTACAAGCTGAAGATGAGCGAGGACGAAGTGGTGGCTGCCGCCGTGGCGGCGGTGAAACGCGCTGCCGGTTATACTCCCAATGTGGAGTTTTCCGCTGAGGACGCGGTGCGTACCCGCCTGCCGTTTCTGGCGCAGGTGGTGGAAGCGGTTATCGACGCTGGTGCCACCACGGTAAATATCCCCGATACCGTCGGTTATACCATGCCCAAGGAGTATTTTGAGATTATCAGCTACTTGCGCGAGAACGTTCCCAATATCGACAAGGCGGTAATCTCGGTGCATTGCCATAACGACCTCGGCCTGGCGGTGGCCAATTCCCTGGCCGCCATCGATGCCGGTGCCGGGCAGGTGGAGTGTACCATCAACGGTATAGGGGAGCGTGCCGGTAACTGCTCGCTGGAAGAGGTGGTGATGGGGTTGCGCACCCGTCAGGACATCATGCCCTATACCACCGACGTGGTTACCGAGCATATCTACGCCACCAGTCGTCTGCTTACCGCCATTACCGGTATTGCCGTGCAGCCCAACAAAGCCATTGTCGGTGCCAACGCCTTTGCCCACGAGGCCGGTATCCATCAACACGGAGTACTGATGGAGAAGTCGACCTATGAAATTATGACACCGGAGTCCATCGGTCTGAATAAAAACAAACTGGTACTTGGCAAGCACTCCGGTCGCCACGCGTTTAATCTGCGTCTGCAGGAGTTGGGCTACAATCTCGAAAAAGAAGATCTGCAACGGGCCTTTGAGCGCTTTAAGGACCTGGCCGACATCAAGAAGGAGATCTTTGACGAAGACCTGGTAGCCATTGTTGCCGACGAGATTATCCGGGTGCCGGAACGCTACAAGTTGCTGGAGATGAGTGTTACGTCCGGTTCTTTCGCCGCTCCTACCGCCACCGTGCAGATGGAGGTGGAGGACGAGGTGAAGAAAACCGCCCAGATCGGCGACGGGCCGGTTGACGCCACCTTCAAGGCGATAAAGGAACTGGTGGGTATCGATGCTCGCCTGCTGCATTTTTCTATCGGCGCCATCACCGGTGGTACCGATGCCCAGGGTGGTTGCAGCGTGCGTCTGGAGCTGGACGGGCGTGAACAGCTCGGTCAGGGGGCGCACCCCGATATTATCGTCGCCGCCGCCAAGGCGTATATTAACGCCCTCAACAAGCTTGCTTCACTGCAGAAGCGCACGACGGTCGATGTGTGATAAACGGGTAAATTGAATGAGTAAATAAACGGGGCGCTGTTCAGGCGTCCCGTTTTGCTGTATGGTAGAGCGCTGATAAACAGCTATCGGGCGTATAAAACTATATAAGGAACAGCAAGGAGAAATTATGGGACAGACTATAGCGGAAAAGATCTTTGACAGCCATCTGCGCGATGAGCCGTTCGCCGGTACCAAGGTGCTCAATCTCGACCGGGTGCTGTGTCACGAAATAACCACGCCGGTGGCCATTGCCGATCTGGAATGGCGCGGCAAGGACCGCGTGTTCGACAGCAGCAAAATCAAGGCGGTTATCGACCATGTTACCCCCTCTAAAGACAGCAAGACCGCCCTGCAGGCCAAGATGCTGCGCGACTGGGCGCGGCGGCACAAATTGCAGGATTTCTTCGATGTCGGTCAAAATGGTGTCTGCCATGCCCTGTTTCCGGAGAAAGGCTATATCCGCCCCGGTTTCACCGTCATCATGGGCGACAGTCACACCTGCACCCACGGTGCCTTTGGCGCATTTGCCGCCGGTGTCGGCACCACAGATCTGGAGGTGGGTATTCTTAAAGGGGTGTGCGCCTTCCGCGAACCGGCCACCATCCGCGTGAACCTCGAAGGAGCGCTGCCGCAGGGGGTGTACGCCAAGGATGTTATCCTGTATGTCATCGGTCAGCTGGGCGTCAACGGCGCCACCGACCGGGTGCTGGAGTTTGTCGGGCCGGTTGTGGACGCCATGACCATGGAGGCGCGCATGACCCTGTGCAACATGGCCATTGAGGCCGGTGGCACCTGCGGCATCTGTATGCCCGACATGGTTACCGTGAATTACCTGTGGCCGTTTATTCAGGATGATTACGCTTCCAAAGAGGCGGCGCTGGAAGATTTCAAACGCTGGCATTCCGATGCCGACGCCGACTACGATCAAGTGATCACCTTCGATCTTTCCAGCCTGGAGCCGCAGGTTACTTACGACTACAAGCCGGACTGTGTCAAACCGGTGGGGCAGATGGCCGGTACTGCCGTTGATCAGATCTACATCGGCACCTGCACCAATGGCCGCATTGAGGATTTGCGTATCGCCGCCGCTATTCTCAAGGGAAAAACCATCGCGCCGACAGTGCGCGGTATCGTATCGCCCGCCACACCGCGGATTTTCCGTACCGCGCTGGACGAAGGTATTATCCAGATCTTCATGGACGCCGGTTTTTGTGTGACCAACCCCACCTGCGGCGCCTGTCTGGGGATGAGCAACGGCGTTCTGGCAGAAGGGGAGGTGTGTGCCTCTACCAGTAACCGCAACTTTAACGGTCGCATGGGCAAAGGGGGGATGGTGCATCTCATGAGCCCGGCCACCGCCGCCGCCACCGCCGTTGCCGGTGTCATTACCGATGCGCGTACCATGTAACCTGAAGAGATATAAGGAAAATTACAGCTATGGAAAAAATATTCAAAGGTGCGGCGATCTTTCTCGACCGCAGTGATATCAATACCGACGAAATTATACCGGCAAAATATCTTACCGAGGTCACCAAGGAGGCGCTCAAGCCATATCTGCTGGAGGATCTCAAGCTGGACGGCTTCGATCCCAAAGGGGAAAAGCTGAAAAATGCCCGGGTGGTGGTGAGCCGCCAGAACTTTGGTTGCGGTTCTTCGCGTGAACATGCGCCGTGGGTGTTTGAGGTGAACGGCGTGCACACCATCATCGCCGAGAGCTACGCGCGTATTTTCCGCCAGAATATGTTTAACGGCGGTATGCTCGCCATTGAGTTGCCCAAGGCGGATATCGACGCGCTGTTTGCCATGGATGCTGAAGGTGATGTGAGCATTGCTGTAGATGTCGATGCCCAGGTGATTACCGCCCGTTGCGGCGCGGACGAACGTAAGTTTAATTTTGCCATCAGCGAGTTTGACAAGGCGCTGGTAAAGGCTGGCGGTTGGGTGGAGTTTGCCGACGCCCGCTACTGATAAAGCGTGATTATCTCACTGCCTGAGTCGCTTGTGACTCAGACAGTGAGTCGTTTATGGCACATAGTTTCCGTTTGCCACTGTGGTGACGGTGAAAAAAATTGACAACCGCCGCAGGCGGTTTTTATAGTGCCGCACATCGCCGGGCCGAAGCAACGCATCTGGGTGATGGCGGCTGATTCTTATCCAGTAAATATCAAGGAGGGACAGCGTGGCTGATAAAAATTTCAAGGTGGCAGTATTGCCCGGCGACGGTATCGGGCCGGAGGTGATGGCTGAGGCACTTAAGGTGCTGGACGCGGTGGAACAGAAGTACAACGTAACCTTCAGCCGGACTCACGCCAATGTTGGCGGTGCCGGTATCGACTTGGAAGGCAAGGCGTTGCCGCAGACCACCATCGACATCTGCAAGAGTTCCGACGCCATTTTGTTCGGCAGCGTCGGCGGGCCCAAGTGGGAATCTCTGCCGCCCGATGAGCAGCCGGAACGTGGCGCCTTGTTGCCGCTGCGTAAAATCTTCGGTCTGTTCTGTAACCTGCGTCCGGCAATTATTTTTCCGGCGCTTACCGGCAGCTCGTCGCTTAAAGAGGACGTGATCGGCGGTGGCTTTAACATTCTGGTCGTGCGTGAACTCACCGGCGGCATCTACTTTGCCGATCCCAAGGGGGTGGACGAAGTAGACGGCGTGCGCCGTGGTTTTGACACCATGCTGTATACCGAGCCGGAGATCGAGCGGATTACTCACGTGGCCTTTGACGTGGCGCGCAAGCGGGGCAAAAAAGTGTGCAGCATCGACAAAGCCAACGTGCTGTCTTCATCGGTGCTGTGGCGCGAAGTGGTAGAGCGGGTAGCCAAAGAATATCCCGACGTGGAGCTGTCGCACATGTATGTGGATAATGCCGCCATGCAACTGGTGCGCTGGCCCAAGCAGTTTGATGTGATGCTGTGCGGCAATATGTTCGGCGATATTATTTCCGACGAAGCGGCCATGCTTACCGGTTCCCTGGGGATGCTGCCGTCGGCATCGCTGGCTGAAGGTTCCTTCGGTATGTACGAGCCTTCCGGCGGCAGCGCGCCCGACATCGCCGGTCAGGGTATTGCCAATCCCATCGCCCAGATTCTGTCGGCGTCCATGATGCTGCGCTACTCCTTTGCCATGGGTGACGCTGCCGACGCTATCGACAAGGCGGTGGAAGCGGTACTCAACGCCGGTTACCGCACCGGCGATATTTACCAGGGCAGCGACGGCGAGAAAAAGGTCAACACCCGCGAGATGGGTGATGCGATAATCGCGGCGCTGTAAACGCCCGGCGCGGGCCGGTTGTTTTGCACGCCATTACATTCTTATTGATTTTTAGACAGGGGATACAACGATGAAAGTTGGATTTGTCGGTTGGCGTGGCATGGTTGGTTCGGTGCTGTTGCAGCGCATGCAACAGGAGAACGATTTTGACGGCATTGAGCCAGTGTTTTTTTCCACCTCGCAGGTAGGGGCAGACGCTCCTCTCAACGCGGGAACGCTGCAGGATGCCACCGATATCACTACCTTGAAACAACTGGACGCGGTTATCACCTGCCAGGGCGGCGATTACACCAAGCAGGTGCATCCGCAGCTGCGTGCCTCAGGCTGGAACGGCTACTGGATAGACGCCGCCAGCGCCCTGCGCATGGCTGACGATGCCGTAATCATCCTCGATCCGGTCAACCGCAAGGTGATCGACGCGGCGCTGGCCGCCGGTAAAAAGGATTTTATCGGCGGCAACTGCACCGTCAGCCTGATGCTGATGGCCATCGGCGGACTGTTCGAGGCCGGAGTGGTGGAGTGGGTTTCAGCCATGACTTATCAGGCCGCCTCCGGTGCCGGTGCACCCAACATGCGCGAACTGCTGGCGCAGATGGGGGTGCTTAACGCCGCAGTAGCCGATCTTCTCGCCGATCCGGCGGCGGCCATTCTCGATATCGACCGTAAGGTTACCGCCACCATGCGTTCCGATGCCATGCCGGTGGACGCCTTCGGTTATCCGCTGGCAGGCAGTGTGTTGCCGTGGATCGATCGCGAG
>Ga0256842_1002353_pt1 | contig 13661 bp, 12 predicted proteins | sample 4559240metaG_FD_185973 | JGI IMG/M metagenome (GOLD analysis project Ga0256842, IMG submission 185973) | Hydrothermal vent microbial communities from Guaymas Basin, Mexico - 4559-240 | ecosystem: Environmental > Aquatic > Marine > Hydrothermal vents | place: Mexico: Guaymas Basin | collected...
TTCGTTGGAGTACCGATAGCCTTCGGATACTTCGTCTACGTATTCGTATCGAACGCCATCGGCGATACGAGAACGCCTACGAAGCTCAGCATAGCGTCCACGATACTGAACGCGGTGCTGGATCCCATGCTGATCTTCGGTATACCCCCGTTTCCTCGACTAGGAGTTGTTGGTGCAGCCATAGCCACGATAATGTCGCGTGGATTGGTATCGTTTGTAGGGATGTATCTCCTCATCACGGGTTACCGCGGATTTAGGATTAGGCTACGGTGGAGAATAGAAGCCGAAGTTCTTCAGAAGATACTATCCGTAGGGCTTCCCATAAGCTTCCAGAGCTTCGTGAACTCGATAGCGTTCGTAGTCATGATGAGGATCGTGTCGCAGTTCGGAACCAGCGCTCTTGCAGCTTACGGCGTAGCTGATCGAGTGATAGAGATCTGCGGAGCTGTTGTAAGAGCGCTTAGCCAAAGCATTGCGGTGATAGTAGGTCAATGCATCGGTGCAGAGCTCTTCGATAGAGCTAAGAGGGTAGCTATCGATGGTAGTCTCGTCGTGTTCCTAATACTATTGATGGTATCGATATCGATCTCGCTCGCTAGCCCCGAGATAGTCGTGATCTTCGTCAACGATCCGAGCGTTGTCCGCATCGGAACGGATTTGATGTCGGTGTTCACGCTCTCGATACCGTTCTTCGCTCTACACTTCATCTCGATGGGTATCGGTAGAGGATCCGGCTCAACACGGATACCGGCACTCATATCGATTGTGAGGCTCTGGGGGCTCCGGGTTCCTCTATCAATCCTTTTACCGATGGTTGGTCTAGGAGTTCGAGGTGTATGGATCGCAATGACGCTCAGCAACATCGTTGCAGGTCTAGCTTCGTGGTTCTGGATCATTAGCGGTAGATGGCTTAAGAAGATCGTTTAGAGCCGCATTACCGGATAAAAATCTCCGGTACAAAGCGAGATCCGAGGAAGGTTTGTGCCGCTAACGATAGTGGTCGGAGGATTCTTCGGAGACGAAGGTAAGGGTAAGGTAGTTGCGTACCTCGCGCTACGAGACAACCCATCCATAGCGATTCGTTGTGGATCCGTGAATGCAGGTCACACTGTTTCGTACCGTGGTAAGACCTACAAGCTTCGTCTCGTATCCACGGCTTTCGTAAACCCGAACACGAAGATAATGCTGCCCGCTGGATCGTTGATAAGGATAGACGTGCTGATGAAGGAGATCAACGAGACTTCTACCCATGGACGCGTATTCGTAGACCCCAATGCGGGGGTTATAGAGCCTCGACACATCGAGATCGAGCGAAGCGATGAGTATCTACGCAGCGTTATAGGATCGACGCTTCAGGGAGTCGGTGCAGCTATGGTGGATCGAGTACTTAGAAAGCTTAGGACAGCCAAGGAATTCGACGAGTTGAAACCCATGCTGAGGGACGTTGCTTGGGAAGTGAACGAAGCTCTTGACAGGGGCGACAACGTTCTCGTAGAAGGTGTTCAGGGAACGTTCCTAAGCCTCTACCACGGTACGTACCCGTACGTAACTAGCCGAGATACCACGGCAAGCGCGTTCGCGTCGGAGGTAGGTGTAGGCCCCAAGCGTGTAGATCACGTAGTCGTCGTGTTCAAAGCCTATGTAACGCGCGTTGGAGGAGGTCCTCTCCCAAACGAGATACCGTTCGAAGAAGCGCGTAGACGTGGTTGGATCGAGTACGGCACGGTCACGGGTAGGCCTAGGAGAGTAGCTCCGTTCAACATAGATCTAGCCAAGCGAGCCGTTATGCTGAACTCAGCTACCCAGATCGCGATAACGAAGCTCGACGCTCTCTATCCAGAGGCTAGAAACGTACGTAGATGGGAAGAGCTTCCCGTGGAGGCACGTAGATGGATAGAGAGCATCGAGAACGAGCTTCGCGTACCCGTAACGTTGATCAGCACCGGTGAAGATGTGGATGCTATGGTGGATCGAAGGAAGGAGCTAGGCATAGAGTGAGGGTGTAGTCCATGGAATTCGATGTAGCTATCGTAGGTGGTGGTCCAGCTGGGCTATTCGCTGCTTACGAACTTGCTCTGCGCTCCGATGGGAAGCTTAGGGTAGCACTCTTCGAGCAGGGATACATGCCTTCGCAGCGAAGGTGTAGAAGACTGGTAACGGGTGTATGCACGGGTTGCCCGATATGCCACGTACTTCACGGTATTGGTGGTGCGGGAGCGTTTAGCAGTGGCATAATAAACCTTAGGCCCGATATAGGTGGAGATCTCGATAAGCTCGTAGGGAGCTGGGAGGAAGCGCAGAAACTCATAGAGTACGTAGACAGCGTCTTCGTAAAGTTTGGTGCTCCAAACATCGTCTACCGCATTCCCGAAGATAAAGCGAGCGAACTCGAGAGGTTAGCTGCTCGTGCAGGTGCTAAATTCATACCAACGCCTCAGCGTGTGATGGGTAGCGAGAATACTCCTCGAGTTATCGAAGCCATGGCTAGGTGGCTCGAAGAACACGGCGTGAAGATCTTCATCGCGACCAAGGTTCTCGAAGTACGTAAAGAGAATTCGAGGATCGTTCTGAAAACTACGCAGGGATTCTACAGCTCGAGATACGTAGTGCTAGCCCCTGGACGTAGTGGTGCGGACTGGTTCTATACGCAAGCATTGAAGCTGGGTATAGATGTCGAGCCCGGTCCTCTAGATATAGGGGTTCGAGTCGAGGTACCGGCATACATAACGGAGCCGATAACGAACATCGTAAGGGATCCGAAGATAATCATGTATACGAAGGTCTACGACGATAAGGTTCGTACGTTCTGCTGCAATCCTCACGGATTCGTTGTCGAGGAGAGGTACAGCGATGGTACGGTGGGCGTGAATGGAGAATCGTACGTCGGTAAGAAGTCTAGGAACACTAACTTCGCGATACTGGTCACGGTAAGGCTCACCGATCCATTCGAGGACACGATAACGTACGGCAAGAGCATAGCTAGGCTAGCTACGAGACTAGGAGGTGGGAGACCCATCGTTCAACGTTTCGGAGATCTGGAGGCTGGTAGGAGAAGTACGTGGTCTAGAATTGAGAGAAGCACCGTCGAACCTACGCTGAAGGACGTTACGCCCGGAGATATAGGAATGGCGTACCCCTACCGCGTTGTAGCGAACATAGTCGAAGCGATAAGGAGACTCGACGTGATGATGCCTGGCATAGCTTCTCACTACACGTTGCTCTACGTTCCCGAGATCAAGTACTACAGCGTGAAAGCTCGTGTAAACCGTTTCATGGAGACGAACGTAGAGAACGTATTCGTGGCAGGAGATGGTGCCGGGCTATCCAGAGGAATAAACGTAGCTGCAGCTACGGGAGTCCTCGCAGCGCGCGGAATTCTACTCAAGGAAGGTCTTCTGGACTTCACACAGCCGATGTAACGCGGCTACGCATCTAGCTGAGCAGAAGTTTTTAACCCCGTACCTCTGCGTTAGCTCGGGGAAGGTCATTGGTCTCGAAGCTAGGTCTCGTAGCTGTTATCGTGTGTGTTGTAATATGCGTGGCGATAGCTTCGCTTCTGCTAACGCAGGGAAGCGCAGGTACGCAGACGGTGGCAGAGACCAGCAAGGAATGGAAGCCTCCGAAGAAGATCAAGGCTGCGTGGATCTACGTAGGTCCCGTAGGCGACTATGGATGGAGCTACATGCATGATCTCGGTAGACGCATCGTTCAGAAGCTATTCAGGGACTGGCTCGAGACTACGTACGTGGAGCGCGTAAGTAAGGCTACGGTCAAGGAGGTCATAGACAAACTCGTTAGGCAAGGATACACGGTTATATTCACGACGAGCTTCGACTTCATGGATCCAACCTACGAGAAAGCTCTTGAGTACCCAGACGTAATGTTCTTCCACTGCTCGGGATACAAACGTCTACCCAACATGGGTACCTACTTCGCAGATCTCTACCAGGTATACTACCTCAATGGTTTGATTGCTGGAGCTCTAACCAAGACCGGCAAGATCGGGTACGTAGCGGCTCACCTAATCCCCGAGGTGGTGAGGCACATCAATGCGTTCGCTATAGGAGCCAAGGAAGTAGGTGAACAGCTCGGTAAGAACATCACGGTCTACGTGATCGAGATAGGTGAATGGTATGCGCCGGAGAAGGCTAGAGAAGCAGCGAAGAAACTTATAGAGATGGGTTGCGACGTCATTGCGTACACAGAGGATTCTCCTGCGATCATACAGTTAGCGGAGGAACTCTACAAGACGCAGGGTAAGCTAGTCTACGTATTCAGTCACTACAGCCCTATGTATCAGTACGGTCCCGACGTTGTTGTTTCGGGTCAGCTCGTTAGATGGGAAGTAATCTACGCCGACATACTTACCAAGATCAAGGCTGGGATCCTACGACCTGGAAACCTGCAGAACGTTGATTATTGGTACCTACTCAACACGGGTGCCGTAGACCTAGGATGCTACGTCTACCCCAACGGTAGCGTCATGCACATAAACCCCAAGTTCGTGCCGATACTCAAGAAGATCTACGTAACTGACAAGCTAACCGGTAGAAAGGTCTCGGTATACGATCTCGTGATGGAGCGCTACGAACTCATGAAGAACGCACCACTGCTACAAGCACTACAACAGTTCGCTTCTACGCATAGATACGAGAACGTGACGCACGTAGACGTCGAGGTAGGTACGGGTAACCGAGTAAAGTATCCGGTAGCACCAGTATTCGATCCGTTCACGGGACCATTAGAAGGGTACAAGATAAAGACGGGAGAAAAGGTCGTGATACCATCCGGCGTAAGGCTGGGTCACGACGATCTGTGGAACATGGATTGGTTCGTATCCTGGGTCAAGCTCCTCGGATCTGCATAAAATAGCTTGTTTCGGGGTTCTCTATGGGCGGATCCCTCATCGAATTGATCAATGTATCCAAGAGGTTTCCTGGAGTATTAGCCCTGGACCGTGTATCGATGAGGATAGAGGTAAGCGAAGTGCATGCGTTGCTTGGAGAGAATGGTGCTGGTAAGTCAACGCTTGGAAAGATCTTGTTTGGTGTTTACGCTCCCGATGAAGGTGTGATCAAGGTTCGGGGTCGCGAAGTAAGGATTCCTTCGCCTAGACACGCGATGAAGCTAGGCATTGCAATGGTTAGTCAGAGACCACAGCTAGTAGAAGACCTAACTGTTTGGGAGAACCTCGTTCTAGGACTAGGCAAAGATCTTAGGAGAGATCTGTATCGTACGATAGACGAGGTGTCTAGAGAGCTAGGGATAGAGCTTGATCTAGACAAACCTGTGTGGAGCTTGAGCTATACTGAGAAGCAGATGGTATCCCTCGTAAAATCGCTCGCCGTAAACCCGTGTCTGCTGATCATGGACGAGGTTACGACGTATCTTCCGAACAACGTGAGGTCTAGACTATACGAATTCGTTAAGAAGTTTGTTGAGAACGGTAGGAGTGTTCTATTCATTACACACAGAATTCGGGAAGCGTTGGAGATTGCTGATAGGGTAACGGTGCTTAGGAAGGGTAGAGTCGTAGCGACGTACAACCGTGGTGTGGATATCGATAGCGTTAGGAGAGCCATGTTTGGAGATAGGTATTGGAATGGATTCGGTACGCACGAGAAGACTGTAGCTCTAGGCAACATGGTGTTGACGGTATCCAGCCTAACGGTGCTGGGAGACCATGGAGAGGAGAAGGTTAGGGGCGTGAGTTTCGATGTTAGGGAAGGCGAAATCCTTGCAATCACGGGCATCGCAGGAAATGGTCAGAGAGAACTTGCTGAAGCTTTGATAGGTCTTAGAAGGGTTGCACGGGGTAGGATAACGTTCATGGGTATAGACATCACGAGGTACCCACCATCGAAACGCGTATCGATGGGCATGGGGTTCGTACCGGACGACGTTGCTAAGATGAGCGTTTCGCTCGAGATGAATGTGTACGAAAACATGGCGTTGAGGTTAGGTACGACGAGGTTCGATGCGCTTGCTAAGGTATTCGAGAGCTACGTTCACGAGATACCCGTGTACACGCCTAGCCCAAAGGTTCCGCTGAAGGTGTTGTCGGGAGGAAACCTTCAGAAGATAGCCATAATCAAGGAGTTAGCCTCGCAATGCAAGCTGCTCATAGCGTGCAACCCTACGAGAATGCTTGACGAAGCTAGTGCACATCGTGTTCGAAACGTACTTCGCAACGTTGCTAAGCGTGGAGCAGTCATCGTGTTTACCGAGGATGTTGAGGAAGCTCTCGGGCTAGGCACCCGCATTGCAGTGATGAATCGAGGTACTATCTTCGGACCCTATCACCGTGAAGAGATCGATGTTGCAAAGATCGAGGAGCTCATGGTGAGCTAACGCTTGCTGAAGATAGTGATCGTTAGACGAGAGCTTGGCTTGAGTAAGAGGATAGCTCTATCGTTGACCTCCATAGCGCTATGCTTAGCTGTATCGGCTTTGATAATATACGCAATCACGGGATCTACGAACGTTGTTTTCGCTGCGTTTACGAGCTTCGTAGACCTCAACACTTTGAGGTACCTAGGAACGCTAACCGTGATCGCTCTAGGTCTATGCATAGCTTATCGTGCTAAGCTATGGAATCTAGGTGCAGATGGACAACTCGTGATAGGTGCGATCCTCGCAACGTGGTTCGCTCTATACACACCGCTATGCAGCTCTAGCATGGGGATAGTACTGGGACTCGTGGTGGCAGCTCTCGGTGGAATGGCGTGGAGCTTCATTGCGATAGCGTTGAGGATCTGGATAGGCGTAAACGAAGCACTTGCAACACTTCTTCTCAACTACGTAGCTTACTACCTAGCGAACCACCTCGTCGAAGGTCCTTGGAGAGGAGTAGCAGTGCATGGCTACCCCGAGACCGATCTGATTCCAAGAGCTTGCTGGATACCGTGCGTTAGGGGCTACAGCTTCTCGCCGTACATCGTAGCTATGGCGTTGCTCCTCACGGTACTCATCCACGTGATCGTCAAGCGTACGAGGTTCGGTCTAGCAGTGAAAGCTCTTGGAACGGGTGAAGCTCTCGTCGAGCTCAGCGGTATATCGGCTAAGAAAGTAGCTCTCCTAGCCTTCCTGATGAGTGGGGCTCTTGCCGGTTTAGCGGGAGGTATAGAGCTCTTCGAAGTACAGAGGAAGCTCATCCTAGGAACGAAGTTCAGCGCTGGACTAGGGTTCACCGCTATAATAGTAGCTTGGTTGGCACAGCTAGAACCATTGCTGGTACCCTTAGTGTCCTACTTCGTAGGAGCTCTCCTCCTGATGATGGTAGGGATCCAGATTGCGGGTGCTGGTGTAGGCGATGCTGTTGCTCAAGTAATCGTGGGCGTGCTCCTAGTCTCGACCCTCGTATCGAATTTCTTCGTGAACTACAGGATGAAGATAGTGAAGGTAAAGGGTGTGAAACTATGATAGAGAGATTCCTCAATCCCTTAGCTCTTGCACTAACGCTCGCCGTCCTAGGAGATGTAGTGGTCGAACGAAGCGGTGTACTGAACCTAGCTATAGACGGCCTCTTCGTGCTATGTGTAGCGGTAACGTTCTCGGTATTCGTAGCCACGTCTAGCCCCATCATGGCGCTGATAGCGGTTCTCGCATGCGGAGCGGTGTTGGCGGTAGTAATGTCTATGCTCATCAACGTTTTCCTAGCAAACCACGTGCTGGCGGGACTCGCTATGAACATGGTTTGCTACGGTATTGCAACGATAGTAGGAACACGGTTCCTTGGACGTGCACTGCCAACGAGCCTATACATGGATACGGTAACGATCGGCGTAGTCGTAGCGCTATCGACGGCGTTGACATGGTTGCTACTCTACAGAACGAGCTTCGGTGTAGCGCTCCGCGCATGCGGATACAATCCTAGGAACGCCGAAGCTCTCGGAATCGATGTGGGGAGAACGCGTCTCGTAGCGATGTTGCTAGGCTACGAATTGATTGCTCTAGGAGCTTTCGTATACCTAGCTAGCTACGTAGGTACGTGGAGCGCCGGTCTAGGAACGGGATGGGGATTCCTAGCCCTATCCCTAGCAATAGCATCGCTATGGCACCCCGTCCTAGCACCCATACTAGCTACGAGTTTCGCAGCTCTCTACGTATCGATGGTCGAGATACAGACGCATCCCATAAGGATAGGGAGCGTAGTGATCAAGATGAGTCCAGCCATGGTTAGCGCAATACCCTTCGTAGCAGCGCTTGTGCTCGTAAGCATCCTCTACGCAACACCTCTACGAAGAATCGTATCTCCACCGAGAGCTCTAGGAGAACCCTACTTCAGAGAAGAAAGAACCTTGTAGGGTGTGGTTAGGCGGTCCGCGGCGGCCGCGATTCTCTTCATCCCCCTGAGGTCGAGAGCGCGGGAGTCTTCATCCCGTTTCCAGCTCTCTCCTATGATCCTCTATGTATCTAGCGATCTCCTGCTCCGATATACGATACGTCTTCTTCGGTACTCCTACAGGCATTATGTAGAGAGGATGCTCATCCGGTTGAGCACCTATAACTTTCTGCACCTTATCGTCGTAGAACGCTCCAACGGCTACAGTCCCCAGTCCTAGGGCCGTGGCTTCGAGGTATATGTTTTGTCCAGCATGTCCTACCTCCATGTATACGTAGCGATATCCACGTTCTCCGTAGACACTCGTAGTACGTTCGTATACTGCGCATATGACTATGGATACTGGTGCTCTAAGGACCCATTCCTGGTTTAGTGCAGCTCGATAGAGTTCGTATCTTAGATCGCCTCGCTTGACGAGCTTGAGCGTATGGCTATGAGGATCGTACTTGTAGCTACCCGGTTCGAGAAAGCTTCCATTCGGTAACACAACGCCTCGTTCGCCTACGACTACGTATATCTCGAGAGGATACGTAGCTCCAGCACTTGGACAAGTCTTGAAGCCGTACCTAGTCTCGGTAATGCCGTAGGCAGCCCACAGCAGTTGGGAAAGCTGTTCGAGCGTCAATGGCTTGTCTTCGTAGCTCCTAATACTCCTCCTATAGGCAAGAGCTTCTTCTACGGATAGAACCTCCTTACGGATCTTGGGTAGCGGAAGCAACACGATGTTTCCTCTAATATATGTAGTTTCGCTCTCCATGGTTTCGCTCCCCGAGAACAAGTGTAGTAAGAGCATAATTGTGCTGATGAGTATCAGAGCGACGATGAAGACCACGAGGTATTCGCGAATCATGTAGACCCCTACGCAGGTACTGTTAGTATCGTTATCAAGTTGATGGATTAACGTGTACGTAGCTAGCTTAGTTCCGAGGCTTTACCTATGCTCCATGCTAGCGACTAGGCTATGTAAGAGGTTCAGCATTGTGCGAGCGTTCTCAAGCATCCAGTGATCGTTGTTGAAGAACACGTACACCTTCCTAGGATCGAGTTCTAGAACTGCTTTAGCGAGCTCGAGAAGTTCTTCGTACGTATAGTCGTGTGCGTACCAAACGTACTTTCCGTGGAGACGTAGGTACACGATATCGTTGCTACTCACGATCCAGGTAGTCTGCGGAGAATCGATGGATACCACGGTTATGCCGAGCGATCTACAGAGGTCTACGGTATCTTCGTTGAACCAGCTAGGGTGTCTGAACTCTATAGCGAATCTAGCTCCCAATCCGAGTTCTCGTACGAAGAACTTGATTCTCTCGATGTTCGTATCGTTCTTCGCGAAGGATGGTGGTAACTGGAAGAGGTAGAAATCCGTGTAGGGATCGAGAGGTTTGAAGAGATCTAGGAACTTCTTAGCGATTTCGAGTGCTTGAGGATTCAATCTTCTGAGGTGCGTTATAGAGCGATGAACTTTCACAGCCCATCTAAGATGCTTACCTTTCCTACTCCAGCTAACTACTTGATTAGGGAAAGGAAAGCGGTAAAAAGAAGCGTTGAGCTCAACTGCGTTTAGACCTGAATGCTTTGCGTACCAATCGAAGTTTCCTCCAAGATTCCAGTCGTACATCCATCCCGAGGTACCTACGTATACCTCAACCATGGCTATACCTTCTCTAGCAACTCGATGTCTTGAGGAGCGAGTCTCCAACCTAACGCTCCGTAGAACTCATCTACGCGTTCGATTCGTTCAGTCTTCGGTATCGCTACTACCATGGGTCTCGATATGAGGAAGTTTAGCGCTACCTGTACAGGGGTTTTTCCGTAGCGATTCGCTACCGAGATTATCGTGGGATGCCTCGCAACAGCACCTCTCTCGAGAGGTGTGTACGCTTGTATCAGTATGTTGTTCTTTATGCAGAACGGTAGGAGATTCTTCTCAATTGCTTTATCCAGAACGCTGTACTTCACCTGATTCACTACGATCTCGTACTTAGAGGTAGACTCAATTGCTTCACGAAGCTCGCTGAGCCTGAAGTTGCTGACTCCTATGTACCGAGCCAACCCACGTTCGGCGATGGCTTCGAGGGCTCGGATCTGAACGTGTATGGGTAGTACATCGTTTGGCCAATGGATTAGGACGAGGTCTATGGTTTCGACACACATTCTTCGAGCGCTAGCTTCGGCAGCTCTTACGGCGGTGTCGGGATCCGTGAAACGGTGTGGTAAGAGCTTCGTTGTTATGAAGACGCGATCTCTACCAACCTTCTTAACGATGCGACACACCATCTCTTCAGCTAGTCCATTGCCGTACATCTCGGCTGTATCGATCATGTTTAGACCTAGCTCGATTGCGTGCACGATGGCTTGCTCGGCATCTGCATAGCTCCGAATGCCGTAGGTACCGATGCCTATGGCTGGTACGCGTTCTCCCGTAGAGCCAAGAGGTTTGCGATCCTCTGGATCTATGGGGAACCTAGGCATGGAAACGCTACCCGGTTTCACGAACGCTCTCGATAGTGGGCGCCATTATCTTTGCTAGGAATCGCTTCCTAATACTCTCGACTACCTTCTCCATCGATCCCCACGAGATCGCTTTGGCTGGACACATAGCAACGCATCCTGGATCCAATCCCTGCTTCCTCAGATCGCTGCATAGATCGCACTTCGTTACGTAGCCAAGGGGTGTTAGCTCGGGTATGCCGAAGGGACATGCCGCTATGCAGCACGTGCACCCAATGCATCTCCTTGGATCGACCACGGTTGCCCCGTCTCTATCCTTGTGCATGGCTCCCGTAGGGCATGCGTACACGCATGGAGCTGTGTAGCAGTGGAAGCAGCTTATGGGTTTCCTAAGACCTCCATACACATCGTACAGCTTGATGTATGCACGGTCTTCGTGTAGGAATCTGCATACCTCTTCGCATGTATAGCAACCGATGCAAGCATCGTAGTTTATTACGCGGAGCGTACGCATCATCGAACCTCACCCCGTACGAAGTCTAGCTCTAAGGAACCTATCAATAGCTCGAGCAGCCCTTAGCCCCGAACCCGTTGCTCGACCAACCATCGATGGTCCGGTAACGACGTCTCCAGCAGCGAACACCTTCTCGTTCCCAGTTCTATACTCGTGGTCTACCACGATCCTACCACGTTTATCGAGCTTGATCCCCAGAACCTCGCTCTTCATTGGAGGCGTAGGCTCCTCGCCTATGGCTGGCACAACGAGATCAGCTTCGATTACGAATTCCGAGCCGGGTATGGGTACGGGTCTAGGTCTACCCGACTCATCGGGTTCGCCGAGCCTCATCCTAACGAACTCTACTCCTCTAGCAACGTTGTTTTCGACAACGATTCTCTTTGGTTGTGCTAGCTCGATCCAGTTAACGCCTTCCCTAACGAGTCTTCGAATCTCGTACTCTCCAGCGGGAGCTTCTCTGATAGTTCTTCGATACACTAGGAACACTTCTTCAGCACCCCGTTTCAGAGCGACCTCGGCTGCGTCTATGGCGGCGAGACCACCACCGATAACTACTACGCGTTTAGCGATGAAGGGTTTCTCGTTCGTTAGCTTGGCTTCGTAGAGCCACCATCTATAGATGTACTCGAGAGCAGGTACTACACCGAGAGCGTTCTCTCCTTCGATCCCCATGCTTCTCGATCTCCACGTACCCGTCGTGATGAGAACTACATCGTACTCCTCTACAAGCTTGGAGAGCGGTACCCTACGCTCAACGAAGTCGTCCCCCTCATCGTGGCGATCATCGCCTTCGAAGACCTTGGTCTTCAGCACGAACTTTACGCTAAGCCTCTTCTCGAGATCCTCCACTCCCTCAACTATGCTATCGCGAGGAATTCTAAACGATGGGATCACGAACATCATCATTCCTCCAGGATACGGAAGCTTGTCGTACACATCCACTTCGTAACCTTGACAAGCTAGGTATCCCGCAGCCGCTAAACCCGCTGGACCAGCTCCCACTATGGCTACCCTACCCCTAGCACCACCACGTTCTTTGCATAGGAATCCGAATCTCAAGGAGCATCCCTACGCGCATGCAAACACCTTGCGTAGCAGAATATTATGCCTATCTACCGTGAAGCGCGATCGAGACGAATAGGGTGCTAGCCGTTTATAGGCTGAGCACACACTACGCATCGATTCGACGAGGGGTGGGGGATCTGAAGAAGCTAGTGTTCAAGATAGACTACGCCGGCAAGATACTGTCCGGAGAGAAGACAGCGACCGTACGTCTCCACGCAAACTTTAGGGAGGGAGACATCGTCGAGGTGTACGTAGGCCACGCACGCGTGGGTAGAGCCGTGATCAAGAAGATCGTTCGAAAGAAGTTGAGTGAGCTCAGCGACGAGGATGTGAAGAAGGATGGGTTTAGATCGAAGGAAGAGTTCCTACGAGACTTCGCTAGGATATACGGTAAGCAAATCGTTGAGAAGGATCCCGAGGTCTACATAGTGGAGTTTCAACTGTTGTAACTTCGACTACTGCCTAACACACCCTCAGCCACATCCTCATAAAGTACCTAAGCGTAGTACTTAGTTGGTGAGCGAAATGGCGCTCGCTCTCGCAATCCGAAGAACTGCGAAGAGCATTGCTAGGAAAGTTACTAGAAGAGAAGAAGAGATCGAGGAGAACCTAGAGCTCGCGATTCACATAGCTACCGAGCTCGGATTCCCAGCCGCTTAACGCAACGTTTTGCATTCCAATCGCGAAACCTCTCCTCGCTACATCTCAAGGAATTAAGCTAGCGTTCCTCCTACAGTCTGGGTGTGTGCATGGACACGGCTAACGATTACCGTATTCTCGTTGCCGAAGACGCTATCAATAGATTAGAGAACCGTGTAAAGGTATGGAACCTACCCTACCCGATAAACAAGGGTTTAGCCATCGAGAAGGTGAAGAAGCTACGCTCGCTATTGATGCAGATAAAGTACTCGTTCCTACCCCTAGACATGTTGATGGAGTTCGAAGCTCTTAGAGAACTCGAGAACGTTGCACGCGAGCTTATCTCGGTGATACTACCTCCCAAGGGTACTAGAATAGAGAGCGAATCACAGAAACTCGCTGTTGCAGAACTTCGCTACAGTCTATCGATTCTACTGGGTCTAAGAGCAAGGATTGCGTTAGGAGAAGAGAATAGACCGGAGTACGCGATCGATATAGTAGGGGTAGAAGTTGGACACGTAGAGAAGCATCCTCGAGCAGACAAGCTATGGATTGCAAAGGTTGGGACCGAGAGATTCTCCTTCACCGTAGTTACGAATATCCCCAACGTCAAGAAGGGTGAGATCAGAGGAGTAGCAGTCCTAC
>Ga0256842_1002354_pt1 | contig 13650 bp, 9 predicted proteins | sample 4559240metaG_FD_185973 | JGI IMG/M metagenome (GOLD analysis project Ga0256842, IMG submission 185973) | Hydrothermal vent microbial communities from Guaymas Basin, Mexico - 4559-240 | ecosystem: Environmental > Aquatic > Marine > Hydrothermal vents | place: Mexico: Guaymas Basin | collected...
AGCATGGCAACAAACTGCGACCAACGGGAAAACGAGCGGAATTTCTGCCCCACATGGTGCCTGTTGGCGAGGTGCTGAAATTCATGTCTCGGGAAAATTCGTACAATTTGAGAAAGAACAGTGCTACAATGTGCCATGGCTTTGGAACTCCTTGTATTCAATGTGTTTTTGTCGAAATCATTGTAACACAATCGGGTTCCAAAGCCTTCTATTTATTGATCAATTTGTGAGACAGTAGTGGAGTTAAACTAAAGCTACACGAATATCACGACCAACAGCTTGGGCAAATTTTTCAAGGGTAGATAAACGAATATCTGTTGCATGGTTCTCCATTCTGGAAATGACAGATTTACTGGTTTTAAGTTGCCGGGCAATCTGTTCTTGCGTCATACCGGCATCTATGCGGGCTTGCTTCAAAAGCATACCTAATTTGAATGTTTCGAACCGTTTATCGTAATCTTTCCAGAAATCGGGATCTTTTTGCATCCGTTGTTGTTTATATTTTTGCAAATCGCTCATAATAACCTCCTTGAAAAATAGTCTTTTTTCCGTTGCTCGGCTATTTTAATTTCTTTTTTGGGAATCTTTTGAGTTTTTTTGGTGAAAGCATGATTCAGTACAATCAGGTCATTACCATCAAAAAACCCTAATAAACGAAAAATGTTGCTTGCATATCGAATTCGCACCTCCCAAAGGTCAGTCGATTCAAGCTTTTTAAAAAATTTGCGGGGTACAATGTCAATAGTCTCTATTAAATCAAGTACAAAGAAAACCTTCTCAACTTGTTTATTGCTGAGAGATTCAAGGAAATCGGTAACCGGACATTTCCCATTTTCAAGATGATAGAAAATTATTTTTCTCATACAGCAAAGTTAGCATATTTGCTAACAAAGGGCAAGTGTTACAGCTTAACAGGTTGAAATTATAGGCACTTAAAGACATATATAACGCCCATGCAATTGTGCTTTTCTTTTGTTTCCATCTTATGCCACACTCTCCTTATGCCAAGACTCAAGACAGGCTCGCATAGACGCTCCCGGTGCGCTTCGTCACATTATCTGCCGGGGAATTGAGCGCCGCACAATTTTTGAAGATGACCGTGACCGTGATGACTTTGTTGGTCGCTTGTCGACTCTTTTGCCGCAGACGGCGTCCCGCTGTTACGCCTAGACATGACGGGAGCTGGGCGTATTGCCTATTCATTTCATTTGGATGCCATCGTTTGCGCGGGCAGGGAATATCGCCTCATTTTCGCACATCACCATCATTTCCTTAAAATCCGCCATCCCGTAGGGGTGTATGGCAATGCACCCTTGTAAAACGACCAGATTGGCGCAACTCAGCCTGCGGTAAGCCGTGCGGTTGAGCGAGGACGGGGGATTGCGGGCGAGGTTGGTATCAGGCTTTCAAAACAAAAAGCATAATTGCATGGGCGTCCCCCCCCCATGGGCGTCCCCCCCCACCCGTGTTCAACGGTAACCGGACAACGCTACAACATCAAGACGTTGCAGCCAACACAACTGCCAGCGGAGAACAACTTGCACAATTACATGCGCCGGAACCTCTCCAGCAGGCGGCGGCAGGCGGCGCCGGGGGTGGTGATGCCGTCGAGTACCGCCTGTTCCACCTGGGGCAGGATTGCGGCAACGTTTTTATCGTTGATGAACAGCTCTTTCAGGCTGTCGTGCAGCAGGGCCCACATCCACTGGCGCGCCTGCTGGCGGCGGCGTTCGTCAAATTCGCCGCTGGCACGCATGGCGTCGCGGTAATCGCACAGCATCTGCCACACGGCGTCGATGCCGTCGTTGTTCAGGGCGCTGCAGGTGAGTACCGGTACAGTCCAGTTGTTGCTGCGTGGCCGCAAAATGTGCAGGGCGTTGAGATATTGCTGGCGGGCGATGTTGGCGCGCGCTACGTTGTCGCCGTCGGCCTTGTTGATAACGATGGCGTCGGCGATCTCCATCACCCCTTTTTTTATCCCCTGCAGTTCATCACCGGCGCCGGAGAGCTGCAGCAGCAGGAAAAAATCGACCATGGAAGCCACGGTGATCTCCGATTGGCCGACACCAACGGTTTCCACAATAATAATATCGTAGCCAGCCGCTTCGCACAGCAGCATGGTTTCGCGCGTTTTGCGCGCCACGCCACCCAATGATTCCCCCGCTGGCGAGGGGCGGATGAAGGCGTTGGGATCGCGGGCCAGGTCTTCCATGCGGGTCTTGTCGCCCAGAATGCTGCCGCCTGAGAGCTGGGATGATGGATCTACCGCCAGTACCGCTACCTTGTGTCCGGACGCGGTGAGATTGCCGCCGAAGGCCTCGATAAAGGTGCTTTTGCCAGCGCCGGGAACGCCGGAGATACCGATACGCAGACTGGCGCCGGTGTGGGGCAACAGGGTTTCCAGCAGGATTCCGGCGGCCTGAATATGCTCCGGTTTGCGGCTTTCGATGAGGGTTATCCCCTTGGCCAGCGCGCGCAATTGTCCGGCGCGGATGGCGGTGGCGAGTTGTTCAATATCCATGCGCTGCGTACCTTGTGACAGAAAAGCGGCGGCGGAAATTTGTCCTCCGCCGCCGTCGGTTTGAATCAGCGTTTTTCGATAATCGCTTCCAGCGTCTCCCGTGCCGATTTAGTTATCGGCGTGCCGGGACCGAAGATGCGTGCCGCTCCTGAAGCGTAGAGGGCATCGTAGTCCTGACGCGGAATAACCCCGCCGCAGACGATGACAATGTCATCGGCGCCGAGTTTTTTCAGCTCCTCGGCCAGTTGCGGTACCAGCGTCTTGTGGCCCGCCGCCAGGCTGGAAACCCCTACCACATGCACGTCGTTTTCCACCGCCATCTTGGCTGCTTCTTCCGGGGTTTGGAACAGCGGGCCGACATCGACGTCGAAGCCTGCATCGGCGTAGGCACTGGCCACCACCTTGGCACCGCGATCGTGACCGTCCTGGCCCATCTTGGCGATGAGAATACGTGGCCGCCGCCCTTCCTGCTCGGCAAACTCGGCGATGGATTTTTTTACCGCAGCAAAATCGTCGTCCTGATCACACACCGATGCGTACGCTCCCGAAACCAGTTTAATCTCCGCCTTGTGGCGGCCAAATACCTTCTCCATGGCGTCGGAGATTTCACCGACAGAGGCGCGCAGCCGCGCCGCTTCCACACACAGTCCGAGGAGATTGGTATCGCTATTTTCGCTCGCTTTGGTGATGGCGTCAAGGGCCGCCTGACATGCCGCCTCGTCACGTTCGGCGCGCATCTTGTTGAGACGCTCAATTTGCGACTTACGTACGGCGGTATTGTCGATATCGAGTACCTCAATGGGTTCCTCTTCTGCCAGCTGGTACTTGTTGACGCCGACAATTACATCGCGGCCGCTGTCGATGGCCGCCTGTTTCTTGGCCGCCGATTCCTCGATGCGCAGCTTGGGCATCCCCGACTCGATGGCCTTGGTCATGCCGCCGAGATCTTCGATCTCCTTGAGAATCTTGCGCGCTTCGTCGATGAGAGCGCCGGTGAGGTTTTCCACATAGTAGGAACCGGCCAGCGGATCGACAACATTGGTGATACCGGTCTCCTCCTGCAGTACCAACTGGGTGTTGCGGGCAATGCGTGCCGAATGGTCGGTGGGCAGGGCAATGGCCTCGTCCAGGGCGTTGGTGTGCAGCGACTGAGTGCCGCCCAGCACCGCCGCCAGCGCTTCCACCGTAGTGCGGATGACATTGTTGTACGGATCCTGCTCGGTAAGACTCCAGCCCGACGTCTGGCAGTGGGTGCGCAGCGCGCGCGACTTGGGATTTTTCGGATTGAATTGGGCCATCATCTCCGCCCACAGGTAGCGGGCGGCACGCAGCTTGGCAATCTCCATGAAAAAGTTCATGCCGATGGCGAAGAAGAACGACAGCCGCGGTGCAAAGGCGTCGATATCCAGCCCCTTGGCCAGCGCCGCCTTTACATATTCCAAACCGTCCGCCAAGGTAAACGCCAGCTCCAGAGCGTTGTTGGCACCGGCCTCCTGAATATGATAGCCGGAGATGGAGATGGAGTTGAACTTGGGCATGTGCAAACTGGTGTACTCGATAATATCGGAGATGATGCGCATGGACGGTTCGGGCGGATATATGTAGGTGTTGCGCACCATGAATTCTTTGAGGATATCGTTCTGAATGGTTCCGGCCAGCTTTTCCTGGCTCACTCCCGCCTCTGCCGCCGCAGCGATGTACATGGCCAGAATCGGCAGCACCGCGCCGTTCATGGTCATGGAGACCGAAACCTTGTCCAGCGGGATATCGCTGAAGAGGATCTTCATATCCTCGATGGAGTCGATGGCCACACCAGCTTTACCGACATCGCCCACCACGCGCGGGTGGTCAGAGTCGTAGCCGCGGTGGGTGGCCAGATCGAAGGCCACCGACAATCCCTGCTGCCCGGCAGCGAGGTTGCGCTTGTAAAAGGCGTTGGACTCTTCGGCAGTGGAAAACCCGGCGTACTGGCGCACTGTCCATGGTCGCCCGGCGTACATGGTAGCCACCGGCCCGCGCAGAAACGGCGGCAAGCCCGGCAGGGTGTCCAGATGCTCCAACCCGTCGAGATCTTCCGCCGTATATAGCGGCTTGACGCAGATTCCCTCGGGTGTATCCCACTTGAAACCGGATAAATCGTCGGTTTTCTTCTCTTTTTTGGCCTTGGCTTCCCAATCGGCCATGGTTGGCTTGTCGGACATGTAGTGATTTCCTTTCCGTGTAAAAAATTAACCCAGCAAACATGTTTTTAGCAGGAGTAAAATTTGTCGGTGCTGACGCTAACGCTTGCAGCTATCTATATCACCCGCGTCCGATTTTGCTACCCAGGTCGCAGAAGATAAAAAGCTTTTTTAAATTTGCTAAAAAGTTTTAGCGCGATGAAACATATCAGCTTGAGGGTTTCCTTGTCAAGAGTGATAACGGTGGTTGATATGGCTGCGTGTATACACTTTGATGCAGCTAAACAGGTAATTGTCCGCTGTTTTTATTGTTCTGCCGCGCTGATGCTCACAGCGGTGGAGCGAAAACCGCTCAAGGCAATTGATCCGCCTCTGGTGTGGATCATTTCTGTACCGGCACAGCGGCGTATGCAAGGGGAATTGCAACCTGAAAAGCGCTGATTTTGCCTGCGTGCAGCATCGTTTTAGCCTAACTTTATCGATGATAAAGGTTTTTATTGTTGATAAATAAATTGGTTGACATCCGCCGACATTTGGTCTATACCTTCGGTGGGAATAGAACCGTTTTTTATTTTGAGGTGTATCTTGGAATACAATATCGGGGCGAAGATTAAACAGTTACGCAAGCAGCGCAAATTGACGCTGCAGGCGGTGGCTACCGAGACCGGTTTTTCTCCGGCGCTGATTTCGCAGATAGAGAACAACAATGTCTCGCCGCCAATCGCCACCCTGTCCAAGCTGGCGCGCTTTTTCGATGTCAAGATCGGTCACTTTTTCGAGGAAGAGGAAGATGTGCGCCGTTTTGAGGTAGTGCGTGTCGGCGACCGGCGGGTAGTGAGCCGGGTTATTTCCAAGGCTGGCAAAGGGCACGGCTACACCTACGAGGCGCTGTCGGTACACAAGCTTAACAAAAGGATGGAGCCGTTCATCGTCACGGTGGCGGAGCGTAGCGAAGACGAGACTACCTACAACCACGACGGTGAGGAGTTTTTGCTGGTGCTCAGTGGCGTGGCTGAGGTGCTCCTCGATGATGAACGGATAAAGCTGGAGGAGGGCGATGCCGTCTACTTTGACTCTTCCATGCGTCACCGCCTGCTCTCCTATGATGGCAACGAGGTGCGGGTGCTGGCGATAGTGACCAGATAATCATGCGCGTGCAACACGATGCCCGGCAGGAGCAGCTTTCATGCGGAAGCGTCGCCGGGTATTGTTGTAACTGGGTATATAACAGGCAGATCAATGCAGTTTGTTTGTGCGGTGCGGCGGCGAGTTACTTGTGGCCGGCGTGTTGCTGTCTTAAATATAGTCTAACAAGGGGATAACTACGATGTCGAAGAACGTATGCAAGCCTTCATTGACCAATCCGCTGGTGGAGAAAAAAAACGTCGAGTTCACCATTCCCGGTGAAATCGCGGGCAAGACTGGTGGCTACGAAGAGGTGATGAAGGAAGGTCTTGAGCTGATTAATCGGCCGATTAAATCGGTGCCGGTGGCGCAAATTGAAAAACAGCACTTCAAACAGCGGATGACGGTGTGGGAGCGCATCAAGGTACTTACCCAGGAAGAGCCGAACATCCTGTTTCAAAACTGGGGTAAAAACCTCGACGGTGCCTCGCTGGTAACCGGTATTCTCAATATCGGCGGTCGTGATGTGGCACTGTACGGTCACGATTTTACCGTGCGCGCCGGTTCCATCGACGCCACCAACGGCAGTAAACTGGCCAAGCTGTTCACCATGGCCGGTGAAAAGGGGATTCCCGTCATTGGCATGAACGACTCTGCCGGGGCGTTTGTTCCCGCCGGTGTCGGTGGTCTGGACGGTTATGCCGAAGCATTTACCGCTTTGCGTAAAATCAGCGGCGTGGTTCCCAGCATCATGTGCATGTTCGGTTTCAATGCCGGTGGCGGCAGCTACCTGCCGCGCCAGGGTAGTTTTGTCATCCAGCCGGAAAACACCTTCTTTGGTCTCACCGGCCCCGGCGTGGTCAAGTCGGTACTGGGTGAAGATGTTACCCCCGACGACCTCGGCGGTCCCAAAGTACATGGTGCCACCGGTGTTGCCGATCTTACCGTCAGCGATGAAACCGCGGCGCTGCGTACCGCCCTGCATCTGCTCAGTTACATTCCCGACAACAACAGTGTACTGGCACCGTACCAAAAGACCAGCGATCCCCTCGACCGCAAGACCTGGGAGATCAATACTCTGTTGAAAAAAGCCTTCAACTCCCCCACCGGCTTCAATACTCCGGTGGATGTATCCATCATTATTCAGCAGATTTGTGACCACGGCGATTATTTTGAACTGCAACCGAAACGGGCGCGTGAGGTGGTTACCGCCTTTGGCCGTCTCGACGGCAATGTGGTCGGCTTCTGCGCCAACAACAGCGCCGTGGCTTCCGGCCAGATCGACTGCGACTCGGCGCTGAAGATAGCCCGCTTCGTCCGTTTCTGCAATATCTACAACATCCCCATTATCTTTATCGAGGATACCACCGGTTTCCTCCCCGGGCGCGAGCAGGAATCGCGCGGTATCGTTCAGGCGGGCCGTTCCATGCTCGACTCCATCGTCGATGTGCGTACCCCGCGCATTCTGCTGATTCTGCGTAACGCCTACGGCGGTGCCTATGCCTCCTACAACAACTATCCCACCGGTGCCGACCTGGTACTGGCGCTGCCCACTACCCGCCTGGCGGTTATGGGGCCGGCCGGCAAGGAGTTTGTCTATAAAAAGGAGCTGCGTGAACTGCGTGGCGCGGTGAAAGGGATGATTAAAAAAGGTACCGAGGAGCGGGTAGCCGCCGGTGCTGATTTTGATGAAGCTAAAAAAGAGGCGGAAAAAGAGGTTACCGCCTGGCTGATGGCCAAGGAAGCGGAATTGAACACCCGTTACGAAAAAGAGCTGATGAATCCGAAAGAGGGTTTGTCGCTCGGGTCTATCTCGTCGATTGTAATGCCGACGGATCTGCGCAAGGTACTGGGAGAGAACATGAACTTCCTGTTGCGCCACTACACCCCCGGCCCCATGCAGGCGGTTCAGCGCGAATTCCATTAATGTCAGGTATGGTTTGGTAAATTAAGGCAATTACCGACGAGATATATAACCCCCATGGAAGTGGAGATAAAGCCCATGGCACAGAAAAATGATTTGTACAGCAACAATCCGTTAATTCACCGCGACCGCCGCCTGAGCCAGTCCGATTCGGCGTGGGTGCGTTCGTTTTCCTGCGAAAACCTCAAACCCCTCATCGTCTGCCGCGGCCCGATCCGCAAAGAGGCGATGGACGTATACGACGAGATGGGGATTACCCATTACGGCATTCTGCTGTCGGAAAAAGATTCCATCGTCTATCCCAATGCCCTGTCGCCGGAGCTGCGCAAGCTTACCGACAACAGCCGCGTTCACCGGGTGCCCGATTACACCGGCGCCAGCAAAGAGGAGCGGGTTGAGCGCATTGGCCAGATTATCAACATCGCCAAGGATAACGGCTACGATTCCATCTTTGCCGGCTACGGTTTTATGGCCGAAGATGATGAGTTTGTCGCCGCCATTGAGGACGCCGGGCTGAAATTTATTGGTCCCTGCGCCGCTACTCAGCGCGCCGCCGGTAAAAAGGACGAGGCCAAACGCACCGCCTTGCAGGTGGATGTTTCGGTGACGCCAGGTATCGACAACGTAACTGCCCGCACCCTGGTAAAAAAATATCCCAGCCGCGATGCCCTGCTCAATCTGGCCAAGGCTGAAGGGCTGGAGTGCAGCGCCAGTGACGACGCGACCCTGGAAGAACTGGCCGACGAGATCCTCATGGCCGCCTACGCCAAAGGGATGGATCTGTTCTCGGTTGAGGAACTGTGCGCCCAGGTGGAGCAGGAATGCGTCGATATGTTCAGCAACTATCCCGGCGCCCGTATCCGCCTCAAAGCCATCGGTGGTGGCGGCGGCAAGGGGCAGCGGATCCTCGGCGCCTCGCTGCTGGGGATCAAGCAGCCTACCCCTGAGCAGATAAAGGAGGCGGCGGCTGAAGCACCGGCGCTGGTGCGCGAAATTCTCAACGAGGTTAAAACCACCGGCGTTGGCGACAACAAGAATATCCTCATCGAGCTCAACATTGAGCAGACCCGTCATAACGAGATTCAGTTGCTCGGCAACGGCGAGTGGGCTATTGCCCTGGGTGGTCGCGACTGCTCGTTGCAAATGCACGAACAGAAGTTGCTGGAAGTTTCCGTAACCCAGGAAGGGTTGCAACTGGAGATCGAAAAAGCCAAAGCTGCCGGCAACACTGTACAGGCAGCAGCGCTGGAGAGCGACCTGAAGGTACTCAAGCGGATGGAAGAGGAATCGGAGCGCTTTGGTAAAGCTGTTGGTCTCGATTCTGCTTCAACCTTTGAGTGCATCGTCGATGGCGATCGTCATTATTTCATGGAGGTGAACACCCGTATCCAGGTGGAACACCGGGTAACCGAGCTGGTTTACAGCCTCAAGTTTACCAATCCCGACGATGAAAACGATTTCTTCATCGTCGAATCGCTGGTGGAGGCCATGGCGTTGCTGGCCGAGCATAAAGAACGCCTGCCACGTCCGACCCGTGTCCCCCGCTTTAATGCTGCGGTGGAAGCGCGCCTCAATGCCACCGACGATTCCCTTTCGCCATCTGCCGGTGGTGTTATCCATAGCTGGAGTGATCCCATCGAAGGGGAGATTCGTGACGATCAGGGGATCTGCATCCGCAATCCCGATACCGGCCTGTTCATGCGCTACAATGTCTCCGGTGCCTACGATTCCAACATTGCCCTGTTGCTCACCAAGGGTGAAGATAGAGAAGACAGCTACAAGCAACTGGCGCGAGTGCTGCGCAGCACTGTGTTACGCGGTACTGATCTGGCCACCAACCTCAGCTTCCACTACGGACTGGTCAATTGGTTCAAAGCCAACAATGTAATGGCCAAGCCCACCACCCGCTTCGTGGTTCCCTACCTTACCATGGTGGGCAAACTCAAAGAGGAAGCTAATAATATTGATGTGGTGTTCGCCTTTTTGCAGATGAAGAAACACTACAAACAGCAGTACAAAGATGAGCCGGAAGTGGCGCGCGCGGTATCGGAGGTACTTGACCGTAAAGGCACCCTGCTCACCCGTCCCATGCAGCGGTTGCTTGACGACCCCCATTTGCTCTCCGGTTGGTTGAGCTGGAACAAAAAGAACTTCCGTATCGAAAATGGCAAAGTGGTGTGGCTGCGCAACCCGCTGGGCGTGTTGTACGAGACCTACATCTTCCTGCACATGGAATGGAATCCCAAGGCGCCGGCGGCAGAGGTTATCTGGTCGCACGATAACGAGCTGCTGCAGAACGCATTATCGTTCTACAAGGAGCTGCGCACCAAGCTGGGGCTGAAAAAGGAGCAGTTTGTCGAGCTTAACCGCATTCTCAGTTCCGACGAGCCGCAATTGGGTTACAGTGCCGAGAAATGGGCCGAAATTCAGTCGGCACACTTCGGCTTTGAAGTAGGCAACGAGCTGATGGGCTTACTGTTCATGATTGCAGAAAAGACCGGCTTCTACGAGTTGAAAGTGGAAGAGGATCTGGAGGTTACCATCCCCGATTACCTGCACGATACCGAATTGCAGGAGGCAATGAAAAAGGTGCTGGTACCGCCCCCGGCTACCAAGGCGGACGAGATTGTTACTCCCGGCGGCGGGATGTACTACGCTCAGGAGGCTCCCGGCATGCCCCCGTTTGTCACCAAGGGGATGCACTTCGAAAAGGGGCAGCCGCTGTTCATCCTGGAAGTAATGAAGATGTTCAACAAAGTGCCGGCACCGTTCTCCGGTACCATCGACGAAATTCTCATCGAAGGTGGCGACGGTACCATCGTTTCCAAGGGCCAGCCGCTGTTCAAGGTTACTCCGGACGAGAAGTTTGTCGAAGTCGACCCGGCCGAAGTGGAAAAACGCCGCCAGCAGACCACGGCGGAATGTCTGGCCGCAGTGCTGTAGTTAGCAGTAGTTGCAGACAAAAACAGGCAGGCTCCGCGTTGCGGGGCCTGCCTGTTTTGTAGTTGCGTATGCAGAAAAAACTACAGCGCTGGGCTACACGCCGGCGTAGTTGTAGTCATCCGCCTCCACCATCTCGGTGCTGGCTTGCATAAACGAGCAGTCCAGCGGCTCGGCCACAACTTCGGCAACACCGTGGTTTACCGACCAGGTGGTACCGCACACATCACACTCGATAATGTTTTCGCAGAATCCTTCGCCGCGCATGAACTGGTCAATGTTTTTGTTGCGTTGTTTGCAGACTGGGCATCTCATGGTTGTTCTCCTTTGCAGTTAACGCCCACACGGGGCAGAAATTATAGTTGGATGTCGCTGTGCGACGTGATGAAATGTATAGAACCACAGGATAAAAAGCAAGGGGTAAAAACGAAAAAACCTTTTTAAAACAATATGTTATGCCGCTTTGTTGTTTTGCGCACCATACCATGAGTTTGAAGTGAGACCACAGGTAAATTGCCACGCCGGTGGCGGTAGGGGATGGCTGCGTACAAGTATTTGAAATGACAGGAAAGTTTAAAAATAAACTATCTTTTTATAGTGGCAGTCAAAATCTGACATAGTTTGGCTAAAATTTTTTTTGCTGGCGGTCATTTTTTTTTGCAGCGCAGTTTTTTAAACCAATTTTTGGGCGGTCAGGGCGATGAATCTGCCGCCAGGGAGGATGTAATGGTAACAAAAATCAATCATATCGGGATTGCTGTCTCCAGTATTGCAGAAGCGGCACCGCTGTACGCTGCCACCTTTGCCATGCAGGATGACGGCGTGGAAGTGGTGGAAGAACAACAGGTGAAAGTTGCTTTTTTCGGTGTGGGTGAAAGCCGCATCGAGTTGCTGGAGCCTACCAGCGATCAATCACCGGTAGCTAAATTTCTGGAAAAAAACGGCCCGGGCGTGCATCATATAGCCTACGAGGTGGATGATCTGGAGCAACAATTGCTACAATTGCAGCAACAAGGAGTGCGCCTGATAGATAAAACACCCCGGCGCGGCGCTCATAATATGCTTATCGCCTTTCTGCATCCCAAGAGCAGCGGTGGTGTGTTGACGGAGTTGTGCCAAAAACCGAAGTAGGCAGTGGCGACAAACGCCGCTGGTAGCAGATAATGGAGGAATTTGTTGAAGCATAACAGCAGCGGCGCTGTCAGCGGAGTGGAACTGCTGGCTCCGGCGGGTAGTCTCGAGGCGTTTTTTGCCGCCATGGATGGCGGCGCCGACGCCGTTTACTGTGGATTGCAGGCCTTTTCGGCCCGCGCCAAGGCCAAAAATTTTTCCATCACCGATTTGGCGGGCATGTGTGCTTATGCTCACCAGCAACGGCGCAAACTGTTTGTTACCGTTAATACGCTGGTGCGTGAAGATGAACTGCCGCAGTTGATAGATGCGCTGGCGGCGGTAAGCGAAGCCGGTGCCGATGCGGTAATCGTACAGGATCTGGCGGTATGGCGGCTGGCACGCGAGCATTTTCCCCAGTTATCTCTGCACGCCTCTACCCAGATGACCATCCACAACAGTGCTGGTGCCCGGCAACTGGAGCAGATGGGGTTTGAGCGGGTGGTGCTGGCGCGCGAGCTGACTCTGGACGAGATCAGCAACATCCGCCGCAATTGTAACATCGAACTGGAACACTTTGTCCACGGCGCACTGTGTTTCTGTTTTTCCGGCCAATGTTATTTCTCTTCGTGGCTGGGAGGTAAAAGCGGTAATCGCGGTCGCTGTACGCAGCCGTGCCGACGGCGTTACAACTACCGAGGTCGCCACGGTTACTACTTTTCTCCCAACGATTTGTCAGCGCTGGAACTGCTGCCCACCCTGGCGCGTGCCGGGGTAAGCTGCTTCAAGATTGAAGGGCGGATGAAGAGCGCCGAGTACGTCCATCAGGTGGTTAAAGCGTACCGGCTGGTGCTGGACGGCGGCGGCGACGATAGCGCCGCGCGGATAAAGCAGGCGCGCGCCATGCTCAAAGATTCCTTTGGCCGCGCACCCACGCAGGGTTTTCTCGCCGGTGGACAGCCTGCCGATATGGCCACGCCGGGGATGCGCGGTGCCACCGGGCGCTATTTGGGCGAGGTGCGGCGCAACAGCAATGGTCGCCTCTATTTCAACAGCCGTGATCCCCTCCATATCGGCGATCGTATTCGCATACAACCGGGTAGCGACAAGGTTGGTACGGCGTTCACCATCAAGCAGTTGTGGGTCGGCAAACGGGCAGTAAAGAAAACCGCCGCCGGGCTGGTGGGAGTAAGCCACAGTTTCGGCAACCGTTTCAAGGCCAAAGACGCGGTATTTAAAGTCGCGTCGCAGCAGGCATTTTCCATCAGCGACAATGCCTGTAGACGCCGCTTGCAGCAGGTCAAAACGGCAACCTGCCCGCTGCGCCTCAATGTACGCCTGGACGATACCGTGCTGGAGTTGTGCGGTCGGGCTGCCGAGGTGGCGCTGCAGCGCAGCTATCAGGTAGAAGTTTATCCTGCCACCAACAACCCCCTGTCACAGCAGACACTGACCCAGGTGTTTGCCGCCACCGGACGCGCTCCATTTGAACTTGAGTTGTTGAATGTGGATGATCTGCCCGCCGTGGTGATTCCGCCCAAACGGCTCAAGGAGATCCGGCGCGACTTTTACGCGGAACTGGCGCAGATGGTTCATGCTGCGACAACGCAGACACTGGCAGAGCAGAAACAACGGGCACAGCAGGCACTGCTGCCTGCCGGAGACCCGCGTCCCCAACTGCAGGAAGTTACCGTAGCGGTGCGCGATATCCGTGAAATGCGCGCTCTGGATAATCACAATGTCGACCGGATTCTGGTACCAGTTACAGCGGCGGTGCTACATCGGCGCTGGCGTGCCACCACCCGGCAGTGCGGCGGCGTGGTGTGGGATCTGCCCTGGGTATGCTTTGA
>Ga0256842_1002355_pt1 | contig 13648 bp, 14 predicted proteins | sample 4559240metaG_FD_185973 | JGI IMG/M metagenome (GOLD analysis project Ga0256842, IMG submission 185973) | Hydrothermal vent microbial communities from Guaymas Basin, Mexico - 4559-240 | ecosystem: Environmental > Aquatic > Marine > Hydrothermal vents | place: Mexico: Guaymas Basin | collected...
ATCGGTAATGTAGTTTTAGTAAACCAAATGACACCTGCCGTTACACCTGTGCAAGGAAACCAATATACTCGCTTTGATTTGCAAAATGTAGCTGCCCAAGCTGCAGTGCAGGAAAAAGAAAAAGAGATCGAAGAAGTACGTCCTACAGAAGAAAGCCATAAAATAGACCCCGACCGTGAACATCAAAAAGAAGAAGCAGATGAAGAGACACAAAATCTTCCAAAGAAAAAAGGGCATAAAATAGTTGAAAAGAAAAATGAAGAAGAACAGGAAATACCTCTGCATCTATTAGATATTAAAGTCTGATTGGATATAATTTTATATCAAATAATTTACAGGAATCTTTTATGAGTATTTTAAAAGACAGCAAAGAGAGAATCATTACGGGCATTGCCTTACTGTTTGTTGTGTTAGTGGTCGGATTAATTGACAACTTTTTTGTTATGTGGCTCTTTTTAGGAGCAGTGTATTTGCTTGCTTTTAAAGAAGCCGTTATCCTTTTTGGAGTAGAAAAAGACAATCTTTTACCATATGCTGCAGGGCTTTGGCTGATAGCCGCAATTTATCCATACGGTGATGATCTGTTTGTTTTGGCGGGTGTTGCTTATGCAAGTGCTGTTGCCTATGACAAAAGCCTGAAGTGGGTTGATTTTTTACCATTTATTTATCCAACTGCGGGAGTGCTCTTTATTCTGACGATGTATGAAGAATACGGTGTTTTATCGCTTGTGTGGCTGCTTGGCGTGGTTGCTTTAACTGATATCGGTGCTTATTTTGTCGGCAAAAGTATAGGAAAAACAAAATTTTGTGAGACAAGCCCAAACAAAACGCTTGAAGGTGTTATAGGCGGCGTAGCTCTTGCAACATTTGTGGGAGCATATCTCGGAGTTTTTGTGGTTGATTTTTGGATTGCACTTGTTATCTCTTTTATGGTTGCTGTGAGTTCTATATTTGGTGATTTGTTTGAGTCTTCACTCAAGCGTGCTGCCGGTGTGAAAGACAGCGGAACTTTGCTGCCTGGTCACGGCGGTGTGTTAGACAGAATTGACGGCTACCTTTTCGGTGCTATTGTTATGCTTGTTCTGCTTCGAGGATTAGTCTAGTTGGTACTTTTAGGTTCAACCGGTTCCATAGGGGTCAATGCTTTAATAGTTGCCAAACGCTTTGGCATTGATGTTGAGGTATTGGTTTGCGGTAAAAATATAAAATTACTCAACGAACAGATACAAGAACATAATCCTAAAGTTGTGGTTGTCGCAAATAAAGAGGATGTTTATAAAGTTCAACATAACAATGTTTACTTTGGTGAAGAAGCTATATTAAAAGTTATAGAAGATGCCGCATCAAAGCTAGTTGTCAATGCACTTGTAGGATTTTTAGGGTTGCGTCCGACACTTAAAGCAATAGAGTGCGAAAAAAAAGTAGCTTTGGCAAACAAAGAATCCCTAGTAGCCTGCGGCAGTTTTATAGATACATCAAAAATACAGCCTATAGACAGCGAACACTTTGGTCTTTGGTATCTGCTACAAGAGCGACCGGTAAAAAAAATGATAATCACAGCAAGCGGTGGTGCTTTTCGTGACTGGGATATAAAAAGACTCGCAAATGCCACACTAGAAGATACGCAAAAGCATCCAAACTGGTCGATGGGGCAAAAAATCACCATAGATTCTGCAACGATGGTCAACAAAATGTTTGAATTGCTTGAAGCACGCTGGCTCTTTGGCGAGGGTGAATATGATGCCATTATTGAAACACAGTCGCTTATTCATGCAATGATAAATTTTAAAGACGGCTCGACTACGGCACATTTTGCCAATGCAAGTATGCAACTGCCAATTGCGTATGCGTTAGAAGAAAAGATGAATGAAGCGATACTCCCGCATGTAGATCTATTGCAAGTCGGTTCTCTTAAATTTAAAAAAATAGAAAAAGAACGCTATCCTATTTGGGAAATCAAAGATGAACTCTTAAAAACTCCACAAATGGGTGTTGTTATAAATGCGGCAAATGAAGCAGCTATTGAGATGTTTATAGCAAAGAAAATAGGATTTATGGATATCAGCAAAACAATTATAAGTGCTTATGAAAAGTTTAGTGATGCACTCCCTTTACATGTAAACGATATATTCTTGATAGATAAAGAAGTACGAAAATTTGTAGGAAAAAGTATATGATTTTAAGTATAGAAAGCTCGTGTGATGACAGTGCAATATCTATAACAGAAATAGCAACAAACAAACTTCTTTTTCATAAAAAAATCTCTCAAGAACTTGAGCACAGTGTTTACGGCGGTGTTGTACCCGAACTTGCGGCAAGACTGCATGCCGAAGCTCTACCGAAGATACTCCAAGAGTGTGAGTTTTATTTTAAAGATTTAAAAGCAGTAGCTGTTACTTCAAGCCCGGGACTTGCCGTGACGCTTATTGAGGGTGTGACCTTGGCAAAGGCTGTGAGTGTGGCACTTGATATTCCCATTATCAGTGTCAATCATCTTATAGGGCATATTTACTCGCTTTTTATAGAGAAAGAGACAACCTTTCCTTTGAGTGTTTTGCTTGTTTCAGGCGGACATACACAGGTTATGGAAGTACAGAGTTTGACTGATATTAAAACAGTTGCAAAAAGTATGGATGACAGTTTTGGTGAGAGTTTTGACAAAGTAGCAAAAATGATGGGACTGGGTTATCCCGGAGGACCGGCCATACAAGCGTTAGCAAAAGAGGGGGAGAGAAAAGCGTATGATTTTACGGTACCGCTGTTGCGTACTCCGAAATTTGCCTTTAGCTACTCGGGGTTAAAAAATGCGGTAAGACTTGCCGTAGAAAAATCAGAGCAAAAAGATTATAAAGATATAGCAGCCTCATTTGAGTATATAGCGACAAAACATCTTACGCATAAACTCAAAAAGTATTTTCAAGAACATCCTCCGAAAAATTTTGCTATAGTCGGAGGTGCAAGTGCAAACCTGTATCTGCGCTCACAGATTGAAGAAATATTGAAACCTTACAATGCAAAGCTATTACTCAGTGATTTGCAGTATTGTTCAGATAATGCCGCGATGATAGGCAGAGTAGCCGTAGACATGTATAAACAAGGAATGTTCACTTCTTTAGAAGATTTAGAGATGACGCCAAAAAGCAATATATAACTTAATCTATTCTTAAACAAAAAGATTTGTTCGCTAAATAAGACAATTATTATCCGAATTAAAATATACTTCTCCCATCAAAACGTTGAAGAGAAGTTTACGGCTTAAGCTCCTCAAAAAAATGCAAGGCATTTTGGGCTTCCTGCCGAGGGAAACCTAGCGTTAGCGTAAACAAAGGAATTATTTCCTTTGTTGTAACAAAAGGGAAATGAAAAAGGTTCCCTTAAATTTTAGAAGAAAATTAAAGGAAATTGAATGGCAACAACTAAATTCAAAGGTACAGACGTAGAGTTATTAGGAAATGAAGTAAATGTAGGCGATAAAGCTCCTGAGGTTAACGTTGTTAACTCAGAAGGTTTAGGTGATGTAAAAGTCGGTGGAGCGCAAGGCGAAAAACAACTTATAATTGTAGTTCCTTCTTTAGATACAGGTGTATGTGCTACTGAAACGCGTAACTTCAATGCAAAAGCTGCAGAACTTGACGGTGTAAAAACTGTTGTTGTTTCTATGGACCTTCCATTTGCTGCAGGACGTTTTTGTTCAGCTGAGGGAATCGACAAATTAACTGTTGCTTCTGACTTCAGAAACAAAGATTTTGCAAATGCTTACGGCGTACTTTTAGGTGGTTCTCCACTTGCAGGTGTAACAGCTCGTGCCATCTTCGTAATTGATGAAAACGGAATTGTAACTTACAAAGAAATCGTTCCTGAAATTACTGAAGAGCCTCAATATGATGCTGCAATAGAAGCTGCTAAAAAGTAATTAATTTCTCTTCTTGCCGCCATTGGTGGCAAAAAATGAAGTGAGTATGTCTCATTTTATTTCTCCTTCTATTTGCATTTTGAATTATTCAAAATGCAAATTATAAATATGATTTTACAAATTAAAAAAGACTTTTTGTTTGGGTATCCAATAATATTATCTCTAATTTCATTTTAATTCCAAATGCTTCAAAGACTCTTTTTTGTGCTTCATTTATAAGAAAAACTGCATCTTCAAAAGTGCCATTGCTATGATTGACTAAAAAATTTGCATGTTTTGTACTAAATTCCATATTGCCAACTTTTTTTCCCTTGAGTCCGACCGCCTCTATGAGCCTTCCCGCATAATCTCCCTCAGGATTTTTAAAACAGCTGCCTGCGCTAGGAGTAGAGGGTTGATTTGTTCGCATTTTTTTAAACATAGCGACTTTATCTTGACTAAATCCATACTCAATATGAAAACTTGCTTCAAGTATGGGTGCATCAATATTTGTATATCTATAACCAAAAGAAATTTCGTTTTTTGTTTTTACACCCCCAGGAGTTGTAATATTGATAAGATTATTAAAAATTTCAAACTCTTTTAATCCCGCATTCATAGAAACAAGCCCGCCGAGTTTTCCAGGAAGATGAGAAACAAACTCAAAGTTTGCAATATTGTGTTTTTTACAAAAAGAGGCAATTTTACCTGAAGGCGTAGCTCCACCGATTTTTAGTAGGTTATTTTCTATTTTTATATAATCATATTGTTTGTCAAGCATCATCAGTTTTGGGGGATTTGGTCCGATGAGAGTATTGTTACAAGCACCTATAAGATAATAATCGTCAATATTTTCAAAACTGTTTTGTAAAAGAGCAACATCAATTATACCTCCGATTTTAAAAGAGGAGTACTTTGAAAAATCAATAGTTTTAAACTGCATTACTCGACAAATGTAGGAATCATATTAAAAACACTGACAGAGAAATCTGTCATTTCGTTGAGCATCCATGGCATTGTAAGGACTATGACAATAACAACACCAATGATTTTTGGGATAAAAGAGAGAGTCATTTCGTTGATTTGGGTTGTTGCTTGAAAAATACTCACAGCAAGTCCTAAAAACATTCCTGTCAGTAACCCGGGAAGTGCTAAATAGAGTGCTATTTGAAATGTTTGTACGCCCAAACCTATGAGTTTTTCTTCCATTATGACTCTCTTAGATCCGTGTACTCAGTGGGAATAAGATAATCATGAACATTGACAGGTTTGTCATAAAATCCATGTTTATAGCCGATTTCAAAGAGTTTATTGATAGCTTTATATTGAATATCGCTTAGTGTAATAGAATCATCATTTGCATAAAGCTCAAGATATTTTTCTAGTGTTTGTCCATCTATGCGAACCAAATCACGTTCTAACAACATTGCCGAGAGTCTCTCTTTGTGGTCACGGGCAACCTGAACCGCTTTTGTAAGTGTTGCTTCATAATCAATTGCTTTATTTAGAGGCAGTGAGCGGCGGATTGCCATACCACCAAGCGGCAGTGGTAAATCTTTTCCGGCAAGTTCCTGCCAAATATCCCACATTTCACGCTCTACTTCAAGTTCATCCGCAAATGTTAAAATACTTTCATGGATGAGCACTCCTGCATCAACTTTTCCCTCTTTAACGGCATCTTCAATCTCTAAAAAATTCATGTATGTGATGCGCGCATCGGGGTAGGCAATACGAAAAAGCATGGCATTTGTCGTATGCTCACCGCTGAGGGCTACTCTAAAGTTACGTTTGAGTTTTTGACCTTTTCTCTTAATTACTTTAGGACCATAGCCCTCACCAAAACTTACGGCAGTACGCAGAGGTGCGTATTCTTCTCTTATATGAGGATAGAGCGCAAAACTGATGGCTACAATGTCGTATACGCCGTTAAGGGCATCTTCGTTAAGTGTCTGAATATCTTTTGCAATGTTGTCAAATTGCGTATCTTTCATATCTACCCAGCCAAATTTGATGGCATAGTACATAAAAATATCGTCGGCGTCTGGTGAATGGGCTATAAGAGTTTTTTTCATAAATTAATTTTAACTAAAGATGTATAAGTCTTTACTTTATTTAGATAAAATCTCACAATATTTACATGTAAAAAGAATTTGATTAAAAATATGACAAAATGACATAATTTTAATCTCGTTGATGAAATTTACATAAAATAAGTCTAAATTTCATAATAAGTGAGTCCAACATGGATGCAAATAAACAAAAATCATTAGACTTGGCGATGAAGCAGATAGATAAAGCCTTTGGAAAAGGTGCTCTGATGCGCCTTGGCGACAAAGATATTGTGCCTATACAGTCAATCAGTACAGGTTCGTTGGGACTTGATTTAGCACTTGGGATAGGTGGTGTTCCTCAAGGTAGAGTAGTCGAAATATATGGACCGGAGAGTTCAGGGAAAACAACATTGGCATTGCAGATAACAGCAGAATGTCAAAAAAGCGGTGGAGTTTGTGCTTTTATAGATGCGGAGCATGCTCTTGATGTTATTTATGCAAAAAATCTCGGTGTAGATATTGATAATTTATTGGTCTCTCAGCCTGATTACGGCGAACAGGCATTGGATATAGTTGAGACAATTGCAAGAAGTGGTGCTATTGACTTAATAGTTATAGATTCAGTGGCAGCACTCACACCAAAAGTTGAGCTTGAGGGTGAAATGAATGACCAACAAGTTGGTGTGCAGGCTCGTTTAATGTCTAAGGCACTAAGAAAACTCACCGGTGTTTTAAGTAAAATGAACTGTACGGTTATATTTATTAACCAGATTCGTATGAAAATAGGAATGATGGGGTATGGTTCGCCAGAGACGACAACCGGTGGAAATGCTTTGAAATTTTATGCTTCGGTACGCATAGATGTGCGTCGTATTGCTTCACTAAAACAGGGTGAGAGTCAAATTGGTAACAGAGTAAAAGCAAAAGTTATAAAAAATAAAGTAGCCCCTCCTTTTCGTCAGGCAGAATTTGATATAATGTTCGGAGAAGGAATCTCTAAAGAGGGTGAGCTTGTTGATTATGGTGTCAAACTTGACATTGTAGATAAAAGCGGAGCTTGGTTTTCTTATGGAGAGACTAAACTCGGTCAAGGCCGCGAAAATGTGAAGGCAAAGTTTAAAGATGAGCCAGAATTAGCGAATGAGATTGAAGAGAAGATTAAACAGGCTATGGGCATGAGCTCACTTATGACGATGGATACTTCTGAAATAGCAGAAACTGACGCATAAAAGCCTTTGTTATTTTAAAATTTTTAATAAGGTAAGATATATGTTTATTGATGAAATAAGTGCAATTGAGGTAATGGATTCTCGTGGAAATCCAACGGTAAAAGCAACGGTACAATTGAGTGACGGAACAACTGCTAGTGCGATTGTACCTTCAGGTGCAAGTACGGGAAAACGTGAAGCATTAGAACTACGTGACGGCGGTGAGCGTTATATGGGTAAAGGTGTGTTGCAGGCGATTGAAAATGTAAATTCTCAAATTTCTGATGTGCTTATCGGTATGAGTCCTTTTAATCAGGCAGTGATTGATGCAACAATGAAAGAACTTGACGGTACTGACAACTATGGAAATCTCGGTGCAAATGCTGTTCTTGGTGTTTCTATGGCTGTAGCTCGCGCTGCAGCACAAAGTCTTGGCATTCCTTTGTATCGTTACTTAGGTGGAGCCAATGCAATGGTTATGCCGACACCTATGCTTAATATCATCAACGGTGGAAGTCATGCAGATAATAATGTGGACTTTCAAGAGTATATGATTATGCCGATTGGCTTTGAAGATTTCGCAACTTCGTTACGTGCTGCATCAGAGGTATACCATAACTTAAAAGCTATTTTATCTGCAAAAGGGCACTCTACATCCTTAGGTGATGAGGGTGGTTTTGCACCGAATCTTTCATCAAACGAAGAACCGATTCAGGTAATTATGGAAGCGATTGAAAAAGCGGGATATATACCGGGTGAACAGATTGCAATTGCGCTTGATGTTGCTGCTAGTGAAATTACTGCAGAGGGCGGTTATAGACTTGAATCTGAAGGACGTACTTTAAATAGTGAAGAGTTAATTGCTTATTATGAAAATTTATGTGCAAAGTATCCTATTGTCTCAATTGAAGATGGACTCAGTGAAGATGACTGGGATGGTTTTAAATTAATGACTGAAAAACTGGGTGATAAAATTCAGATTGTCGGTGATGATTTATTTGTTACAAATGCTGCTATTTTAAATGAAGGTATTTCACGAGGTATTGCTAATTCTATTTTAATTAAACCAAATCAAATCGGTTCGGTAAGTGAAACAATGCTGACAGTACGTCTTGCACAAAGAAACGGTTATACCTGTGTAATGAGTCACCGTTCAGGTGAGAGCGAAGATGCTTTTATAGCTGATTTTGCTACTGCGCTTAACTGTGGTCAAATTAAAACAGGCTCAACTGCCCGTGGCGAGCGAACTGCAAAATATAATCGTCTGCTTGAGATTGAAAATGAAATTGTATACAGCGAGTATTTAGGGTCGGCACTTTTTAGTTAAGGCACTTTATGAATAAAGAAGAACTTTTTGAAGAGATTGATACGTCACAAACAATTACCCAAAAATATTTGGGACTTTCATTAAAAAAGTTTTTTCTTTTATTTGTACTTGTTATAGGGTTAGGTATATATTTAGGTGTACTGCTTTATGGAACAAACTCTGTTGAAGTCCTTTTTGGACTGCAAGATTATGAAAATTATCTTCAAGATGAGGTTATTCATTTAAAAAAAGAAAATGCCGAACTACAGCGTGAGTATTTTGAACTCAAAGAGATTTCTGCGCAATAATTACATAAATTTGCTATAATGTTTGTAAAAAACAGGGTTTATTTTTATGAGAAGAGTTTTATTATTGATTTTTTTATGTTCATTACTGCTTCAGGCAAGGGAAAACCCATTTTTTCCTGTAGATTCAGCTCAAGATATCCCATTAACGTCAAATCAGATTAAAACTTTGCCGCAACTTAAAAGAGCGACACTTACACTGCCTTCTACTGCAAGAACCATAGAAAGTGTAACAGTAGAGTATAAGAATCTTGATGGTTCAATCGCACATAAAAAGATAGCAATTCAAAATGCGATAGATTGGCATTTGCCTATTTTTATTTCTCAAAATTACAACGAAGTTAATGATGAAGTTGGAGTGAAAAAACAAAAAGTCAAACATGCAGAAAAAGTACATTATAAAAAAATTGCTACATTAAAGTTTATATCTTTTTATGCAGATAAGAACAGATTGAAAATAATAACAAAAGATAAAATGCTGAGAAATTTTCTATTGGTAAAACCACATAGAATAGTTTGTGATTTTAAACGCGAAACTGACATAGGAAGTTATGTCAAAAATGCTTATAAAAATTCATATTTTACTAAAATACGTGTAGGAACACATAAAGGCTACTATAGGGTAGTTATAGAGCTTGATGGATATTATAGCTACAAAATAGATCATATTTCCAGTGGATATATGATAACACTTTTATAACAAGGCGGTAAATGAAGTTTTTAATTTTACTCATAATAAGTATAGTGAGTGCGCAGGCAGTAATTACGATTGCACCTGTAGACATAGGCGCAAATCCAGGTTTGAGCGGTAGCGTAAAAGGCTCATTTACTACTAAAAGAGGTAATACAGACAGTGATGAATACAGTGCAGGTTCAAGAGTGCAGTATGATAATGCTGATACATATGTTGTATGGGGTGATATAGCATTTAGTTATGCAAAAGCTTCAGGAGAAACAAATACAAATAAAACATTTGTTCATGTTCGCTATATTCATACCCTGTATAAAAAAAATGTAAACTGGGAAACTTTTGTGCAGTCCCAGACAGACAAGTTTACAAAAATTCAGAAAAGATTATTGGCGGGTATAGGCTTAAGATATCATACCTCAATGCAAAATTATGGAAATGTATATTTGGGTTTTGGCGGTTTTGCGGAGCATATTGACTATACAACGCAAATTGATGCAAATGAAGATAATACAAGATTAAACATATACATTGCATATAAAAATCAATTTACTACAAATGTGAAATTTTCATATATAGGGTATTACCAGCCTAGAGTAGATATATTTAGTGACTATATTTTATCAAATTCTGCAGAATTAAAAGTAAAAATTTATAAGAAGCTTTCAATTAATTTTGAAGTAACATACAATCGAGATACAGATCCGGCAGTTGGCGTGCAAAAATATGATTTTGCACAAAAAACAAGTTTTGTATATGATTTTTAGAGCAAAAAAATAAATGGAAGAATTACGTAAATATTTAAAATCACATAATAAAAGTGAAATACACCCTGCTGAGATTTCCAGAATTTTAAAAAATCTTGATGATAAAGAGTTTAGCAAGGCGATTAAACTGGTTCCAAAAGATCTTGTCGGTGATGTAGCTTTGGCTTTACCCGACAGATACTTTGATGATGTTGTTGAAAACCTGAGTGTAGATGAACTTTCCCATGCAGTAAGTGAACTTGAATCTGATGATCAGCTAGAGTTCATGCAGGAGCTTGAGGATGTTGATGAAAATGTTGCATCAAAGGTCTTTAATACGCTTGACGCCGAAGACAAACAAGAGATTTCAAAACTTAAAAAGTATGATGAAGACCAAGCCGGCGCCTATATGCAGCTTGAAGTTTTTACGGCAAGAGAAGATGAAATTGTTCAAGATGTTATAAAAAGATTTGCACATCTTAGAAAAGAGAATGCATTAGAAAATATACAAAATCTTTTTATAGTAGATAATAAAAACAAACTTTTATATACAGTCGGTTTGGATGATTTGCTTATTTTTGATTTTTCAAAAACTCTCAAAGAAAATATAGAAGCAAGTAAAGACTCTTTTGAACCAAAAGCAGCTAAAGATACAGAAAATATAAAAGAAGTTGTAAACTACTTTAAAGAGTATGATTTGTCTGTTATGCCGGTTGTGAATGATGAAGGTATCTTAGTCGGTCGTATTACATCTGATGATATTTATGATATCATTAATGAACATGCAACAGAGCAGATGTATAACCTTGCCGGGGTTGATGATGAAGCTGAAGAAGATGAAGATGTATTAAAAGCTACCAAAAAACGGGCAACATGGCTTGGAATAAATCTCTTAACGGCGATTGCTGCTTCATTGGTTATCGGCTTGTTTGAAGATACGATTAACTCTATGGTAGCACTTGCGGTTTTAATGCCTATTGTTGCTTCTATGGGTGGGAATGCAGGAACGCAGAGTTTGACCGTTGTTGTGCGTCAGCTCGCGTTGGGAGAAATATCACATACCGACGCTTTTCGGACTATAAAAAAAGAAGTTGCGATATCTTTACTTAATGGTCTGCTTTTTGCTATCGTGATGGGTATAATAGCTTGGTTGTGGTTTCATATACCATTACTCGGTGTCGTCATCGGTTTAAGCATGATTATAAATCTTTTGATGGCAGGGTTTTTTGGAGCGATGATACCGTTAATGTTGAAAACTTTGGGAATAGACCCTGCTATAGGTAGTACGGTTATTTTAACGACAGTAACGGATGTTGTAGGCTTTTTCAGCTTTTTGGCTTTAGCAAAATATATATTACTTTAAAGGATTTGTAAAACTTGGAACTATTAATAATATTTTTTCTTCTTTCCGTGGGAATTTCATTTTTGTGCTCTGTTTTAGAGTCGGTTCTACTCTCTGTCAATATGTCTTATGTGGCAGTTTTAGAAAAAGAGAGACCATCAGTCGGTAAATTATTGCGTCATCATAAAGAGAATATAAATAAGTCAATAGCTTCTATTTTAATTTTAAATACGATAGCGAATACTTTGGGTGCAGCGGCAGTAGGTGCTCAAGCTTCAAAAATATTTGGAAATGATGCGGTTGTTTATGTCTCTGTTATTCTGACATTTGCAATTTTATTTATCTCAGAAATTATTCCAAAAACAATTGGTGCGATTTACTGGAAACAGTTAGCTCCTGTAGCAGCTTATTTTATACGGGTATTCATTTGGATAACTTATCCGATTATTTTAAGTACCTTGGCGGTTACAAATAGAATATCAAAAGGCAAAACAGATGCGCACTCTTTGACAAAACAAGAGCTTTTAGAGAGTATGCTTATGAGTGAAGATGAAGGTATCATTGATGAAAAAGAGTCGGATGTCATAGAAAACATTCTAAATCTTGACAATATAAAAGTAAGTGAAGTTTTAACACCAAGGAGTGTTGTTTTTGCCTTGGATGAGAATATGAAAATCAAAGATGTTATTAAATCACAGCCGGCAATTTTTAAATTTTCACGTATTCCTATTTATCGAGGTTCTTTTGAAGAAGTTACCGGTTTGGTACTTACAAAAAAGATTTTTAAACAGGCACTTGAAGATGATACGGTGCCTCTTTGCGCTATTAAGAAAGATATGTTCAGTATAAATGAAAATATTCCTGTCAGTAAAGCGCTTGATCTGTTTATATCAAAAAAAGATCATATGTTTTTAGTAACCGATAATTATGACCAGACCGAAGGAATTATAACGCTTGAAGATTGTGTTGAGACAATCTTGGGTGTTGAAATTATGGATGAAAGTGATACAACAGAAGATATGCGTGAACTTGCAAAAAGAAAGATGAAATTAAAACGTAAAGAAAAAGGGAGCGAATAAAGACGCTCTTTCTTTTGTATAACTCTTTACATTCCCGGGATTCTCGGTATTTTACCGAGTTTAGAATTACGGCAGTACCATCCCCACCCTTTTTTTAGCCAGTGACCGACAATAGGCATAGGTATCATTTTACCGCCTTTGTGATCTCTATATACAAATGCAGCGCCATCACCGCTATCCATAATACAAAGAATATTTAAGTGCTCTTCATATCCTTTTCTTTCTTGAGCTCCTTTATGCATCATATCAATATTGAAAGCAACATTTTTAGCCATTACCTCTGCAATATGACCTTGTTTTGCTTTCCAGTCGGGTCCCTGTATTGCAGCACTGTCTCCAATGGCAAAAACTTTATAGATACCTTCTTGTGCATCTACGGATTCATCAAAATTATGTGTTACTTCACAATAATCATTAATACTGATAAGCCCGGCTGCATTCATTGGCAAATCACTATTGGCAAAAACATCATGCCCGTTTCCGGCAGGAATGAACATTGTAAAATCTGATTCAAGTTTTGAATCATCTTCAAAGAGAATTCCATCACTTTCAAATTTTTTAATTTTTATTCCAAAATGTGTTTTAATATCTAGTTTTTCAAAAAAGACACCCATCATCTTGAGCGCTTGTTTGCCCATTCTAGCACCAGGTTCAGCCATCGGTGCAAAGAAAGTCAGTTCGTAGTTTTCTCTAATTCCTAATTTTTTCAGTTGGTTATGAACATTGAAAAGGACTTCAAACGCGGGACCACCTCTTACATTTGACGGATCTTTAGGATTGCCTCCAAATCCCATAGCTATTTTTGCGCTCCCTTTTTTGATAAGTTCATCTATTTTATCTTTAATTTTTAAGGAGTCTTCGGGCGCACCACAGATAGAAAGGAAGTTTTCGCTTCCTTCGTGCTTCATTTTTCCACTTCCCATAGCAATAATAAGATATTCATATTCAAAAGTATTGTTTTTGCAATAAACTTTTGACTCTTTGCTTTTGATTGACTCTACATCATCAATGATAAGTTCAAAGCCATGTGC
>Ga0256842_1002356_pt1 | contig 13643 bp, 12 predicted proteins | sample 4559240metaG_FD_185973 | JGI IMG/M metagenome (GOLD analysis project Ga0256842, IMG submission 185973) | Hydrothermal vent microbial communities from Guaymas Basin, Mexico - 4559-240 | ecosystem: Environmental > Aquatic > Marine > Hydrothermal vents | place: Mexico: Guaymas Basin | collected...
AAACCAAGCAACCTCTCTTTAAGTTCCTTGAGTACTTGAGGCAGCCTGGATGCAAGCTCTGGAGGCGGGCTTATGATTAACTTGACGCTAAAACATTGCGCCATGGCTAGTGAACCACCTTAACACCCTGCTTTACTAATTCCTCCTTTAGAACTCTCATCGTTTCAATATCCGGGACCTCTATGAGTACCTCCACGCGTGCGTATCCTGGCAGTATTTCCGGGCTTAACCTGTCGTGCCTCACATCTATTATGTTGCACCGAAGTTGTGAAATCACTTTTAGGGCATGTTCTAGGGTGCCAGGCACGTCCTTAAGCATTAACATAACCTTAGCTATCCTCCCCTCAACCATCAGACCCCGTAGGATCACTCTATAAAGCGTTGTCAGGTCCGCATTTCCGCCACTAATTACAGCAACGACGTTCTTACCCTTTATTGCGTCAGGATTACTCAGTAGCGCAGCAAGGGGGAGTGCGCCTGCCCCCTCGGCAAGCAACTTAGCCCTTTCAAGCAGTAAGTACATTGCCCTGGCTATGTCATCCTCATTAACCAGCAGAACATCGCTTACTAGTTCCTTCATGATGCGGAAAGTTAACCTACCAACACCCTTAGTAACTACACCATCAGCTAGTGAAGGTGAGGGTGTTATAGTTACAGGAACATTATGCATTAATGCTTCCTTAAGCTTCGGTGCACTTGCAGGCTCTACACCGTAAACCTTAACGTGGCTACCGATTACGTTCTTCAAAGCGATTGCTATACCTGATATCAATCCGCCGCCCCCTACCGGGACAATAACGGCGTCAACCTGCGGTAAATCCTCGCTTATCTCGAGCCCGATGGTTCCCTGACCAGCTATGACTAGCGGGTCATCATAGGGATGAATGAAGAAGGCACCAGTCTTCATACTGATCTCGACGGCTTTCCTATAGGCATCATCATATACCTTACCGTAAAGCAGTACTTCAGCCCCGTAGGATCTCGTTGAGGTAATTTTATAGGGTGGAGCAGTTTCAGGCATAACTATAGTTGCCCTAACACCTAGCTCCCTAGCCGCGTATGCCACACCTTGAGCGTGATTACCTGTCGATGCTGCTATCACGCCTCGCTCACAGGCTTCCGGCACTAGCGACCGGATTTTATTGTAAGCCCCTCTAACCTTAAAGGACCCGGTTTTCTGCAAGTTCTCTAATTTTAAGTAGACGTTCTTACCTGTTAGCCTCGAAAAATATGTTGAGTACGTTAAGGGTGTTCTATGAACAACACTCTTTAGAGCCAAACTAGCATCTTTTATAAGTTCAAATATATCTTCAAACATCATCCAGTACACCCGCGTAGAAGTCATGCCTGCGTTTAAATAAGTGGTATGCTCCTCAATTAATAACCTCCGTAGAACATAGACTTTAGGGAACATAATTGCAGAAAGCAAGTACTAAGGCAAAATTAAGGAGCTTGATACGTGAGCTAGCCCGTAATTTAGAGTGTGGCGATAATGTCGAGATTAAGTTAGACACATTGGACTTACTGAGCTTAGTTCCCGTATATTCTATTAGGAACGGATTATCTGTGATCGATGCCCGTGAGGAAGGGCGTGGAGCTGTAGTAGTAATTGAGAACAGGTTCGGTAAGAAATGTAAGGAACGTGAGGCGCAACGATAATGCCTGGAAGCGTCGATAGTACAGACCTAAAAATACTATCAGTGCTCCTTAGGAATGCCAGAACACCTTATAGTCAGATAGCAAGGATGCTGAACTTAGGTGAATCAACAGTATACATGCGTGTGAGGAAACTAATAGATATGGGTGTCTTACGAGCGTTCACCATTGACGTTGACCTAAGTAAATTAGGCTTCGTCGTTCAAGCGTTCGTTGATATCAAGGCAGAACCTAAGAAAATGGGTGATATATTAATGCAGTTGAAGAGTATGCCATGTGCAGTTGAAGTTTATGAAGTAAGTAGTGAGTACCCAATTACTGCCAGGATCGTTGCACGAGACAATATTGACTTATCAGAGAAAATAGATATGGTAGCGAGAATAAATGGTGTCAAGGACGTCCGTGTGCGGTATGTTCTCAAAGTGATATCAAATCAGGTGAGCACAGAATTCTTAGCAAAGCTACTCAGAACTCAATTATAGGTTCTTCTACCAACGCCATTATTTTCTTAATAGGGCAATCACGAGTTCAGCAAGATGTTCAGCTGGATTAATACCGGTTCCCTCCATAAATCCTAGCCAGTTCGGCATGGAATTCACCTCATAGATAACGTAACTCCCCTCGAATTCACCTATGTCCACACCAGCATATAGTAATTCGAGTTTTTTCGTAGCTTCAAGAGCTAACTCCTTAATTTCACGGTTAAGTTCAGCCCTCTCAACTCTCGCGCCTTGCGCCACATTAGTTTTCCAGTTCCCTTCTGGGGCGTAACGATATATGCCGCCTAAAACTTCATTACCCACTACGAAAACACGTATGTCTCTGTCCACGGATCTCAAGTATTTCTGAACCATTACTGGTTGATTATGAGAGATCCATACTTTAGCTACCATGTAAGCTACGTCCGGGTTGTCAGTGAGGACCGCGCCATAACCCATGCTTCCCATCAATGGTTTTAGAACACACCTGCCCCATTCTTTGACAACGTTAATCACTACCATTAAGTCTTCAGTTACGACGGTATCCGGTATAGGGAGACCCGCCATAGACAAGAGTTGCGTAGACCTGAGCTTATCTCGTGCATTAAGTATTGATTCCGGGGAATTCACTACAATAGTTCCTGAATCACGTAACTGTTTCAGTACATCTACTCTCTTGAATATGGCTTCGGTTGACGTAACCATTCCCAAACCTCTAACTATAGCAGCATCGACCTCGATTATGCGTCTCCCATAGATCACTGCCGAGATATTCCTACCTATCACGGGAGTCATTCTGGACGCTCTTAAGTACGTTGTATCAGCACCACGCTTCATTAAAGCAACAAAGATCTGCCTGGTTGTGCTGGGTGGCACGGGGACGTCATGTATGACGGCTATCCTCATAACTCCTGCGCCTGTCCCCTACTTTATCTAGTAAAAATTTAAGCTAAGCCGTCTTGTGAATTACTGAGGCATGAAGCCTTGAGCAGTGTTAGTGACGTAAATGTGTACTATTTACTGGCGTGGTTCGCGGGTTGCGGGTTGCTTTCATACGTAGTCACAGCAATTGTTGTAAGCGTTGAAAGGTCTAAAGGGTATTTAGCTCCGGATGTACATAAGCCGGGTAATCCTCTCGTCCCTAAGTCTGGAGGTCCTGCCTTGATGGTAGTGTGCGGGGTTATTGCTTTAGTAACGCTTTACCTCAACTTAACTACTGTCGCTGTGTACATGTTTGCTGTCCTACTTACCGGGTTTTTAGGGTTACTAGATGACGTAAAGGGTATAGGTGCGATGGCTAAGGTCGTAGTTTTTGCTATACCCGCGCTTATACCTGTCCTTACTCACGCTTACGTTCCGAGGCCTTACTTACCAGTACTGAATGGTACGTTGAGACTGACAATACTTTATCCGCTCCTGTTTATTGTAGGATATAGTGTGGCCGCCAATGCATTAAACATGGCCGACACACACAACGGGGTTGCGCCAACGGCTTCGATAGTAGTGCTGGCTTCACTGTTGCTGGGCATAATCCTCACTCCTAAGGTGGAGCCTCTTCCGGGGGCCCTTATATTCCTCTCGGCTAGTTTAGGGGGTTTAGTGGGGTACCTACCATTCAACAAGTACCCGGCTAAAGTATTCAATGGGAACTGTGGTTCCTTCCTCATGGGTGGCCTGCTAGCTTCAGCGATGGCGTTATGCCGTGAGGAATTCCTATTTATACTTCTGCTAATTCCACTTGTCCTTAATGGTTTCAGCATTCTTTCCTCGATCAAAGGTTTAAAGAACAAAGAACAAATAAGGGTACGGCCGGCAGTGTTGGGTGATGATTGGCGGATAAGGCCGTCAAGAAATCCAAAGGCTCCGGTAACGTTGGTTCAACTTCTAATACTTAAGGAGCCTCTTACGGAGAAGGAGATAGTTGTTGCCTATACATTATTATTAATAATATCTAGTGCAATCGCGTTGACTGTGTATTACGTTCTGACAACGATCTGATACCCATAAGCAGAGACGTTGGAGAGCATAACATTAGCTCCTATTCCTACCTCCCTACTCAGCTTAATGACTTCCGATGCAATATGCTTTGCCTTCGCGGCGCCGTCCACGAATCCGTATACTGCTGGTCCCCAACTGCTCTGACCTACACCTAACGCTCCAGATTTCTCCAGTATCTTCGCTATTTCCTGACTCTCACTACAACAGAATATCCCCCCTTGATGCTTGCTGAAGTACTCACCGGTAAGCACCTGTAGCTTAGTCAGGGCCCTCGCGAATGTATAGTAGTCCCTGAGAGGTATCGCTGTCACCAACCTAGTAAACAGTGTGTAGAGTGCATCTTGCTTCGGATGAGGTCTAACCTCTCTGAGGATTGGTTCCTCTTCCTTCTCACTCAGTCCTCTCTTGTCTTGAGGTATGCATAGCACTACGTGCCACTCCTCAGGCACCTTGAGGGAGAGCAGTAAGTTCGGCCCTTCTTCCCTAACGATTAACTTACCCGTATCAGCTACGAACCCTCCTTTAATGAAAGAATACATCCCTACAGCAGAGACGGATCCTACACCGAACCTACGCGCTAACACATCTATAGGTACATTTATTAGGTTCAACGCGTCAAGGGCCCTCAGTAGTGACATTGTAATCCTAGTTTTACTCCCCAATCCTACATGATGCTCGACATACCCGTTTAATGTGACGCTAATGTCGTTAATGTCTAGGGAAGTGAGTATGTGCCGTATTAAGTCTCTGGACTCTTCTGTGGGGGTTGTTACTTGTATTCCTGAACCTTCCTTTACGGAAACACGGAGAGTTAGCCTCGGATTACTCAAGCTAACGCCTAAAGAACCATAGATATAGGGTGGGTCGTAAAACCTATAGAACCCTAGGTGAACCCTATACCCAGCAGTAACGACGACTTCCCTAATATTCCCAGCGGATGAATCCCTCACCGCGCCAGCTCCTCAAATATGCTAGTAAGATTCTAGCCCATTTAAGTTTCCTTAACTTAAGAGGTGATGCATACATTTCATGAATCATGCGGGGCTTGGAGTATTGCCCCACGATACCGCCGAAATCGAAGCCGACCAACCCAATACGTCGGGCATCGAAGTAACTCGCTAAGTAAGCCGCTCGATCGCCGTCGGTGAATCCTCCAAATATACGCACTCTGTTGCTAACCAAACACTGACTAGTTCCTATGACTCCTTTGCTCACCTTAAGTATCAAGGGAAGCGACATGGTAAGCAACCGCATATTATCTCCGTGAGCGTGGGCTACGACTATCGTATCGCGAAGTAGCTCCTCAAACCCCGCAACCCCATCTAAGTCGGTTACGACTATATCAGGTTTCACGCCGGAATGAATACAGCAACGTGTGGCTCCATCAGCACAGATTACAACATCATATGATTTATAAATTTCTCGGCACTTAATGCAGGAAGGCCCCGCTCCAACAACCAGTACGCTTGCTCCTTGAAGTATTGACCGTAGCGACTCAAGGAGTTCCTCAATATTTCCTTCTTGCTGAGTAGAGAGTACAGTGTCAAGGAGTGTGGCTGCTGCGCAGTCACGACCTTCACTAAAACCTAGGTCTGAGCGGATCACGGAATATATGTGTAACCACGTTATCGGGTCTCTTAGGTTCATCTCGTCGGCACCCACGCAACTTACTTTTTCAATCAAACCCATTAAACTGACGGTTTACCGGGTAATAGTGACAGAGTGAATGTACCTTAAAGCGGGTGGTCTCAATGGTATTATCAGTAAGGGTACGGGACCTGGTAATGAGGTATCTTAGGTATGGTCTGCATGAGGGAATATGCGTTACGATTGATGCCCTCGGTAAGGTAAACACAGCACCCATGGGGGTAGAGGTAATTGACAGGGGGCCTGATGCGGATATCATCATAAGACCGTATCCCGAGACACGTACATCCATGAACCTACGTCAAGTCCCGGAGTTCACGCTAAATTTTACCCACGATCCTGTCCTTTTCTTTAACTCAATGTTTCGTAAACAGGCTTTAACGCTGGTTTCATCGCGTTACGTACGTCCGCCTAGGTTAGGTGGGTGCATTGACTTAGTGCTTGAATGCAGTGTTAGGGCTCAATACCGTGATGTGGAAGGGAGAGATTTAATTATAGGAACTATCAAGGGCGCCTACGAATGTATGGGGTCAAAGATAGCTTACAGTCGAGGAGCCTCAGCAGTAATTGAGGCACTAGTATACCTAACTAAATTAATGGCCTTAGCGACAAGCATGTCCTGTAAGGAAAGAGCAGAGTATTTAAGGAGGATAGACGAGGAGTGCTCACTAGCAATTAGAGTAAGTAGGGTAAGTAATAGTGAGCTGAGGCACATATGCTCAGCTATACTTAGGCTTGCAAAGAGCTACGCATGTTCAAGCAATAAAGGGGTGGGCGAATGGGTAAGCTCAGCGACGCGATCACTATAGGAACGGCTGTCGGCCTACTCATGGGGTTCATAGACACATACGGGTACGCGGTCACGGGGTACACAACATCGGAATTATCCCCGATAATAGCGGCCGTCCTAACGCTAATTCTCTTCACGGCACTCCTTAAACGGCGCCCAACACCACTAGAGCACGTGGTCGCAGTCGCGATAGCCTCAGGCATTTCACTTTCAACAGCCATAACCTCAGGCATGTACATAACTTACACTATGCTTGGCGAGGTCAGCGATCCTCAAGAATTAGCGCTCCCTAGCTGGCTACGCTTCGTAGGATCTGAAGTGCAGGTAAAATCAATACTTTTTTACCTCTTTGCAACGGCAGCGTCTACTTCAGGCATAGCTTTCTCTCTAGTCTTTTTCAAGCACTTTACTGAGAAGGAGAAACTACCCTTCCCTATCGGGACGGCAACGTCCGCAATGATTAAACTTGCCTCACTATTACCCAGGAAACAAGTACTCATACCCTTTGCCTCAGGACTTATCCTGGAGCTAATTATAATCACTTTGAACATACCTTCCGTAGACCCTACCCCAGCCTTGCAGTCAATTTTGCCGGGTTCCGCGGTAGCTATCTCGCTTGACCCCTTCATATTCTTGTTGGCATTATTAATACCCTTAAGCACCTCCGTAGGCGTAGGTATAGGTAACCTATTAATGTATCTCATCTTAACTCCGGTGTTCGTTGCATCCGGTGTACTAATATCAACGCCTTTCATTAAGGCGGAGGACATGGCTGTTGCGGCCGCCCCCCTAACGGCTTCCGCCATCATAGGATTTTTAGCTGTGACTATTATTTTCTATATATTCTCAGACAGGAAGGCATTACTGACGACATTCAAGTTCATAGTCATGAGTAATTACCTAAGTAAGAGGCTTGTAGCAGCTATAGCCTTAATGTCAGTACCAGTTGCAGTAGCGTGCTTAATGAACGTTGTTCCTCAAAGATTCCTCATGATTGCACCTGCTTACATAGCACTTCAATTCATGATTACCTTAATGACGATCCGCGTCGTTGGGGAGGCCGGAACAGCTTCACAATCCACATTGCCGTTAGCGACGTTAGCCCTATACTGTGCTGGTGCACGGAAAGCTATGCCATACGTCCTTCTGGACCCCTACACAGGAGTGCCGATGCCTCAGTTCATTGCTGGTGCATCGATGAATGTAATGAAAGCCAGTAAAGCAGTTAATGTTGAACCCGAAATACCTGCTTACTGGCTAGCGGTCGCTCTCCTCCTAGGGGCTCCTATAACGTTCATGTATGGGCACACCCTCCTAAGTGTTTACGGCATTAACTCACCGAAACTTAACTTACTTAGGTGGGTGCCGGTAGTCATGTGGATGAAAGCTGTCTACCTTGGTGATATGACATCATTTAGCCTAATAGCCGTGATTTCAGGCGCGCTCCTAGCTATGACCTTGATCCTTGCTTTGAGAGTACTTCGCTTAGGCGGTGTGTCACTCTTTGCCGTGTTACTCGGCCTAACATTAACACCTGACCTAGGCCTGCTCTTCCTACTAGCTTCAGCCATAAAGTACGTAGCCCTCAGAGTCGGAACGGACGTCTACGAGAGCCTACTCTATAACGCCTCCGTAATGCTTGCCGGTGCAGGGGCAGGTGTCGCTATATCAGTGGCTCTCTCGCTTGCCGGGGTGACCTAAGTGGGCGGGTCGATGGATTTTACCTTGATGACGGTAACTTATATTGCCGTTACGGTAGTGTTCGCATACTTAGCGATCAAGTATGCTAAGGTAGAGTTGCCCCACACGCCAGAAAAGGGGACTGGCAGGAAAGGCTCCAGCCTTCCCCGCCTTACATTTCTAGGGAGGACAACGTGGGTAGTGATCAAGAACCCCCTAACACTGATAGTAATCATTACGGTGATACTCGCATCGCTTATCTCAGGATACGCTGCCTCCTCACGTACTAGCTATGTCACATTCAATGTAGAAGGCAGAAGAGAATCTACCCAAGCAGTTCTCGTGGAGTTTTCGCATGCTATACCCAAGGATATAGCCGAAGATAAAATTTACAACGTTACTGGAGGGCCAAATATGTCAGGGGTGCGCTTAACCTGGTATGCACGCCATGTGCTTGATAATCCAATAAAGCTCAGATACGGTGGCAATACATACGTTATCTACGTCCTTCTAGGGCTAAGCACCAATGAATTGGAGAAGCTTCTTAATATCAGTATCCACAAGAGTGGGCACGAGTTTTTCTACCCAGGAATCAGCTCAACAGGCGGAGTTAATGCTACAGTAACTGTTCCCAGTGATAAGGAGTTCAGCGTGGTTGTTAGGAGGGTTCCCGACGATACCTTAGTAAAGGCTGAGATCATACCTGGTGTGCCTCTCCTTCCAGTGCAGTCCTACATAGGCACGAAGCCTGTCACGCCGCCCCCCAAGTACGTGTTAGTGGGTGAAATTAACGAGATTAATTCATTGATGGGCATGCCCAGAGACATCATTACCGACATACTTATGGTCAGTAAAGGTAAGTCTTTCAATATTCGTGTACTCATGCGGTTAGTGAGGAATGCCGATGTCAGCAGGGTATGGTTCCTAGATGGGAGGAAGCTCTATGTAATAAGCACGGTGCAGATTCCCACAACCGAGTCAATGTTTGTTGCTATCCTCTCGTCAGTAACGGCTACGGTGCTATGCTTAGCAACCGCTTCCGCACTTCTTCCAAGTCTTAAGAACCTCTACCTTAAGTTAAGCATTCAAGGAATGCCTCCTTGGGGAGCCTCAATAATAAATACCGCGTACACCGTGCTGGTGGTGTTAGTTCCTGGAGTTGCCGTCGTTCTCTACCTATATCATTACTTAGGAGGGGTTTCAGCCTTCAACTCATTGGTTTCCACGGTAATTACTTGGGCATTGATGTTCATGTACCTGAGCGTAAAGTCTAAGCCGCCCAAGCTAAGGACTGACGTGTATTCTCCGCCTTCACAACGATACATCATATTCTTAAGGAGAAAGGAGATTGCTACAGCAGTTCAAGAGATCTTGGAGAGCCTACGGGGAAACGAGTTCTTTGAGCTACTGGAGTTTGAGTCAAGGGTTCAAGGTAATGAAGCCGTAATTCATGCCCGGCTCGCCTATGTTGAATCTTGGGGTGTAGGTGCGGATATGAATGTACTAGTCACAAACGCTGATGGAGGGACCTGCGTTAACGTATCCTGCATGATATGGGGTATAGAGGAGGTGTCGGAAGCAATAATGAATAATGTGTTAGCATTACTTCTCTCAAGAGTTGTTGGGAGGTTAAGGTCGTGGGAATTATTGCAGCACTAATGCTGGCATTGAAACAGATGTGGAGGGGTCACGGACTAAAGGTATGCCTTGTGGCGGCCTTAATGCTAGCCATACTCATTAAGGTAGCAGGAAGCAAGGTTCCTGACCTGGTGTTAGTAGGGGTAGTGTTACCTGCGTCTACATCATCTCTAATAATAGACTTTAGGGCTCATTACTCGATGCTTAGAGCTCTCTATATGGTTGGGGCCACGCCAAGGCAGGTAAAATCGTATATGTTAGTGCCTCCCGTAGTGCTTTCAGCGATCTATGAAGCACCGTACGTAACCATGGGCATCATTTGGGCTACTCTAGTATTTATTCTCTCACTAGCTTCTTCGCTAACTGTAATGACCCTCATGTTACATATCACCAAGAAGGGATTCTCAACTTTCATGGTAATGTATGTGCGGTAATGGAACGTATGTACTCGTGTTCCAATAGCATGTTAATAATGCCTCGTAGAACAAGGTTACAGTGGTGCCGAAAGTAATGGTTGATGCCGTAGTTGTGCTGAGGAACGTTTGGAAGAGTTACAAGGAAGGTGACTCCATAATAACTGTATTAAGGAATGTTTCAGCGGTTTTTTACCGTGAGGAGATTGCTGGTATTCACGGACCTAGCGGTTCCGGGAAAACCACGCTACTCAAGATAATCGCCGGTCTCGAACGCCCTGACCGTGGAGAGGTAATAGTGGATGGCTACAACCTGAATATGCTGGACGACTTAGGCCTAGCAATGATAAGGAACACCGTAGTTAGTTACATACCCCAGGATTACGGGTTAGTGGAAAACTTAACCGTCAGGGAGAACGTTGAGTTACCACTGTTAATAGCTGGCATTCCTAAGGAGGAAAGGGAAGCTAAGATACGGGAGGCCCTCGAGTATATGGGTCTATTATCGAAAGCCAACTCCTACCCCGCACGACTAAGTGGCGGTGAGAGGCAACGAGTAGCCATAGCGCGAGCCCTAGTAACGACACCCTCAGTCCTCCTAGCAGACGAACCAACAGCCAACCTGGACTGGGAGAACGCCATTAAAGTAGCCGAGATGTTCAAGAGAATAAGAAAGGACTTCGGAACAACAGTACTTATAGTGACCCACGACCCAAGGATCCTAGAGTACGTCGACAGATCAATGAACCTCATGGACGGTGTCCTTAAAGACAAATTAACCTCACTAACAGGACACACGCATATTATTCACGCCTAACGCATCATAAAAATAAACTAGAATCCATAAAAACCAGTTAACACTCAAACTTACGACACCTGTCTTACCCTCAATGAGGCTTAACCTATTTAAACCGCAAACCCTCAAGATAAAACTTGAGGTGAATAATAGGATGAATAGAGTACATGCTAAACTAATCGCCATGCTAGCACTAGTACTCATACTCGCACCCATAATACCGGCAGGCACAATAAACATCGTGAGAGCTCAAGCCAATATAGTGGGTGCAAGCACAAGCGCCACCCCCGGAGGCCCGGTATGGGTAGCGATAAATGTACCTACAGGCAACACGCTCGTTGAGGTGAACCTGACAGCACCTAACGGCACTGTATGGAGGAGCCTGCAGAGAGTAATAGTTACCCCAGGAACTTACAACATTACCTCAACATTACCAAAGAAGTTGCTTGGCCTTACAAGCTCCACTTTCACAATAGACGTCGAGGTAGGAGGATCCTTTATAGGTTCAGTCGCAGTTAACGTAATACCTGTCGTAGAGATTACCCCTCCAGTAACTACGAACGTAGTTGTGAGTTCGGCCACAGGTAACGTAACTAACGCCACAATATCAGTAACGGGTTATGGATTCCCTATCGGTACATCAGCCAATTACGTTAATGTAAGCGACACGACCATAAATAAGGTCTGGGACGTAACTACTGCGGGTATAATGGCTGACGACTACGGTGTGATAAGCATCACGGGACTCTCCTTCGGAGACCTACTAGACGCGAGTACTATGACTGCCTCACCCTACCTACCAAGAGGCACTTACTCAGTGATAATAACAACTGGCACCTCTCTAGATAGCACAGAGGAGGCCGGCTCATTAACAATTAACCCGATAGTTGCCGTCACTCCCAGCGCTGGTCACGGGAAATGGACTGATGCAATAAGAATTAGGGGCTACGGATTCGACGCTAATGCCGTACTTTCCACAATAGAGTTCGTGAACCAAAACTTTACTGGCATAAAGTACGTGTTCACAGGCATCTACGACGCAATAAACGATGTGACTAACAAAGTTACAGTAGGCCCCGACGGTACTTTCGACGTAACAACCGACCCGAACGCTGACGTACACTTAGTACCTGAAACCAACATGACCGCTGGCATGTACTACATTAATGTAACATGGTCGTCTGCAGGTACTTACTATGATAACAGGACAAACAACGTATTCCTAATCAACGCGACTACCCATTTATGGGAGGCTAAGAACTCGGTGAGTGACGGTTTAGCTGTAACGGTGAACACAACCTTACACGTGAACGGCACCACCGAGTACGTACAGATAGTGCAGAAAACTGTTAACTCATATAGAGTAGTTGGTGAGTTCACCTTCCAGGGCACACTATACTACCTAGTAGTGAACATAACTGGCTACGGCGGGAGTGTTGCTAACATAACCTTCGACCTGTATAATGCGACCGCAACACCCATGGTACTAATTGATCACCAACTAGTACCGAACGTACCTGTCGACACAACGTACGAGCCAGATTACTTCACTGCGTGGTACGCGTTCAATCTGAGCGGCACCTTCGACTCAGATGCCGGTGCTAACGTGAGCACTGCCCCGTCAAACAGCCAGTTCCTAGCGAAGTACTGGGGCAACTACACGCTGAATGTCGGTAACCTCTTCATCTACCAGAGGAAGTTCATAATGTACACGCCTGGCTCAGAGCTACTGATAACCTACAATAACACTGACACTGGTGTAGTGAAGAACATAGTCATAACGCCGAGCAACAGTACTGTGAAGCTAGTGCTAGATAACGCCACCAGCACCGTCTACCTGTCAGAGCCATATAAGATAGTTGACGGTAGTTACGAGACTGACATATACTTCAATGCTGACCTAGACCTATACAGCAGTACATACAACACCACTAACCTGACGATAACCGTGTACAGGGGAATAATATGGCAGATATTCCCAACCGCGGCTTACATAGTTAGGCCGTACTTAGAGGTGATTAACACAACCGTGATAAAGCCTGGCGACAAGGTGATGATCGCTGCTTACGGTTACGCGCCCGGCACCTACCAGGGCGTCACCAACAAGCTCCACATATACTGGGACGAGAATGTCGCATTACCGGTAGTGTGGGCAGAGGATAATTTGGCATTCTCTGAAAACATCGTAGATGTTGGTAAGGATGGTAACGTAACCTTCATGGTGCAGTTACCACAAGGCGCTAAGTTCGGTGCTCACTACCTGAGGGGTAAAGACACCTTCAAGTACGAGTACACTCTACTAGTAGTGATAGGTGCATCATCATACTGGGCAAAGGTAACTGGCATAACTACTAAGTGGATAGTAACTGCTAAGCACCCAGAGTATGGCAGGGTAGTTGCTACCGTTTGTGAGCAATACACGGGCTGCAAATATTGTGGTATTAAGGTACTAAGCGGGCCGAAAGAGGAGGCTCTAGGCGATATTATCAAGATAACGCTTTATGGGGTCAAAAAGAATGATATAACCGCCGTGTACTTCGGTAGCG
>Ga0256842_1002357_pt1 | contig 13640 bp, 11 predicted proteins | sample 4559240metaG_FD_185973 | JGI IMG/M metagenome (GOLD analysis project Ga0256842, IMG submission 185973) | Hydrothermal vent microbial communities from Guaymas Basin, Mexico - 4559-240 | ecosystem: Environmental > Aquatic > Marine > Hydrothermal vents | place: Mexico: Guaymas Basin | collected...
CAAACATTGAGTTTATACAAGAGAGTGTTGATTTTGATGAAGATATGATAATGGCATCTTCACCTAAAAACTTTGTGTATCAAGCCACATTGGGAAAGTATGGTGTAAATATGGGGAAATTTGGCATCGATGAATACCCTCTTTTAGTAGCAGATACAGTAGTAACAAGCCAAGGTAAAATACTTAGAAAAGCAAAAAATGAAGATGATGCAAGAAGTATCTTACTCACTCAAAGTGGAAACATCACATCTATCATAACTTGTATGATTTACCATTCAAAAGAGAAAAAGATTATAGATATAAGTTCAACTGACTATATTTTTTCAGAGTTTGATGAACATAATCTTGATAGATATATTGAAAGTGGCATTTGGAGAGGAAAAGCTGGTGCTTGTATGGTTGAGGGGTTTTGTAAGAAGTACATAAAAGAAGTTCGAGGATTTGAAAGTACAGCTATGGGGTTAAATACTGAGATTTTAAAAAGATTTATATAAAATGAATTATTATGACAATGAACTAAAAGCACTAAAAAAATCAAACCGTTATAGAACTAGAACAGTTGTGGATGATGAGTTAAAAGACTTTGCATCAAATGACTACTTGGGTTTAGCACATAACAAAGAGCTACATAAGCAAACTTGTAAAGAGTTAGAAAATCTACCAACTCACAGTGCAAAAGCATCTTTACTTGTAAATGGTTACCATCAAGTGCATCTTGATTTTGAACAAGCACTTTGTGATGCCAATGGCTTTGAAGATTGTGTAGTTATAGGTAGTGGATTTAATGCAAATATAGCACTTATAGAAGCACTTTGTCGTAAAAATGATGTTTTGTTTATGGATGAACTTTACCATGCATCAGGTGTTTTAGCTACAAACCTAAAAGATGTAACCGTAGTTTTTTTCAAGCATAACGATATGACTGAGTTAAAAGAGTTACTAAAAAATTATCCAAATGCAAAAAGAAAGATTATTGCAGTTGAGGGCATCTACTCAATGGATGGAGATTTGTGTGACAAAGAAGTTTTTAGCATCGCAGATGAGAGTGATGCTATCCTTATAGTAGATGAAGCACATAGTAGTGGAGTGGTTGGTGAAAGACTGATGGGTGTATATGATTTGTACAACATAGAGATAAAACCAAACCATATAAAGATGGGAACACTTGGAAAAGCTTATGGAAGTTTTGGAGCATTTATCTTAGCATCTAGCCATATAGTAGAGTACCTTATAAACCGTGCAAAGCCTATCATTTATGCTACTGCATTATCATTATATGACACGATTTTAGCTCACAAATCATTAAACTACATACTAAAAAATAAAGAGATTTTAAACTACCAAATCAGACAAAGACAACTTATAGTTTATGAAGAGTTAGATATAACAGTAGATGGTTTGATAGTACCTATACTGATAGATGATAACAAACAAGTGATACAGATAAAAGAGAGTTTAAAAGATGCTGGTTTTGCAGTAGGTGGCATCAGACAACCAACAGTTTCTAAGGCTATTGTAAGGCTTATAGCTAGAATTGGGCAGAGTGAAGATGAGTTAAGAGAGTTATGTAGAGTTTTGAAATATAAAAAACTAAATTAAAAGGAAAGTGTAATATCATGAATTTAAATATATATGAACTTAAAAACTATATGTCAAGTAATGACTTTTCAAGAGGAAATAGCTACTTTAAAAATTCAAAAGTTAGAATGTGTTTAGTTAAGGAAGATAGTGATGAAAAATTAGTACTTACTGGCAATGTAAAAGGTAGTTATAGTAGTAATTATTCTCAATCTATCATAATAAGTCGTATTGGTAAACTAAGTATTACTGGTAATTGTAGTTGTCCAGTTGGCTATAACTGCAAACATGTTGTAGCTGTTTGTTTAGAATATATACACAATGGTAAAACAAAAGCAATTATAACTCAACCTAAAGCTTTAAAAAGTGATTTAGATAAATGGCTAGATAGTTTTGAAGAGGAAGATGAAGATAATTATATAGATGAACAAAAAGAATACTTTATAACCTACAGACTCTTTGGTAAAGATAGGGGTAAGGATGAGTTAAAATTTTATAAATCTAAGTATCTAAAAAGTGGTGAACTTGGAAAAGGAACTCAACTAGATGGGTATAAGTTTGTAGATAGTTACTACTATACTGACATTAAAAACGAAGTAGATAACGAGATAGCAGAGTTAGCACAAAATATAGATTTTAGTAGATGGGGCGCTTCTACTAAAAAGTTCAAAGGTGCATTTGGAGCAGTTTTGTTAAAAGAGATTTTACAAACTAACAGATGTTTTTATGATGAGTGCAAAGAACCACTAAGTTTAAAAGATGGCATCCTTAAACCAGAACTTGAGTTTAAACTCTACAAAGGTGAGTATAGCTTAAAGCTAAACATAGGTAAAAACTATAAAGTTTTTGATACAAAACCAGCATATATATTAGATATACAAAATAACTTTATTCAAGAGTTGGATTTGGATGTTGAGTTTTATAAAAAACTAAAAAAAGCTCCAAAAATAGCTAAAGAAAATGTTGGAAAAGTTTATAAAAATATAGGTAAAAAATTACCAACTCTTGAGATAAAAACACCAAAAGGTATAAAAACAAAAGTTATATCTAAAGCACCGATACCACAACTGCATCTAAGTTCCACATCTTTTAGAGTTGATTTTAATTATGATGGTTTTAGTGTTAAGTATGAGCCAAAACAAAAACAAAACTTTTTTTATGAAGAAGATACAAAGGTAGAGTTAAAAAGAGATTTGGATTTTGAAGAGGATGCAAAAAAGAAGATAGAGAGTTTTGGTTTTGATGTTGAAGTGGTAGATAACAATATAAAAGTTGAGCTTAAAGAACAGAACAAACAACAACAATTAAAAGCATTTAAAGAGTTTCAAACTACACATCTACAAGAGCTTGAAGATGATGGTTGGCAGATAAAAAATGTAGATGATTTTGAGATGAAGTTTGAAGCTAACTCAGAGGTGGTAGTTGAGAGTGAAAATGAAAATGATTGGTTTTCATTATCTTTTAACTTAGAGTTTGATGGTAAAAGCCAACCCATAGCACCACTTGTAACAGGCATCATAAATGAGTTTGATAACTTAGAATCGATGCCAGAGTATGTTAATATAGAAGTTGAAGAGAACCATTTTGTAGAGGTAGCTACTAAGCAGATATCACCTATTATAAAAACCATTATAGAGTTAATGGATAAAAAAGATAATGATGACAATCTAAAAGTAGGAGGATTTGATGCCCACCTTATAGCAAATTTAGATGATGGCATCATCTGGAGAGGTTCAAAAGAGATACTAGAACTCTCTAAAAAACTAAAAGATTTTAAAGGCATCAAAAAAGTTAAACCACCAAAGGCTTTAAATGCAACTTTAAGAGAGTATCAACAAGATGGACTAAATTGGTTAAATTTTCTTTATGAGTTTAGATTTAGTGGCATCTTAGCTGATGATATGGGGCTTGGAAAAACCATACAAACTCTAGCACACCTCTCAAAACTAAAAGAGGATAATAAACTTAAAAAACCAGTTTTAATAGTGATGCCAACATCTTTAATAGCCAACTGGAAAAACGAAGCTAAAAAATTTACTCCAAATTTGAGTGTTTTATCTCTGCATGGAAACGATAGGGCTGAGAGATTTGAGTATATAAAAGATAACGATATTTTACTAACAACTTATGCACTAATCATAAGAGATAAAGAGAAATTTGATAAGTTAAAATTTAGCTATATCATACTTGATGAAGCCCAAAAGATTAAAAATCCAAAAACAAAGATGGCAGTAGCTATAAAAGAGTTTAAAAGTGAACATAGACTTGCACTAAGTGGAACACCTATTGAAAATCATTTAGGAGAGTTGTGGAGTATATTTAGCTTTTTGATGCCAGGGTTTTTAGATAGTCTTAGTTTTTTTAAGACATACTACCAAACACCTATAGAAAAAGAGCATAATTTTAGCAGACAAGAACTTCTAAACAAACGGATAAAACCTTTTATGATAAGAAGAACAAAAGAGTTGGTAGCATCAGAGTTACCAGCAAAAAATGAGATTATCAAATACACTCAGTTTGAAAACAAACAATCAGCACTTTATGAGTCAGTAAGGGTAGCGATGGAGGAGAAAGTAAAACAAGCAGTTGAGAGTAAAGGTCTTGCATCTTCACATATAACTATGCTTGATGCTTTACTAAAACTAAGACAAGTTTGTTGTGACCCTAGTTTACTTAAAATAAAAGAGGCTCAAAAAGTAAAAGATAGTGCAAAACTAGAACTGTTTTTAGATTTAGTAGATGAGCTACTTCAAGAGGGTAGAAAGATTTTAGTTTTTTCACAATTTACATCTATGTTAGCTATCCTAGAGGAAAAAATAGTATCCAAATCTATAAACTATACAAAACTAACAGGAAGTACAACAAAAAGAGAAGAGGCGATAGAGAAGTTTACAAAAGGTGATGCAAGTATATTTCTTATATCTCTAAAAGCTGGAGGGGTTGGACTAAACTTAGTAGAAGCAGATACAGTTATACACTACGACCCATGGTGGAACCCAGCAGTTGAAAACCAAGCAACAGACAGAGCCTACCGTATAGGACAAACCAAAGCAGTTTTTGTATATAAACTTATAGTTGAAAACACTATAGAGCAAAAGATACTAGAGTTACAAAAGAGAAAACAAGCCATACAAGATGGCATCTATGATGATGATAAGCAACAAGATGATATTAAGTTTGGTGGAGATGAGTTGTTAGAGCTTTTAAAGTAAAGGTTGGTCATTAAGTCAAAATATTACAAAATGCAATAAAAACAAGTTTATAAGTGATTTTATAGTATATTTTCAAAAAAAGATGGAGAATGTAGTTGTATAAAATATCACAAAGACGATACCTTGGTAATAAAAACTCAATTTTACCTTTTATAGATGAGATTATAAAAACTGAGATTGGTTCATTTGACTCTTTTTGCGATATATTTTCAGGTACTGGAGTGGTTGGGGAACACTTCAACTCTCAAGATAAAAAAATCATCTCTAACGACTTACTTTATAACAATTTTGTATCTTTAAATGCTTTTTTATCACCTCAAAATTTTAATGAAAATAAGCTTTTAAAAATTATAGATGATTTTAACAATGTAACAACAAACAAAGATAATTACTTTTCTAAGAACTTTGGAGATAGATATTTTTCTATAGATGTTGCTAGAAAAATAGGTTATATAAGAGAAAAAATCAAAAAACTTTTTGTAACAAATCATATAAATCAACATGAAAAAAATATACTTATAACATCTCTTGTTTACTCAGTAGATAGGATAGCAAACACAGTAGGGCACTACGATGCCTACATAAAAAAAGAGATAAAAAATCAAAAGTTAGAGATGAAGATGCTAAATATCTCAACGACAAAAAATCAAAACAATGAGATACACAACAAAGATGCAAACCTTTTAGTAAGAGATATAGAGTGTGATGTACTCTACCTAGACCCACCTTACAACTCTCGCCAATACTGTGATGCTTATCATCTCTTAGAAAACTTATCTTTATGGAATAAACCTGAAGTTTTTGGAGTAGCTAAAAAGTTTGACAGAACTAAGATAAAAAGTGATTACTCAAAGATAAATGCACCAAAAAGTTTTGATGACCTTATACAAAATGCAAAATGCAAATACATCTTACTTTCATACAACAACATGGGCAACAAAGGCAACACTAGAAGCAATGCAAAGATAAGCGATGAAGATATTATAAAAAGTTTAAACAAAAGGGGTAAAGTGAAAGTTTTTGAAAAAAGTTACAAAGAGTTCAATGCAGGAAATACAAAAGTTGGTGACAATAAAGAGAGAATCTTTTTTGTAAAGGTAGAAAATCTATGAGTTTAACATTATATGTAGATGGAGATGCTTTTCCTAACTTACTAAAACCCATACTATTTCGCTCCATAGAGCGACTAAAAATAGAAACTTTTGTAGTAGCAAACAAAAAGATAAATATCGGTAAATCAAAACACATAACTTACATGGTAGTAGATGCTGGTGCAGATGAAGCTGACCATAAAATAGTAGAGATGCTAAATGCTGGTGACTTGGTTATAACAGCTGATATACCCCTAGCAGATAGAGTGATAACAAAAGATGCTCATGCCATAGACCACCGAGGGGAACTCTATAGTGTAGATAATATAAAACAATATCTTGCTATGAGAGATTTGATGGAGAAGATTCGTGAGAGTGGAGAGATGACAAAAGGACCAAAACCTTTTTCACAAAAAGATGCACATGAGTTTGCAAATCAACTAAATGCTTTTTTGAGTAAATATGTTAAGGGCACCTCTAAAAACCCTAATACTCTCAGAGCCTAAATAAGGGGTAAGATTGTGCAAAACTTTTTTTGAGTTATAGCTGTAGCTATGACGATAAAAAATTTTGTGCAAGATTGCCCCTTATTTAGGCTCCCTACGGGCATTATAGCAGATATACTACTGCTTCGTTAAAAATATTTGAAGCTACTAGTAGCTACTGCATAGTTTTGCCTCACATTAGTATATCTGCTATAATGCTGAGAGTATTAGGGTTTTTAGAGGTGCCCTTAAATGACAAACACAGATAACATAAAATTTCAAAGCTACTCTTGGTCTTACGGAACAACAAGTTTTAGAGTTTCAGAACTAAAGTACAAGATAGAGCGACAACTTATAAGACTAAAAGAATTATGGCTAAAACACCCTCAAAGTAGTTGGAGAGAGATACAAAACAGTTACTTTGAGATACTTGTAGAGGAGGGATTATCCCGTTCAAGTGCAAAAGACAAAGCAAAAGATTCACGACAAAAAACATCGTCTTTAAAAGATTTGGGTTTTATAACAGATGATAGAAAACTTACCCCTGTTGGTGAAAAACTTTATGAGATAAATAAGCAAAAAAAGATCTCTATAAACAACATATTTGGCATCCGAGATGACAACTTTATATACTTCAAACAACTACTTAAAATCGAGTTTTCAAAACACTCAAACTCTAGGTCATACTCAGATTTTAAACTAAATCCCCTACTCTCTAGTATCTACTTTATCATAAATCTAAACTATATAACTAAAGATGAATTCACATATTTACTACCGTTAGTTAAAGATGTAAACTCATTAAAAACCATAGTAGAAGAGTTAAAACAAGATAGAACAAAAGGTATATATAGCTTTATAATAGAACATATAAAATCTATGCAAAACTATCAAGAAGCACTAAAATACTTTCTCAGTAATGAGCATACACTAGAAACTTTTGAGATTATAACTATGGATAGAAAGAGTAAGAAAAGTGTTCAAGGGTATTATAAACTCTACCTAGAACTATATAAATTTTATAAAGAAAAAGATACTTACGATACCATAAGTCAAAAAAAACAGATTCAAAGTATCATAAAATCTATAGGTTTAATATCTCCTAAAAATAGAACTAGCTACTATAAACTGCTATTTAATAGCTCTAAAAAAACATTAAAAGATGAAAACATCTCATACTTTATAAACAACTCTTTAGTAAGTTTAGATGATGAAACTTCATTTTTTAAGAAGATATTTTTTCTTATACACTCTATAAAATGGCATACAAACTTAGAAGAGTATTATGACTTAAATAAACGATACTTACTTTTAAGTGATATATTTATATTTGAAGATGAAAAGATAGTTTTAGATGATATAGTTTTTTTGTATCTTCAAGATAACATAACAGAGTTGCTAGATAGTTCTTTATCTACTTCTAAAGAAGAGTACCAAACTAGACTAATATCCGATATAGCTTTAGAAGATATATCTAACTTACTAAGTTATGATGAACAAAAATTATTTCAAAAAGTAAAGTTAAAATTTCCAGAAGTAGTTGATGAAAATAACCTAAAATCAACTATATTAAAAGTTAAAGAAAACAAAAAAATCATCCGTTTTAAGAAGCTTATATCTGAAAAATTTAGTGATGAAGAGATCATAAAACTTTTAAATTATATAAACGATAGAAAAGATGAATATGTAAAGAACTATATAGCTTGGGAGTGTGATGTTCCTACTATATTTGAGTACATTATCGGTATATGTTGGTATAAAATAAGTGGTTACAAAGGTAATCTAAGTAGTTTTTTAAACATGAGTTTAGACTCTTCACTTCTACCCGTTCGTTTTGCAGGTGGTGGAAAAGCTGACATAGTTTTTAAGTATGATGACCATGATTTGATGATAGAGGTAACACTATCTAAAAAAGAGAACCAAAGAAAGATGGAATTAGAACCAGTTAGTCGCCATCTAGGTCGTTATAAATTACAAAACAAAGGAAATCACTATGCTTTGTTTATAGCCTCACATCTTGATCCAAATGTATTGGTTGGTTTTAGGTCTTATAGTAAGTTAAAATATTATAATACTTCAAATACAAATGAGTTTACTCAAAACTTACAAATCATACCATTAGATATATCTGATATTATACAAATCATAAAATCTAAAATTAGTTATGAAAGTTTTTATAAGTTGATAAATGAAGCTTATGAAGATGTTGAACAAGATGGATATATTTGGTATAAAAATATATTGAAAAAGAAGTTAAAGGAGTGAAATTATGCAAATATCTTTAAACATACAAGATGATTTATATCAACAACTAGTAAGTCATGGTATAGATATACAAAATGAAGCGATAAATACTTTTAAAAAAATTATTGCTACAAAACCAGCTAAATCAAAAGAGTTTTTAGAAAATCAAGCATATTTTCAAGATATTCTTGATGATATTGAAAGTGGTAAGGCTGAATTAGTATCTTTTGAAAATGGGTTAGATGATTTAGATAAATTTATAGATAATGTAAAATGAAAATTCTAAAGAGTGGTAAGTTCAATACTGAACTAAAAAATATTTTATATTTTATAGCAATAGATAGTAAAAATAGAGCTAAAATATTTAAAAATAATCTTATTCAAAGTATTAAAAACTTAATTTTTATGCCTTATAAATGTAGAAAATCAATCTATTTTAACGATGAAAATATAAGAGATTTAATCTTTAAAGGTTATACAATTGTTTACAAAATCGATACTAGTAAAAATATTATTGTAGTTTTAGGTATCAAAAAATATAAAGAAAGTTTTTAATAGGTAAAATATGAAACTAAATAAAATCTATAACGAAGACTGTATAAAAGTCTTAAATGACACCTCTAAGGTAGAAAAAGAAAGCGTCCAACTTATCTTTGCAGACCCACCTTATAACCTCTCAGGTAATGGACTAAAATCTACTGGTAGTAAAACTGGTGGAGATTTTTCTATGGTCAATGAAGATTGGGATAAAATGGAAGAGAGTGAGTTTATAAACTTTACAAATGAATGGATAGCATCTTCTAAAGAGGTGCTAAAACCAAATGGTTCTATCTTTATAGCTTGTTCATACCATAATATAGGTGAGTCTATAATGGGCTTAAAACTAAATGGTTTTGAGATAAAAAACATCATAACTTGGAACAAATCAAATGCGATGCCAAACCTTACAAGACGGGTTTTAACCCATACTACAGAGTTTGTTATATGGGCTGTTAAAGGTAAAGGTTGGGTTTTTAACTATGATATTTTAAAAAAGTTAAACCCTGAAAAGAAAAAAGATGGTTCAGATAAACAGATGCGAGATATATGGACAATGCCACTTTGTCAAGGAAAAGAGAGGCTTCGTGATGCTGATGGTAAAAAAGCACTGCATCCTACTCAAAAACCTGAGGAGTTACTAAAACGCATCATACTTGGTTTTTCAAATGAAGGTGATGTTATCTTAGACCCTTTTGGTGGTAGTGGTACAACACCATTTATAGCTAAAAAATACAGTAGAAATTTTATAGCGATAGAGCGAGAAAAAAAGTATGCAGATGCCATAAACTCAAGAGTATTTGGATAAAATAAACTTATGAAAATAAGTAAGTTAAACATAAAACTTGATGAAAAAACTTTAGTAGATATAAATTTTGAGATAAAAAATTCACTTGCCTTAGTTGGGCAGAGTGGGAGTGGTAAAAGTCTTACACTTAAAGCACTTTTAGGGATGCTTCCAAGTAGTATGAGTTGTGAGCTAGATATAGATGCTGACTTTAAACTTGTAGCTGGACAAACTATCTCTTTTGTACCTCAAAACCCTTTTACAGCACTTTCTCCACTTACTAAGATAAAAAAACAATTTTTTGTAGATGATAAAAAGATAGACAAACTTTTTAAACAAGTTGGACTAGATACAAAACTAAAAGATAGATTTGCATCTGAACTCTCAGGTGGACAACTTCAAAGAGTAGTGATAGCCATGGCACTTGAGAATCAACCTAAACTTATAATGTTAGATGAACCAACAACTGCACTTGACCCACAAACAAAAATCTTAATCTTAGAGTTACTAAAAACTCTTCAACAAAAATTTCATTTTAAAATCTTGTTTGTAACACACGATATAGAATCAGCTAAAAGTCTATGTGAAGATATTTGTATCATAAAAGATTCAAAAGTAGTAGAATTTGGTAAAATGTCAAATATAATACAAAATGCTAAAAGTGATTATACAAAAACTTTGATAGATGCAAATTTTGCAAATAGGGAATTTAGACAATAATGAAGATAATTAAAAAGATATTTTTTACAATTTTGATACTGGGCTTTTTAACCCCTTTTGCAGTTCTTGGTTACTTCCTAACTCAAGTTAAATACGATATATCATCTTTAGTTGATTATAACCCTAAAATATCTACAAAAATATACGATAAAAATGGTGATAAAATAGCTACTATTTTTGATAAAAAGCATAGATATTATGCCCCTTTTAACGAGATACCACCCCGTGCTATAGAGGCTCTTGTAGCTATAGAAGATACCACCTTTTTTGAACATCCAGGGATAAATATAGAAGCAATCTTTCGTGCAGCTATAAAGGTTATAAAAGCTGGTAGTGCTGTAGAGGGTGCTAGTACAATTACCCAACAACTTGTAAAAAACAAACTTTTAACTCGTGAAAAAAAGCTTTCTCGTAAGATAAAAGAAGCGATATATGCTATAAAAATAGAGCATGCTTTAACTAAAGAACAGATACTAGAGAGATACCTAAATGAGATATATTTTGGTCATGGATATTATGGTATAAAAACTGCAGCAGATGGGTACTTTCATAAAAAACTCTCAGATTTAACCATAAAAGAGATAGCTATCTTAGTAGGTCTTCCTAAAGCTCCAAGCACTTATGCACCTACTAAAAACTATGATATATCTATGGGCAGAGCAAATCGTGTTTTATCACGGATGCATATACTAGGTTGGATAAATGATGATGAGTACAACTCATCTGTAGAAGAAAACCCGATGGTATACAACGATACTCTAACACAAAATAAAGCTCCTTTTATAGTTGATGAAGTGATGCGAAGAACTAGAAATATGGGGATAAAAGACATAAAAACTGGTGGCTATGAGATATATACTACCATAGATTTAAGGCTTCAAAAAGCAGCTATAACTTCACTAAAATATGCTTATGACTTATCTTTAAAAAGAATTGAAAAGTATAAAATTAATGAGCAAAAGAAATTGGCAAGAAACCCTTTGTTTGAACTTTCAGATGTCAATACAACTTTGCTAAATGGTGCTATAGTAAGTGTAGAAGCAAAAACTGGAGATATTTTAGCACTTGTTGGTAGTGTTGATTATAAGAAAAGTTCATACAATCGTGCTACACAAGGTCGAAGACAACCAGGTAGTGCTTTTAAACCTTTTATATACCAAGTAGCCGTTGATTTGGGTTATAGTGGTGCTACTAAGCTTATAGATATAGCAAAAACTTATGAGTATGAAAAAGATGGTAAAGATATGAAGTGGCAACCAAGAAACTATGAAAAAGATTATAAAGGGCTTATCACTCTTAGAGAAGCTTTGGTTCACTCAAGAAATCTAGCAACTATAAATCTTGTAAATGACATAGGTTTAAACCAACTTCTAAAAGAGTTTAAAAAGTTTGGTATAAAAAACTTACCACACGATTTATCTATATCACTTGGAACTATCTCGTTATCTCCATTGCAATTAGCACACTACTATAGTTCATTTGCAAATCATGGGATTCAAACTGAACCATATCTTATAAAGCAGATAAAACAAGATGAACACCTTATTTATGAACATCATTTAAAAGATGTATTTATAACAGAAGCCACTCAGGCATATATCATGACTACTATTTTAAAAGATGTAGTAAACAGAGGGACAGGTAGAAGAGCAAGAGCAAAAGGTATAGAACTAGCAGGAAAAACTGGTACAACTAACAACAACATAGATGGATGGTTTGCAGGTTATTCACCAACTATACAAACTATAGTATGGTTTGGAAATGATGACAATACTCCGATGTATAAAAGGGAAACAGGTGGTAGGATAGCTGGACCAGCATTTAGCAAATACTATACAAATGTTTTAAAACTATACCCTCAGATACAAAGAAAGTTTGAGCAACCTGAGGGGATTATAGAGGTGGATATTGACGATAAAAAAGAGTATTTTAGCGATATATCTAAACCCCCTCGCATAGAGCAAGAGTTAGACCCAGAAGCTGAGTTAGTCTTCTGATGGTTTACGAGATTTGATTTTAATAGTTTTACCTACTTTTTTAGGTGCATCATATCTATCTCTAGGAGTTCCATCATAACGGTGGTTTCTCTCTCCACTTTTACCTGAAAATATAGCTTTACCATTTTCATCTTTGCCTAAAAACTTGTTTGGAGCTTTCTTCTTCTTTTTCCATTTATCTGGAGTTTCAGACTTATCTGACTTTTTAAAATCTTTTTTTGGTTTGTCAAATTTTGGTTTATCAAACTTTGGCTTATCAAAAGATTTTTCTTCAACATTTCCAGTTCTTTCATCGTATCTTTTTTTAGCTACCTCTTTTATCTTTTGTTTTGACATTTTTTTATAAGCTGATTTATCGTCTTCATTTTTTTCAATAACTTGTGGTTCATAACCGCTTATAATCTCTTGTTTTATAGTTCTACCAAGAAGTGTCTCAATAGGATATAGTTTTTTATGTTCACTAGCATCAACAAGTACAACAGCCATCTGAGTAGCTTTTGCAACTCTAGCTATATAAAAGATAGCAGTATCAGGCAGATCATAACTGATAAGGTAATCAAATGTAATCTCTTTGTTTGTAATAAGTTCTTTATCTGACAATATAGTTACATTCTCAGCGATAATATTTTCTTTTAGCATATCATTGCTACTTGAAGATACTATAACAATATTATTTTTTGCATTTCTTGCTACTATCTCTGTGATAAGAGCTAGTTTTCTTTCAGTTGGGCATGGATGGATGCGATGGTTATTTGGTTTAATAGTGATAGTTGTTTTCGACATGGAAAAACCTTATTTAAAGTATTTTGAGATTATACCTTAAAGTTGCTTTAAGTAAGATGTTTTTGAAAAAAATCAGGTATTTTTTTATCTAAGTAGTAGATAGGGTTTAGTAAACTCCCATCTATAAACCCAACATGACCACCATTTTTATGTACTTCTAACTCAACAAATCCAGAAAGTTCATCTTTGGTTGGTATAACTTTAGG
>Ga0256842_1002358_pt1 | contig 13640 bp, 12 predicted proteins | sample 4559240metaG_FD_185973 | JGI IMG/M metagenome (GOLD analysis project Ga0256842, IMG submission 185973) | Hydrothermal vent microbial communities from Guaymas Basin, Mexico - 4559-240 | ecosystem: Environmental > Aquatic > Marine > Hydrothermal vents | place: Mexico: Guaymas Basin | collected...
TAAAGATATAGGCAAAAGATCTTTTACTCTTAACTCTTGAGTTAACATATTTAAAAATCCATTATATACTATAATAACCTTATCTGTTAAACTATTATTAAAATCTTCAAATGTTTCATGTATAAAATCAGCAGCAGTTTCATATGAAGGAGCAGCACTTAATCCAATTTTTGAAGAGTGTATTTTTACACCTTGAAAATTAAAATAATCTATTGCTTTTCTTCCTGCAATTTTTAAACGAACTGTTGCACCTTTTGAACTATATGTTTCAATTAAATTTCTAACCTCTTTAATAGTAGTCATATTAAAACCACCACAAAGTCCTTTATCTGCCGTAACGATAACGATATCAACAACTTTTGGATTATCATTTTTTGAGAATACTCTTCCCATACTATGATCTTCATGTTGTGTTGATATTCTATAAGCTATTTCAGATAATATCTCATTGATTTTTAAAGCATAACTTTTTGCTTGTTCTGACAATTGTTGAGTTCTTCTAAGTTTAGCAGAAGATACAAGCTTCATAGCTTTTGTAGTCTTTTGCGTATTTTTAACACTCTTTATTTGTCTTGATATATCTTTTAAGTTAGCCATTATCTATTCCTATTTTGCATTAAATATAGTTTTAAACTCATTTATAGCAGTTTCTAATACATCCTTAATATCATCATCAACTTTTTTCTTAGTGTTTAAATCTGTAAGTATATTTGAATATTTTGATTCAATAAATGTATGAAATTCTGCTTCAAATTTTACAACATCACTTGGATCAATATCATCAAGAAAACCATTAACTCCAGCATAAAGAATTGCTACTTGTTTTTCTATAACAAGTGGTTTGTTAACACCTTGTTTTAGAAGTTCAACCATTCTTTGACCTCTTTCTAACTGAGCTCTTGTTGAAGCATCAAGATCTGAAGCAAATTGTGCAAATGCCTCTAATTCTCTATATTGAGCAAGGTCAAGTTTAAGAGTACCAGCAACTTGTTTAGTAGCTTTGATTTGTGCAGCACCTCCAACTCTAGATACAGAAAGTCCAACATTAATAGCAGGTCTAATACCTGAGTTAAATAGATCAGTTTCTAGGAAAATTTGACCATCTGTAATAGAGATAACATTTGTAGGAATATATGCAGCAACATCTCCTGCTTGTGTTTCAATGATAGGTAATGCAGTCAAAGATCCAGCACCTAGCTCATCATTTACTTTAGCAGCTCTCTCAAGTAATCTTGAGTGTAGATAAAAAACATCTCCTGGGTATGCTTCTCTTCCTGGAGGTCGTCTAAGAAGTAATGACATCTCTCTATATGCAACAGCATGTTTAGATAAATCATCATAAACTATAAGTCCATGTTGACCATTGTCTCTATAATACTCACCCATAGTAACACCTGCATATGGTGCTAAGAATTGAAGTGCTGAAGATTCAGATGCATTTGCAGTTACAATAGTTGTATATTCCATAGCTCCTGCAGCTTCAAGTGCTCCTACAATATTAGCAATAGTTGAAGCTTTTTGACCAATAGCAACATAGATACATTTTACATCTTGCCCTTTTTGGTTAATAATAGCATCAATAGCAACTGTAGTTTTACCTGTTTGTCTATCTCCAATGATAAGCTCTCTTTGACCTCTTCCTATTGGAACAAGTGCATCAATAGCTTTAATACCAGTTTGAAGTGGTTCATGTACTGATTTTCTAGCCATAATTCCAGGTGCTTTTTCTTCAACAAATCTTTTCTCTTTTGTTTCAATTGGACCTTTACCATCAACTGGTTCACCCAAAGCATTTACAACTCTACCAAGAGATGCAGGACCTACAGGAATCTCTAAAAGTTCACCTAATCTTTTACAACTAGAACCTTCTCTTAATCCATCACTACTTCCTAAAACAACAATACCAACAGAAGATTCTTCTAAGTTAGAAGCTATTCCTCTAGCACCAGTTTCAAACTCTACAAGCTCACCAGCCATAACATTATTTAGACCATATACTTTTGCAATACCATCAGCAAAAGAGATAATCTTACCTGTTTCATTGATATCTACATTTAATTCAAAATTATCAATTCTTTCTTTTATAATTGAACTGATTTCGTCTGCTTGAATCTTTGTACTCATCCAATTTCTCCTTTTTATTTTATAAATCAAGACACTATATCGTCTTGTCTAAACTGCTTTTAAAATATGCTCAATCATTTGAGATCTTAATCTCTCTTTTGAAAAACCAACCTCAATACCTAATCCTGCAATATCAACTTTAATACCATCATAGTCACACACATCTTGTGTTAATTCTAATTGGATATTAAATTTCTTTGCAAATTGTTTATTAAGATTTTGAACATCTTTTTTTAATAATCTTTTATTTGTATAAATAACACCATCATATTTATTATTTAAAGCTGACAATTCATCTTTTAAACCTTCTACAATATCTGGTATTATATTCAGTCTTTTATTTTCAGCTAAAACTTTAATAAAATTTTTGATTGTATCACTCGTATTTTTTACAAATGATAAAATTAATTCTACTTTACTATCCATTGATACATCAGTTGAATCTATAATTAAAATAAATTTTTCACTGGCAAATGCTGATGCCATAGTATTTAATTCGTTATAAATAGACTCTATGCTTTTTGTATCTCTGTCTAGCATTAGTGCTTTTACATATCTTTTTGCTACTAAATTAACCATCTTAAGCAACCTTTTTTAATACAACTTTTGCTAAATCTTCATTAGATAAAGCGATATTCTTATCACTCATTAATTGATCTAGAATAGTTTGTACCACTTCTTTTTTAACTTTTCGTCTTTCAAGCTCTGTTTTTTCATCAAAAGATTTTGAAAGATTTGCAATTTCTTGCTCTACAGAAGCCTCTATTTTAGTTTTTATAGATTCTATATCCGCATTTGCAGATACTACTAGCTCTTGAGCAACTTTTTTAGCATTTTCAAGTTCTGCTTTTGCATCATTAATTTTATTTTCTGATGCTTTTAACATATCTTGAACTTTATCTAACTCACTTTGAATAGATTGAGTTCGATCGCTAAAGAAAGCTTTTAACTTATCTGCTAGTAAATAATATACAATAGCTGCAAAAATTAAAAAGTTTACTGTTCTTTGTAATATATCAGTTTCTACTTCCCCATGTGCAGCACTATTTGCAAATAGTGCTAAAGGAGTAATAACTAATAATGTTATTGTAAATAATCTTTTCACATTCACCACCTTATATCATTTTTAACTTAGCATTTAATGCCTCTTTAAATTGAGGCATAGAAGCTACTAACGACTGCTCTAGGCTTTGTTTCTCATCGGCTAAAACTTTAACAAAATCATTATATTTTTGATCTGCTTTATTTTTTGCTTCAGATAACTTAGATTGAGCAACTTGTGTAGCTTCAAGTCTAGCTTTATCACGAATAGCAGCAGCTTCTATTTTAGCAGCAGCTATTATATGACTTGCTTCTTCAAGCATACCATCTACATCAGCACTATTATTTCGAGCATTATCAAGATCAGATTTAATCTGTGCATCTCTGCTATCCATGTGCTTAAATAAAGGCTTGTAAAGACAGCTATTTAATCTTGCAAGTACTAATAAAAATACTATTGCAACACTAATTAGCAATATTGGACTTATGTCTAACATCTATTTCTCCATACAATTTTTACAGTTTAGTTATACTAAAACTTATGACAAGTATACTAAAATATTCCTATAAGTTTAATTAAATGGTTTTATAATAATTATAGATATATTTAATTTAGGAACTTAATATCTTATAATACCTTACTATAGAGATATTTTATAGTATATTTATATAATATATTTTAGTTACAAATCGTAACAATTATTGATTAAAAGAAATTGTTCAACAACTAAAAACGATCCAAAAACTAAATAAAGTTGATCTTTACTTATATTATTTTCAAATTGTTTATATGGTATATCTAATAATTGCAAGGTATTTTCTAGGAGAATTTTATCTATAATTCTATTATCATCTATTTTGATTAATTGAACCTCTTTTATAATTGGTTTTAATATTTTTAAAACATTTTTATAATCTTTATCTTTATAGCTATTATATATTAAAATTACTTTTTTCTTTTCTTGTTTTAATTGATTATATATAGCATTTGCAGCTAATGGATTATGTCCAACGTCTATAATGATATTTGATTTTAGATATTGAAATCTGCCAAATAATTTTGGTAAAATTAAATTATTTATATCAATTTTAAGATATTCTAAAACACTTAATGCTAAATTTAAATTTTCTTGTAGATATTTTGGTAAAGTTATATTTTCAAAAAGTAATTTTAAATTATATTCTTTTAAAATTATATTATGTTTGTCTTCTAAAATATTTTTTGTAGATTTCTTTGCATTTTTAGGTATTAAATTACCAAAAATGTAGTTTTTATTGCAACTTCTTAATTTTGTTTGTGCAATCTCTTCTATGGTATTTCCTAGAAATTGTGTATGATCAAGACCAATAGATGGAACTACAGTAAGATTATTTTCTACTACATTTGTAGCATCAAATTCACCTCCTAGACCTGCTTCTAAAACTAAAAAATCTTTTTTATCGCTTAAAATAAAAGATAAGAGTGTAGTGTATTCAAAATATGTTAATTTTTCTTTATAATCAAATGGTAAAATATTTTGAAGTTTACAATGTGCAATTTCTAAAATATTATCATCTACATTATTACCATCTATCCATATTCTTTCATTGAATTTTATAATATGTGGTGAACTATAATGCAAAACAGTATTATTTTTTTGATGCAAAAAAGATGCTATAAATCTTCCTGTGGTCCCTTTGCCATTTGTACCAACTATATGAATAATATACGGTAATGTTATATAAGGTGATAATATATCCCATGATCTTTTTATAATTGTATAGTCTATTTTATCATAAAATAAGGTTTTATTATCTAAATATTCTTTTAAACTTATATTTATCATATGTTATTTATTGTTATAGTTGATACAAATGTTTCTAAAATTTTATCTATACTATTTTTTATAGCTATTTGTTTGTTATTGGTTGTTATTGTAGAATCATCATTAACTGTATATGTACTATAATCTAAAAGATGCATTATTTTAATTTTTGGATCTTTAATATTTTTAAAATATTTTATAGTTGTTTTAACTGTTAATTTATATATTTTTACATAACCATTTAGATCAGTTTGTAATGCTTTTTGAGATATATCATCTATTTTGATCAGTATAATGATATTGGCTAAGTCTTTTTGATTTACTAATTTTAAATGAAATCTAGTTAAAAGTAAATTATTGATATGTTCTTTTAAATATGCACTATTTCTACCATCACTATTTTTACCAAAATTTAAAGTAGTATAAAAAGAGTCATTTAAGGATTTTTTTGTGTAAGTTATAGCTGGTTTATATCCACAACCAGCTATAAATAAAATAAAAACAATTAAAAGAAGAATATTTTTCTTCAAAATTACCCTTTTACTACTATATTTACTAATTTATTTGGAACAACAATCTCTTTTATAATCTCTTTATTATCACACCATTTTTTTGTAATCTCTGATTCTTTTGCAAGTGCTAAGATCTCATCTTTTGTTGCAGTTGGTGAAACTTCAAGTTCACCTCTTCTTTTACCATTGATACTAAGTGTTAATAAAATAGTATCTTGCACAAATACTTCATCTTTTACCTTAAGTGGTTTATCAAAATTTGATAGAGCAAAAAGCTCATTACTTAACTCCCAACAAGTATGAGGGATAATAGGTTCTAATATATTTGTAAGGATATAATATCCTTCTAAAAATATTGTAGGATTATTTTGTTTATTTAGTGCATTTAAAGCTTCCATACAAGAGGCTATTAAAGTATTAAAAGCATAAGTTTTCTCCATAACCTCATTGGCCTTTTGTAGTGCTTCATATACTTTTTTTCTAGCTTCTTTTTCATCTTTATTTAAATCACTATGTTTTATACTATCTATTTTAGAAGCATTAGAACCTTCACATTTAGAAGCATTTTCATAAAATTTTCGTATAAACCTATAAGCACCTTCAACTGCACTATCATTCCACTCTAACTCTTTTGTAGGTGGTGCTGCAAACATCATAAAAAGTCTTGCTGTATCTGCTCCATATTTGCTTACAATTGCATCTGGATCTATTACATTTCCTTTTGATTTACTCATTTTTGCACCATCTTTTAGTACCATACCTTGAGTAAGTAGGTTTTTAAATGGTTCTTTTGAGTTTGTAAACCCAAGTTGATTTAAAGCTTTTGTAAAAAATCTAGCATAAAGAAGGTGTAAAATCGCATGTTCTATTCCCCCTACATATTGATCTACATCCATCCAATAATCACTGTTTGATTTATCTATACCACACTCTTGCCATTTTTTTGGATTTGTAGCATATCTTAAAAAATACCAGCTTGATTGTACAAATGTATCAAGAGTATCTGTTTCTCTTATTGCATCTTTACCACATTTTGGACAACTACAATGTTTCCAAGTAGGATGATTTTCTAGTGGATTTCCCTCTCCTGTTATTTGCACATCTTGGGGTAATGCAATAGGTAAGTTTTCTAATTTTTCTGGTACAATTCCGCAACTCTCACATTTTACAAATGGGATTGGTGCTCCCCAATATCTTTGACGACTTATACCCCAATCTCTTAATTTATAGTTTACTTTTTCTCTTCCAAGTCCTAGTTTTTCAAAATGTTTTATAATCTCTTTTTTTGCTTTTTGATTTGGCATATCTGTAAAATCTTCACTATCTACAAGTATCCCATCTTCACAAAATGCCTCTTGAAGATTGATAATACCCATTTTTGTATCGATTACTATTTTTATATCAAGTTTATATTTTGTTGCAAATTCAAAATCTCTTTGATCATGAGCGGGCACTGCCATAACAGCCCCTCCACCATAAGAAGCTAATACAAAATTTGCTACCCAAACTGGAATCTCTTTGCCTGTTAAAGGGTGAACTACAGTGATTTCAAGGTCTAACCCCTCTTTATCTTGAGTAGCTCTATCTCGTTCACTTACTTTTTTCATATCTTTTATTGCTTGTATTTTTTCTTCACTTAAAAGATTATTTTCAATTAGATATGTCACTATCTCATGTTCTGGTGCTAAAGCCGAGTAGCTTACCCCATATATTGTATCAGGCCTTGTGGTAAATACTGTGTATTTTTCAAATTTATTGTTTAGTTTTTGTTTTGAAGCATCACTTAAAGTAAACTCAAACTCTAATCCACTACTTCTACCTATCCAGTTTTTTTGCATAGTTAGAACTTGTGATGGCCAATTACCTTCTAAATCTTTTAGATCATCTAAAAGTGTTTGAGAATATTTAGTAATTGCTATATAGTATCCTGGCATCTGTTTTTGTTGAACTTCATTGTCACATCTCCAGCAACATCCATCTTCAACTTGCTCATTTGCTAAAACAGTATGACACTCCTCACACCAATTTACAGTTGAACTTTTTTGATATACAAGTCCCTCTTCAAACATTTTGATAATAAATTCTTGTTCCCATTTTGTATAAAGCTCATCACTAGTAGCAAACTCTCTTGTTTTTGAAAAGCTTAAACCTAAACCTTCAAGTTCTTTTCTCATATAATCTATATTTTCATAAGTCCATTTTTTTGGATGAAGTTTGTGTTTTATAGCTGCATTTTCTGCAGGCATTCCAAAACTATCCCAACCAATTGGATGTAGTACATTAAAGTTGTTTTTTCTAAAGTGTCTAGCAAAAGCATCACCTAAACAGTAGTTTCTTACATGTCCCATATGGATTCTTCCACTAGGATATGGAAACATACTTAAAATATATTTTTTCTCTTTACCACAATTTTCATCAAGTGGTTCACTTGTATTGTTATTATTCCAGTATTGTTGCCATTTTTTTTCTATCTCTTTTGGATTATAAGTCATTGTATATGTTCCTAGTATCGTATTTAAAATTTATAATAACAAAAATATACTTAAGATTCTACTAATAGATGTTATACTTTTAATTTGGTGTTATATAATTAATCCCAAAATTCTGACAATTCTTTCTCTTTTTTCTTTTTTTCTTTTTTTATTTGAACTTGTAGTTTTAGTTCCTCTTTTAATTGTTCTTTCTCTCTCTCTTCTTGTATTTTCAATAACTTTTCTCTTTCTTGTCTAGCTTTTAGGATTTTTGATTTTATCTTTTCTTTTGCTAAATTTTTCATATTATCATCAAAATTCATAGAGTCAATAGATTTCATAGCTGCATTTATCTCTTGATCTGCTGTTTGCTCTTGAGTTTTTAATTCATCATCTTTAGGTATATTTTTTTCAGGAGGTTGTATTGGTTCTTTTTCAATTTTATTCTTGTTTATCTCTATAGATGTAGATGATTGTGTTATTTGTTTTGGTATCTCTTCTTGATGTTGTATTTTAATAGGTATATTTGTGCTTATAGTAGTTTGTTTGGTATCTACTTTTTTTTGCTTTTTTTGCTTTGATATTTGAAGTTGTAATTTCTCATATTCAGCCATAATTTTTTCATATTTTTCAAAATCCATTAGTAAAAAACCAGGTTTTCCATCTCTTAATATAATAGCTTTTTCTATATCTTTATTGATAATTTTATCAAATATCATTTTACTTTGACGAATAAGTTGAGTTGCACTAAACATCTCATTTGATTTATATAATAATAATCCCATTGCTAACTCCCATACATATTGTAGTTTGTATTATTATACCATAAAAAACTATTTTTATGGTATAGAAGTTTTTTAAGATATATTTTTATTTGCCATAATGGCTGCCATTACTATAGGATAATTTGTAGGAGCTGCTGTTAGCATAGGTTGGGTAGATACTTGCATAGACATTACATGATATATGGTTTGTTTAGTCTCTATCATTAAACCTATTATATTTATCATCTCACCTGTTTCTTTTCCACCTATTATTTGTCCACCTATTATTTGTCCACCATGTTTTGTTGCTATTAATTTTACAAATTGTTTTTGAGCATCTGGTATAGTTGCTGGATGTCTATTCATACCACTGAATGTACCTACAACTATATCCATACCTGATTTTATAGCTTCTTCTTGAGTAACACCTGCTGAAGAAAATGCAGTATCTCCTATCATTGTTGAAAAAATTGCAATAGTTCCGCTAAAACCTTTAATATATTTTATACCATAAAGTGAGCTTCCAGCTGTTCTTCCTTCTGCTGAAGAAGTAGATGCTAACATCACTTTTGATGCAGTTTTTGTAATAAATGTTCTTCTTGAACTACAATCTCCTACTGCAAAAATATCATGATTGCAAGTTCTCATATACTCATCTACCCAAATTCCACCATAAGTACCAAGATGAAGACCTATTTTTTTTGCAAGTTGTGTGTTTGGTTTGTACCCTGTTGCTAGTATTACAACTTGAGTATCTATGATTTTTCCACTTTTTAGTTTAACACTATTTACAATATTATCTCCATTTTTATCTATAATTTCACAAACTCTATCATTACTTATAAATGTTACTTTAGATTCTATTAATATTTTTTCAGCTTCAATTGCAACTTCAGTGTCAAAAGCACCTTTTAATATATGGTTACTTCCACCAATTATAGTTATATTTTTATCACTATTTGCTAATTCCATAGCCATCTCAATACCTATAAATCCAGTTCCTACTATTACGATATCTTCTTTATCAGTTATATAATCTTTAGCTTTATCTATAAGATTTTTATGTTTTGATACTGTAAAAACACCATTTAAAGCAAGGGCATGTTGCAGTGATTCATGTACAAATGGTTGTGATCCTGTAGCAAAAATTAGTTTATCAAAATGGATAGCTTTATTAGCACTAAAAGCAATTTTATCTTTTATAGCAATATCTGTAATTTTATCAATTAAAGTTGATATACCCATCTCTTTGGCTTGCCCACAAGATCCTAAATCTTTTTGAGTACTACCTAATGTATTTCCAAAAATATATGGTATTGCACAAGGAACAAGTTGTTCTTTATATTCTCTAATTACTAAAATCTCTTTGTCAGGATAATTCATTTTTGCAGTAACAGCACTTACTGCACCCGCTGGTCCACCACCTATTATTAAAACATCACACTCTATTTTTTCCATAATTAACTCTCTTTCATATTAATATTTTTATTAAATTAAAAAATTAAATTATAATATATATTCTAAGATCTTTGTTAAATCTTTGTTATCTATTATAATATTAGCTTCTTTTTTTAATATATCTTTTGCGCAAAATGCTATTTTTTTAGCTGCATAGGGAAACATACTTCTATCATTTGCACCATCTCCACATACTAAGGTATTCTCTTTTGATACCCCTAATATATTTTGAACTCTTTGTATCATATCCCCTTTGCTAAAATCAAACATCATATCACCACCTACAAGTCCTGTTAAAACCCCATCTTTATGATGTAAAATATTTGCAAAATCCCCATCAAGTCCTAGTTTCTCTTTTGCAGGAGTAGTTCCTACTCTAAATCCACCACTAAAACAGATCACCTTGTAACCATTTTCTTTTAGTTTGGGTATAAGTTCTAATGCTCCTGGCATAAGGGGAAGGTTTTTTCCTATCTCTATAACTTTATTATACTCTAAGCCTTTTAGTAGATTTACCCTTGTAATTAAGCTTTCAAAAAAGTCCAATTCCCCTCTCATAGCTTGTTCGGTTATAGTTGCTACTTTTTTTTCAAGACCTAACTCTTTTGCAAAAAAATCTATAGTTTCTCCATCCATAAGTGTAGAGTCAAAATCAAATACTGCTAATTTCATATAATACCTTTTAAATAATTGTTTTTAATATATCTTTAAAATCTTTTAGATAAACCATATTTGGTCCATCACTTAAAGCTAATTCAGGGTTCTCATGTACTTCAAAGAAAAATCCATCAACTCCTACTGCATTTGCTAACTTTGCCATATATGGAGCATATTTTCTATCTCCTCCACTTTTACCGTTTAGAGCTGATGGTTTTTGAGTAGAGTGTGTTACATCCATAACCACAGGATATCCAAACTCTTTCATATCTATAATTTGTCTAAAATCTACTACTAAATTACCTAAACCAAACATAGAGCCTCTTTCTGTTAATATAATTTTATTATTTCCACTATTTTTTACTTTATTAAGTGGATGTATCATATCTTTTCCATCTAAAAATTGTGCTTTTTTTATATTAACTATTTTATCTGTTTTTGCAGTTGCTATAAGTAGATCTGTTTGCCTACACAAAAAAGCTGGTATTTGTATGATATCAACTACATCTGCTAGTGCTGATGCTTGAGAAGATTCATGAATGTCTGTTGTAATTGGTAGATTAAATTCTTTTTTTACTTTTTCTAATATCCTTAATCCTTCTTCAAGTCCTGGACCTCTAAAACTATCTAGTGATGTTCTATTTGCTTTATCAAAACTAGCTTTAAATATATAAGTAAAACCTAAATCTTGGGTAATCTCTTTTATATTTTGGGCTAAATGCATAATCATAGATTCATTTTCTATAACACAAGGTCCACTTATGATAAATTTTTTCTCTTTTAATATTTTGTATAGTTGATTACTGTACATATTTATCTCCTAAAATAGGTTATTAATAAGATTATTTAGATCTTTATTTTTAATTTTATTTTTTAAAAAACTATTTAATTTATTTTTAACTTTTTGTTTTATTTTGTTGTTTAATAACTTACTAATATTAAATTTTATTTTTGGTTTATTTATATCACCTTTTAGTTTTAATCCTAAGTTGTACCCATAAAAATTAAGATCAATAATAGCATCTAAATAATTTTTTTCAAGATTAGTATATAATTTTTTTGATTTTATAGTACTGTGTTTACTTTTCATAAATAAGGTATTATTAATAATTTTATTATCTAAAGTTGTATCTATAGTAATAGTTTTAAAAATTTCTTGGGTTAGTTCTTTGTGAATATACTTTTCTAATGTTTGATTTGTTTTTAATAGTGTATTTAATATATTTTTATATGAAGATTTTGCAGGTGAATTTAGATAATTTTCTATATTCTTTTTATCTAATGTAACATCTAGTATAGTTGTTTTTATTACACCTTTTAGTTTTTTTAAAGTAGATATACTTATCTTACTATTTAATTTACCTGATGTATATTTTGGTTGATTTACCATATATAATAAAGTGCTTATATCTAATGATTTTATATCTACGATAATATTATGAATATTATTTTTATTTATATCTAATTTGTAGTCTATATTACCTTTTGCTACTTTTGCTAATCCTTTTAATTTTAGTTTATCAAAAGTACCTTTTAATTCACCTTTTGTAAAAAAGCTACCTTTTAGTTTTTGTTTTGTGATATAATTAAATCTACTAAGATCTTTTATATTTACAATAAAAGAGCTATTTACTATTTGTTTAGCTATATCAAAATCAGCTTTTAGTGATATAGTTTGTTTATCAAGTAAAATATTTGTATGAAAATTTGTAAAAGATAAGGCAAAATTTACAATTTTAATATCTTTTATTTGTGTGCTTTTCATAGCTTGCTGTTCTACAATAGGTATAAGAATATTATTACCAAATTGTGTAAATAGTGCTGTGTATAGCACACCTAGTGTTACTAATGCAATTGTGAATAACCATTTAATAAGCTTCATTATATTTTCCTGTTTTAAAATGTATATTGATCTCTACCATGTTCTTTAGAGTAGTATAATTTTTCATCTGCTAAATTATATAGTTGTTGAAAATTAAGATTATATGTATTTTTATTTACCATTGCAACTCCCATAGAGATTGTTAAAAAATTTGTTTTACTAGCACTATGTGGTATTTGAAGTTGTTTTAAACTATATTGAATATTATTTAAAGTGTATTGTACATATTTTTCATTTGTATTAAATATAATTATTCCAAACTCCTCTCCGCCTAATCTAAAAGGATATTCATATTCTTTATCAATAATAGTATCTAATATCTTTGCTACACTTTTAAGTGCAATATCCCCTGCGTCATGACCATAAGTATCATTGTATTGTTTAAAAAAATCTATATCTATCATCACAAATACACTTGTCCAGTTATTCTCATAACTTATAGGGATTAGCTCTTTAAAAATAGTATCAAAATATTTTCTATTATAAAGATTTGTTAGCCCATCTGTATTTGCTTCTATTTTGTATTGTTCATTTAGTCGTTTTAGATGATTTAAAGCGATAATCTCTTGATAAATAATATATGCAGTAATAAGTAAAACAATAACAATAATAATAATTTGAGCATATAAAAGATGATTTTTTATTTGACTATAATTTGTTAAAAACTCTTTTCTTTGTTTTGATGCAATTTGTGCTTCATAAGCAATTAGATATTTTATATCTTTAATATTTTGTTTAAAATTTCTTAATTTTCTTAATTTAAAATTATGATAAATTCTATAATTTATTTTTTTTAATTGTTTTTTTTCTTCAATGGTTTGGTATCCACTATTGTATTGTTTCCATTTTGTTAAAATAGAAGATTTTAATCTTGAAGTAACTCTTCTTTTTTTTAAAATTTGCTCATAGTTATCTTTTATACTATA
>Ga0256842_1002359_pt1 | contig 13638 bp, 15 predicted proteins | sample 4559240metaG_FD_185973 | JGI IMG/M metagenome (GOLD analysis project Ga0256842, IMG submission 185973) | Hydrothermal vent microbial communities from Guaymas Basin, Mexico - 4559-240 | ecosystem: Environmental > Aquatic > Marine > Hydrothermal vents | place: Mexico: Guaymas Basin | collected...
TCTCTTTTATACTTTTTATTTCTGCTTGGAGTGCTGAACGGTCTTTTGCTTCATTTATATATACATCGTTTATTTGTTTTTTGAAGTTGCTAAACTGCTCTTTCATTGGTTCTAACATCTTTGACATATTTTCTTGGTTTTGAGTTGAGAATTTTTGTGAGTTGTTTTCTAAGATTTTATCTGCAAGCTCTTTAAACTCTAACTTCATCTGTTCTTTATTGCGTTCTAGTAGTTCTATCTTCTCTTTATAACTTTTTTCTATATTGTTCAAACGCTCAGTTAAAACAGCATTTTCGTTAGTAAGTTTGTTAGTTAGTTCCTCTTGCCTTTGTAGCTTAGTACTCTCTACATGTAGAGTATCTTTTAAAGATTTGACACTTATAAACCAAATAGCACCAGCCCCAAAAACAGTTCCAACAACCAAATAAACAACTTCAAACATAATAACTCCTAATTAAAATTTTATTATATCATCATCAGCATATAAAAAAGAAAAATATGACAAATTGTCATAAAATTGATAAAGAATGATTTTATGGATTATAATACTTTATAAACATATTTTTAGGACTTTATAAATTGAAAATCCATATTGATATCGACTGCTTTTTTGTAAGTGCTACTCGTATTAATCATCCAGAATTAATGGGTAAAACTGTAGCTATTGGAGGGCGTAGTGATACTAAAATCTTTACAAAGGATGCAAAAAAACAAACTGTAAACTTTGAAAATAGTGGTTCATTTGTTCCAACTTTTTACAAGACCTATGAAGAAAAAGATGATGATATAGATGCTTTTAAAGATGAAAATGGAAAAATTAGAGGTATTCTAACTACATCTTCATATGAAGCACGAGCCTTTGGCGTAAAGACTGCGATGCGAATACAAGATGCACTTTTACTTTGCCCACAGCTAATAATAAAAGCACCAAATATGACTTTATATCAAAAACTCTCACATGAACTTCATGAGTTTTTGCAAACAAAAATTCCACTTGTAGAACAAGCTAGTATTGATGAGTTTTATTGTGATTTGAGTGGATGGATTGAAGATAAAGATGTGAATAACTTTATACAAGAGTTAAAGCTAGAGATAAAAAAAGTTATAAAACTACCAGTATCTATTGGTGCGGCAAAAACTCGTTATATCGCAAAACTTGCTACTACTTCTGCTAAACCTTATGGGTGTAAAATTGTTTATCCTCTTGAGATTGATAGTTTTATACAAAACATCCCTGTTGAAGAGTTTGCAGGGATTGGTAAGAGTATGAAGATGAAACTAGATTCTGCTCAGATTCACACACTTGGAGATTTAAAAGTAAGACAAGGCACACTTGAGTCATGGGGACCTTATGCAAAAGAGTTGTATGCTAGAGTTTCAGGAACTGCTGATGCACCTATTCAAACAAATACTAAAAGAAAAAGCATAGGAATTTCTCGGACATTTGATAAACTTTATGATAGAGATGAGTTAAAAAGACGGGTTCATGTTTTAGTACGTCATCTTAGCTATGCTATTTTAAAGTTAGATGTTATTCCAACAGTTTTTCATCTTAGTATATCTTATGAACTGAATCAAAAAAGCCACAAAAATATATCTTTAGCCGAGATTTTTACAGAGAAAAAATTTGATTCACTTTGTTTAAAACTATTTGAAGAAGCAGACAATCAAAAGCGTCTACATGTAATAAGACTTAGTATAAATTGCTCCTCTTTTACAAGAGATTCCAAAAAAGAACTCTCACTTATTGGTTTTCATGATGAGCAAAAGATGCAAAAACTCACAAAATCAACACAACTTCTAAGAGAGAAATATGGGATAGATAAGCTAAAGTGGGGGAGTGAATTATAGTTTAGCAAATTTTTAGCTATATTCGATATAATTTAAAAATTAAAGAAGCATAAATAAAGGTCACTTATGAAAAGAAAAAAAATATATAATCCAGACTCAACAGAAGACGTAAATGACAGAAAAGTATTTGGTGGAGATCCAACAGGAATCTTTGAGTTAAATAATATCAAATACCAATGGGCATATAATCTTTGGGAAGTTATGTTAAATAACACATGGTTTCCAAAAGAAGTAGATATGACTCGTGATGTTAATGACTATAAAAATATTACAAGTGATGAAAAAGCAGCCTATGACAAAGCACTTTCTCAACTTATTTTCATGGATTCGCTACAAACAAATAATCTTATTGACAATGTAAACCCTTATGTTACTTCTCCAGAAATCAATCTTATCCTTGTTCGTCAGTCATTTGAGGAAGCTTTACACTCTCAGTCTTATGCAGTTATGGTTGATAGTATCTCAACTAACTCTGAAGAGATTTATGAGCTATGGCGTACAGATATGATGTTGAAAACTAAAAATGATGCAATTTTTCGTACATATGATCAGCTTTCAGTTAATCCAACGGAGACTAACTTTGTAAAAGCATGTTTCGCTAACCAGATACTAGAAGGAATCTATTTCTATAGTGGTTTTGCTTACATTTATACTCTTGCTCGCTCTGGAAAAATGCTTGGTTCTGCTCAGATGATTAGATTTATTCAGCGTGATGAAGTAACTCACTTAATACTTTTTCAAAACCTAATTAATACTCTTAGAAAAGAGCGTCCAGATCTTTTCACGGATCAATTAAAAGAAGAAGTTATCGCAATGTTTGAAGAGGCTGTAAAACTTGAAAGTGATTGGGGTAAATACATCACTCAGGGTCAAATTCTTGGATTGACTGATGATATTATTGATCAGTATATCAAATACTTAGCAGATGAAAGACTTTCAGCTGTTGGTTTTGATAAACTTTACAATGTTACAAATCCAATCAAATGGGTCGATGATTTCGCAAAATTTAACGACCAAAAAACTAACTTTTTTGAAGGTACTGTTACTAACTACTCAAAAGGTTCGTTAACTTTTGATGATGACTTCTAAAGTGGGAGAGTATACTCTCTGCTCACTACTTTTTAACACCACTACAAAAGACTATAATACTAACTTACAAACACTACTAACACTTGTAAATGATTGCTCTGAAAAATCACTAATAGTAGCTCCTGAAGTTTGTTTAACTAGCTATGATTATGATAACTTTGATGAAGTGTTAGCATTTGCAAATATTGCAAATAAAGAGTTGAAAAAAGCTTCTAAAAATAAAATAATTATAACAACTATGATAGAAAAAAGAGATGATAAAGTTTATAATTTTGCTAAGATTTTTCATAATGGTGAAGTAGTTTATGAGCGTGCTAAAGCTAGACTTTTTCGTTTTGGTGATGAACATAAGTATATGGATGAAGGAGATGATGAAGATTTGAAAATAGTTGAAGTCGATGGAATTAAAATCGGTATACTAATCTGTTTTGAACTTCGTTTTAAAGATATGTGGCAAAAGTTAGAGGGTTGTGATGTTATAGCAGTCCCCTCTTGGTGGGGTGTTTTAAGAACAGAAAATTTTAAGTGTCTTACTCAAGCCATAGCTATTATAAATCAGTGTTATGTTGTTGCATCTGACTCTCTACATGTAGAGTGTACAAAAATGAGTGGAATAATTACTCCAATGGGTGAAGTACAAAGAAATGGGAATAAGCCTTGCTTAGAAGTACCATACTATAAAAAAGAGATAAAAACCATGAGAAAATACATGGATGTAGGGATAAAATAGCTTGGATAGAATAACAGCAACAAAGACGGCGAAGTTGGCAGATGAGTGTCATAAAATATTTTCACTTGATGATATAGTTAAAAAAGCAATAGCAAAAACAAATCGTGAAGCTTTTGTGCCATCTGGTTTTAGACATAATGCGTATAAATTAGATGCCCTACCATTAGCAGCTGAACAGTGGATAAGTTCACCTCTAACAGTTGCTAAGATGACACAATATTTAGAACCAAAAGGTGCAGATAGAGTTTTAGAAGTTGGTTGTGGTTCTGGATATCAAGCAGCGGTTCTTTCGCATCTATTTCGTGGAGTTTTTACAATAGAGCGTATTGAAAAGCTTATGATTGAAGCAAAATCTCGCTTTAGAAACTTGGAGATAAGTAATATCCATACGCGTACTGATGATGGGCAAAATGGCTGGATTCAGTACGCTCCATATGATAGAATTATTTTTTCAGCAACAGCAAAGCAGATACCTAAAAAACTATTTGACCAATTAAGCGATGGTGGGATTTTAGTAGCTCCAATGCAAAAAGGAAGTAAACAAATTATTACACGTTTTAGAAAAAATGGTGGCAATATAGAAGAAGAAGAGCTTGAAGCATGTGATTTTGTTCCAGTTTTAGATGGTGTTCAAAAGTAGAAGTAAGTTTATTATTGTAAAATAGCATTAATTAAAACTAGGATAAGTTATGGAAGATATTTACGGCATAAAGTACTCTAAACCTGAAGTTGTTTTGATGCAAGATACTGGGATTGGTGTAGCTGAAACTGCTGCTAGGACCTGTTATGATTCATTTGCAAATAGTGAAAATGAAGCTATTAAAAATATTGAACATACTATTCCAGATAGTTCTACATGTAGCGAGATAAATGATATAAGTGAGTCAAATTTACTTGATGATTTAGCTTGGACCTATTTTCACCACTCTATCTTAGAGCATGCCAATCTTTCTTTTCTTATCCGTGGAACTTCTCGTGGTGTACTGCAAGAGCATGCCCGTCATCGTCTGCAAGCTATAAGTGTACGAAGTACCCGCTATACAATGAGTTCTATTATAAATGCTTTTACAGCTTCACAAACAAGTGATGATAAAGATTTTTTTATAGATAAAGTTTTAGGCTTTGATATGTTTGTAACAACTGATAAAGAGTATAATAAGATTGAAATTTCTGGAATGTTTGATAAGTTAAAATATCAAGCATCAGTAGTTGATAATTTTAATGAAATAGCTGTTGCAAAATCATCACTTAGCTTTTTAGAGGAGTTTAAAGGTGATGCTAAAGCTCTTTATAATGCGTTAGAGTCTGGAAAGAAAAAAAGAAATGTTGGCGATGCTTTTAAGCATATAATTACTGACAATGTAAAAGTGGATATGGTTGTGACTTTTAATCTTAGAAGTCTAAAAAACTATCTAACACTTCGTGATAGTGGTGCTGCATTTTTTCAAATAAGATGGCTAGCTCAAGAGATGATGAAAAAAACACCATCAAAATACCTTGATTTAATTATCAAGAAAAAATAGGGATTTGAAATGAAATATAGTTTACTATATAGTATATTATTTAGTTTAACATTTTCGGGATGTTATTTTACTTTTAACGCAGCCATGTGTGATAAAATAGCGAGTGATCCAAATGCTCAAATGCCCCAAGAGTGTAGAGATTATAATGAAGAAGAAGCTGATAAGGCTTTTAATCAAACAAAACATAAAACTACATCTGAAGATGCAGATATAATTAAATTTCAACAAGAAGAGGAAGATAAATAGATGAGTGATATATGTGAATTATGCGGAAGCAGTGAAGGTTTAGAAGAGTTTTTAGTAAGTGGTGCAAACAATGAGGCAAAGGTTGTTTTATGCTCTACATGTAGAGGTCAAATAGAATCAGATGACTTAGATGAAAACCATTTTAATTGTTTAAACGATTCTATGTGGAGTGAAAGTCCAGCGGTTAAAGTACTAACTTATAGACTTTTAAACTCTCTTGGTCGTCAAGATTTAGTAGATATGATGTATTTAGAAGATAACGAAAGAGAGTGGGCAGAAGCTGGAATCTCAAATGAAGAGAAATTAGTATATAAAGATGCAAATGGTGTAACACTAGCTCAAGGTGATACTGTTGTAGTTACAAAAGATTTAGATGTTAAAGGTACTGGTTTTGTTGCTAAGCGTGGAACAGCAGTTCGTAATATTGCGCTAGTTCACGGTAATGCTGAACTTATTGAGGGTCGTGTCAATGGAGTTAAAATCCAGATACTTACGAGATTTCTAAAAAAGTCATAAACTAGTGCAACCAAGTGATAGATTTTATAAAATAGATAAAGATTTTCGTAATCCTTATGCTCGAGATAGAGACAGAATTATACACTCTGGAAGTTTTAGAAAGTTAGAATATAAAACTCAAGTATTTTTAAATCAAGAGGGTGATTTCTTTCGTACCCGTTTAACTCACTCTATTGAAGTTTCTCAAATCGCTCGCTCAATTACTTCAAATCTAGGACTAAATGAATCTCTAGCCGAAGCTATCGCACTTGCTCATGATTTAGGACATACCCCTTTTGGTCATATTGGTGGCGATACTTTAGATGAATGCCTAAAAGCTGATGGATTTACTAATGGATTTGAGCATAACTTTCAATCATTTCGTGTAGTTTCATCAATCGAGAAAAGATATAAGAACTTTGATGGATTAAATCTTACTTTTGCAACACTAGAGGGTATTTTAAAACACTCTTATCCTTATAGAAAAAGTTTTTTGCCAGATAGTATACATGAAGAGTTTAATCTTGATACTCATCCATCTATAGAAGCTATGATAGTTGATCGTGCTGATGAGATAGCATATATGAGCCATGATATTGATGATGGAATAAACTCAGGGCTTATATCTTTTGATGATTTAAAAGATAGTGAGTTGGCTTGTGAAATACTTGAAAAAGTAAAAGTAGAAGGTATAAGCGAAGAGGAAGATGAGATGTTTCGTTATCGTTTCTCTTCACACCTTATAAATCATCTAGTGTATTCTCTTTTAGAGTATTCAAAAGATAAGATTAATAGTAGTGAAACAATAAGTGCAACAATAGATTCTAAGTTAGATATCCCAGTTGGCTTTACTCCAGAACTTGAAACAAAAATAAAAAAACTTAAAAAAACTCTTTTTGTAAAGATGTATCAACATAAAAAAATAGTTATAAAGATGTATGCTGGGGCTCAGGCGATAAAAGGTCTATATAGCGGACTTATGGAAGAGGATAAAATGCTTCCAAAATTTTACCATGAACAACTAAAAACTAGAAAAAAGCATAGAGTAGTATCTGATTATATTGCTTCAATGAGTGATAGATACGCTCTTAGTTTTTATAATGAGATGTACGGGAAACTTTAGATGCTAAAGTATATATTTTTATTTTTTCCACTTTTCTTGTTTGCAGAACCTAATAAAATGAGTTCTGAGGAGACAGATAAGGCGATAGCTGAAGAGGTTGTTAAAATTAAAGATACATCAGGAAAAACTGATGATGAAGTTCGTGAGATAGCAGAAAAAATAGATGATAAAAAAGATAAAAAAAATGTAAGTGTTCAAGAAGTTTTTGATGCAGTTGATGATAAAGGTGATATTAATATAGAAAAACTTCAAAAACCTTGGGAGCAGATGTCTCCTCAAACAGCTGGATTTGACTGGGTTCAAACAAAATCAGGTGAATGGTTTAAGGGTGAGATAATTGCTATGTATGATGATGAACTGGAATTTGATTCTGATGAAATTGGTCTTTATACATTTGACTTTGAAGATATTGCACAAATAAAAAGTCATAATATGCTGAGTGTAAATATTGAAAATGTAGCTACATTTGATGGATTATTACGTTTTTCTGATGAGAAAATAACTATCATTCAAGGTGATAAACAATATGTATTTCCAAAATCCCAAGTAGTATCTCTAGGACCAACAGCAGAGCGAGAGATAAATCTATGGTCAGGTAAGATTATCTTATCTGCAGATATAAGAAGTGGAAATAAAGATGAAAAAGATTATGCTGGTAGAATTAACCTCAAAAGACGAACAGATAAAACTAGACTTCTAGTAGATTATCTTGGTCGTATATCTAAGGTAAATGGTGTGAAAACAGCAGATGATCACCGTCTTAATGAAAAATTTGATATTTACTTAACAAGAAGATTTTTCTGGACACCAGTATTTTCAGAATATTATAAAGATACATTCAATAATATAAATTCTCAAATAACTATTGGTTCAGGTGTTGGTTATACTATGATAGATACGAAAAAGGTACAATGGGATATCTCTGCAGGTCCAGCCTATCTTCAAACAAAGTATATGTCGGTAACAGAGGGAGAAGATACTAATACTCGCTCTCTTGCATTTGAAACTAGTACAAAACTAGATATAGAACTTAGTAAAATAACTGATTTTAAATGGGATTATAAGTTCTCTTTTACAGATAAAAAATCTGGTAAATATAAACATCATATGATTACAAGCCTTGAAAATGAACTTACATCGTGGATGGATTTAGATGTTACATTTATTTGGGACCATATAAATTCACCAGAACAAGAATCTGATGGAACTATGCCTGAACGCGATGATTATCAACTATTAGTTGGTTTTGGAGTGGAATTTTAGTAAAAGTATTTTTATGTTATAATAAATTGTAAATTATTTAAATTACATAAAGGTTGTTATTATGACTACAAAGTTTTTAAATCTTCTTTTTATTATTTTTATTGGTGTATCTTTAAATGCTGCTGATTTATCAAAAGAACAAATTCAAAAAACACTAAAAGAGGCTTACAATAAGTTTAAAGGTGATATGGGTGGTAAAAATGCTGACTATATCCAAGCCTTAGCTGTTGTAAATCCTAAAATATTTGCTATAACACTTGTAGATTCAAAAGGTAATGTTTATGAGGTTGGTCAAACAAAAGATAAGGTATCTATTCAGTCTATCTCTAAAGTTTTTAGTGCTGCACTTGTTATGAGTGAAAAAGGTTCAGAGTTTGTTCAAAAGAAAATAGGTGTAAATGCAACAGGTCTTGCTTTTAACTCAATTATTGCAATTGAGCAAAAAAAAGGAAGTGCTTCAAACCCTTTTGTTAATGCTGGAGCAATCCAAACTACATCATGGGTAAAAGCAAAAGACTCTAAAGAGCGTTGGGCTAAGATAAAAGCAAATATGTCTGCTTTTGCTGGTCGTGATTTAAAACTAAACAAAGAAGTTTATAAATCAGAAGTAAATGATAACAAACGAAATCAAGCAATCTCAAAACTATTAGATGCTTATGGACGAATGGGAAGTGATCCTCTTGAAGCTACTACTGTATATACAAAACAATGCTCATTAAATGTTTCTTCTCATGATTTAGCTGTTATGGGTGCAACTCTTGCAAACCATGGTAAAAATCCTATTACAAATACTCAAGTAATCTCTTCAAAATATACACCAAAAATAATGGCAATCATGGCAACAGCAGGACTTTATGATAATGCTGGTGATTGGTTATATAACACGGGAGCACCTGCTAAGTCTGGTGTTGGTGGTGGTATAGTAGCTGTAATTCCTGGTAGATTTGGTATAGCAGTTGTTTCACCTCCACTTGATAGCTATGGAAATAGTGTAAGAGCTCAGCTTGCTATAAAATATATTGTAGAAAAGCTAGACCTTAATCCTTTAGCACAGTAAGGTATAAAATGAAATTTTTAAAATATTCAGTCTTACTTTTGGTGATGTGTGTTAGTGTGACTTTCGCAGGAGAAGATAGTGATAATAGTTCATCTCAAGGCATAGATATTGGTTCTGGTTGGCTTGTTTTAGGTGATATGCGAACTGGTTGGGTAGAGTATGATTACTCTAATCCAGCAGGTAATCGTAATGATCCAAGTATAAATCAAGGGCATACAGATTCTCAAGGTTTCTATGTTATGCCTAAGATCTCTATTCTTAGTCCAAAATATAATGGATTTACCACAAAAGCAACTATTGCTGGAGCTACTGACTTTGGATTAAATACAGAGGAAGATGAGTCACGAAACTTTGTTTTTGGTTCAGATAGAGAGTCTTTTGCGATATTGCAAGAAGTTTATATCTCTTATGAAAAAGATGCTCATAAAGTGTTGATAGGTCGCGAAGAATTGACCACCCCAATGGTTGATACTGATGACTGGTATATGCTTGCAAATAGTTTTGAGCTAGCCTATTATAACTATACAGGTTTTGAAGATATAACTATTGGTGGAGTATATTTTCACAAGATGAGTGGTGTCTGGGATAGTGGTGCAGAGGGTACGGAGTTTCATAGTATGAGTGATGCATCTTTTGTAGATCAAAGAGATAAAGACAATGCCAATGATAGCGGAGTTATAACTGCAACATTTCAGTACAATGATAATAAAAACAATAACTTACAAATTTGGAACTATTACGCAACAGATTTGTACAATACACTGTTTATGCAATATGACTGGACAGATAAGTTAAGTGATTTTTCATATGACTTAGGTTTTCAAGTGATTGACTTTAAAGAGGTTGGCGATCTTAAAGATAATGATTATACACATATTGACTATACTATATATTCGGCTAGATTTGATATGAAGTTTACAAATGGCTTTGATATAGCAACAGGTATAGCAAAATATACAGATGGTGAAGGTCAGGGTGCTACTCTTGGTGCATGGGGTGCTTATCCATACTTTGCAAATGGGATGATTTTTCACTTTTTTGAAGCTGGAAGTTTACAAAATGCACTTTCAACAAAAGTGCAATTAGGTTTTGATTTGAGTAAAATTGGACTAAATGGCACTTGGATTGGATATAGACATACAGAGTTTAATTTAGATTCTGATTATTCTTTTGCAAAAGATAGTAATGGAGATGATGATTTAACAAAATCTCAAAGTAAAATGAAACTTGATGGTGTAAGAGTTACATATGCTGATAATAATGGAATCTATTTTACAGGAACCTATGAGCATGTAAATTTAGATGCTGAACCTAGTACATATTCGTTAAGATTGATTGGTGGATATAAGTTTTAATAGATTAGATTTTAGAGTTGATTAAATTAATCTGTAAAAGTATCTCTAATCTCTAAAAATTTATCTATATTTTCAAAAAATAAATTTATAAGTTTAGGATCAAAATGTTTTCCTCTTTCCTTTTTGAAGAGGTTCAGGATTTTATCTAATTCCCAAGCTTTTTTATAAACTCTATCACTAAGAGCATCAAATACATCGGCAATAGCAGTTATACGCATGAAAACAAGCAATAAAAGGTTTATATAGCGGACTTATCCCTTTTTAATTAACTTTTTATTGGAAATTTTTATTCTTTTTAGTATACTTGTGGAAAAAGGTTTTTGGTATATGAAAACAATATTTTTACTACTTATTATCGTTCTTTCAAATAGTTTTTTGCAAGCAGAATCAAATTATGATGGGTATCAAAAAAAAATAATTCTTTTAAGATCATCAAGTAAGTCTAGAATAGACTTAGAATTTAAAAAATTTAAAAAAAATAAGATTTACAAAAAGTTAAATGTTTTAGCAAAAAGATATAATTTTGTAATCCATTCAAGAGCTCTTGGTAAAAATACAATACTTGTTGTCGAACCAATTTATAAAGAAAGTGTATATAAAAAAGTTATTAAATTAGTTAAACCAAGATATAAAGATGCTCGTGGAATAAAAGATAAAATAACTAAAAGAAAGCCAGTTAGAAAGCAGATAATAAAAGCTGTTAAAATTAAAAAAGTACAAAAGCCAATAGTAAAAAAAGCTGAGAAAAAATTAACTAAATATTATGGGTATCAAAAAAAAATAATTCTTTTAAAGTCATCAAGTAAGTCTAAAATAGACTTAGAATTAAAAAAATTTAAAAAAAATAAGATTTACAAAAAGTTAGATGTTTTAGCAAAGAGATATAATTTTGTAATCCATTCAAGAGCTCTTGGTAAAAATACAATACTTGTTGTCGAACCAATTTATAAAGAAAGTGTATATAAAAAAGTTATTAAATTGGTTAAACCAAGATATAAAGATGCTCGTGGAGTAAAAGATAAAATAACTAAAAGAAAGCCAGTTAGAAAGCAGATAATAAAAGCTGTTAAAATTAAAAAAGTACAAAAGCCAATAGTAAAAAAAGTTGAGAAAAAATTAACTAAAAAAAATATCATAAAAACAAAAAAAGTTGTTCAAACAAAAATAATCAAAAAAGATGTAACTAAAAAAGATAGTTGGTTTAGTTCTTGGTTTAGTTGGTGGTATATTTTATGGATTATTATTTTTGGTGTATTTTATAGGTACTATATAAAATTTAAAAAAATCTATGATGAATACTAAATGTAAAAATTTAGTTGAAGTGTTTTTCTTTTGCAAAAGTACTTCCATAATCGAAAATTATCAGTATAAAGAGCAATTTTATAGTATTTGTTATTGCAAGGGTAGATATAGGTTAGAAATGAGGTTTAAAAAGTTTTCTTAAAGTAAGAGTTAAAGCCCTATATATAGGAGTAAAAAGCCCTAAGGCTTAATACTATAGGCGTGATTCGTAGCGTCTCATCATATAAAGACGTTTAAGCATTTTCTTACGAGAAGCTATTTTGAATTTCTTACGCTTTTCAGTTTCCGTTTCATGGAAACGGCGAGCACGAGCTTCAGTAACGATTAAGTTACGGTCAGTCTGCTTCTTGAAACGGCGGTAAGATGCATCAAAATTATCATCTGAACGAAGTACTATTCCTGGCATATCACATCACCCACTTTCTTTAAAATATTAATGTCCGAAAACATTTGGATAGAATTATAGCTAAATATTTAACTTTAACCTAATTATCATCTCAGTTTATGATATACTTTTGTTTAAATTATAGTTAAAGGTTTGTGAATGAAAGTCATTATAACTGTTTTTATATTGCTTACATCTTTTTTGTCTGCTAGTTCTAGTACTAACATCGCTCAAAAAGAGCTACAAAAGCAGATGGAAAAAGAAAAAAAGTATGCAAAAGAGCAAAAATTTTACCAAAAAAAAGAGTATGATTTAAAATCAATGGAGGTGAATCCAGACTCACTTAAGTCTTTACCAGACACACAAGAGGATGAAGATGATTTTGATATGGATGATGTTTATTAACTCTTAATTTAGAAGTCGATTATAAGTAGATAAGAGATATAATCTACTTATGATTGCACAAGATTCCATAGAAGCTTTAAAAGCACGACTTGATATTGTTGATGTAGTAGGCTCGTATGTGGAACTTAAAAAAGCAGGGGCTAACTATAAAGCACCATGCCCTTTCCACGATGAAAAATCCCCCTCTTTTGTAGTAAGCCCATCTAAGCAGATTTACCATTGTTTTGGCTGTGGAGCTGGTGGTGATAGTATAAAATTTATTATGGAGTACGAAAAACTAAACTACCCTGAAGCACTTGAAAAGTTAGCTGATAATTATAACTTTACACTTTCTTACACCGATGACAAACATAATAAACCTCGCTCACAACTTATGGATAAGGTAAATGAGTGGTACCAAAACCTACTAACATCAAAGCAAACAGCACTATCTTATGTGCAAGAGCGAGGGATTTACGAGAGTAGTGTTGAGAAGTTTGGTATTGGCTATGCTCCTGATTCAAATGCAACTATAAACTTTATAAAAAATGGTTTTTTTAATATGAGTGAAGCTGTTGAGATGGGGATAGTTGGGTTTGATGGTGGAAGAAATTTCGCTAGGTTTATAGAGCGGATAACTTTTCCTATTCACTCAGCAAATGGAACAGTTGTGGGTTTTGGTGGTCGTACTATTACTGGTCATCAGGCAAAGTATGTAAACTCCCCAGAAACAAAGTTTTTTAACAAATCTCGTTTATTGTATGCCTATCATCATGCAAAACAAACACTACATAAAACAAAAGAGATAATCATAACAGAGGGTTATCTTGATGTT
>Ga0256842_1002360_pt1 | contig 13634 bp, 10 predicted proteins | sample 4559240metaG_FD_185973 | JGI IMG/M metagenome (GOLD analysis project Ga0256842, IMG submission 185973) | Hydrothermal vent microbial communities from Guaymas Basin, Mexico - 4559-240 | ecosystem: Environmental > Aquatic > Marine > Hydrothermal vents | place: Mexico: Guaymas Basin | collected...
CGAAGGACCGGGCGGCGACGATCGGGCCGGCGTCGACCTCCTCGACCAGCTCGTGGACCGTCACTCCCCCGGTGCGCTCCCCCCGGAGGATCTGCCACTCGATCGGGTTGTTCCCGCGGTAGGCGGGCAGGAGCGAGGGATGGACGTTGAAGGCGCCCCGGGCGGGGAGACGGAGCATGTCTCCCGGGAGGATCCGGCCGAAGGCGCCGACCAGCAGCAGGTCGGCCTCCGCGAGTCGCCGGGAGAGGGCGTCGTCCACCGCGGGGACGTCGAAGACCGTGACCCCTTCCCGGGAGAGAGCGGCCCGCGCCGCCTCCGTGCGCGAGCGGCCCGGCTCGAGCCCGGCGTGCACGTCGTGGCCCGCGGCGCGGGCCGCCCGGGCCACCCGCCAGAGGTAGCCGAGGGTGACGACGCGCAGGGGCGCCACGCCGCTCATGCCAGGTCGTCCTCCGTCACCGGGCTCTCCGGTGCCAGGTCCCGCGCGGCGCGGGCTCCGAGCACGCGCTCGAAGTCCTCGGGGGGCAGCCCTGGCGGCAGCTTCCCCGCCCGGAGCACCGCGACGTTCTCCCTGGTGAACGGCTCGCCGGCGGCGACGGCCCGGGTCGTGTAGACGTACCGGCGGGAGAACCGGCGCAGCTCCTCCTCCTCGGGGAGTGCCTCCTTGCGCCCGTGGCCGAGGGCGCGTTCCACCTCGCGGATGCGGCGCACCATCTCGGCGAGTTCGCCGGGCTCGACGGCGAACGCGTGGTCCGGCCCGGGCAGGCGGTTCGAGAGGGTGAAGTGCTTTTCGACGATCGAGGCGCCGAGGGCGACGGCGGTCATCGGCCCGACCAGCGGGTCGCGGCTGTGGTCGGAAAGGCCGGTCGGCAGCCCGAACCGTTCCCGGAGCGTCACCAGGGCGCGCACGTTGAGCGCCTCGAGGGGAGCCGGGTACTTCGCCGTGCACTGGAGGAGCGCGAGCTGGTCGTTCCCCGTCGCGGCGAACGCCGTGACCGCCCGGGCGACCTCGTCCAGGTTCGCCGTGCCGGTGGACAGGATCACCGGCTTCCCCCTGGCCGCGACGTGCCGCAGCAGCGGGTGGTGGGTCATCTCGTAGGAGGCCACCTTGAAGACCGGCACGTACGGGTCGAGCAGGTCGGCGGACTCCTCGTCGAACGGGGCGGCGAAGAAGACGATCCCCCGTTCCCGGGCCCGCTCCGCGAGGCGAGGCAGCCATTCCGGCGGCATCTCCATCTCGCGAATGATCTCGTAGATCGGCTTCGCGATTCCCAGGTAGTCGCTCCGCCCGGCCGAGCGGGGGTAGAGCTTCCGGGCGCGGAAGAGCTGGAACTTGACGGCGTCGGCCCCCGCGTCGGCCGCCACGTCGACCAGGGCGAGCGCCTGCTCGAGGGAGCCGCCGTGGTTCGAGCCGGCCTCGGCGACGACGAAGCACGGGTGGCCGGGGCCGACCTTCCGTTCACCGATCTCGATCACGTCTCTCATCGCGTCTCCCTCCCGGCGGCGCTCCGCGCCGCGGCGAGCAGCTCCCGGGCCGCGCGCTCCGCCCCCCGGCCGTCGACCAGTGCCGCCGCCCGGGTGGCCAGCTCCCGCCGGAGGTCCGGCCGGTCGAGCAGCTCCCGGAGCAGCATGCCACCCTCGGCGGGGTCCAGGTCGTCCCACCGGCCCAGGCCCCGGGCCGCCCCCGCCGCGACGAAGGCCCGGGCGTCGTCGACCTGGTTGTCGGCGAGGACGCCGAGGAGCATCGCGCACCCGCAGCGGGCGGCCTCGAAACGGGTTCCCCCGGCGGCGAGCAGCGCCACGCTCGCCCGGGACAGCTCCTCGACGAGGGACGGGAGCGGCGGGAGGAACTCGATGCTCACCGGGGTCGCGCCGGGGCGCGGAGCGGGCGTCTCCTCCCAGGGGTTTCCGACGATCCGGGCGCGGAACGGGCGATCCGCGGCGGCGAGGAGGTCGAGCACCTTCCTTCCCAGGCGGCCGGTGGCCGATCCCCCGAGGGTGACCAGGACCAGGGGCGGCCCGGGTTCCCGGAGCGGCCGGGGCGGCGGGTCCCGGAACTCCTCCCGGAGGAGGGCGTACCGCGGGCCGAGGAGGCGCAGCGGGACCCCCGGGTACCGGCCGGGGGTGGCGCACAGCTCGTGGTCCACCACCGCGTCCACGCCCGCGGGGGCGTCCCCGTCCGCGAGGGCGACCACGAACGGGGCGGCGCGGCGGGCGGCCGCGACGGCATCCGGTCCGAGCCGGTATCCGTCCAGCACCACGAGCGCCGCGTCCTCGCCGGCCAGCCCGGCGAGGGGCCCGGGATCGTCGGGCGCCAGACCGGGGACCGGCACGTGGCGAACGCGCCGACCCTCGACGAGGCGCGCCATCCCGGGGGGAAGTCCGGGCGTGACGAGGAGCGGCTCGGCACCGGCCCGGGCGAACCCCTCGGCGAGGGCGATCGAGCGCACCAGGTGGCCCGCGCCGGCCCCGGGCCCCGCGTCCGCCCGGAGCAGGACCCGGGGACGGGCCCCCCCGCCGCTCACGGCGGCGCCTCCTTCTGGCGGACGCGGGCGTTCAGGGCCGAGAGTTCGGGCCGCCGGTCGAGGAGGGCGACCACCTCCCGCCAGCCGAACAGGGGGCCGTGGACCGGCAGGAGCTCCCGGTAGACCTCCCGGACCAGGGCGAGGTCCTCCGGCGTGTCCACGGTCCAGCGCAGGCGGGAGAGGTCCTCCTCCGCGGCCAGGCCCGCGACGCGGAACCGCTCCGGTCGGCGGTAGATGCCCAGGGTCACGTGCTCCCGCACGGCGGGGTCGTCCTCGACCCGGTCCAGCTCCGCGAGGGCCGCGAGGGAGACGACCTCGGTGTCCAGCCCCCGGGGCCAGCGACGCGGCACCGTGTTCGCGAGGAGGTCGACCGGGTCGCGTTCCCGGCGCTCCCGGAACGCGGCGAGGGTCGCCCCGACCAGCTCCGGGTCGAGCAGGGGGCAGTCCGAGGTGATCCGGACCACCGGGTCGATGCCGTGGGCCCGGGCGGCCCCCAGGTACCGGGCGAGCACGTCGTGCTCGGGACCGCGGAAGACCGGGACGCCGAGCTCCCCGGCCAGCTCCGCGAGGGGCTCGTCCCGTTCCCCCTCCGGGATCGCGAGGACGACCCGCTCGATCCCGGGAGAGCGGGCGACCCGCTCGAGGACCCGCGCCAGCATCGGGCGGCCCTCGATCGGCTCGAGGACCTTCCGGGGCAGGCGCGTCGAGCCGAGCCGCGCCTGGACGATCGCCCCCGGGACGGGACCCGTCACCGGTCTTCCTCCCCGGGAACGGCCTTGTCCAGGACCTCCCGCAGGTCCGCGACTACCCGGTCGACGTCGGCGTCGGCCATCGCCGGGAACAGGGGCAGGGTGAGGGTGCGCGCGGAATGCCCCTCCGCCACGGGGCAGAGGCCGGGACCGTACCCGAGGTCCCTGTAGTACGGGTGGAGGTGGACCGGGAGGTAGTGGACCTGGCAACCGATCCCGCGCTCCCGGAGGGCGGCGAAGACCCGGTCGCGGGAGGGCACTTCGACGGCGAGGAGGTGCCAGGCGGAGCGGCAGCCCGGCGGGATCTCCTGGAAGGTCACCCGCGGATCGTCCGCCAGCAGCCGGTGGTAGCGGGCGGCCAGTTCCCGCCGCCGTTCCACGAATCCCTCGAGCCGGTCGAGCTGGACCGTGCCGAGGGCGCACTGGATGTCGGTGATGCGGTAGTTGAAGCCGAGCTCCTGCATCTCGTGGTAGAAGGCGCCGGGGGACGGGAAGCGGAAGCGGGCCGGGTCCCGCTCGATCCCGTGGTGGCGCAGGCGGCGTACCCGTTCCGCGATCTCGGCGTGGGGGGTGAGGACCGCGCCCCCCTCTCCGGTGGTGATCCCCTTGACCGGGTGGAAGGAAAGCACGGTGGCGTCGGCGGTCGTCCCGTCGCCGACCCGGTGGGTCCGCCCCGCGGCATCCTCCCATTCCGCCCCCAGGGAGTGGCAGGCGTCCTCGAGGACGAAGAGGCCGTGTTCCCGGGCGATGGCGGCGATCTCCTCCGCGTGGGCGGGGAGACCGGCGAAGTGGACCGGGACGACGCCCCGCGGGCGGCCCTCCCCCGGGGGGGCCCGGAGCAGCTCCCGCAGCCGGTCCGGGTCGAGGCACCAGGTGCCCGGGTGCACGTCGACGAAGACCGGCCGCGCTCCCGCGTAGAGGGCCGCGTTCGCCGAGGCCGCGAAGGTGAGGGGCGGCACGGCGACCAGGTCGCCCGGGCCGGCGCCGAGGGCGAGCATGGCGAGGTGCAGGGCGGCGGTCCCGGAGGAGACGGCGACGGCGTGGCGCGCGCCCGTGACCTCGCAGAGCCGGCGCTCGAACCGCTCGATCGCCGGCCCCTGGGTCAGCCAGTCGCCCCGGAGGACGGCGACCACCGCCTCGATCTCCTCCTCCCCGAGCCACTGGCGGCCGTAAGGCAGGAACCGCTTTCCGGCACCCTCGCTCATGGCAGGTGGTTGGCGACGATCTCCCGCAGCTCCTCGACGGAGAGCCAGCGGTCGTTGGCGTCGGAGCTGTAGCAGAAGCCGTCGGGGCAGGGCCGCCCTCCCCGTTCCTTCCGGAACGCCTCCGCGTCCCACCAGGGGAAGATCGGCTGGATGACGAAGTGGTCGTCGTACTCGAGGGTGCTCCGGGCGTCGTCCACCGGGACCATGACCTCGTGGAGCTTCTCCCCGGGCCGGATCCCGGTGATCTCGATCCGGCACTCCGGGCAGATCGCCCGGGCCAGGTCGACGATGCGCATCGACGGAAGCTTCGGCACGAAGATCTCGCCGCCCCGCATCTCGTCGATCGCGCGCAGCACGAACCGTACTCCCTGCTCGAGGGTGATCCAGAACCGGGTCATCCGCTCGTCGGTGATCGGCAGGACACCGGTCTCCCGCTGCCGCAGGAAGAACGGGATCACCGAGCCCCGGGAGCCGACCACGTTGCCGTAGCGGACGACGGCGAACCGCACGTCCCGGGAGCCGGCGTAGGAGTTCGCCGCGACGAACAGCTTGTCCTGGCAGAGCTTGGTCGCCCCGTAGAGGTTGATCGGGTTCGCCGCCTTGTCGGTGGAGAGCGCGACCACCCGGCGGACGCCGGTGTCGAGGGCGGCGTCGACGACGTTGGCCGCCCCGAAGATGTTGGTCCGGATCGCCTCGAGGGGGTTGTACTCGGCCGCCGGGACCTGCTTGAGGGCCGCGGCGTGGATGACGACGTCGACCCCCTCGAAGGCCCGGCGCAGCCGGTCCCGGTCCCGCACGTCCCCGAGGAAGAACCGCAGGCGGGAATCCCGGAACTCCTGGGCCATCTCGTACTGCTTGAGCTCGTCCCGGCTGAGGACGATCACCTTGGCGGGATCGTGCTCCGCGAGCAGGACGCGGGTGCACGCGCGCCCGAACGAGCCGGTACCCCCGGTGACCAGGACCGTCTTTCCCTCGAGCTTCATCGGCAGGACCTCCGGGGCGCGGCACCCCCCTCGCGGGCCCGGGCCCCGGGGTCAATCCTCTGGCCCGGCGCCGGGAAAGGCAAGGATTTCCGGGGCAGAACGGTGCCCGGCGGACGGTGGCGGACCTATCCTATCCCGGGGGCGGGGAGGGCCCGCCCCGCCCGAGGACCCGGATGCCCCTGCCTCCCGCGCTCCACGCCTGGCTTCCCCGCCTGCGCTGTCCCTGCTGCGGGGGGGAGTTCTCTCCCGTCGACCTCCCGGCCGGGGGCGCCCTCGCCTGCCGGAGGCGCCGCTGGCCGGTGGTCTCGGGCATCGTGGTCCTCCGGGAAGGGAGCGCCACCGACCGGGCCCTCGGGGCCCTCGGGGCGGGGGACGAGGAGGCGGCCGCCGCCATCCTGGCCGGCGCCGACCTGCGGAGCCGGGCGGACCGCGTCCTCGAGCGCCTCGCCGGCCGGCTCCTCCGCCGCCCGCCCGGCGCGGGCCGGGCGGCCCGCCGGGTCCGACGGCGCCTGCGGCGCGCGGCGCGAGGGGGGTTCCCGGCCGCGGTCCGGGAGCTCTTCGGCCGTCCCCCCTGGCCGGTGCCCGCCTTCGCCGATTACCTGCTCCGGCGCCGCTCCGACCCGACGTTCGTCGCAGCCGAGGCCCTCGCCGCGCTGGTCGGCCCGGGGGAGGGGCCGGTCCTCGACCTGGGATGCGGCGTCGGGCACCTCCTGGTGTCCCTCGCCGCCCTCGGCGCCGGGCCCCTCGCCGGGGTGGACGCCCTCTTCCCGGTACTGCTCCTCGCCCGGCGGCACCTGGTCGCGGACGCCCTGCTGGTCTGCGCCGACGCGGGCGGCCCGCTCCCGTTCGCCGACGGGACCTTCGCCCGGGTCCACGTGGTCGACGCCTTCTTCGACTTCCCCTCGCTTCCCGGGGCGGCCCGGGAGGTGCGGCGGGTCCTCGCCGGGGAGGGGACGGCCGTCCTCTCCCACCTGCACAACCGCCTGCAGCCGCACCTCTACGCCGGCCGGTCCCCGCTGGCGCCGGGGGAGTGGATGGATGCCCTCGCGCCCCTCTCGCCCCGGCTGCTCGACGAGCGCGAGATCGTGAAGGTGGCGGCCGGGGGAGGGGAACTGGTCCCCGGCACGGACCCGGACGCGTTCCGGGCGAGCCCGGACCTCTCCGCCCTGGGGGGACGGGTTCCCGGCACGCTCCGGGCGGAGGAACCCCTCCTGCCGGCCCCGGCGGGTCCGTGGCGGCTCTCGCCGGAATACGTTGCGAACGAAAGTGAAGGCGAATGGATCCTCCGGCGGGCCGGGCGGCCGTTCATCTCGGAGGAGGAAGCGGGGTCCTTCCCGGGGATCCTCCCGGCGGAGGCCCGGGTGCCCCGGGATCTCCCCGAGGAGCTCGGCGGGCCGGTACTGCCCGACTCGCTGGTCCCCCTGGCGGCCGCCCGGGTCGTCCTCCCGGTGCCGCCCGGGCTGGACCCGGCGGTGGGGCCGCCGGGGGCGCCGGCTCCTCCCCCCCCGCGGCCACGCCGGGAGGGGCCGGTCCGCGTCCTCCGGGACCTGCGGGCCGCCGCCCGGGCCGGGAGCCTCGCCCGCCGCCTGGGGGAGGAGGCCCGGGCGCGCCTCCCGGAAGGGGGCCTCGCGATCCTGGCGGGCCACCGGGTGAGCCGCCGCCGGGAGCCCGACCCCCTGGACCTGGCGATGCCGGCGGCGGCTCTCGGCCGTCTCGTCGACGTCCTCTCGCGGGTGGGACCGTTCCTCGCCCCCGGGGAAGCGCTGGAAGCCCTCGCCCGCGGCTCCCTGCAGCCGGGCCTCTCGTTCCTGCTGACCTTCGACGACGGCACCGTCGACCTGCTCCGGTGGGGCCTGCCGGTGCTGCGGGGAAGGGGAGTCCCCGTGGCGGTCTTCCCGTGCAGGGAGGAGGCCGCTCCCTGGGGGCGGTTCCGCTGGGACGTGCTCGCGGCGGGGGGGACTCCGGCGCCGCCGCGGGCGTTCGGGGAGGCGGGGGCGGCCCTCGGCTTCCACGGCGCCGGACACCGGCGCGTCGAGCTGCTCGGGGGAGAGGAGCTGGGGGCCGAGGTCGCCCCGCCCCCGTGGATGGACCTGCCGGTCTTCGCGTACCCCTACGGAGCCGCCGCGGGAGTGTCCGAGCAGGTGGTCGAGGAACTGCGGGCCGCCGGGTACCGGGCGGCGCTGACCATGCGGCCCGGCGTCGCCCGGCCCGGCGACGACCCGTACCGGCTCCCCCGCGTCGCCCTCCACGACGCTCCCGTCGACGGCCTGCTGCGTCGCCTCCTCTCCTTCGTGCGGGAGACCCGCGAGCGCGACGCTAGTGTGGAGGCTCCCGCGGAGCGGTGACCTTGAGCTTCATGCGCCCCTTGCGCGCCTTGCCGCTGCCCTCGGTGGCGGTCACCCGGAACTTCACCTCGAACTTCAGCCGGGCGCTCTCCCCGTCCCGGGCCACCTTGGCCCTCATCTTCGTCTTCAGCACCTCGACCGAGTGGGTCTCGTGGTCGAGGCCGAGGGCCTCCTCGATCATCACCCGCACGAAATCGACGATGTCCTCCTCGTCGTGCGGGGTGCAGGTGACGCGGCGCTTCTTCTGGCTCCAGTCGTAGTAGAAGTGCAGCACGCCGGCGCTGGAGTACACCCGGGCCCAGGTCGGCGTGATCTCGTCGACCAGGTAGACCGAGAAGGCGCCCCCCTCGTACCCCCCGGAGAAGCGGACCCGTTCCAGCTCGACGGTCCCCTTGCCGACCCCCTTCACCTTCACCTGGATCGGGGGCGGGGAATCCATGTTCAGCCACCCGCCGAGGAACGAGGGTGCGTCTCCCGCGCGGGCGTCCGGGACGAGGACGAGGATGGCCAGCAGGGCCAGGACGGTGAGGATGGTTCTCGAACGCATCGACCTTCTCCTCCCGGGGAGGGTGGGGGATCCCCGGGGTGGAAACTCGTGCCCCGCCCCGCGGTGGGCAACGAACCCTGTCTTCTCGCTCAGTAGGCGCGGGCGAAGACGACCCGGCGCGGGGCGTCCCTGCCGCAGTGGACGCAGGGACCCGGGTCGTCCGGTTCGCCGTCCGGCTGGACGCGGACCGTCGCCTTCGTCTTCTCCTGGATCTCCTCCTCGCAGGCCCGGTCGCCGCAGTGGCGGGCCCGGAGGAAGCCCCCCGCCTCGATCTCCCGCTCGAAGGCGGCCCAGTCGTCGACCTCGCGGGTGCGCTCGTCCCGGAACTTCCGGGCCCGCTCGAGCATCGCGGCCTGGATGCCGTCGAGCAGCTCGCCGACCTTCGCGGGCAGGTCGTCGAAGGGGATCGACGTCTTCTGCCGGTCGAGGCGGGAGACCGCCATCACCGCGTTCTTCTCGAGGTCCCGGGGACCCAGCTCGAGGCGCAGCGGGACGCCGCGCAGCTCCCACTCGGCGTACTTGAAGCCGGGGTTCACGTTGTCCCGCTCGTCCAAGGTCACCCGGAAGCCCGCCTCCCGGAGCTTCGCCAGCAGCTCCCGGCCGGCGGCGATCGTCGCCCGCTGCTGCTCGTCGTTGCGCCAGATCGGGACGATGACGACCTGGAGGGGGGCGACCCTCGGCGGGAGGACGAGCCCGTCGTCGTCCCCGTGGGTCATCACGAGGGCGCCGATCAGCCGGGTGGAGACCCCCCAGGAGGTGTTCCAGGCGTACTCCCAGTTCCCCTCCCGGGTCTGGTATTTCAGGTCGAAGGCCCGGGCGAAGTTCTGCCCGAGGTCGTGGCTGGTGCCGGCCTGGAGGGCCTTGCCGTCCTGCATCATCGCCTCGATGCACCAGGTGGTGACGGCGCCGGCGAACTTCTCCTTCTCGGTCTTGGTCCCGGTCAGCACCGGGATCGCCAGCCATTCCTCGGCGAACTTCCGGTAGATCTCGAGGATCGTCAGCGCCTCCTCGATCGCCTCCTCGTGGGTCGCGTGGGCGGTGTGCCCCTCCTGCCAGAGGAACTCCGTCGTGCGGAGGAAGAGGCGGGTCCGCATCTCCCAGCGGACCACGTTCGCCCACTGGTTGATCAGCAGGGGCAGGTCACGCCAGGACTGGATCCACTTGGCGTACATCGCGTAGATGATCGTCTCCGACGTGGGGCGGACGATCAGCTCCTCCTCGAGCCTCGAGTCCGGGTCGGGCACGACGAAGCGCTTCCCGTCCTCCTCCACCCCCTTGAGGCGGGTGTGGGTGACGATCGCGCACTCCTTGGCGAACCCCTCGACGTGCTCGGCCTCCTTCGAGAGGAAGCTCTTCGGGATGAAGAGGGGGAAGTAGGCGTTGACGTGCCCCGTCGCCTTGAACATCCGGTCGAGGGCGTCCCGCATGTTCTCCCACAGGGCGTAGCCGTGGGGGCGGATCACCATGCAGCCCTTGACCGGCGAGTAGTCGGCCAGCGTCGAGCGGGTGACGACGTCGGTGTACCAGCGGGCGTAGTCCTTCTCGCGGGGGGTGATCTCCTTGGCCATCGACCTCTTCTCCTCGCGGCCCCGGGCCGGGGCGGAAGTCCCGGAAATACCAGAGAATGCGCGCCGGGGCAAACGGCAGCGGCCCGGCCCCGGGGGGCCGGGCCGCCGGTCTCGTTCCCGGGGGTGGGCTCAGCGGGCGCCCCCCGCCTCCTCGAGCAGCGTCGCCGGCGGGACCACCGCCCCGTGCTTCTCGCGCAGGGCCAGCAGCTCCTTCTTCTGCCGGTCGTAGATCTCGAAGAGCAGCTCCGGGATGTTCTCGTCCTTGCGGAACGCCTCGGTCTGCAGGTCGATCCGGGCGACCAGGTTGTCGATGTAGAGCGAGAACTGCATGTCGTACAGCTCCCGCGGGTAGTCCTTGTCGATCAGCTCGGCGAAGAGGCTCCTGAGGTCCTCGTAGAGCGGCAGGAAGCCGATCGGGGTCTCGATCGCCTTCACCTCGCCGTGGGCGAACCGCTCGAGCCAGGAGAGCCAGACCCGGACGTCCCGCTTTTCGCCGAGGAGCCCCTTGCCGGACCCGCCCCGGGCTTCGTGGGTCAGGAAGTAGTTGAGGCCGGCGAGGATCGGGCGTCCCTCGTTCGAGAACTTCTTCGAGCCGAAGAACTTGAACTGGGCGTTCATGTAGTCGCCGAGGGGGCCCGGGATGAACGGCGCGTTCGCCCAGGGCTGGCGCCGCACGCCGGTCACGCCGACCTCGGTGGCGGTCGCCTGGGAGACGATCGAGGCCCCGATGACGACCCCTTCCTCCGGGCTCCTGGCGACGACGATCGGGGGCATCGTGTCGGCGTCACGGCCGGAGTAGGTGATCACCTTGACCGGCACGCCGGCGGGATCCTCGGCGAGCTGCTCGTTGTAGTTGCCGATGCTGGTGCAGGGGACGGTGACGCGGGCGTTCGGGTGGGAAGGCGGGATCGGCTTGCCGTTCTCGTCGGTCTTCCCCTTCCACCACTCGCCCTGGAAGTTGATCCCCCGCTCGGGCAGCTCCTCGCCGGAGCCCTCCCAGTAGGGGACACCGTCGGCGACCAGGACGTTCGACCAGATCACCTCGCTGCCGGGCTCCCGGATCGCCTTCATCAGGTAGGGATCGGACTCGCGGTTGACGTCCTTGATGATCCCGAAGATCCCCTGTTCGGGGTTGATCGCCCGGAGGGTGCCGTCCTCGGCGATCCAGAGCTGGGCCAGGTCGTCGCCGATGAAGTCGGTGCCGACCATCGCCGTCGTCGTCTTGCCGCAGCCGGAGGGAGCCGCCCCGGCGAAGAAGGTCTTCCGCCCGCCGGGGCCGGTCATCCCGGTGATGAACATGTGCTCGGAGAGCTCCTCCTCGACCTTGAGGTAGGTTGCGAGGTCGACGGCGAAGCGGTGGTTCCCCTTCTTGAGGAGCAGGGTGTTGCCCGCGTAGGTGCAGTAGGTGCTGAAGGTGGTCAGCCAGCTCCGGTCCATGAAGACCCGCGCGTTCGGCAGGTCCTCGGGCCGGTTCGGCCCCTGGGAGTGGACGTTGGTGAAGAAGAGGCCCGCCCGCTCGACCTCCTCGTCGAACCTCGCGTAGACGTTCCGGTAGAGGATGTCAGCGGAGTGGGTGACGTAGGCGGACGTGGTGATCTCGAGGGCGGGAATCGCCGCCTTGGCGCCGATCGGGCCCCGGGAGTAGAAGCCGACGAAGAGGGGCATCCCCTTGCCAATTCCCTTCATGTAGTCCCGGACGTAGGCGAGGGCGTCGTCCCGGAGGATCTTCTTCGCGAGCACCGAGACCTTCTCGTCCGGGTTCACGATGTAGAAGGTGCGATCCACGATCCGCGCCTGCTCTTCCGGCAGGTCGAAGTGGATCGTGTGGTCCGGCATCTTGAGCTGCTCCTCTTCCTTCCGCTCGAGGGCGACTCGCCGGACGTGGGCGCGGGCCTCGGGGGACCCGTCGTGGACGAACACGGACTCGGGATCGACCAGGGCGATCGCGCCCGCAATGGCGATCCGCGCTTCCTCGTTGCGGATCCGGTCGAGCTTCGCCCGATTGGCCTCGTCGAGGCGCTCGGCGAAGAGCTTCTCCGCCTGCTCCGCGGTCCGGATCCCGCTGACCTCCTGCAGGATGTTCACTCCCTTCCTCAGCTCGAGCACGGTTCTGCTCCTCCGGGGGATCGCGGCGGTCCCCCTCGGTTTGGACGCTCCAGGAACACTTCCCCCGCCCGGCGCGGCGCGGCGCGCCGGGAAGGGACGAAAGATACCACCGGCCGCGGTGGATGGCTAACGGATTAGTTTCCTTCTCCGCCGCCCCGGACGGCCTCCCCGGTCATCGGCACGAACCGGACCCCGCCGGCCGTAAACTGCCGCAGGGAACCGTCTTCCAGCTTCTCGATGACGACGAGCTCCTGGTGGACGTTGCCCACCGGGATCACCAGGCGTCCCCCGGGAGCCAGCTGCTCGATCAGCGGTTCGGGCACCCGGGGAGGGGCGGCCGCGACGATGATCACGTCGAACGGCGCTTCCTCCGGCCACCCGGCGTAGCCGTCCCCGCAGCGGACGTGGACGTTGCGGTAGCCGAGCCCGTCGAGCCGCTTCCGGGCCGCCTCGGCGAGGTCGCAGAGGATCTCGATGGAGAAGACCTCGTCACAGGTCTCCGCGAGGATCGCCGCCTGGTACCCGGACCCGGTGCCCACGTCGAGGGCCTTCTTCCCGGGCGCCGCCCGGGCGAGCTGGGTCATCAGGGCGACGATGTAGGGCTGGCTGATCGTCTGGCCGTGGCCGATCGGCAGGGGGGAGTCCCGGTACGCCTGGTCCCGCAGGGCGGGGGGGACGAACAGGTGCCGCGGCACCTTCCCCATCGCCGCGAGGACCAGCGGGTCGGTGATGTCCCGGGCGAGGAGCTGGGTCTCCACCATCGCCGCCCGGCGGCGGGCCATCTCCGCCTCGTCCAGGGGACCGGGGCCGCTCCCGGCGGCGCAGCCGGCGAGCAGGAGCGCCAGCAGGATCCCCCCGGCGAGCAGGCCGTGCTCGATCATCGGGCGTGTCCTCCCTTGCCGGGTGCTCACGGGGACGATGATACCCGGGCCCGGCGCATCCGGGTGACCTCGTGGTGGGCGGCGCGGAGCGGTTCCGGCAGCCGGTAGCGGCGGGCCCAGGAGAGGACGATCCGGCGGGCGGTTCCGAGAGACACCCGGTGCCCGACGGAGACGTAGACCGGGCGGACGCCGTCCCGGGTGCGGAGGGCGAGCCCGACGACCTCCCCCCGGTGGACGAGCCGGGTCGCCGATCCGCGCCGGGAGGAGGGTTCGCGGTACTCGCCGACCAGGACCGACTTGGCGACGCCGATCGTCGGCAGGTCGAGGGCGAGCCCGAGGTGGCAGGCGAGGCCCAGCCGCCGGGGGTGGGCCCGTCCCTGGCCGTCGCAGAGCAGCAGGTCCGGCACGAGGTCGAGGTCGGCGAGGGCGGCGATCACGCCGGGGCCCTCCCGGAACGACAGGAACCCGGGGACGTAGGGAACGGTGACCGGGCCGACGTACCGGCCGGTGGCGATCCGCTCGCGGGTGCGCGCGTCGAAGGCGACCACCGCCGCGAAGAGCAGCCTCTCCTTCCGGTCGTACGAGAGGTCCGCCCCGGCGACGATACGGGGCTCGTCCAGGCGATCCTCCTCGATCACCCGCGCCGCGAGGGAGCGCTGCAGCTCCGCCGCCCCGGAGAGGTCGGGGGGGAACCAGCGATGCACGTCCCGGGGGATGCGCACGGACCG
>Ga0256842_1002361_pt1 | contig 13633 bp, 16 predicted proteins | sample 4559240metaG_FD_185973 | JGI IMG/M metagenome (GOLD analysis project Ga0256842, IMG submission 185973) | Hydrothermal vent microbial communities from Guaymas Basin, Mexico - 4559-240 | ecosystem: Environmental > Aquatic > Marine > Hydrothermal vents | place: Mexico: Guaymas Basin | collected...
TGTAAAGACTAAAAAAGAGAATAAAAAGAAATTTTTTCATGAATATTATTTTATAAGCCTTCATTGTTGATCCTCTCCGTTTTATACCATTTACGTGGAGAAAAGAGCGAAAGTAATGCTACAATCCCTATTATATACCAGTAGACAAACGCCACATATATGTACGGAGTATAGCTCTCAAATCTAGTATCGCTAAAATAATAGAGTATTATTCCAGTAAAGAACATATTCCCTCCAAAGAACATAAATGCCGCAAGGTAATATAGAACACCATTTATAGCTCCTTGGATTAAATTTGTTATTGAAATTATATCAAATATACCTCCAAAAACATAGGAAAAGAAAATTGTATAACTTAATGTTGTTGCCATAGAGATTGCAGGCCCCATATAGGTAATAGCAAGTTTAAGAGCTTTCAGATGGCCTAAGTTTCGTCTGTATTTCCATAGCGCATATAAGCATTCATAATATCCCTTAAACCATCGCATTCTCTGATTTATCAAGGCCTTAAAGCTCAATGGAGCACGTTCAACAATGAAGGTCGAGTCAATGTAAGAAATTTTCTCTCCTATTCTAGCAAGTTCGATAGTTAAGTATGCATCTTCAGTCAGGCTTTCAGGAAATCCCCCTATCTTATTTAAAACATCCTTCCTAACAGCCAATCCCTCTCCACTCATGGGAGCATAGCCAACAAATTTCATATATACTGGGAGATAGATGTCATACCATATGAATGTGTCTAACGCAATAAATTTTGAATGGAGCTTCTCGCCGATTCTATATACTTTCGTTGTAACAGCAGCAGCACCTTTTTTAATTTCTGCTACTACAGATGAAATATAATCCTCAGGTACTATGTCATCAGCATCAAAAACAATTATTACATCTTCTTCAATATATGGGAGGGCCTGATTCATGGCTCTGGGTTTTCCAATATATGTGCTTCGTGTGTATATAACCTTAACATTCATACCTCTGAAACGGAGGAAATTTACCAATACAGGGATGCTCCTTTGTGTGATATTATCCTCTCCTTCAATCAAAACATATACCGTTATCAACTCAGGGAGATACGTTTGGTTGGCAACTGATCGGGCAGTCCTCATAACACTCAATGGATGTTCTTTATGGAAAGGGAGAAGCACAGCTACTTTAATATCATGATTAAACATAGGTTGATTCTGGGTTTGTGTGGATTTTATTAGTGGTCGGGATAGGCTTGGTGCTACCCCAACTATAAATATCATTTGAATTAAAATAAACATTAACTTGAGCAATACTACCGTGATTGAAAACATGAAAATATAGACTCTGAATATTTTTATAAGTGTTATTGCTCAGATTCCCCTCTCATAATCTGCAAATTTGAGGAATGTTAATAAAGATTCACAATAAGTCTTATTGGTGATATCATGGATGTGCTGAGCACGATAGTATTTTTTGCCTATGTCCCTGCAATTGTAATAATGTGGTACTTCTATCATTTAGATAAATACGAACCAGAGCCTAAAAAATATGTTATTGGAACATTTCTGCTTGGAGCTACACTCTCTGTTGGTGTTGCATTTGTACTGGAAACTCTACTCACTCCACGTTGGATAAGGGGATATGCTCTCCTTCCTGCAAGTGCCTTTTATCTAGCCTTAGTTGCGGGAATTGTTGAAGAACCTGCAAAGGCCTTGGCAATAAGATTACCCTTTAAAGCGGGTCAAATGGATGGGATCATGGATGGAGTGGTCTATGGTATCGCTGCAGGTTTAGGATTTGCAGCAACAGAAAACATGCTCTATGGTCTTGGATATGGTGCCGCAATCACTGTAACAAGGGCATTTTTAACCCCTTTTGCTCATGGTAGCTGGAGCGCTATAGTAGGAGTTGGATATGGACTAAAATCCGAAGGTAAAATACATTCTCTAACGAACTATTTCCTTCTGGCAATCTTCCTTCATTTTCTCTGGGATTACTATGCATTTATGAGTGCTACACTTCCTCAGTATAACATCATGCTAATCCTCCTGCTCTTCATAAATCTAATTCTACTGAGATATTTCGTTATCTTAGGCCAGAGGGAAGATCTAGAGAAACAGTGGTGGTACTGGTTTGTGGGAGGCAGGAAGAATGTATAAGATTGAGATATTCCACGGAAAGGGTATGGAAAATGTACTGACTTGTAGGGGGTAGGAGAAATGTCTGAGCTAAAAAATCGCATTGAGAAGGCATTGTTTGAAGCTCGGCCTTATATTGAGTATTTTGATAATGTGAAGAAGAAGATAGATGAACTGGAGGAAAAGGCTACTGACGTCGATAGCTTTCTGTTCCTACTTAACAAAGAGATTGAAGTCGCTGAGGAACCTTTCAAGACTGACTTAAAGATTTTTCTGCAGAAATTTGAGGGCATATGAATTTTCCATTCCCTGATTCCCGTCAAAACTAAAAGCTACCCATGCATAGGCCAGCACAGGGATAGGGGCATTTTCCATTTTTGCAAATTCTTCTTAGTGGTAATCAAAATATGAATAGAAAAAGTATTTAAACTTCAACAACACTTTCTATAGAAAACCTCTGGGAGAGGGAGCATGAGAAACATCAGACTAGTATTTATAATGATTCTTATGAAACAGCTAGTACCCTAATTCCCATCATGTCTTTGGTTGTGCTTGTTGAACGCCTGTATGAGCAACCACTTAGCATCTACAAGCATCAAAACCAATCTTTAATGATGAGAACTTAGGGTACCCTCAGGATTAACGGCACGGTAGGATGGGCATTAACAGCTCAAAAATTCTGCATGGAGAATGCTTCCAGAATCTCTGTATTCTTGAGTTTGAGAAAAGATGGAACATCCCATCCGGAGGATATGAGTAGGTGGAGTGCCACGGGAAGGATGATAGTGGATGGAAGGAGGTCTGTTGAAGGTCAGATGAAGTTCATTATTAGGCATCAGAAGGAAAACATGGATAGAAGAGAAAGAGGTGCACTTTGAAATTACCTATGCCCTTGCTGGCTGGAATCAATGCCAGAAATCTTTACCTCAGTCCGAGCTCCTTTAGGTACTTGATCATTCTTTCAACATCGTTTGCTATCACAACATCGAATAAGCTCTTCAACTTGGTCAGATTGTTGTTTTTGTAAAATAGGATGTCATTTTCAGTCCAGAGAGCAACTCTAAGGCCTAAAGAGCGCATCCAGCGAAGCGCCTGTAGGGTTTTTTCAAGACCTATCAGAGGAATGGCCTCCATCGGAACATTTACAGACCAGAGTTTAAGTTCCTCTTTAAGCTGTGGTATCTTAGGGACAACTTTTTCATTATCAATGAGGAGACCGATTCTTATTTTATCATTTAATCTTCTGGTTTTTCTTAGAGCTTCAAGTTCGAATGATGATATCATAACCCTGTCCAGGGCATTAAACTCCTCAACAACTCTCAGGCTTTCCTCAACCGCATCGACGTCCTTTATCTCAATGTTAATGAGGGCATCTCCCGGCAGAACCTCAAAGACCTCCTCAAGTGTTGGGATATTCTGCCCCATTCCGAGGTTGGCTTTTTTCAGTTCTTCCAGCGTCATCTCCTTCTGGTGGCCATTCAGGCTTGAGGTTCTATCTATGCTTTCATCATGCATGATTACAGCTTTTCCATCCCTTGTCAGCCACACATCGAGCTCTATCCCATCCGCTCCAGCGTTGATGGCCTCAACAAACGCCAGAATACTGTTTTCTGGGTATCTTGACATGAAACCCCTGTGTCCAAGAACTAGGGCTCTGTTCTCTTCCCAGCTTGCCATAGCTACCGCCTCAGATAGAAAAAGACAGTTTATCTAAAAAGCCTTTTCCCTAAGAGCCTTGATGCCCTTGAGACATCATCCGAGATCAGGATATCGCAGTACCTAACAAGATAGGGGAGGTATTTAAATTCATCCTGCTGATAGTTCCAGAGTGCTATTTTAACTCCCATCCCCCTTGCCCATCTGAGGAGGAGTTTAAGAGCTGAAAGTCCTACATAGTCCACGGCATCTATAGGTACATGGAGGGAATACAAGCCAAGCTTTCTTCTAAGAACAGGAAACTTAAAGAGTGAGTTCCACTCCACTATGGAGAAGCCCAGCTTCACATCTTCGTCCCTCTCCCTAATAGCCCGCAGAATAGCAGGGCTATCGGATGATAAAATTACCCCATCTAACTTTCCAGCAACCTTGAGAACATCATCAACAGCGTCAATATCCTTAACATCCACGTTAAAATATGCCTCTGGAAATTCTCTGAGAATTTCATCGACGGTGGTTACCATAGCTCTAAGGGGATGCAGGCGCTTTATCTCACTCAGTTTCAGGGTTTTTACATCAAAAGTCTCTCCGTTGGTTCTGAAGTATCTATCATGCATCACTATGAGCTTTCCGTCTTTAGTTAGCCAGACATCAAATTCCACTCCATCTGCTCCATACTGGAGGGCTTTTCTGAATGCTGGGAGAGTGTTTTCAGGATAAAACCTTTTGAGTCCTCTGTGGCCAAGCAGCATTATGTTCAATGTTCTTCCCCAGTTCTCAGGGTAGTCATTGTCCTTATTTAATTTGCGGCTTTCTGTATTAACCTCTTGATGCTGTTAGAATAACCCGTGAGAGTGCCTGATAATCCAGTATGCGAGCTGTTAATTATCCTGACAGTATCTCTATATTGGCGCTTAATGGAGGGGCTAAATGGATGTGGAGTTTAATTATAAGAGGATATTCCTGCTGGGTTTTGGTTTTTTGGTATAAGCATCATATGGGCGCTCTACAACGCTTATATTCCTATCTTCCTCCAATCAGTCTGTTGATGAGTATTGGCGTCATGATTGTAACGCTGTACCTCGGTCTTCAGGCAGCTGCTGGAAAGATGAAGGTTAATATGGTAACAGGTCTTTTGGATGGGGATGTCAATGTGAATTCTCCCCATGGTCGTTGACATGACCACTGGACTATACTACTTCTTCAGCCAAGCAGCAAGCATATTTGCACCATCTGTTGTAGGTGATACCATCGATGTCACAGGCTACCAGTCGCTCCTCGTGTTTTCAGTGCTGTTTTTTGTTCTCGCACTGATTTCAATTCAGTTCGTCAGGAGGGGAGATATAGTCAAGCACAAAGGGGATATCTATGACTATGTACCCGACATAGACTGACGTCCATAAACCAAAGGATAAATGATAAAAACCTCAATGACTTAATTTTGTTTTAGCCTTTACTTTATTAGGAGGGGGTGAATGCATGGAAAAGAAAAGATTTAATTGGGGAATTGTTCTTGGACTGTCTTTTCTAGGATTCAGCAGAAGCCTTGGATGGGCGTTGAATAAAGGGTTTTCTTTTCCACTACTGTCTGCATACACCGGATCAGCATTTGTTAGAGGTACAATACTTGCCCTTGAGGGATTTATCGGTCTATTCATTCCACCTCTACTCGGATATTACAGTGATACTCTAAAATCGAAACATGGAAGGAGAAGACCTTTCATTTTTATAGGTGGTATCCTGGCTGGCATTGCATCTATGATGATTTATACTGCCTATGTTCTTGGTGTTCCTCTCTTAGGTTTTGCCCTCGTCTTAGCCTTCTTGTATCTGTCTCTCCATTTATACACTGCCCAGTATCGAGCTTTAATGCCCGACACTATAGAGAGTGGCCAGAGAGGAAAGGCAAGCGGCTTTATAACACTGTTTGAATGGGCAGGAAATCTGTTTCTCTTTGGCATTGGGGGATATCTGGTCGCTAAACATGGAACAGGCTACTGGGGACCTTTTGCAATTGCCTCTGTTTTCTTGGTAGGTGCAGCATTGTTTATCTCCCTGAAGATTAAAGAGCCTAAAGCCCCCGAAATAGAAAAGGATGAATCCCTTGGAGAATACGTAAAAAGTATTTTCACAAACCATGATTTTCTACGCTTTTATATCGCCCAGATTCTCTGGTGGATGAGCTTTGAGTTTGTAGCAATATTCCTTTATGGAATTCTTGCATTTATCCTCTATGGAACAGCTACTGAGTCGGCAATAGACAAGGTTACCTCAATGGGATTGTATTTGATGGCCATGTTCAATATTGCGGTTTTACTCGGCTCACTTCCAGGGGGATACATCTACGATAGAATCGGCAGAAGACTGAGCATAATCTTTGGAGGCTTGATTTTTGCGATACCTCTACTGGTTGGTTGGTTCATTCACACGAAGACCCAGATATTCATCACTATCCTCCTGGCTGGAGTTGGATGGGGAGTTTTGGTGGCGGCTTCCTATCCAGTAATAGGAGATCTGCTTACAAAATACGAGAAGGAAGCATTTACAGGCCGTTACTATGGTGTCTTTGAAGCAACAAAATCAATACCTGTTCTTTTAGCTGGAACTATAGGAGGAGCGCTGGTCGATTTGGCAGGGGGGAACTATAGGGTTCTCTTTCCAATAGGTGCCCTGCTTGTCCTCGTTGCGATGCCACTTATATGGAGCATGAAAAGACTTGAAACCTCTCAGGAGGTAATAACATGATTGTGTGGGCAGTTCTGTTTATTATTCTACTGTTCTTTGCTTTTATAACATTCATTGCCTATAAAATGGCATCTCCCCCACGTTTAATTGGTGATTGGACGCCTAAGGACTTAGGCTATGGCTATGAATATGAGGAACTCTGGATAAGAACTAAAGACGGACTCAGACTCCATGCATGGTGGATTGACCAGGGCAACGAAAAGACTATTATACCCCTACATGGATACACAGCGAGCAAATGGGAAGAGATATATATGAAACCCACGCTGGAAATACTTCTTAAAGGCGGCTATAATGTTCTTGTCTTTGATTTCCGGGCCCATGGAAAAAGTGAAGGGAAGTACACCACAATCGGCGACAAAGAGCTAATCGATGTTCTTTCAGCTGTAGACTGGATTAGAGAGAACAAATCTGCTAAGGCTCAAAAAATAGGACTTATTGGATTTTCAATGGGAGCAATAGTTACAATAAGAGCACTGGCAGAAGATGAAAGGATTTGTTGTGGTATAGCCGACAGCCCTCCGATTTATATGGATAGGACTGGGGCAAGGGGACTGAAGTACTTTGCAAAACTTCCTATATGGTTATATAGCATTGTCAAACCGATTACCCTCTGGATAAGTCGAGGGAAGATTATTAATATTATAGAATACGCCAACAAGATCAAGAAGCCCCTCCTCTTAATAGCAGGTAAGAAAGACCCTCTCGTCATGATTAAGGAAGTTGAGGAGTTCTACAAGAAAAATAAGAAAATAAACCCCGAGGTTAATCTCTGGGTGAGCGAAGCCGCCCATGTTAGGACAATAAACATCAGCAGAGACTGCTATGAAACCCACGTCTTAGAGTTCTTTGGAAAGATGCTTTGATTTTTATTTTTAAGCTTCCAGTCTTTTTATCGCCCATTTATAGAGGGCTATTGCTGTTAAAAATACTACTGCCGTTTCTATGCTTATTAAAACAAGACCCGGCATTATTTCACTTACAGGTCTGTGATATATTTCGAGCAGTCTGAATTCCTTCAAAGCCCTTCCAAGCGCAAAATAATTAGCTATTGGTCTTGCCCAGCTGGGCACAATGCTCTCTGGAATCACTATACCAGCAAGAAAGAGCAGGGGCATTGATACGAAGTTGACAACTGCAGTTGTAGATTTTATACTTCTCGTAGCCATCGCTATGGTCAGTCCAAGACTCATTGAGAATATCGAGGCGATGAAGATTATCAGCCACCCTAGAGGACTCGGTACTATTGTTTCACCAAAAACTAGCTTAGCATAACCCAAACCGACAAAGATACTCACCATTATAATGAGAAACGTGGATAGCATTTTTCCTGTTAGGAAATCCCAAGCAGTGGCAGGAGAAGCGGCTATTCTTCTCAACGTTCCTTTTTCGATTTCCTCAAGCGTTCCAGTTCCTATTGTGAGCATTGTGGCAAAAAGGAATTGAATACCAATAAAGCTCGTTATATAGAACTGTATTGGCGTTGGACTTTTACCAGAAACTTCCTTCTCTTCAACTTCTAATGGCTCTGCACTTGCTATGAGATACTCCTTTATGGTTTCGGGGCTTATGTTATCTTCCTTGGGGATATAAGCTTCCATATATTTAAGCTGGATTTCAATTCTTTTCTCCCTCATTTTCTTTTCCATCTCAGAGAAAAATCCCATAACAGTTCCTCTGACTATCTGGTATTGTTGAGGGTCACTCCTGTCAAAGTATATATAGATTTTTGCCTGTCTTCCAGTGCTAACATTTCTCCCAAACCCAGAAGGGAATACAATCAAAGAGTCAATTTTACCATGTTTTAAAGCATTAATCCCCGATTCCTCCTTTGAAAACTCCCTTATTTTGAAAACATGAACACCTTCCAGGGTTACGTTTTCCATGATCCTGAGAACATCATAAGCTGTGAAAGCTGAGCTTTCGTTGGTATATGTATAAACCACCCCAACATCCAAGCTTATTGGCGGGTTATGCCCTCCCCACATGGTTCCGAACAGAGTAATCCACATTAAGGGGAATATAAATATCCAGAAGAGGGCCATCTTTTCCCTTCGGAGCTCTTTCAAGTCTTTGATGATTATCCCTTTGATAGCTCTAAGTTTCATTCTAACCTCCTCCCAGTAAGTTTTAGAAAAACATCCTCAAGTGTTGGCTCTTCGATTTTAATGGTCTTTATCTCACTGCCGCTTTTAACGAGGGTTTCAACTATCTTTGGAAGGCTTTCTTTTGGATTTTTAACGTGAATCCTGACACTACCTTCCTTCTCAACCAATCTGAATTCGCTCTTTAATCTTTTCAAACCCCTGAGAAATCCCTCAACCATTATGATACTCTCCTCTCCGATGAGAGCCTTTAACTCCTCTGCAGTTCCCAGGGCTATAATCTTTCCCTCATTCATTATGGCTATTCTATCAGCTAAGGCCTCTGCCTCTTCCATGTAATGAGTTGCCAGAAGTATTGTTTTACCCTCCTTCTTGAATTCCTGTATAAGTTCCCAGAGTTCTCTTCTCGATGGAACGTCAAGACCTATTGAAGGCTCATCGAGAATTAAAATCTTGGGATCATAAAGCAGGGATATTGCCAAATTCAACCTTCTTTTGAAGCCACCGCTTAGTTCCTTAGCCTTCTTTTTCTTTGGCAGAGCAAATCGATCTATCAGCTCATATATTTTCTTCTTCGGAGCGTCATAAAGATCAGCATAAAATTTCAGGTTTTCTTCCACAGTTAGTAGATCATAGGATATGCTCTCCTGAGGAACATAGCCTATGAACCTTGCAGTTTCCTTGCTGAGCCTTCTGCCGAAAACCTTTATCTCGCCTGCATCATACCCAAGCCCCTCAGCCAGAATCCTTATAAGCGTGGTTTTTCCTGCTCCGTTTGGCCCGAGAAGAGCAAAAATCTCTCTTTCATATATCTCTAGGTTTATTCCTTTCAATGCTAAAAACTTACCATAACTTTTTTTCAATCCCTTAATTTCAATAGCTTCCATGGTCTCACCGTAATAAATAGGACAATGTTCCATATAACACTCATTTAAATTCTGAATTTCAGAATTGGAAAATCCGAAAGTCAATCTAAGAGACCTCAGCTAACCCTCTTTTCCTCATCAATCAGAGTGGCTAACGCTCATCATCGGCAGAAGAATATTCACGGAAAGGTTAAAAAAGCTCGCCCGAAAAAGGGTGAGGGATGATGAACGTTTACCGGTCTGAACTGTGATGAGATCGGCACTGTCTGACCATCTTCAAGATAAGATACAGTTTCACTCTTGGAACCGCTTTGAGCGGCTACCTAGGAGTGGCTTATCCCTTCTTTAAAAGCTCGTGCTCAACTAGAGCCACTATGTCATTATGTATGTCCTCAAGCGGCGCTAGTGCATTAACAATTTTCATCTCAGGAAACATTTCTGCCAACTTGAGATAGTTTTCCCGAACCCTCTTTTGAAGTTCCGCTATCTTATCAAACTCCGTTTTTATACTCCTGCCATTGATACGCTTCATGCTCTCCTTTGCCGGCAGGTCAAGGAGAATAACTAGATCAGGCCTAACAGCAAATTTGTTCAAATCGATTAGCCATTCGAGATCCAGACCACGTGCCCACTGATAAGCTAAGGATGAGTAGAAATAACGATCAGAAATAACAATCTTTCCTGCCTTTAATGCAGGCTTTATGAGCTTGTGAACGTGTTCAGCTCTATCAGCTGCAAACAGAAGAGCCTCAGCTTCATGGCTTATTCTAGCACCGTCGATTATTCCTTCCTGGCCCCCTGTAAGAACGAGCCTCCTTATCAGCTTCCCAAAAGCGGTGTCAGTTGGCTCTTTTGTCAGTACGACATCTTTTCCTTTGTTTCTGAACCATTCAGCCAACAATCTTGCCTGAGTTGATTTTCCTGCCCCATCAATGCCCTCCATTACAATAAACATAAAAACACCTCCACAGGAGATATGGTGGGAGGGGGATTTTTAATGCTTTCCATCAAATTTTTTGGAAATTTTAAAAGACAGGAAAAAGAAATTTTAATTAGCCAATTCTTCTCGTGTTTTTGGTTGCGCATTGTGGTTATTGGATGTTCTCCATCAGAGATGCTTTCGCATGTAGTCAAGGAGCGTCCACATGCTGCTGAATTCCTGGGTTTCATCATCATGATAAATCTCAACTATGCCTTCAGGTCTAAATCTCATGCCGAATGAGTAGTTTCCTTTCTTCAACTTCTGGAGGAAAACCTCACGCGGCTTCGGTGGGAGGTAGCTTGTCATCATGTCATTCAACAATTCAACCTCAAATCCAAAGTGTTCACTCATTCTTGGGAAGAAAAGCACCGCAGGAGTATTCATGCAATCAACTAGTGCTTTACCTTCGAGTTTGAAATGATAGTGCTTGAAAACCTCGTGGAGGAAATCATCTATTGCATTGGGATAATATACTGTTGCACCGATGTCATTAGGATGTGCCTCTATGAAGCTCCTACTCTTGAGTATCGCCTCTATTTCATCAGCATCAACCCCGCTGATCTCAACCTTCACACCGCTATAATAATAGACATACGCCAGTGGAAGGCCTTTTTTATGGGCAAAGTCCTTGAGGGCTATAAGCGGGATCAGCCTAACATCCATAATCGTTGAACCGGTACTTACGATTCCAACAACCATTGCCCTCTTACCATAACGGGAAATTGCTCTTCCGTCCCTACCCACTATAATTGTACCCTGTGCAACAGTCCCTATAGCCCTTCCAAGCAGAGCCAGTTCCTCAGGATTGAACTTTTCCGAGTGGTATATCTCCATATTTATCACCTCAATCGGGTAGTATTATGCTTTCTTTTCCAATTCTGGACTCAACCCAGATTTTAACATTCGAACCAATCTTGCTGAATTCTTCAATTACGCTGTTATCGCCAATCACACTTCCGGGCTGTATAACGGCACCCTTTCCAATATACACGTTTTCTCCTATAATCGCTTCTTTGATCTCGACACCTTCATCTACAGTAACATTTGAGAATATCACCGAACGTTCTATTTTAACATTTCTCCCAACTTCCACATTATCTCCTAATACTGCAAAACCTCTGATACTAAAGTGCCTGAGTCTGCATCTTCTTCCTGTGAATATGGCCCCACCGTATTCAAGGTTTCCCTTCAGTGAGTCCACCCTTATTTGAGGTAACGAGAGCTTTCCCATAAAGACATCCTTAGTTGCCTGGAGATAGCTTGATGGCCTTCCCACGTCATTCCAGTATTCATCAAATGGAAATCCATAGAGAGGAAGATTCTCCTGAAGCATCTTCGGGAATAAATTCATTGAAAAGTCGAAGTTTTCATTTTTAGGCACTAAATCAAAGACCTCCGGCTCAAAAACATACATTCCAGCATTCACTAAGTTGCTGAAAGCTTCCTCTGGTTTTGGCTTTTCTTTGAATCGCATAATGCGGTTCTCATCATCTACTATTGCGATTCCATATTGTGTTGGATCTTCAACTTTTGAGAGTGCAATTGTGGCCAATGCATTTTTCTTCTTATGATACTCATAGAACTCTTTTATGTGTAAGTCAGTCAGCACATCACTTGATGCTACTATAAATGTGTCCTCCATTTTCTCCACAACTTTTTTTGTGGCTCCTGCAGTGCCAAGCTTCAGATTGTCTTTATCGGAGTAATGTATCTCAATTCCCCATCTGCTACCATCCTCAAAGTAGTTCGTTATGCGTTCCTTGAGGTAACCTGTCAGGACAAAAACTTCATCAACACCCACTCTAATCAGCTTTTCAAGAACATACTCCATAATGGGCTTGTTGAAAAAGGGAACCATGGGTTTTGGCCTATAGACTGTCAGAGGGAGGAGCCTCGTCCCTTTACCGCCTGCCATAATCACTGCCTGCATTGTGTGCACCGGTAAGCTATCTCATTTTTTATTAATATGTTTTGCGCATTTGACATATTTTGAAATGCCTGAACTTCATTGCATACTGTCAGGAAGTCAGGCGACCCGCATACCGGATTTATTATCAGGTGTTCTCACGGGTTATCTTGACAGTATCCCTCATTGGGAAAGTATTTTTAAGTTCCCCTGATAATTATCTGAAGGAGGGGGCGATGTTCATGAACGCACTCGAATATCTTGAAAAAAGACTCGAAAAAGAACAGTTTGAAAAGATTAAAGCAATAGATAACCCAGAACTCCATGAGTTTCTGGCAAAATATATTGAGCTTTTAAATCCTGACCGGGTTTTTGTATGTACCGACAGTGAAGAGGATGAGTTTTACGTTAGATGGAAAGCCCTATATTATGGGGAAGAGAAAATCCTTGAAACTCCAGGGCACACTGTGCACTACGACAACTACTATGACCAAGCAAGGGACAAAGCAAACACCAAGCTCTTAATTCCGGGAGGAAAAAAACTGCCATTTCTGAACACGCTTGATAGAGATGAGGGGTTGAAGGAAATACATGAGCTCATGAAAGGTGTAATGAAGGGAAAAGAGCTGTTCGTGTGCTTTTTTGTCCTCGGTCCAAAAGAGTCTGTTTTTACGATCCCAGCAGTCCAACTAACGGATTCTGCTTATGTGGCTCACTCTGAATTCATCCTCTATAGAAAAGGTTATGAAGAGTTCAAACGCCTTGGAAGGCAGGCGAGATTCCTCAAATTCGTGCACAGTGAGGGCGAGCTTGATGAAAGAAAAACGAGCAAAAACCTTGACAAAAGGAGGATTTACATAGATCTGGAGGACGAAACCGTATATTCCGTTAACACCCAGTACGGCGGCAACACGATAGGCCTTAAGAAGCTTGCCTTCAGGCTCACCATTCAGCGCGCTGTCAGAGAAGGATGGCTGAGCGAACATATGTTTCTCATGCGCGTGAACGGACCGAACGACAGGAAAACTTACTTCACAGGAGCTTATCCAAGCATGTGTGGCAAGACATCAACAGCAATGATACCATGGGAAAACATTGTCGGCGACGATCTGACGTTCATAGTTCCCATGAAAGGCGAGGCGAGGGGTACAAACGTTGAGAAGGGCGTCTTTGGTATTATCCAAGGTGTAAACCCAGAGGACGACCCGATAATATGGAAGGTGCTGCATTCCCAGCATGAGATAATTTTCTCAAACGTACTTATCAAG
>Ga0256842_1002362_pt1 | contig 13630 bp, 11 predicted proteins | sample 4559240metaG_FD_185973 | JGI IMG/M metagenome (GOLD analysis project Ga0256842, IMG submission 185973) | Hydrothermal vent microbial communities from Guaymas Basin, Mexico - 4559-240 | ecosystem: Environmental > Aquatic > Marine > Hydrothermal vents | place: Mexico: Guaymas Basin | collected...
ATCCTGTGACCAGTTTGTGGTTCCATCCAAAGCCTTTGACATTACGCAGGTAAAGAAAACACAAACCAAAGCCCCAACTCCTATGAGCCGTAGTCAAGCGGATCAACCAATCGGCTATCACTTCGTTCTCTTTATTCAGTTTGGCCTCATAGCGGTAACAGGACTCACTGATACTAAATGCTCTGCAGGCCAGACGAATGGAAACACCTTTTTCCTTGACAGCTCTTTGGGCCATCTTCTTTCTCGAAGACGGCCTCACCACTTTTTTTCAAGAGCCTCCTGAACAATCTCGGCTTTGAGGCGCTCTTCAGCGTACATCTTCTTGAGGCGTCTATTCTCTTCTTCGAGCTCTTTGAGCCGTTTCATCATCGATACATCCATCCCGCCGTATTTGGCCCGCCAGTTATAAAAGGTCGCGCTGCTCATACCGTGCTCTCTGCACAACTGGGATACCGGTACGCCGCTTTCAGCTTGCTTCAATATCGCCATGATCTGGCTGTCTGTAAATCGTGACTTCTTCATAGAAAACTCCTATCTATATTTTATTGGAATTTTCTACTTTTGGGAAGGGTGGATTTTTGGGGAGATTACCATCAGCTATGGCATACTCTATACTTTTAGTGCTAAAGTAGTTTGTTTCTGGGTCATAGTCAGCAGGTGTTGCTATGATGATATAGTCAGCCTCTTTATATGTTTCTTTTTTGTCAAATGTGCTTTAAAGTTTAAGTCGTCTCTTTGAAGATACTCTTCTATCTCTTTATCTTCTATGGGAGATTTTTTATTTTTGAGCATCTCCACTTTTTCAGGTATGATGTCTAAGGCTACTACTTTATTATGTTGTGCAAGTAGTAAACCGTTTGAGAGTCCTATATAGCCTGTTCCTGCTATTGCTATTTTCATGTTATTTTAGCTCCTTGTTATATTTTATTAACATCCTCTCTGCAATTACGAATAAAATAATTTCACCAATTATATTAGAAATTCTCAACACCATAGATAATACTAAAGCATCACTTATACTTAATAGTCCATGCGAAAAAACAACAAATATACTTTCTCTAACACCTATACCGCCTGGAGCACCTGGTGTTACAAATCCAACTAACCAAGCAAAAGTATATATAGCTGTCATCATAAGAAATGAACATTGAATACCCATCTCATAATTCAACACTATATAGGCTAAAAAACCTATACCAACAAAAAAAACACAATAATAAATAATAGTATTTTTATAAAATAAAAAATTAATATTTTTATATTTACTTAAACTTATTAAAATAATTCCGTATATAAATAAACCACCATATATTACATTTTTATTTATAATAGACAAATACTCATCAATATTAAAATCATAAATAAGTAGCAGTATACTACTGCTTATTAGTAATGAAGTAGTTAACATTAATAGTATTTCAACAATATTACTTTTTATTAATATTTTATGATTTATACCCATTTTCTTTGATAGAATATGTCGTCCAGCATAATGAAAAATATTACCAGGAAGATATTTATATATATTTGCTTTAAGCCAAATCCAAATCAGTACAACTGATAATTTACTCTTACTTAAATTTTCTAAAATACTCTTCCACGCAATTGCTACAAAAACAAAGACGAATGCATACAATATACTTAATATTAGAATTTCCATTATAATATACTTTCTATCAAACAACTCGTTATTTTTAATTGTTTGATAATTATTCAATAATATATATAGCAAAAAACCTACAGAAAGTAAAAAAATACTTATTTTAAATAAACCTATTAAATAAATCTTAAACTTCATTAATCAATATTCATTTTTTAACTTTATTTCTTCTAAAAGCTTCCTATTTACAGCCAATAGATCTGCAACAAAAGCGATAAGAGCTGTTTGAAATCCCATACCAAGTAATACTCCAGCAAGTACAACAGACTGCATATGACCATTGCCATCACCAGTAAAATAGTAGTAAAGGAATCTAAGACCCAGTAATAAACCCAATCCAAATAACAGAGCAGCAATACTCATAAAAAACTTGAAAGGTTTATAGACTACAAATATACGAATAATAGTCACGACTGATTTTTTAATATAACTTGGAATGCTAGAAAGTAATCTTGATGGTCTTAAATCTTCATTAGTTCGTATAGGTACAGATGTTATGGCCATATTTTTCTGCCCAGCTTGTATAATAGTTTCTAATGTATAAGTATAATTATTATAGACATTAAGTTGCATAGCACATTCTCTACTCATTGCTCTAAAGCCACTTGGTGCATCAGGTATATCAGTATTACTCGCTTTTCGAACTACCCAAGAACCTAACTTTTGTAAAAACTTTTTGGCAGGAGAAAAATGTTCTGTTTGACTAATAGGTCTCGCACCTATCACATACTCTGCTTTACCTTCAAGTATAGGTTGCACTAGTTTTGGAATATCTTTGGCTTCATATTGATTATCTGCATCTGTATTTACAATCACATCTGCACCTTGTTTTAGACACTCTTTGATACCTGCCATAAAACCTTTTGCAAGTCCTTGATTGTGTTTAAAATTTACTATATGGTCTACACCACACTCCTTGGCTACTTTTACAGTATCATCTGTACTACCATCATTGATAATAAGCCATTCAACTTTATCAAAACCTTCTACTTCTCTTGGTAAAGCACTAAGTGCTATGGCTAATGTTTCTGCTTCGTTATAGCATGGTATTTGTATAATCAGTTTCATTTATCCTTTCCTTTTCATTTTATATTTTATTACTTTTATATTTGTCTCTTTTTCAACTATAAACTTGATTTCTATTCCTGATAGTTTTTTAGGTAAAAGAATATCATCATAATTTAATACAACATCTTCTCTATCAGTATTTAAATTGATGCTTATAATTTTAATTATATTTTTACCTAAATCTGATGTTATTAAAATTTTAAACTTATTATTTTGGAATAATCGATTATTCTTCATATGAACTTCCAAACTATATGCACCTTTTTCCAAAGTTTTATATGGACCGTACAATAATGTCCCTGCTTTATTATTTGTGATTATTCCGTCTTTAAGTACCTTGCCAACTATGTAAAAAACATTTGTATATTTAGAAATATTAATGGCAATACAATCTAATGAATTACAATTTTGACTAAATTCTTGTTCTTGTTTTAATTTGGAAATATTTGCCTTGGAGTCCAATTTAACAAGAAAATATAAGTCTTCTTTAACTACATTAAAAATTTTATTTTCTAGAAAATAATTATAGTACTTTTTATACTTGTTTTTATTCTGTAATATTTCATTTTTATTTCTTGGCCACTGATATGCACTCCAGAGCATATCAAAGTATGGAATAACTACATATTCCGCATCTTTTGCAATCAAAATATTTTTTATATTATCAATAAAATTATTAGAAGGACTTATTTGCTGAAACGCTATCATTGTTTTTGGCCAATATCTTTTAGCCATTTCAAGATTTTTATCCCCTCCTATATTATAACATCTAATATTAGATTTAGCTGCTAAATAATTTGCAAAATGGTCATTATAATAAGGGACAAATGCCACTTTACTTCTTGGTAATATATCTTTTTTTAATAATGCAATTATATCTTTATCCATATCAAACATTTTTGTTCTAAAATGATGTGTCATTTGTATTCTTGCAAATAAATTTGGTAAATTCAATAATATTAATATTATCATTAAAAAGTATCCTACCTTTTTTCTTTGTTTTTTACATATCAATTCATTTATACCTATCGCTATCAATCCAAAAAGGCCAACAAAAGCTAAACCAATCCATCGATATGTAGCTCTCATACTTTTAAATCCAGGCAAATTCATTGACAATACTGCACTACCTGTTTGACAAATAGCTTCATCAGCTTTCATAGAGGGTGTAAAATTCTTTATCTCTTTTTGTATTATAGGTCTTGTAGAATTAATCTTAAGCGATGGTCCAAGAGACATATAGAGACCAAATAGACTAATCAACAACAATGATATCTTATATTTATTCTTCGATGAAAATATATAGAAAAAAACTCCAATAAGTAAAAAAATAAGAATAAATGAAGCAGCCCAAACAGAAGCATCACCAAAATAATCTATATTACTTCTTGAAATACTAAGATTTAAACTATCAAATATCCATATAATCCCCTTTGTTGGAACTACAAACATTGATAAATCTATACCAAAACCTCTAAAATAGTCAATCGGCCACTGTGTAAAACTAGATATACCTAAATATTTAGTATAAAGAAAATATGCTATAGCAAAACTAAAAATTATAATTGGTAATATTACAAACAACAAATACTTTCTAGTGGATTTTGAACTATTGATATAGGCTATAGCAAATATAATTCCTGTTGCCGAAGCAAACATAATAAAAGTATAGCCATCCATAAATATTGCGATAATACTAACTACAATAAACATTAAAATATTTACAAGTTTATTTTTTTCATAATTATAAATCATATTAAATGAATTAAATACATACAAGGGCAAAAATGCAAATCCAAATGCTAAAAAAGAATACTGTGTATGCCACCATATTATAGGTAGTGTTAAATAAATTAAAGACATATATAAAGACAATCTTTTAGACAGGCCTAAAAAGGAGGTAAATTTTATACTTCCATATAATGCAACTCCCATCATTACTATACTCATAAAAGCATATGCATCTGAGGCATGTAGATTAAAAAATTTTATAAATACTGCTTGAATATAAGCACCAGGCAATCCAAAAGCAATTGCTGCTTCATGTGGAATACCAAAATTATTTGCATATATATATAGATTATTTTGGACAAAAGACTCTGCAAATCCAGAAGCCCAAACAATTTGCCCTAAGGTAGGAATTGAATAAAATGGAATTGTTCCTTGTATGATTATGATAAAAGATAAAACAAAAAAACTTTCAATTAAAAACAAGAACTCTTTATTTCTAAACACTCTTACTCCTTAAAACATTTTCCAACCTAATAGCTAATTTTTTCCAATCATGTTCATCAATCCAGCATTTTTGAATCTCATTTCTTGAGTACAGTAGCTTACTATCATTAATGAGTTTATTCATACTGGCTGCTAAAGATTCTACACTACAATCATCACTAAAGTGTACAACATCACTTACATCATTAAAGATATTTATAGGTGTACATAAAATAGGCTTATAAGTAGATATCGCATATCTTACAGCTGCACTAGATGATTCTTGAGTCTCTTTATATGGCATTACTAATAAATCAGCACAATCTAAATATTTAAAAGATTCATCATCACTTAAAAAATCATTTATTATAGTAATGTCATTTTGTAAATCTAATTTTTCTATAGTTGCATTACATATATCCAAATACTCATTTGATATTGGATTTGGATACAAAGCATTAACAAGCAAGAGATGTAAACCTTTATTATTCTGCTTTACAATTGCAAAAGCCTCTATTAACTCTTTTATACCTTTATGTGGTAGTAAGAATCCATAAGATGCTATAATTTTTTTATTCTCGAATCCTAACTCTTTTTTTATATTTTGGCTAACATTAGAGTCTCTTTTTGTAACACCATGAGGGAAAAGTGTTACATTATCCACTATACCAAATGATTTTAAGATATTTAAATCGCTAATATTGTGTACAAATAATCTGTTAATTTTTTCTAATGTTTTAGATATCCATCCGAGAGAAGCCTTGAAATCTTCTTTATTCACATCTTCAGTAGAGTGAAATGTGATAAATATTTTTATATTATTTTCTTTAAGTTTTAGAAGAAACTTCTCTAAAACATATACATTGAAAAAACCAAAATTAAACTGAATAACAACTGTATCAATATTTGACTGAATAATAGATTCATATAGTAAATCTAAATTCTGATCTCCAGCATCTTTCCATATTCTTTTAACATTCTGCTCTTCGCTTTCATCAAATAAATTTTCTTCATTTGCATTGTTTGCAAAAACTGTTACATTCACATCCTCGCTTAAATTATCTACTAAAAATTTAGAGTATGTTGCTATACCACACTTTGTATTCCAAGTACTTATCCATCCTATATTTATCCTTTTATCTTCAAATATTTGTTGATTTTTCAAGTTTTCAACAACTTCTAACATACGAACTGCACAATCTTCCCATTTATGGTGCAACAGAATATTTTCTTTTGCTTTATCTGTTTTTTCTTTTTTTTCTTCTTCAGACATTTGCACAATATTTTTCATAAGTTTTGCCAAATGTTCCCATTTTGGATTTGCCCAATAAGAATTAAAAAGATTCATATGAGTTTTAGCTTTTTCAAAATCATAATCAATTAACCATGCTGTATCATTAGAACAAAAATCTAACTGCCCACTAAAACCAGTCGTAATAACTGGCAATTCAAAAAGCATTGCTTCAGCCATTGGAAGCCCATATCCTTCACCTCGACTTGGAGCTACTAAACAATCACATTTTTGATATAAATCTACAATATATTCATCTTCTAGATCTTGATTGATTAGTTCTATTTCTGGACATTTATTATCAGCAATTTGATAATCACGAATCTGATTTTCGACATTGTTATGTGGATTTGGAAATGTTTTTATGATTAAACAAACATCATCTGACTTTTGAAAAGCACTACAGTATGCTTTGAGTAATATATCTACCCCTTTTCTAGGAAAACATGATGATATATGTAGAAATTTAAAACTTTTTTTGATTTTAATTTTATATTTTTTGTTCTAATGTTTAATATATGATCAACACCAACGCCTATTACTGGTGCAGATATAGATAGTCCATTAGCTAACATAACTTTTTGAACATATTTTGACATAACGGGGAGAGCATCTAAATACTTATTAAAGTCATTAATATACTCTTGAGGAAACCCTGACTCTTCCCATCCATAAGAGTTTGTTAAGTTTATAAGTCCTTTAGCATCATAAACCCTTGGTGGATATAAATTTCTTAGTACTATATCTGCGGTCGATGCTTTTTTTGCCTTCTTATGCATCCTTTTGAATAAAAGATCTTTTTCTAAGAACTCCTCATTTGGTTCAAAATCACCAGGCCCTTCAGTGGAGAAAAGTGCAACTTTTTCTGGTTTCAATTCTTCTAAAGCTTTTGCCATTTCTCTATTTAATAATGCAAGACTGTATGTACTATCAAATGGTCCTTCTATTTGTATCTCTACATCTTTTTCAATTTTATCAATCTGTTTAAGATTAGTTAAACTTATATTAGTTAATCCAAGGTGATTTAAAAATTTAGCTAGTTTATATTTAATGTTTTTATATTGAAAATCTACTAAATTATCTCTTTGTGTATTAATTATCTCTCTTCGTAATCTTCTGTTTTTAGCTAATAGAGATAAAAAACCTGCAATATATTCTAAATTTTTTTCTTTAAATAAAACTCCACTGCCATTTAATGTATTTTTTATATTACTACTATCATAAGCTATTACAGGTACATCAAAAATCATAGCTTCTATAAGAGGGACACCAAAACCTTCATGATCGCTTAAACATACAAAAGCATCCGCAAGATGATAATAAGCATATAGGTCTTCATAAGAAACTTTACCAGTTAAAACAACACTATCTTCAAGATTATGTAATTTTATATACTCTCTGATCTTTTGTTCATAACTATCACCAGAAGTCCCGCCAACTAAAAAAAGTTTCGAAGGTTGTTTATATATTTCTAAAAAGATTTTAAACATTTTAACTAATTCTAATTGTCCTTTATTTTCAGCAATTCTACCAACAAACAATATATTAAAAGTTTTAGAATTTTCATCAAATAAATTATAATTCCAAGTATGATTTATAATAGAATCATAATCAATTAAAAGCGGAATCACTTCTGTCCTTTGACTATCATATCCATATTTAATTAATTCATCTACATTTAATTTTGAATCTCCAATGTAACCTATGGCTTTTTCTTTAAAAAAGGCAAGTTGCTCTCTTCCTTTTATAGAATAATGATAAAAAGGACTCTCTTTCGGGAAAAACTCTGCTGGAGTAATGTTGTGATAAACTAAAACGGCTTTTTCTTTAAGAGAATATAGCCATTCATCTAAATCATGTCCCATAGAATGGTGTATCAAAATAATATTATTCTCATCACTTTTTAATTGAGAGAAGTGCAATATTTTATCATCTAGTTCAGGGGCAACATGTTCTACATATATATTTGATTCAAATCCTAAATCCTGGAGTATTTTTTGTGTATAAAGTAGACTATTGGTTACAGCATCTCCAAAAGCACTTCCTGAGTGAAATTGATGTATAGATGGTCTCATTATTTATATCCTATAACCGCGTAATCATGATAGTTTAAATTAATTTGAGTATTTCTAAAATTCTCCGGTAAAAGTGCTGAGTAAACAATTTTTATATTTTTAAAACCTATCCATTCCAATAAAAAAACCATCATTTCTGCAGGTAAAGGTCTTTTGTGTGTTTCATCCATATAAAAGTTAGCCAATCCTAATTCATTTCTAGGATTTATTGTTTCTAAAATTATTATTCCGTTTTGTTCTATTTTACTATAAGCCAATTTTAACATCTCTTTTAAATAACCATACTCTAAATGTTCTACAACCTGCAAAGCAGATATTCCTCTAAAAGTTTTACTGGTATTTTTTAAAAAACTTACAGCATCTTCATTACTAACTATATATCCCTTCTCTTTTAACATATTAAATTCAATTGTATTGATTTCTATTCCTTCAGATTTTATATTACGTGTATTTAAAATATCTAAAAATTCTCCTCTACCACAACCAATATCCAACCAAGGGAGCATTGATTTATTTTCTTCAATGTATGGTAAATAAATCTTCTGCTTTTCTTTTACAGCAAAATGGTCATAAAATACATTTTCAAAAAGTAAGTAATATAAATCATCTTCATTTAATTTTTTTTCTTCTTCTATAGACTTTCCATATCTTTGTATTGCAAAATCTAAAAAAGAGTTTGGCTTTTCTGTAAATGTCTCTTTTAAATTTAAATTTATTTTATCTGCTTTTGTATCTATCTCTGTTTGCAACTCATTGCTTAGTGTCTGAAGCTCTGTTTTATCTGCTTTTGTATCTATCTCTGTTTGAAACTCATTGCTTAGTGTTTGAAGCTCTGTTTTATCTGCTTTTGTATCTATCTCTGTTTGAAACTCATTGCTTAGTGTTTGAAGCTCTGTTTTATCTGCTTTTGTATCTATCTCTGTTTGCAACTCATTGCTTAGTGTTTGAAGCTCTGTTTTATCTGCTTTTGTATTCACAAAAGCATTCAAGTTAACGAAGCTACCTTGAAAAGTATTATTTACTGCATTTTGTAGTTTTACTTCATTGTCTATATTTTTCATATAGAGCTGATAAGTATAGTTTTCATACTCGTTAAGTCTTTTTGTGAGTCTAGGTAGAGTCAATAAAGTTGTAAACAACTTGAAAAAATATCCAACAGCAGGAATCCGATTTAGCATGGTTATTATATATCTTTTTTTAGAACCTAAAAGCTTTACATTCTTAACCTTACCCTCTTTTGAGTATCGAAGTATAGAGACAATCTCACTCTTACTTAGCTGCCCACTTCTTAGCTTAAATAAATAATGGTTTAGTCCTGCCGTATCCGCTTCTCGCTTCAACAAACCTCTATAACAATTCCTAATAAATTCTACATCATGGTATTTTGTAAAATCTGCATACTCATATACTTCTTTTTGTTGAAATATCTCTACACCTATATCCACGACATTTATATGTTCATGACATAAGTTCATCATCACTTGCTCAGTGCTTTGTGAGACTGCTGGTTTGGGTTGCCTCTCTCCTTGTGTTAGAGAGTTTTTTCTTTTTGCAACCTCTTCTTTTATCTTTTGCATTATCTTTTCAACAGAAAGATTTTTTATATTTGACTCAATCATTCAAACTCTATTTACTGTAATTTTTGGCTCTAATCTACATAATCCACCAAAATAATTTCCTAAAACACCTGCAATCTCAAAATCAACTGCATTATCAAGCCAGTGAGAACAATGCTCCAAATGTGTATCTTTAGAATGTACTGCAACTGTTATACTATATTTTCCTACGCCAATATTAAGTGGCATCTCAAAGTTACATATGTAGTCATTATCTTTTTTGAAATCCAATTTTATTTTATGATGAAAAGTATTTGTACCAAAAATATCTTGACCAAATTTATCTCTTATCATTATACCTACAGTCATATCTTCTATATCTATTTTAGAAGATATTTTTATACATATAGTTGCCATTTCTCCTGAGCTTATGACATCTGATTTTGACAGTTCCCCTTGTATGGTTACCTCTTTTATCTCAACATCAAAGGTTCCAAAAGAGCTATTTTCAGTATTTTTTATCTGCATCTTATTTTCGCTGTCATTTAACTTAGATATAAGAAAATTATAGCTATTTATCACATCTTCAGGATTTCCTTCAGTTGCTATCTCTCCTGCATTAAGCAATATGCATCTGTCGCATAGTAGTTTTAGAGAGTTTAAGTCATGAGATACATAAATAATAGACATATTTCTCTCTTTTCTCTCTCTTAAAGCTTTAGTACATTTAGCCGCAAAATGTGCATCTCCTACACTTAAAGCTTCATCTACTATAAGTATCTGTGGTTCTGAAAATATCGCTATAGAAAAAGCAAGTCTCATCTTCATACCAGAAGAGTATGTCATAATAGGCTCTTCTATATAGTCACCAAGCTCACTAAAGTCTATAATCTCTTTCTCTTTTTCTTGACACTCTTTGTGACTCATGCCTATAAGTGTGCCATTCATATAGATATTTTCTCTACCACTAAGTTGGTCATTAAAACCTGTACCGAGTTCTAAAAGTGCAGTAACTCTACCATGTCTTATGATTTCTCCACTGGTTGGCTCAACTACTCCTGCGATTATCTTTAAAATAGTCGATTTACCTGCACCATTAACTCCAATGATACCCAATGTCTCACCCTCAAAAAGATCAAAAGATATATCTTTATTTGCTATAAACTCTTTATGGTAAGATTTATTTAAAAAAATCTCTTTGAGTCTGTCTATATTATTATGATATATTTTATATATTTTAGATATATTTTTTACTTCTAATATCTTTTTCATTAAATGATATCTTTAATGGTGCCTATCATTTTCTTATATAAATACCCAGCAATAATTATGCTTATAAACGCAAAAATAGATGCAAATACAAGAGGCTTATACGAACCTAATTCTCCATGAAGAAAGATGTTCTGATATACCTGTACAAAATAGTAAAAAGGGTTTACAGTAAGCAATAATGGATACTTATCCTCTATCATAGATTTTAGATATATTATAGGAGTCATCCAAAACCAAAGTTGTATGATGATAGGTACAATCTCTTTCATATCTTTAAAAAAAGGTGTAAAAAGAGAGAATATCGCCCCTAAACCATAAGCAAAAAAAGTTTGTAGTAGCATCAAAGGCAATATCCATAAAAACTCTATTGTTATTGGTTGATCTACCAAAAGCAAAAATATAAATCCAAGTATCATAGAGATTGCAAATGTAAACAACTCAGATAAAACCATAGCAAGTTGAAAAACATACATAGGCACATTTATCTTCTTTATAAGCCCTGCTTTTTCAAAAAAAGATGTATTTAATCGCATTATGGTATTTGAAAATGCCGTCCATGCTAAAAGTCCAGGTATAAGGTAAATACTATATGCATAAGAGTTATCTATAATGTTTAATTTCATCTTCATAAAATCAGAAAATATAACAGTATAGATAAATATCATAACCAAAGGAGAGAGTAAAAACCAGACTTGACCAAGTCCAGTCCCAACATATCTCTCTTTTAAGTCTCTTTTTGCAAAAGAAAAGGCCAATAAAATATTTTCTTTCAATTAAGCCCTTTCAAAATCATCCTCAATTCTTACTATATCATCTTCACCAGTATATTCTCCAACTTGTGCTTCTATAAGAATAACATCTATTTTACCTTCATTTTCCAATCGGTGTATTTCACCCATCTTGATGTAAGTACTTTCATTTGGTCTAATGATTTTAGTCTCATCTCCTACTGTAACAGTTGCAGTTCCACTTACTACTATCCAATGTTCGTTTCTATGGTAATGTTTTTGTAAGCTTAGTCTTTTACCAGGTTTTACTACTATTCGCTTTATCTTATAACCTGAGGTGTCTTCTAGAACTGTGTATGTTCCCCAAGGTCTATGAGCTGTTTGGTGTATGTTGTGAAGTTCACTCTCTCTGCCTTTTAACTCTTTTACTATTGTTTTTATTTTTTGAGAGCTACCTTTTTTTGTGACAAGCAATGCATCAGGAGTATCAACTATTATTAAGTCATCTACATCTGCTAAAGCAATCATTCTCTCACTTGTATAGACAAAGTTGTTTTTTGCATTAATGGCGATGATGTTTTCATCTATACTATTACCATTTTCATCTTTTGCAAACTCCTCCGATAAAGCATCAAAGCTACCCAAGTCACTCCAGCCTATGTCAGAAGCAACTACTTTTACCTTGTCGCTTTTTTCCATTACTGCATAATCTATGCTGTCATCTTCTATATTTTGCATATCGTCATGTTTGATGCGAATCATATTTGTTTCAGTATTTGCATTTTCGTAAGCTGTTTTCGATGCTTCATAAATCTTAGGCGAATATTTTTGTAGTTCTTGAAGAAATACCCCTGCTTTAAAACAAAACATTCCGCTGTTCCAGTAAAAGTTCCCGGCATCTACATACTTTTGTGCGGTTTTTTCATCTGGTTTTTCATGAAAAGCTTCTACATTGTTTCCTTGAGCTTCTATATAGCCAAAGCCAGTCTCTGCAAATGTTGGAGTAATGCCAAATGTTACAAGATTATCATCTTCAGCAAGCTGTTTAGCAACTTGTAGCACTTTTGCATAAGCTTCTTCATTTTTTATATGATGATCAGACGGTGAGATAAGCACTATCTCCTTTGGATCAAGGGCAAAACAAGCAAGAGCAATAGCAGGTGCAGTATTTTTACCAATAGGTTCAAGCAAAAACTTATTTGTTCTACATTGCAACTCTTCAAGTTGATCTACTGCCAAAAAATACTGCTCTGCATTAGAAACGATAAATTGTTCCCTGCACACATTTTCGTTTCTCTCTACCGTCAACTGAAACAATGACTTCTCATCGAAGAGTTTTACGAACTGTTTTGGCATAAGTGTTCTACTTATGGGCCAAAGTCTAGTACCATTGCCACCACAAAGAATAATATTTATCATAAAAACTTCTTAATATTTATTTTATATTTTACACAAAATTTTTTAATCTTAGCATAAATGGGGGCAGTTTATACCCTCTTATGATAAAATCAGAATCTTAAAACAAGGAGAGAAATAATGAAAAAGAGCTTGTTCATGCTTGTAGTCATACTCTTTTCAGTTACGCTTTTTGCCGAAGAGATGGAGTATGCAGATGATATTACCGCCAAAGAGGCGGCTGAAATGATGGAAAAAGATGGCGCTGTGCTGATCGACGTTCGCGATCCTGTAGAATTTCTTTATGCAGGACATGCAGTAGGCGCGGTAAATATTCCCATCTTTTTCGTACGCATAAGCCTTCCACCCAT
>Ga0256842_1002363_pt1 | contig 13628 bp, 17 predicted proteins | sample 4559240metaG_FD_185973 | JGI IMG/M metagenome (GOLD analysis project Ga0256842, IMG submission 185973) | Hydrothermal vent microbial communities from Guaymas Basin, Mexico - 4559-240 | ecosystem: Environmental > Aquatic > Marine > Hydrothermal vents | place: Mexico: Guaymas Basin | collected...
TATCTCTATGCGCCTCGGAGACGCCGAGGCGAGAATTAGCATTTTCATAATATCAGGAAAAGGTAGAAAAATAAAACCGCTCCCAGCAAAGTGCCGAGATTTACGAATAGTTTAAATCCCAATGTTATATTCGCTACAATCAAATTAAGTGTAAACGGAGTGAATCCGAATTCCAATTTATACCCGAATACGGGAAACACCTTCCCCAAAGCGATACCCGATGCGGTTCCGAGTACGCATCCGATAAACAGGTATAAAATCATCGTCCAGAATCTTTTTTTCTCCATATTTTCACCTTGTCAGTCTATTATAGAGGAGTTTCGCTATAACTCCAATAATCCACCCGCTTACAGCTCCGAGCAATAGAAGTATCGGAAGATAATACCAGAATGCACTGTTTTTTGTGATGTAAAGAACCACAAAAAATTGGAGAAGGTTATTGATAATTCCTCCGATTATGCTTATTCCCTCCACACTAAAATGTTTTTTGAACGGAACATAGAATGCTGCCATAGCCACCGCCGCACCGAGGCCTCCGAAGAAGCTTGTAAAAAAAGGTATGGGATGGAATGTGCCTTTTACGAGTGCTCCAAGCAGTATCCTGAAAAATGCCACTATTATGGAATCATACGGTCCGAAAATATATAAAACGAGAACCGTAGGTAAATTTGCCAACCCCAATTTTGCGCCGGGAATAAAAGAAAATACGGGTGGCTCTATAAGATTGAGCACTATTGCAAGTGCGATAAACACTGTAAGGTATAGAAGTTTCTCTAACTTAGTACGTGGTCGTATCAATTTTATCGGTTCCTCCTCCGGTGATGGATATGGAAATTCGATTAGGAAGACATACGATGCTTTCCCCTATTTTATCTATCCAGCCTTCCTTTACGCATAGTTTGTCTTTGCAGGTGGAATTTGCCACGCGGACTTTCCCGTCTTTGATTTCAACTGTTAGGTGCCCTTCTCTGCTTTTTATTTCAAAACTTTTACTGATTCCTCTTTTAAGAGGTACTTGTTTAACCGTTTTTCCGTCACTTTTTATTACTATAATTTTATCTCTGCTGCTTCTTTGAGAAATTATCCCTGTCCCGACGGTTAAAATAACCAAAATGGCTAAGATTAATAGGAGAAACTTGTCCCCGGTTTTCATTTCCTGAGTTCTATGATATTATTCAAATCAGTTGTATAAAACGGTTTCATGTTTAAGTCGAAACCAACCACCTCCACACCGAATTTTTTTGCATTGTTTAGCGCATATTCTTTGCCGAGCACAAAAAATGCGGTGGAGAGAGCGTCTCCAAGATAACCCTTATTTGAAACGACTGTATCGGAAATGATTTTTCTTGCAGGTTTTCCCGTAAAAGGACTCATAATATGGCAATAACGAATGCCGTTTTTGGTAAAAAATCGTTCGTAGTCTCCGGAAGTTGATATGAATTTTGTTCCCTCTATTTTTAACACTCCGATTATTCCCTCTCCTCGGGGATTTCTTATTCCTATGTTCCAGAATTTTCCTTCGGGCGGTGTTTCGTATGTAAGGACATTGCCGCCCATATTGATGAGTGCACTTTTTGCGTTGTTTCGATCCAGAATTTTTTTTATGGCGTCGAGTGTGTATCCCTTTGCAATTCCCCCTAAGTCTATACTTTCTCCTCTTTTCCTAAGAAAGACGGTTTGATTTTTTGAATCCAAAACAATATCTTTATATGACACGAGTTTTAACGCTTTTTGTATTTCTGTTTCGGTCGGTATCCTGTAATCTCCGCTTTTAAATCCCCAAATTTTTGATACGGAATATATCGAAATGTCAAAGGCTCCGCCGGTCTCCCGGGCAATGTTTAACGATTTTTTTATCATATCAAGCGTTATACTGCTTACTTTTACCGGTTTAATGCCTGCGTTTTCGTTAATTTTATATATATCCGAATCTTTTGAGAAATCATCCGTCAATTTGTTGATTTCGTTAATTTTTTGCACTATTTCGCTGAGAGTTTTTTCTTTGTTTTTCCCGTATACCTCAATATCGATTATTGTATTCATACTGTATATTTCCGAAAATGCCGGTTTAGACGCCGCATTTTTTCTGATTATCGGAACAAGTAATACCGTTGCCACAAAAACAAATGCAAGTATGTTTACAATTCTTTTACTCGACAATGTTCAAATCCTCCCTGCAAAAGTCACACTTCCCGTTATGTGTGTGTTTTTCTTCAATTTCAAACCCCATTCTTTTTATTACGATTCTTTTGCATCGCGGGCAGTACGTATTTTCATACGGGTGTCCGAGAACATTTCCCGCATATACGAATTCCAAGCCTTCTTCCATTCCTATGTCACGTATTTTTTCAAGTGTTTCTATAGGCGTCGGAGGAAGATGGGAAAGTTCAAGGAACGGAAAAAACCTTGTTATATGCCATGGCGTTTTTTTGCCGAGTTTTTCTTTTATCCATCTTGCGAGCGCTCTCATTTCCTCTTCATTGTCATTTATAGTGGGCACTATATTTGTTACAATTTCTATATGTATGTTCCATTTGTTCTTCGCGTACTCGATTGTGCGGAGTATATTATGCCAGTCAAAGATCGGCGTAATTTCTCTGTAGCTCTTATCGGAAAATGCTTTTACATCGACGCTGAATGCATCGAGGTAAGGGCCTATTAAATCTAATGCCTCTTGTGTTATGGAGCCGTTTGTTACGTAAACGGTATATAAACCGTTTTTCTTGGCGAGCTTTGCGCTTTCAAGCGTGTATTCAAACCAAATAGTGGGTTCGTTGTATGTCCAGGCTATTCCGGAGGCACCGTATTTTTTTGCAAGTTTCACCGCTTGTGCGGGAGTAATTTCCCGGCTTATCTCCTGTATTGTGTTTTCGGTCGGGAACGTTCTTGAAAGTTCATAGTTCTGGCATCCTTTACACCTGAAATTGCAGCTCCAGGTACCGAGAGACAGCACTGTGGTTCCGGGGTGAAAGTGGTACAAAGGTTTTTTTTCGATCGGGTCAACCGCCACCGAAGAGGCATAAGAGTTTAAAATTGTAAAAAGTTCGCCGTTTCTGTTTACTCTGACCTTGCAAATCCCTGTTTTGTCTTCCGGGATTATGCAATGAAAATGGCATAAGTTGCACTGAACTTTGTTATTTGGTAGCTTTGTCCATACCAAAGCCTTTTCCATTAAAGCTCACCTCTTAGGTATTTGTCGATTGATGCTGCCGCTTTTCTACCCGCTCCCATTGCGGTAATTACCGTTGCAGCGCCTGTTACAATATCTCCTCCTGCGAAAACTCCTTTTACTGAAGTTTGCATATTTTCGTCGACTTCAATGACTCCGTGCCTTCCCGTTTTTAAACCCTCGGTTGTTTTTGCAATAATGGGGTTAGGAGTTGTTCCTATTGCAACAATTACTTGATCCACGTCTAATTTGAATTCCGAGCCTTCTATGGGAATAGGCCTTCTTCTTCCGGATGCATCTTCCTCACCCAATTTCATCTTTATACATTCCGCTTGTTTTACAAAGCCTTTTTCATCTCCTATGTAGCGCACGGGGTTTGTTAGGAGCATAAATTCAATTCCTTCTTCTTCCGCATGTGCTATTTCCTCTTCCCTTGCGGGCATTTCTTTTCTTGACCTTCTGTAAACAAGGAAGACGTGCTCCGCTCCAAGCCTGAGTGCTGTTCTTGCCGCATCCATTGCCACGTTTCCTCCGCCTATTACCGCGACACGTTTGCCTATTTTTATAGGTGTGTCATACTCCGGGAATTTGTATGCCTTCATCAAATTCACCCGTGTAAGGAATTCGTTGGCCGAGTATATACCGTCGAGGTTTTCCCCCGGAATATGCATAAATCTCGGAAGTCCCGCCCCGGTACCGATAAAAACAGCCTCAAATCCGTTTTCCATAAGTTCTTTTATTGTAATTGTGCGCCCTACCAAAACGTCGGTTTCGAATTTCACTCCGAGCTTCTCGAAAAACTTTTTCTCTTCCTCCACTATCCACTTCGGCAATCTGAATTCCGGAATACCGTAAGTAAGAACTCCCCCGGTTTTATGAAAACCTTCGAATATCGTTACATCGTATCCCATTTTTGCGAGGTCCGCGGCGCAGGAAAGCCCGGCGGGACCTGATCCTATTATGGCTACTTTTTTATTTTTCGGAGGCAGTTTTTCCGGAATTTTAACTTCTCCCTTTTTTCTGTTCTCTAACTCCCAATCGGCTACGTATCTTTCAAGCCTTCCTATGGAAATGGGATCGCCTACATTTCCCATTATGCAGACTGCCTGGCATTGGTCTTCCTGCGGGCATACCCTTCCTGTAATTGCCGGAAGTAAGTTTGATTGGTGTATTATATCGATTGCTTCTTGCAATTTGTTTTGACGTATTTTTAATATAAATGCCGGAATATTTATATGAACGGGGCACCCATCCACGCAGGGATGAGTAGGGCATTGCAGGCATCTTTGCGCTTCGAGCGTTGCTTCTTCTTTGGAATATCCCAATGGGACTTCTAAAAAATTATGTTTTCTTTGTTCCGGCGGTTGTTCTCTCATCGGAACACTTTTTTTATTAATCCCCATAGTATTTCACCTCTTCTTTCCATTTTTCGAAAGAAATTTTCTCTTCTTCTTTGTACGTATTCAAACGCTTCATAAGTTCGTCGAAGTTTACAAGGTGCGCATCAAAGTCAGGGCCGTCCGCACAAGTGAATTTCGTTTCCCCGCCTACGGTAACTCTGCAAGCTCCGCACATTCCCATTCCGCATACCATTAAAGAGTTTAAACTTACTATTGTTTTTATTTTATAACTCCTTGTAAGATCCGCTACCGCTTTCATCATTATGGCAGGCCCTATTGCAAAAATTCTGTCAGGTTTTTCTCCGCTTTCAAGAATTTTTTTCAGGACATCCGTTACAAAACCTTTTTCTCCGTAACTTCCGTCATTTGTTGCAATATATAATTTATCCGATGCGGACCTCATTTTGTCTTCCCAGAATACGTAATCTTTTGCCCTGTATCCTATAATTGACGTTACTCTGTTTCCGTTTTGCTTCAACTTCCTTGAAAGGGGGTAAACGGGAGCAATCCCTACTCCACCTCCTATGCAAATTACGTTTCCGAAGTAATCAGCTTCGCTCGGATTTCCCAGGGGGCCTAAAATGTCGGAAATTTGGTCTCCTTCGTTTTTTGTTCCCAAAAGGTGTGTTGTTTTGCCTATTTCCTGAAACACCATCGAGATTGTGCCTTTGTCTCTGTTGAAGTCCGCAATTGTAAGAGGTATTCTTTCGCCTTTTTCGTATACTCTTATCACTATGAACTGTCCGGGCTCCGCTTTTCTTGCAATCATAGGTGCTTCTACTTCCATAAAAAATGTTTTCGGTGCAAGTTTCTCTTTTTTTAAGATCTTAAACATTTTCCCTCCTTTCGGCTAATAAAAATGATTTGCTCTTCGGAAAGAGCTTTATAAAATTGTTTTTTATTATTTCCGACAGAGTGCTGATATCAATATTTTTAATTTTGGCTCCGAGTGCATACACAAATTTTACAAATTCGGGGTTATTGCGTTTTCCTCTTACCGGGACAGGTGCAAGATAGGGAGAGTCTGTTTCAAATAATAATCTGTCCATGGGAACATATTTGAGTACGTTTCTCAACGTTTCCCTGCTTTTGAATGTAACCATTCCGGAAAAAGAGACATACATTCCTTTGTCTAAAATTTTTTGCGCTTCATTTATCCCATAGTCAAACGAATGAAACACACCGTTGAAATACCCGATTTCTTTGATGATATTCCAGGTATCTTCGAACGCTTCTCTTGAATGGATAATGAAGGGCAAGTTTTTTTCTTTTGCTATGATAAGTTGTTCTGCAAAATATTTCCTTTGTTTGTCAAAATCCGTAATTTTCCTGAAATAATCAAGCCCTATTTCGCCTATTGCAATTGTCTTTGCGTTTTCCGAGAGTAGAGCAAGTTTGTTTTTAGCAGATTCGTCGAACTCGTTTATATCGTAAGGGTGAATACCTACCGATGCGAAGATAAAATCATACTCGGACGAAAGTTTCACGGCTTCGCCCGAGCTTTTAAGGTTATAACTTATGTTGTTTACAAGTATTATTCCGTTTTTTCGAGCCCTCTCTATTTCTTTTCTCAGGTCATCTCCGTATTCTTCGCTTAATAGGTGTGCGTGTGAATCAATATACATCAGCTTATTTTGGAACCTTCCTTTACGTCCCTGTCGAGGGATAACAGAGAAAATTCCTCGTCGTTCGATGCGGCGAGCAACATTCCTTGCGAAGTAATTCCCATGAGTTTCCGCGGTTTCAAATTTTCGATTACGATTATCTTCTTTCCTATCAATTCTTCCGGGTTGTAATGCAGGGCAATTCCGCCTACAATTGTCCTTTCTTCGTCTCCGAGAGAAATACGGAGTTTGATGAGTTTTTTGGATTTAGGGACTTTCTCTGCATCAATAATTTTTGCAACTCTCAAATCAAGTTTTGCGAAATCCTCATAATCGATTAAGGGTTTTTCTTCCGGTTTTTCTTTTTTTGTATCTATTTTTATTTTTTCTTTTTCGAGCCTCGGGAAAATGGGGGGCAGTTTTTCCACTTTGTTTCCACTTTCAAGCAAATCGAAGTTAAACGACTTTTCTTCGTTTGTTAACGACTTTAGGATCTTTTCGGATACCGATGGCATAAACGGAGAAACAAGCAAAGAAGCGTGTCTTATTCCTTCTAATAGCGTGTAAATTACGTCGGAAAGCGCGGGCTTTTGATTTTTCAATTTCCAGGGCTGTTTTACCTGTATATAATTGTTGAGATAGTTTATTATACCCCATACGCTTTCGAGTGCCTGGGACAAATTGAACAAGTCCATTTTATTGAAGTATTCTTCTTCACTCTTCGATATGAATTCTTTTGATTCGGGATCCGTTTTTCCGTTAGGGATGTATCCGTCAAAATATTTGTATAGCATCGATACCGTTCTGTTAAGAAGATTACCGAAGTCGTTGGCAAGATCGGAGTTGTATCGCGATATGAATGTCTCCATTTTAAAGTTGCCGTCTTGCCCGAATGTTACCTCTCTTGACAAATAATACCTCAGGACATCCACGGCCGTTTTTTTGTCTATATGCGCTTCTCCGGAAAAACTTTCCACGAATAATGAGGGGTTCACGACATTGCCTTTGGATTTGGACATTTTTTCCCCTTCGAGGTTCCAGAATCCGTGTGCGAATATCGTTTTCGGAAGGGGTAAGCCGTAACTCATAAGCATTGCCGGCCAAATAATGCCGTGGAATCTTGTGATATCTTTGCCTATGAGGTGCAAATCCGCGGGCCAATAGCGGCTGAATTTTTCTTTATCTTGCAAAAAGCCTACGGAGGTAAGGTAATTCAGAAGTGCATCGAACCAAACATAGATGGTATGATCGGGATCGAAAGGTACGGGTATGCCGAATTTGAAAGATTTTCTCGAGACGGATACATCCTGTAAACCCGATTTGATTACGTTTATAACTTCGTTATACCTGAAGTCCGGTTGCAAAAAATCTTTATGTGCCTCGTAATATTTTAGAAGTGGCTTTTCGTATTTGCTAAGTTTGAAGAAGTAGTTTGGCTCTTTTATTTTTTTAACGGGGCCTCCGCAAATCGGGCACTTTCCGTCAATAAGATCTGAATCTTTTAGGAACGTAGCGTCTCTTACGCAATACCAACCTTCGTATGTTCCCAAATAAATGTCGCCTTTTTCGTATAATTTTTGAAAGAAGTGTTTGACCACTTCGATGTGATCTTTGTCGCTCGTTCTTATAAACCTGTCGTAAGAAATACCGAAATCATTGAATATTTGTTTCCATACGCTGCTTGCCCTGTCTACAAATTCCTGCGGGTCTATTCCTTCTTTTTTTGCACGTTCTTCTATTTTTTGGGCGTGCTCATCCGTTCCCGTGGAAAAGAATACGTCAAAGCCACGCAACCTTTTGTATCTTGCCATTACATCTGCTGCTATTGCTTCGGATACCGAGCCGATATGAGGTTTATCGTTCAAATAATAAATTGCGGTGGTGATGTAAAATTTTTCTTTTTCCATTGTTCACTCCTCTTAACTTAAATTATTTAGCGCTTGAATTGTATTTGAAATTGCAAATTTTACCAGACCTATGTTTCCGCTTGCTGTCATAAATACGGATAATATATTGCCGTTTTTGAGCCTCGATATGATTACTCTTCCCGTGGAGCCGTTAATTATTGTATCGGTAAATGTGCCCATTCCCGTGCTGGTAAGCAGTTCGTCGAAATATCCGGCGAACGCACCCGAGAGGCCTGCCATCGTTACGGGAGACGCATCGAGGCTGGAACTGCTGTACAATAAGTTTCCGTCCTTGTCGGCAAGTATTACGGAAAGAACTCCCGGAGTATTTTTAAGTTTTTCCAATATCTCGTTCATTGCTCAATCATCGTCCTTATTTGGATTACTGCATGCTTCGCTTCAAGCCGTGCTCTGCCTATGTTTACGGGAGTATGCATTATAATAGTAAGAAAGTATTCGTTGTTAATTTTAATAAGCAATGTTCCGAACTTGTCCGTGTCGAAAAATAAATCGACAAACTCTCCCATATTAAGGGTTTTTACCACTCTTTGCGTAGTATTAAATATGCTTGCAATTTCCGCACTACTTTCGGATCTTTCAAAATTTTCCTCCGAAGTCACCGAAACAGGCAATCCGTCTTTTCCTACGATTCCAACAAATACTGCGCCTTCCAAGTTTTTGGAAATAGTTTTTACTATTTCTTCAAATCCTTCTCCCATATCGGCCTCCTTTCGAAAAATATTATAACAGACATTTTTTTAAAAACAATATATGCAAATATTTTTACGTTAATTATAAAATCTTTGTTTTAATCGAGATTTTTTACAGCAAAAAGGGGTGTAAAATTTTTTTTGCAAAGGTATTGACAAAAAATCACTTATGTATAAAATACATATATAAAAAGTATATATAAATTAATGGAGGTGATAGGAATGGCAAGAATTTGCTTTGCATCCGAGCAAAATAAAGGAATGGACAGTATGGTATGCTATCGTTTGGGGCATTGTCCTTATTTTGTTATTGCGGATGTTGATGAAAAAGGGAATGTTTCCAATGTGGAATCGGTTTCGAATCCGTTTGTTTACGGGTACGATTTCCGGATGATTATTGATTTTATGAAGTCTAAAAGGATTGATGTGGTGATAACGGGCGGTATGAGTCCGAAAATGCAACTGTATTTTGCTGACCACGGTATAAAGCCGGTAACGGGTGCTTACGGAAGAGTGAAGGATGTTCTCGAAGAATATTTGCATAACGGAGTGCCTTATTCGTATGGAACAGGTGTGAGGCGGTACGGATTTCCTGTTTTCAGAACTTTATGGCGTCCTGTAGCGCGCAGAGATTGGCGTATGGGTTGGAAGCTTCGTTTTTGGAGAAGAGGGTATGGAGCTTATAGAGGAAGATTTTCCGGCAAATGGATAGATCGGCATTGGCAAGAATATGATTATTTTAATGGAAGATAACAAAGTTAAAGGGGAGGTGCTTGTCTATGAGTAAAGTTATAAAATTTTTACAAAAAAATCTTATATGGGCAGTTTTCATTTTGATGATTTTCTCGGTTATGTTGGGCAGATATCATCACGACACATTTATGAAGATGAAGGCATTTTTGCCGTATGCGTTATTTTTAATGCTTTATAAGCCGATGGTGTATCTTAAAATGGGTGAAGCATTTACCCGAAGAACGAATATCAAAACGAAATATCTCGTTGTTTTAACAATTTTTTATGTTCTAATCTATCCGCTAACGGCGATTCTCCTGATGAAATTAATGTTCCTCGTTATGCCTAATGTTAATCACAATTTGATTGCCGGCGTAGTGATACTTGCATTATCTCCGATTGCTACTTCTTCTCCCGCATTTGTGGGAATGTCTAAAGGTAAAACGCAATTAGTCCTTGTCGGTGTAATTTATACCTTCTTTTTGTCCCTGCTTGTTATACCGTTTGGTTCCAAACTGATTCTCGCGCATGTGGCCAAAGTACCGATAATGGTTCTGTTAAAGTCGTTAGTAATTTATATTATTGTTCCTTTGATAGTCGGGCAGCTTACCAAATACCTTGTCCTGAAATACAAAGGTAAAGAAGGATTGGAGAATTTGAAAACTCCTCTTGAGGCGCTTGTATTGATAGGGCTTTTCGCTATGGTAATTATCGTTTTCGGTATTAACGGAGCAATGATTGCCAAGGAGCCGCAGACAATCCTATACGGGGCGATAATAATGAACCTCTATTTTTTGCTGAGATGGGTTTTGGCATACGTCACCGGAAACATACTCAAATTCCCGCTTGACCAGAATATAGCCCTTACCTATTCGTCCACTTACAATATGACTATTTCGACTGCCATAGGTATTGCAACCTTCGGGCCTATGGCTGCAGTCGGCACTGTTATAGGAGGTCCTTTTGCGGAAATGATACAGATGATCCTTCTTGTGAAGTTTTTCGACTACGTTAGGAGGAAACGGGAAGCGAGGGCAACAGCAATAGAGGAGGAATAGAAAATTCCTGAGATAAGTATGGGTATTTCTTTGAGAAATTTAAAAGATAAAAGGTTATTGAAATCTATTGGAAAGTAGGTGGGCTATGGATAATTTGGTAAAGGTTAAAAATCACTTGGATAAGTTTCTTCCTTTGTATGTTGCAATTAGTATGGTGGTAGGGTTCTATACCGGCTTGCATATTAACGTGAAAGCGCATGCGAGCACTTTCAAAACGTTAAATTTGCTTGTTGTTATTGCAATGATATATCCGATGATGGTGAATTTGAATCTTGAGCGATTAAGAGATTCTGCAAAATCATGGAAACAGATTCTTATTGCCTTGTTTATGGGGCTTGTTGTTGCCCCATTGCTTGCCTATGCTTTAATTCTCTTGCTGCGTTTGTTCCTGCCTATTTCTCCTGATCTTGCAATGGGTATCCTGCTTGCCATAGTGGTGCCTTGTTCTTCGATGAGCATTGCTTATACGGGCCTGTCCGATGGAAATATTGAACTTGCCACGATTGTTGTGGCCCTTTCATTTACTCTTGCAATTGTTACAGTTCCTCTTTGGCTAAGAGTTTTTGCTTCTTCTCTCCATGTTTCCATTTCGATATGGCTTCTTGTAAAAACAATCTTAATTGTTGTAGTAATTCCTATGATATTGGGAATACTAACGCGTAAGTACTTGCTTGCCAAATTGGGATCAGAAGGTTTTTTGAAATTAAAGCCGCTTTTCCCGTCTGTCTCGCTTATAGGTGCTTATGTGATTGTTTTCTTAATATTTATGGAAAAATCGAAACTTGTTTACTCCAAGTTGGCAGTGGTAGGCACGGCTTTAATTCCTCTTGCTCTTTATTATATTTTATCTCTTTTGCTTATTACATTTTTGGACAAATGGTTGGGTATATCTTATGAGGATCATATGGCCGTTACTTTTACTTCCATAGGCAAGAACGAAGGAACTGCAATGGCAATAGCGATTGCAGCCGGTATGGGACTTATGGCAATTCCTCCCGCAATAACGCCTATTGTGCAGATACCTTTTATGGTGGGATATTTGAAAATGGCAAATGTTGTTGAGAGATTCTTTAAGAAATAAAAATGCTCATAAAAAGTGCTTTTATTTTTTGATTATATGTGTATAATACACATAGGAGATGATGCGAAATGAAATTTAACAAAAGAAGAATGTATGCGGGTAAGTTTGGGTTTAAGATGAACAATATTATATATGCGATTTTTCTTGCGTCCCTTGCAGAAAAACCTTCCTACGGATATTCGCTTGTGGAAAAGTTGGAGGAATACGGAGTGGATAGCAGTTTTGTTCCTTACGGTGCCGCATACAGGATTTTGAGAAATATGGAAGTCGAAGGATTGGTAGTGTCAAAATGGGATACGTCCGGAAGCGGACCTGCCAAGAGAATATACGAAATAACGGATAATGGCTTTCAATTTCTTAGAGATTGGGTAAAAGTCTCGAAAAAGAATCTTGAATTAATGGAGAAAATTTTAAACAAAATATCGGAGGTGGTAGAAGATGGCAAAAATAAGTGATACCTGGCACGGAATTCCAAGAAAGGAAATTCCTTGGTATCCTACGGTTGACGAAAGCAAATGTATCGGCTGCGGGTTGTGTTTTGTTACCTGCGGGAGAAATGTGTACGTAATGGAAGGCAAAAAGGCAAAAGTTGCCAATCCTTACAATTGCCTTGTGGGCTGCACTACCTGTGCGACGATTTGCCCCGTGGGAGCGATATCCTTCCCCGATAAATCCCTTGTTCACAAGATAGAGAGAGAACACGCAATTCTTCGTTACGTCCAGGAGGAGAAGAAAAAGAAGGGTGCAAAGATCGAATTGAGCAAGGCGCGCGCAAGTGCTGAGAAAATAATTTCGGAATCTCCTCATAGAGTGGAGTTTATCGTGGCGGGCCACATACTTGAGAAAGATATCCCTAAAAAACTTGTTGAACTTGTTTCAGGATGCGGATGCGATATAGTGAATTTCAAACTCGAAACGCCTTCTTTGAAAGTTTGCTTCAACGAGCAGGCTCCTTCCAGTGCAAGTTTTACGCTTGTTTCTCAAAATTTCGAAGATATTTCGGACTGTATGGAGAAAGTGGACAAGTTACTTGAAGATAATGACATAGTTATCGTAGAACATAATAAAATAACATAAATGGAGGTGGTAAGAATGACGAGGATTTGCTTTACTTCCGACCAGGATAACGGGTTGGATAGCGTTATGAGTTATCATTTCGGGCATTGTCCGTATTTTGTAATTGTGGACGTTGATGAAAACGGGAATGTTTCCAATGTGGAGTCGATTCCGAATCCGCTTGCCGATGAACATAATCCCGGAGAACTTCCAGCCTTTATGAAATCCAAAGGCGTGAATGTGATAATAACGGGCGGTATGGGCCCGAAAGCACAACAGTATTTTGCGGATTACGGGATAAAGCCTGTGATTGGCGCATACGGAAAAGTTCGGGATGTACTTGAAGAATACCTGCAAAAGAAAGTGCGCTATGTTCCGAATCCGGTAGAGGCCTCTCATAAAGAAGAAAAGTCAGGGGAAAGCGACGAGGCGGAAAGGCTTAAAAAAGAAGTGGCTTTTTTGCGGGAAGAGATTGCGGATTTGAAGTCTTTGATCAGAAGCCTCGAGGAGAAGTTAAAGTAATATGAATATCTGGGGAGCTGTTATTTACGGAATTGTTGTTATAGCGAGTTATATCTATGCTTTCAAGAAAGATAAAGAAAAAGGGAAAAAAGGACTGCAGAAAGGTTGGAAGCAGTTTTTAAAACAGCTCCCCTTTGTTTTCTCCATATTTCTTTTAATAGGTTTATTTGATGTTTTTATTCCCAAAAGTGTTGTTGTTTCGGTACTCGGGCGTGGAAGGGGCTTTCTCGCCATTCTTAATGCTGCGCTGGTCGGTTCCGTTGTAGGTGGGCCGGTTTCTTCGGTTTACCCGTTGGGAGCCGTATTGCTCAAGAAGGGGGCTACCCTTGCCGTAGCCGCCGTTTTTATGAATGCCTGGATAATGGTCGGTTTTATATCTATGCCGTTTG
>Ga0256842_1002364_pt1 | contig 13628 bp, 12 predicted proteins | sample 4559240metaG_FD_185973 | JGI IMG/M metagenome (GOLD analysis project Ga0256842, IMG submission 185973) | Hydrothermal vent microbial communities from Guaymas Basin, Mexico - 4559-240 | ecosystem: Environmental > Aquatic > Marine > Hydrothermal vents | place: Mexico: Guaymas Basin | collected...
TCAGCATCCTTTTTGTCTATTATTTCCCATACCTCATGTATTACTTTTGGAAGGGAAGGTAATTTTTCAATTACTTGTTCTTTAAGTTCAAATTCTTTTATCATTTACATACAATTGCTTTTTATCACCATTTTTTACACAATATTACTCCTTCCGTAGGCACACAAATATTTACTGCTAACATCATGCTGAATTTAGCTTCTTGGATATTTGATTTTTTAATAATAAAAAAAACAGTTTGATTCAACAAATAAGTCAGCATTTTTCTTGAAAAAATGCCTTAAAATCTGATAATGCAAAAACACACAAAAAAGAGATAAAAAAGCAGGGCTAAAAATGAAAGAAAAGATTGATGAATTGGAAAAAGAAAATTTTAAAGCACTTCTCTTAGAAATAGGTGCAGACAGACTTGAAGACAGACTGAATATAATAGAGGTGTTTTTGGATACAGAAGAGCATGTTTCTATAGAACAGTTATGTGAGCTTCTTAGAAAAAGAGGGTATAAGTATGATCAGGAATTTGTGCAAAAATGTATGGATGATATGGTCAGATTAGGGTTTGCGCAGAAGAAAAATTTTGAAGGAAAGCCTCTGCTATATGAACACAGACACTTAGGAAAGCATCACGATCATTTAATCTGCACAAAGTGTGGAAAGATAATTGAGTTTAAGGATGACAACTTAGAACTTTTACAAAAAAGGATTGCTCAGCGATATGGCTTTCACATGCTCCAGCACAGGATGGAAATATATGGGCTTTGTCACTCATGTTTGTCCAAAAGAAAGCCTCTTATGCCTCTTACCTTAGCAAAGGAAGGCGAAAAACTCATCATAAGAGACATAATAGGAGGCAGAGGTATAAGACAAAGACTTATATCTATGGGTATCAGGATAGGAGATGAGGTAGAGATAATATCAAATACAGGAGCAGGAAGACTTATAATAGCATGTGGTAATACCAGATTTGCTCTTGGAAGAGGAGTGGCAAATAAGATCTTGGTTTCTCTTACATAAGCTTTTTAAAGACAGGCAAGATTATATCTCTTAGCTGTCTAATAAATCTTTCTGAGGCACTTTGATTTTTATATCTTTCCTTTTCTTCTTCGCTTACAAGATGTGGAGCAAACCTGAGCTTATGCTTTATAATAGCCAAGTTGTCATCCATAAGAAATCTCTCATAAATGTGTCTTAATCCAGGAAGATCAAATTCTTCTTTATAGATAGCAGCTCCCCAGTCAATTATATATGGATATCCATCTGTGCCTATTATTATGTTATTAGCTTTTTTCAGATCACAATGAACAATTCCTAAGTTATGTATTTCTTTGACAAGCTTTTCAAATGAATCAAAGAAGGTTTTGGGCAGTATTTCCCCTTTTTTTATTTTTCCTAAGCTTGTCCCAGGTATATCTTCTAAAACCAATGCAAGTCCATCTATGATGCCATAGAACTTAGGCACTCCTTTTATTCCACAAAGCTTGCGATATGCTTTTGCTTCTCTCCACACCAAAAATCTTCCTACAGTGTTTTTAAAAAATGAGCCATTTCTCCTGTAGTCTTTTACTATAATCCTTTTTCCATTTATTCTGGTTCTCCACACAATAGGTCTTGTGCTTGCAGGTCTTCTCTTTATGATCTCAACTCTATTCATATCCACCTGTGTGTCCAAAGCCTTTATCTCCTCTTTCAGTAGGATTTAATTCTTGCACATCTTCTATCTTTGCACGCACAATCTTACTTATTATCATCTGTGCAATTCTATCCCCTCTTTTTATCTTAAAAGGTTTTTCACCAAGATTTATCAGTATCACCTTGATCTCTCCTCTGTAGTCAGGATCAATTGTGCCAGGAGAGTTTAACATGCCTATCCCATATTTTATAGCAAGCCCGCTTCTGGGTCTAATCTGAGCCTCAAATCCTTCAGGAAGCTCAACAGCTATCCCAGTTGGAATAAGCGCTCTTTGTCCAGGCATAAGCACCAATTCTGATTCTACCGCAGCACATATATCCATTCCAGCAGATTCTTTTGTCATGTATCTTGGAAGCGGTATGTCTTTGGCATGTTCAAGTCTTTTTACTTTAATCTTTACTTCTTCCATAGCTACCATAGCTTCCGCTCAGTTGTCCACATGCTGCCAAGATATCCTGTCCTCTGCTCTTTCTTATAATGGCTGTAAGATTTTTCTCTATTAAGATCTTTTGAAACTTTAATATCTGCTCCCATGAGGGTGGAGAAAACTCCAAATCTTTTGAAGGATTTAGAGGAATAAGATTTACTTTTGCTTTTATTCCTTTTAACAAATTGATTAGCCTTATGGCATCTTCTTCACTGTCATTTATTCCTTTTATAAGCACATACTCAAAAGTAATTCTTCTTCTATTTGGAAGAGGAAAATTTTTACAGGCAGAGATAAGCTCTTTTAAAGGATATTTTTTGTTTATTGGCATAAGAAAGCTTCTTACCTCATCAGTGGTGGCATTAAGGGAAACAGCTAAATTTACTGTGCAGTCTTTTCCCAAGCTTTCTATCTTTGGCACAATGCCACATGTAGAAACAGTAACTCTTCTATGAGAAAAATTCATTCCATAAGGATCTATCAATATCTCTATAGCCTTTATCAAAGAATCATAATTTGCCAGTGGCTCACCCATTCCCATAAATACTATATTTCTAAGCCTTTCAGGCTTATCCATATCCCTTTTTACCTGAACCACCTGTTCTATTATCTCTGATGTTTTCAGATTTCTTTTAAATCCCTGCTTTGCTGTAAGACAGAACTTACAGCCCATTGCACAGCCAGCCTGAGATGAGACACATATTGTAAAGTAACCTTTTTTTAGCTCTGGAATCAGGACAGATTCAATACAATGCCCATCTTTTAGTCTAAAAAGATACTTTTTTGTATGATCCTCTTTTGATTCCTGCACCCTAAGGAGCTCCAAAGGATTAAGCTCTGCTTCTTCTTTTAGCATTTTTCTTAGCTTCTTTGGTAAATCACTCATCTGGTCAAATGAAGATACAGCTTTCTTTAAAATCCAGTGCCAGATCTGCCTTCCCCTATAAGGCTCATAGCCTTTTTTCTGAATCCATGTCTCTAACTCTCTTCTATTTAAAGACTTTATATCTATCATGACTTCTTCATTGTTCTCATTTTTGCAAGTTCCCATACATAATCATATAAATGAAGTCCTTTGCTTGCTGCAACAAGTTCACCATCTTCTACACCGATACTTTCTGCCATATATTCTTTTAACAGCTGTATTGCTGCAAGATTTGCTGGAAACCCATTCCACAAGTCCCATGAGTTGTGGACTAATATAGGAGTTTGTCCACATGCAAATAAATGTGATGGGCTGTCAATAGTTAAATCATAAACAACTTTTCCAAAATGGATTTTACTGATCTTTTTTACCTTTCTTCCAATAAAATTATTATTTATGTCTAAGCGCTTGTATTTAAAGTTTTCCAAAAGCACAATATGTTGAACATTAGAAGATTTAATTATCCTGTCTTCCTTTGCAAAGAAGCTCTTGCGTGGTTTTTCAGAGTAAATAGAGAATCTTTCATCCAAGAATTTTAATATGGCAGAAAATCCAGATATGAGTTTGTCACTTGTAGATACTCCTGCATCACTGCTAAGCCATCCTATAAAGAGCTCTTCCAATAACTCTGGAGGAAGATTAAAAATAAAGTTTGGTATAACCTTTACTCTGCTTCCATGTATAAAACCACAAGATTTAAACAATTCTGCTAAGAATAATATTCCTATATTAAGCACTACACAACCATCTCTTTTTTCTATGTGAGGAGTATAATTGAATTCATCATTCATAAAGTCTAAGATACGAGATAGCTTCAAAGAGTCAGATTCTTTTATAGCTACTCTTAAAGCATTTCCTTTTGCATTATACCATCCATCAGCTAACCAAACTCCCATAAAGTATGCCATCTGTTTTGTTATCTTAAACATTCTTGGTATATTTCGTTGTTTCTGACATTTACATTTCAACTCTGGGATATCTCTTAGATATGTTTGTGATGCTATACTAAATGGCAGATGCCTGTTGTCTCTCCAAGATGGTTTATATTTTATCTTTTTATCTCTCAATTCTTTAAAAACATCAGCTGGTAAGTCATATACATATAATTTACTGCTTCCTCCACATAGACTAAGAAGATCTATGTAGCTGTTATCATATACCTTTAATCTGCTTAAGCACTTGGGTTCTAAAACCACATCATTTGCCTTTAGCTGATCAACTCTTTTTAACACTACAGAGCCATTTTCATAGACTGGTATCTTATGATCTTCTGTTAAGAGTAAGCTTCCAGCGCCATATAATTCCACATTTACCACATTATACTTTATGTTTCTTTCTATACTTAGAACTTTGCTCCAGACTGGCTCAAAGTCTTCATTTACAGAAATTACTTCTACCCTATTCCCATCTTTAAAGATTCTAAAGATATCTTCCACAGTAGTTACAACTATAGAGTCATTAACCTTAGCAACAATATTGGTTTTTCCATCTATACATCTAAAATATACAAAGAAATGCAGTTTCCCATCTTTTATCCTTGTGTCTATTCCTCTAAGACATGGGGGATCTTTCATGTATATACAGTCTGGCTCTCCTACTGTCATATAAGCCTGATTTGTATTGTATCCATCTTCTTTATACATCCTGATGACTTCTTCTATCTGTTTTTCAAGGTAGTATCCATAAGTGTATTCTTCACCTTCCTTTTTCTTTGAACACATAAGATATGGAAGATACTCATAGACATATTCTTCGCTTACAGGATTGGGTATGCCTAAGGATGGCGGAATATCAGGAATAAGAGGTCTTGTTCCAGGATACTTTACATGTATAGTTACATAATCAAGCTCCAACCTCTTCTGCCCTTTATAGCTTCCTCTATCTATCACATACTCTCTTCCTTTTTCCAATATCCGATATACTGCCTGAAACCATGCATCAGGTAAATCTCTTGCTTCTATAAATTCGAGTTCAAGTCCCATCGCTACTCCTCTTCTTTCTGTTCTATTACTTTAACTTTTAGTCTTAAATATCCATCTTGAGCTTCTTCATTGTCAGGAGCAATCTTTATCACCCGCTTGTAAAGATTAAGGGCTTCAGAGTAATCCCCTCTTTTCTCAAGTAGTCTTGCAAGCTGAAGCAAAGTAGCAATATCATTTGGTCTCAGCTTCAGAATATATCTGATATGTTTTATTGCTAAGGCATCTTTTCCCTGATATAGATAACATAAGACTATATATTTCCTAAGCGTTATATCTGTGGGATTATATCTTATGCCTTTGATCAGATAAGATAATATTTCACCACACTTTCCCTTTGGCCAAAGATAGGTAAACAGAAAATAATAAGGATAAGTTAATCTTGGATTTAGCTTTATGAGTATCTTAGCTTCCTTGTATGCCATTTTATCAGCCTTTTTTGCCCTGTAGATCTGAAATAAAAGTTCATGCGCATCTTTATCATCTGGTCTCTTTGCTATATATGCCTTTATGTGATTTAGCGCATCATCTATCTTTTGAGATTCATATTCTACTACAGCTAAATTATAGAGAGCGATTTCGTTTTTTGGATCAATAGAGAGGATTTTTTTGTATATATCTATTAAAGCAGCTCTATCTGCTCTTTTCTCAAGTATCTTTGCCTTTAAAACAAGCGCCTCAATTGAATAGGGATTTATAGATAAGGCTTCTTCAATATACTTTTCTGCTTCTTTTAAATTCCCATTTTTAATAAGGGTTTTGGCAAATTCTATTCTGGATTCTAAGTCTTTTGGCTTTAATTCTAAAAGCTTGGCAAAATAGTAAGATGCTCTTTCTTTATCACCAATCTGATTATAAAGTTCATAGATATTATAGTAAACTTCTGGATTTTTATCACCCATATCTATTGCCATCCGATAGTATGTAATAGCTTCTTTATATCTTTTTGCTTCACTGCACAGATAACCCAATGTTTTATATACAGAAATAAGTGTTTCTTTGTTTAAGTTTTCAGAAAAGCGCAAAATTTTTAGATATTCATTTATTGCTTTCTTTATCATCCCGCTTTTTTTATATTCCTCTGCCAAGCTGAGCCTGAGATCCAGCAGTTGCTGCTGCTTTTCAGGAAAAAGAGAAAAGCCTTTATCCAAGAAACTGCTTTTTTGATCCAATTCTTTGATATTCTTTAGCCTGCTAAGCCAATCATCAAAAGAAGGCTTTATTATCCAGGTTATATGTCCTATGTCTTGATTCTTAAACTTTATCCATATATCTGATCTGTATCTGTTAAACATGTCTTTATTCGGCAATAAAGAAAGTATTGGCTTTTGTTCATAAAGAAGAGACATTACATCTAAGTTTGGACAAAACAGCCTTACATAAAGATTAAAAGGCACATTTGTTGAGATATCCATGATTTTGATCTTATCTGTAGGATAAATTCTAAGCGTTTCTCCATCCAATATCTTTTTCAGCTCCCCATTTTGGACTATGGTCATGTAATAAAATTGGTGAGTGCTGAGAAATAGCCTATGCCAAAGATACAGTGCGTAAAGAAGAATTAAACAGATACACAGAAAGTAAAATATCCATCTTTTATAGAAAGGATAGGTTTGCCTCTTTTTAAGTCTGCGCTTTTGAGATATTGGTCTATCTTTTACCAAACTCTTCTTCCCATATCAGCAATATGGGGCTTGCTACAAATATGGAGGAGTAAGTTCCAACAGTAATTCCTACCAGCATAGCAAAAGCAAAGTCATGTATTACCTTGCCACCCAAAAGAAACAGGGCAAGCACAACAAATAGGGTTGTAGAAGAAGTAAGCACTGTTCTGCTTAGAGTTTCGTTTATGCTTTTGTTAACCAAAATGGGAAATGGCTGTTTCTTAGGCTTTCTCAGATTTTCTCTTATCCTGTCAAATACAATTATAGTGTCATTCAAAGAGTATCCTACAATAGTAAGGAGAGCAGCCACAATAGCTAAGGAGATCTCTTTTTGAGTAATCAAAAAAGCCCCAACAGTAATAGTTACATCATGAATCAATGCAATTATTGCTCCAAGCGCATATCTCAGCTTGAGAAACCAGCACAAACCCAATGTTACTATCATTGCAATAAATATAAGCCATGTTACCTTTGCTCCTAAGGAAAAGGCAGTGTATACAGATATTATAAGAGCAGTTGCCATAACTATGCTCATCATCCACTTCATCTCAAATCTGCCAGATATGTATATAGCAATAAAGAGGATGGAGTAAAAAATAGCAAGAAGTGCCTTCTGCTTTAGCTCTTTACCTATCTTTGGTCCAACCATCTCAACTCTTCTTATTTCAACACCTTTCTTAAATCTTGCTATAAGAGCATCTTTTACCTGATCATGGACTTTTGCAAGATCTATGTTAGTTTTTCTAACTCTTATCAGATATTCTGCTTCTTTTCCTTTAAATTCCTGTATTATGCTGTCATCTAAGTGTATAGGCTTTAGTGCCTCTCTTATTTCATCTATGCTTTTCTTTTTATCAAACCTTACCTGAATAACTACTCCTCCTGTAAAATCCACACCATATCTCGGACCTTTCCATGCCAATAAAAATAGAGTTATAAGGATAAGACTGCCTGAGATAAAATAGGCTATCTTTCTTTTTCCTATAAAGTCTATGTTTATACCTGGCTTTATAATCTCCATCTTTTTTCCTTCCTCTGCTTCTTTTTATATCAGCACTTTTTTAAGTCCTTTAACAGCATACAGATAATCAAATATGATTCTGGTTACAAAGATGGCAGTAAACATATTTGCTACAATTCCTATGCTCATAGTTACTGCAAATCCCCTTATAGGTCCTGTGCCAAATTGAAACAATATCAGCGCAGCAATAAGGGTAGTCAGATTTGCATCTAATATAGTGATAAAGGCTCTTCCATAACCTGTATCAATGGCAGCTATTGGGCCTTTGCCTGTTCTAAGCTCTTCTCTTATCCTCTCAAATATGAGCACATTTGCATCTACTGCCATACCAATAGTAAGTATAATTCCTGCTATTCCAGGAAGTGTAAGAGTTGCTCCAAACATGGCAAGTCCTGACATGATAAAAAGGATATTTAGGAGAAGGGCAAAGTCAGCAATGATTCCTGCTACATTATAGTATATTGCCATAAACACAACCACAAAAGCTCCACCCACAAGGGCTGCTTTTATTCCTTTCTCTATGGAATCTCTTCCAAGACTTGGGCCAACAGTTCTTTCTTCAATTACTTTTACAGGTGCTGGAAGAGCTCCTGCCCTTAAGACTATTGCAAGATCATGAGCTTCTTGCATTGTAAAAGCGCCTGTTATCTGAGCTCTTCCACCAGTGATCTTATCCTGAATCACAGGAGCAGAATAGACCTTGTTGTCTAAGATAATAGCAAGCCTTTTTTTGATATTCTCTCCAGTAATCCTTGCAAATATCCTTGCTCCTCTTGAATCAAATGTAATAAAAACATACGGCTCATTTGTTCTGGGATCTATCTGCACCCTTGCATCAGTGATATATTCTCCAGTAAGAAGGGTTCTTTTTTTCAGCAGAAATGGTATCTTTATCTCCCTTCCTGTTCTTGGATCTTTCTTTATTTGATATAGTATCTCATCCCCTGGTGGAATTTTGCCTTTTAATGCTTCTTCTACGCTGTGTTCTTCATCCACAAGTTTAAATTCTAAAAGAGCTGTCTTTCCAATAAGTTTTATTGCTCTTGCTGGATCTTTTATACCTGGAAGCTGAACAAGTATGGTATTGTTCTGCTGTTTTCTTATGTCTGGCTCACTTACACCAAACTGATCCACCCTATTCCTTATGGTTTCAAGTGCCTGCTCTACCGCCATATTCATGATTCTGTGTTTTTCTTCTGGTTTAAGCCTAAGGCTGATAAGCTTTTCTTTGTGGGTTATCTCTAATTCTGGATAATTTCTCTTTATTATAGAGCTAAGCACATCAGCATCTTTTTCTCTCATAAGCTTGATATCTATCCCTTCTAATCCAACCCTTTCCATCTTAAGATATCTTATCTTGTGCTTGCGCATCTCATGTCTTAATTCCTCTATCATCCTGTCTAAGTGAGTTTCTACTGCCTTTTTTACATCCACATCCAAAACAAGATGAATCCCTCCTCTTAGGTCTAATCCCAAGTGTATCTTTTTGTCAGGAAGTATCTTTTTTGCCCAATCTGGAAGGGCATTATAAATAGGAAGGCTTGGAATAAGATAGATCAAACCTACAAAAACAGCAAATCCTGCTAAAATAACCCTCCACAGAATTCCTCTGTTCATCTTTATTTAGCTCCTTTATTATTCCTGCGATTCCTGTTGAGCACCTCTTCCAATAACATAAGAGATAGAGCCTTTTTGCACCTTTATCTTTACCTTTGGGGCTACCTCCAATGTAACAGTGTTGTCAGATATATTTGTTATTACTCCATGAATTCCTCCTGCTGTAACAACCCTATCCCCTTTTTTTAAAGAGGCTAACATTTCTCTGTGCTGTTTTACCTTCTTTTGCTGTGGTCTGATTAAAAGAAAGTAAAAAATAATAAACATGAGGATGAGTGGGATAAATACACTAAATCCTGCTCCTTGCCCTTGAGCTGCCCCTTGATTTGATCCCATTGCATAAACTAAAAAATTTAGCATAAATCTTCCTCCTTTTGGTTTATTTTTTTATAAAATTCTTCCCTAAATTCTAAGATTCTGTCTTCTAAAATAGCCTCTCTTATCTTTTTCATAAGTTGTTGATAATAAAAAAGATTATGTATCGTATTAAGTCTATACACCAAAAGCTCCTTTGTGACAAAAAGATGTCTTAGATATGCCCTTGAAAAGTTTCTGCATGTGTAACAGCCACATTTTTCATCTATCGGCCTTTCATCCTTTGAATAACGAGCATTTTTTATAACAATTTTTCCTTCATTTGTAAAAAGAGTTCCATTTCTGGCATTCCTTGTTGGAATGACGCAATCAAACATATCCACTCCAGCTATTACTGCATCTATGATGTCCTCTGGTTTTCCAATGCCCATAAGATAGATGGGTTTGTTTTCAGGAAGAAGCGGAACTGTTTCTTTTACAATCCTGTCTCTTATCTCTTTTTCTTCTCCCACAGAAAGCCCACCAATTGCATATCCATCAAATCCCATCTGAACCAGCTCTTTTGCGCTTTTTTCCCTCATGTCCATGTAAACTCCGCCCTGAACAATCCCAAATATTGCCTGATAGCTTTTTTCTTTCATTAAAGCCAAGCACCTTTTTGCCCATTCAGTAGTTCTCTGAACTGATTTTTCTATATATTCCTTTTCAGCAGGATATGGCGCACATTCATCAAATGCCATTATTATGTCTGCTCCAAGAGATTTCTGGATAGCAATAGAATCCTCAGGCCTTATAAAGTGTTTTGAACCATCTATGTGAGATTGAAACAGCACCCCTTCATCTGTGATCTTTCTAAGTCTTGCTAAACTGAACACCTGAAATCCACCGCTATCTGTTAAGATAGGTCTGCTCCAGCTCATAAACCTGTGAAGTCCACCCAGCTCTTCTATAAGCTTATGTCCTGGTCTTAAGTAGAGATGATATGTATTAGCTAAGATTATCTTTGTGCCTGTTTCCACAAGATCATCTGGAGATACACTTTTTACACATCCATAAGTTCCAACAGGCATAAAAACAGGTGTTTCAAAACTGCCATGAGCAGTCTTTAAAATCCCAACCCTTGCTCTTGTATATTTGTCTTTATGTAATATCTGAAACTCTATTCCCATATCATTAATTTGCCTAAGGAATTATTGTATAAACATAGCATCTCCATAGCTGTAAAATCTATATCCTTTTTGAATAGCATGTTCATAAGCCTTCTTTATCAATTCCAATCCTGCAAATGCAGCCACTAAGAAGAGAAGAGAGCTCTTAGGAAGATGGAAGTTTGTAATCAATGCATCAACCACCTTAAACTCAAATCCAGGAGTAATTAAGAGATTTGTAAAACCCTTTTTTGGAACTATCTTTCCTTCTTCTAAGGCTACTGTCTCAAGCGTTCTCACCACAGTTGTGCCAACAGCTATTATCCTTCCTCCTTTTTCTTTTGTGCTGTTTATAAGATGGGCTGTTTCCTCAGGGATTTGGTAGTATTCCTCACCAATTTCATGCTTTCTTATATCCTTTGTCTTTACTGGCTTAAATGTGCCATATCCCACATGCAATGTTACATAGCTGATATTTACACCTTTTTCTCTGAGTCTCTTTATCAGCTCTTCAGAAAAATGAAGTCCCGCAGTTGGAGCAGCAACAGAGCCTTTTTCCTTCGCAAATATGGTTTGATATCTTTCTCTATCTATCTCATAGAGAGGATCATCTTCTTTTCTTTTAATATAGGGTGGCACAGGAACATGCCCTTTTTTTTCTAAGTATTCATCTAAGTCTGAATCATATTCAAATCTTATTTTTACCATACCATTTTCTAATATCTCTTCTATAATTCCTTTAAGTCCATTTTCAAATGTAAGAACAGTGCCTTTCTTGGGTCTTTTTGTCTTTATAAGGCAGAGTCTTGGATTTCCTTTACTGCTCAGTATAAGTATCTCTGCTTTTCCTCCACTGCTTTTTTTTCCATAAAGTCTTGCAGGAAATACCTTGCTGTTGTTTACTACTATCAAATCCCCTTTTTTAACAAACTTTGGCAGTTCAAAAAAGAATCTATCTTCCCATCTTCCCTCCCTTTTATATAAGATCATAAGTCTGGATTTATCTCGCTCTTTTAAAGGAACTTGAGCTATCAGCTCTGGAGGAAGATGATAATCGTATTCTTCAATATCAAATATTCCCATATCTTCTATCCTGTTATCTTTTCATTTTGATCTATAATAGGTGGCTCTACAATTAGCCCTGACCTTGCATTGAGATATGCCTCTACCATAAAAAGAGTTGCTCTTGAAGAAAGTTCAGGATATACAATTTGAATCCTTTTTGGTTCAAAGCTATACTTCTTTAACTTTGCAATCACCTCTGCCATCCTTTCAGCAGGATATATCATTGCAAGCCTGCCTTTCTTTTTGAGTATTCTTTTGGCTGCCAATATTATCTCATCTAAGGAGATAAGAAGCTCATGCCTTGCAATGGCCTTGGATGGATCAGGATTTATCCTGCCGCTTCCTTTTTTTCTGTAAGGGGGATTACAGACCACTACATCTGCAAAATTCTGAGCAAGAGGTATACTTTTTACATCTCCCACAACCACATACATCTTGTTTTTAAACCCATTTAATATGGCATTTCTGTGGGCTTGGCAAGCAAGCAATTTTTGTATTTCTACTCCAACTGCATAGGAGATCTCTTTTTTTAGCAAAAGTATAAGTAAAATCACTCCACATCCTGTTCCTAAGTCAACTACCACATCTCCTTTTCTAACTGTAGCAAAATCTGCCAGCCAAACAGCATCTACAGAGAATCTATAGCCATTCTTAGATTGAATTATACGAAGTTTTCCATTTAAGAATAGATCTAATTCTTCTTCTGGTCTTAGTTTAAGGCTATGGGAGTTGAATAATTTCATCTGGATCTATCTTGTTAAAGACTAATCCTGTCAGTATCTTAGGATAAAAATATGTAGATTTTCTGGGCATAATAAGTGAATTTGAAGTAACTTCTTTGACATCTTCTATCTTTGTGGGATTTAAGAGAAATACCATCTGATATTCTCCTCTTTTTACCTGCTCTATTGCCTTCCCCATATCTGTTGTATAATGAAATATCTTAGGATTATCCAGATCTTCTTTTGAAAATCCAAATATCCTTTGAAAAATAAGCCTTGAAAGAACTAACACATCCAATTTTTTTAGTGCAGGATGCAGATCATCTCCTATTTTATCTTTTGCAGACTCTTTTAAAGACAAAAAATATATCTCTTTTGAGCCATGAGAAAAGAATACAAATGCATTATTGTTTCTGCCAAGCTTAAGAAGTCTTTCTTCAATTTCTTGCTCATCCAAAATAGGCGATTCTGTTATTTCAAAGAATTTATTTGCCTCTTCCAAAAATCTGTTTAACTCAAATCCTTCAACCTTTTTCAATAATCTGTGGGATGGAAGCACTGTTAAGCCTTCATCTTCCATATTAGCCAAATACATCATAACAAACTCATAGGATTTGTTTGGATTTCTTCCATGCCTCATTCTCATTATGTCTCTAAAGTTTCTGCTGGTTTCATATCTGTGATGTCCATCTGCGATCATAATCTTTTTTTCTTTAAAAAGCTCAAAAAGTTGTCGAAAAAGAGATGGTTCATTTTCTATTATCCACATCTTATGTCTTGTCTTATCTCTAAATTCAAAGTCAATCAATGGAGATTTTATATCTACCTTTTCTTTAACAAGTTCTATTATTCTATTGGCAGGATCGCTGTATAGCCCAAATACTTGACTGAGCTGGGCACTGCAAGCCTTCATAAGTCTGAGTCTGTCTTCTTTATGAGCTGAAAAGGTTCTTTCATGAGGAAGAATCATCTTTGAATCAGGATCTTCAATTCTGACAAGTCCTATAATGCCCCATCTGTGTTTTATCTTTCCTTTTATTTCATAAGATATACAT
>Ga0256842_1002365_pt1 | contig 13627 bp, 19 predicted proteins | sample 4559240metaG_FD_185973 | JGI IMG/M metagenome (GOLD analysis project Ga0256842, IMG submission 185973) | Hydrothermal vent microbial communities from Guaymas Basin, Mexico - 4559-240 | ecosystem: Environmental > Aquatic > Marine > Hydrothermal vents | place: Mexico: Guaymas Basin | collected...
AAAATTCATTAGAATATAAAAAAATTTTAGATAAAGTTTTTAAATATGATGTAAATAAAAATTATAGTTTAAATAAATTACCTTTTATACCAGTTAGGTTATTTAAAGAGATTGAATTAAAATCAACAAATGAAATATTTAAAATTACAACTTCATCTGGCACAAGTGGGAATGTATCAAAAATATTTTTAGATAAAGAAACTGCTTTAAATCAAACAAAAGTTCTTACAAAAATAGTTACTCATTTTATAGGGAAAAAAAGATTACCAATGATTATACTTGATACAAGTAAAATTTTAAAAGATAGAAAAAGTTTTAGTGCAAGGGGGAGTGGGATTTTAGGCTTTTCTATTTTTGCAAGAGATAAAATTTTTGCTTTTGATGAAAATATGGAGCTTGATATTGAAAATTTAACTAAATTTATCGAAAAATATAAAGACCAAAATATTTTGATATTTGGTTTTACTTTTATGATTTGGGAATTTTTTTATAAAAAACTGCTTCAAAAAAATATAAAATTAGATTTAAGTAAAGCTATTTTATTTCACGGTGGAGGATGGAAAAAGCTTATAAATGAGTCTGTAAGTAATGACGAATTTAAAAGTAGATTAAAAGATATTTGTAACATTACAAAAATTCATAATTATTATGGGATGATAGAACAAACAGGCTCAATTTTTGTAGAGTGTGAATATGGACATTTACATAGTTCAATTTATAGTGATATTTTTATTAGAGATATAAATTTTAATGAATGTAAAATAGGACAAGAGGGGCTTATTCAGTTAGTTTCTACTATTCCTACAAGTTACCCAGGTCATAATGTTCTTACAGAAGATTTAGGGGTTATTTTAGGAATAGATGATTGTCCTTGTGGGAGAGGTGGTAAATATTTTAAAGTAAATGGAAGAATTAAAAAAGCTCAATTAAGGGGATGTAGTGATACCTTTAGATAAAGTAAAATATATTTTAAATAATAATGTGATAAATAAACCTATCACTCCTTATAATGAAATTGTAATTGAATTTTTAGAAGAATTTAGTAAAAAATTAAAAGTTCATCCATTATCAAAACTATATCCAGATATTTTAACACTTAGTTTTTGGTGTAGAAAACGAAATATTTTAAAATATAAAAAAGAGGTAAATAATAAAATAGGATGGGGGATTAGTTTTCATATTACTCCTTCAAATGTTCCTATAAATTTTGCTTTTTCTTATATTTTTGCATTACTTAGTGGAAATAGTGCTATTGTAAGGCTACCTTCTAAACATTTTGCACAGGTAGATATTATTTTAGATGTGTTAAAAAAATTATTTATTAAATATCCTTTAATTTCAAATATGAGTTGTTTTATTCAATATGAAAGAGATGATAATATTACAACTTATTTTTCTAATTTATCTCAAATAAGAGTTATTTGGGGTGGAGATGAAAGTATTGCAAATATAAAAAAATTACCTACAAAACCAAAACTTATAGATATTGTTTTTGCTGATAGATATTCTATAAGTATAATGGATAGTGATAAACTTACAGATTTTTCAAATTTAGCTAAAAAGTTTTATAATGATACTTATTTGATGGATCAAAATGGATGTAGTTCTCCTCATTTTATTTTTTGGTTAAATAATAACAAAGATAATATAAATAAATTTTATTTAGCTTTAAAGAATGTAGTAAAAAAAGAATATAATTTAGAATATATAATGAGTATGGATAAATTTAATCAAATTTGTTTAGATAGTTTAAATTTAGATATAGAATTTATTAAATATGATAATTATATTTATGTAGTTACTTTACATTCTTTACCAAAAAAGATAACTAATCTTAGAGGTAAAAGTGGGTATTTTTATCAATATTTTATAAATGATTTAGATGAAATAAAAGATATTATAAATGAAAAATTTCAAACTTTAACTTATTATGGCATAGATAAAAATGAACTTAAAAATTTTATATTTGAAAATAATCTTTTAGGAATAGATAGAATAGTACCTGTAGGAATGGCTTTTGAGATGGATATTATATGGGATGGGTATGATTTAATAGAAACTATGACAAGAAAAATAAAGGTGATATAATGGAATTAAATAAACAACAAATATTAGAATATCAAAGAAATAGACCTCCATATTTAATGATGGATTATATTACACAAGTAGAACCAGGTAAGTTTGTAAAAGGGTATAAAATATTAAATGAAGATGAGTGGTTTTTTGAGTGTCATTTTCCAGATGACCCTAATATGCCAGGAATGTTACAAGTAGAAGCTATTGTGCAATTAACAGCAATGGCTCTTTTTACAATAAAAGGGAATAAAGGAAAGGTTGCTTATATTACAAATTTAAAAGATGCTAAATTTTTACAAAAAGTTTTACCAAATACAAAACTTGAATTAGAAGGGGAGATTTTATCTATTCGTAGAGGAATAGCAAAATGTCAAGGATTAGCAAAAGTGGAAGGAAAAATAGTTTGTAAAGCAAAGTTTGATTTAGTTTTACCTCATATTATGGAAAAATTTAGAATAAAGGAATAAAAATGGTAGTTTTTGAAAAACCAATAGTAGCAAAAAAATTAAGAGATTTTCATAGATATTTAAGACAAAATGAAGGAAAAATAGGAACAAAAGTAAGAGGTATTGATATGAATATAAATAATGCTTGTAATTTTAAATGTGAGCATTGTTTTACAGAGGCACCAAGTGGAAAAAATGTAAAAGAAAGATTAGATATAGATACAGTAGCAAGAGTAGCTGATGAAGCTGATGAACTTGGTATTTTTGAATTTGATTTACAAGGAGGTGAGCTTTTAATAGATAAGCCATATTTATATGAAGTTATAAAAGCAATAAAACCTGAAAGATTTTATTTATATATAACAACCAATGGGTATTTACTTGATGAAGAAACAGCTAAAACATTTGCAAAACTTGGAGTAAGTAGAGTTTCTGTATCTATTGATAGTATGAATCCTACTGAACATGATATATTTAGAGGACATAAAGGGGCTTGGCAAAGAGCTATTGATGCTTTAAAATATGTAAAAGAAGCTGGGATGGAGCCTTATTTAAATATTACGGTAGGGCATTATAATGCTTTTAGTGAAGATGTAGAAAAGTTATGCCAATATTCAAAAGAACAAGGCTATACTACTCTTGTAAATGTGGCAGTTCCATCAGGAAATTGGCATAGTATGGAAGAGATTATGTGTGATGAAAAAGATACTGCTCATTTAATTGAACTTAGAAAAAAATATAAAAATATGATTAGAGATTTATGGAATCCATTTGATAAAAAAAATGAAGCAGTTTTAGGATGTAATACAGTTAATAGAATTTATATAACTCCAATAGGAGATGTTTTAGTATGTCCTTATGTTCATATTAAAATAGGAAATATTTTTGAAAATTCTTTAAAAGAGATAGTAGAATATGGACATAGTATTAAACATTTTAGAAATTATAATCCTCTTTGTATGGCTGGAGAAGATAGAGAATTTGTAAATAAATATCTAAAAACACCAGGTATTGGAGTATTTAGACCTCTTGATGCAAAAAAAATCTTTAAGGAAGAAGATTATGTTGAAAAATAAAAATATTATTGTTACAGGAAGTAATAGAGGGATAGGGGAAGCTATAGTTAAAGTGTTAGCACAAAATAGGGCTAATATTTTTGCTTGTGCACGAAAAAAAGATGAAAATTTTGAAGAAAAACTAAAAAAATTATCTACTCAATATAATGTAAATATTTATCCAATATATTTTGATTTATTAAATAAAGAAGAGATGAAAGAAGCTATTAAAACTATTAGAAGTTATAAAATTTCTATAGATGGTTTAGTAAATAATGCAGGGGCTATTTTTACAAGTATTTTTACAATGACTCCTATTGATAAATTTAGAGAAATGTTTGAAATTAATTATTTTTCACAAGTTGAATTTACTCAATATATAGTAAAACTTATGATGAGACAAAAGAGTGGAAGTATTGTAAATATCTCTTCAAGTGCTGCAATTTTTGCTAATGAAGCAAGAAGTGCTTATGCAGGAGCAAAATCTGCTCTTATTACCACTTCAAAAGTTTTAGCAAAAGAGGTAGGTAGTTATGGAATTAGAGTAAATGTAATTGCTCCTGGATTAACTCAAACAAAAATGATGATAGATTCTACACCTCAAGATGCTTTAAAAGAAACTATTGATAATAGTTGTTTAAAAAGAGTAGCAAATCCACAAGAAATAGCAAATGTTGTGTTATTTTTACTTTCAGATATGTCAAGTTATATTACAGACCAAGTTATTAGAGTAGATGGAGGATTAAGATGATAAAAGAGATTCAAAAAATGGCGAACCAAATGAGAAAAGATGCTTTAGAAGTTGCTTATAATGCAAAAGGTAAAAGTACTCATTTTGGTAGTGCAATGTCTATAATAGAGATTGTAGCTACTTTATATAAAGGTATATTAAAGATAAATCCAAATAATCCGCTTGATGAAAATAGAGATAGATTTATTTTAAGTAAAGGGCATGGAGTTTTAGGGTATTATACAGCTTTAGCAGAAGTAGGATTTTTAAAAAAAGATGAACTTTTTACTTTTGAATGTTCAAAAAGTTCTCTTATGGGGCATCCTATTCAATGTAAGCAAAAAGGTATAGAATTTACAAATGGTAGTTTAGGGATGGGGCTATCTCTTGGAATAGGAGTTAGTATTGCTTTAAAAAAGAAAAATTTAGATAATAAAGTTTATGTATTGATGGGTGATGGAGAATGTAATGAAGGGAGTGTTTGGGAAGCTGCTACTTCTGCACCTCATTTTGAACTTGATAATTTAGTATTAATTGTAGATAATAATAAATTACAACTTGGTGGGACAAATGAAGAAATAATGAATAATAGAGATTTAAGAGTAAAATTTGAAGCTTTTGGATGGGAAAGTAAAGAAATAGATGGTCATAATATTGAAGAAATTTATAATACCTTAAAACAACCAAATCCAAAAAATAAACCAGTGGCTATTATTGCAAATACAATAAAAGGAAAAGGGTTTAGTTTTAGTGAAAATAATAATGCTTGGCATCATGCTCCTATGACAGAAGCAAAATATAAAGAAGCTTTAGAAGAATTAAAGGAAAATTTATGAAACCAGCACAATTAAGAATGTTTGCGAAAATGGGAAGTAGGGCGAGTTTTGGACTAGCTTGTGTAGATTTAGCAAAAGAGATTGATAATTTAATGGTATTAACAGCTGATGTATCTACTTCTGCTGGACTTGAAAGATATAGAAAAAGTTTTCCAGACAAATTTTTAGATGTGGGAATAGCAGAACAAAATATGATGGGTATTGCTGCTGGACTTTCAAGTGAAGGATATGAAGTAATAACTACTACTTTTGCACCATTTCAAACTATGAGATGTTGTGAGCAAATTAGAGTAAATTTAGGATATATGCATCAAAAAGTGATAATGGTAGGACTTGCAAGTGGAGTTGTTTTAGGGGAGCTTGGTTTTACTCATTGTGCTTTTGAAGATATAGGAGTTTTAAGGTCTATTCCAAATATTACTATTATTTCTCCAGCAGATTGTTTTGAAACTATTAAAGCTACAAAAGAGGCTATAAAGCATAACAATTCAGTTTATATTAGATTAACTGGGGGAGCAAATGCAGATATGGTATATAAAGAGGATTATGATTTTGAAATAGGAAAAGCTATCAAATTAAAAGATGGAGAAAAATTATCAATTTTAGCAAGTGGAACAATGGTAGCAAAAGCGATGAAAATTGCAGATGAATTAGATGCAAATGTGTATAATATTCATACAATTAAACCTATTGATGAAGAAGCAATTATTGAAGCAAGTAAAACAGGATATATTGTAACTATTGAAGAACATAATATAATAGGAGGGCTTGGAAGTAGTGTAGCTGAAGTTATTTCTAAACATAAATTACAAGTAAAACATTTAATACTAGGAATACCAGATGCTTATACAAAAGCAGCTACTTATGAAGATTTACTTGATGAATATGGATTAACTAGCGAAAAAATTAAAAAATCGATAGAGGAATTTTGATGGGATATTTAGAAATAATAGATAAACTATCTATTCAAAAAGGTGATATTGTAAATATATCATCTGATTTACTTCCTTTAATGTGTGTTGTTAGAAAAAATAAAGAAAAATTTGATGCAAATTTATTTTTAGATAAAATTATTGAAAAAGTAGGAAATGAAGGAACTATTTTAATTCCTACATATAATTGGGATTTTTGTAAAGGAAAAACTTTTGATCCTAAAAAAACTCCATCACAAGTGGGCAGTTTAGGAAATATAGCTATTAAACGAAAAGATTTTAGAAGAACTAAGCATCCTATTTATTCATTTTGTGTAATAGGAAAAGATAGTGAATATTTAATTCAATTAGATCCAAAAAATGCTTTTGGTAAAGGAACGGTATTTGAATATTTATATCAACAAAAAGCTAAAAATCTTTTTATTGGTTTAGATTATAAAAAAGCTTTAACATTTGTGCATTTTCCAGAAGAGATAGTTGGTGTTGATTATCGTTATCAAAAAAAGTTTGTGAGTGGGTATAAACAAAACAATCAAATTATCAAAAAAGAATATCAATTTTATGTAAGAGAACCCAAAAAGTGTAAGATGACTTATATTGATGAGAAATTAGATAAATTACTAAAAAATTATTGGTATGATAATTTTTATGGAGTGTATTTTGGTATTGTAGATTTAAAGGAAATAGGTGATGTTATGATAAGCGATTTAAAAAATAATAAAGAAATAGTTTATCCTATTTTATAACTGATGTTACACATTATATTAAGTTCATAATAAAACAATGAAATATGTAGTGCGAAGCAAATAACTGGTTAATCTGATAAAATTTAATCAAAGTGGCAAGTGAATTTGAATTACATCTAAAGAATGTTTAGTTATAGAAAAAAACAATTTGCAAGAAGTCTTTATATTGTAAAAGATGTAAAAAAAGGAGAAATATTTACAAATGAAAATGTAAAAGCAATCCGTCCTGGATATGGGCTTCGTCCAAAATATTTAAAAGATATTTTAGGAAAAAAAGCAAAATATGATATACTAAGAGGAGAAAAAATGAAATGGGAGTTTATAGAATGAAAAAATTATTATTGTTACCACTTTTATTTTTTATTGGATGTGATTCTCCATTTGATAAAATGGATAAAAATAGTAAAAAACTAGAAAAAATTGAACAAAAAGTTCAAAAAATAGATGAGTTAGATGTTAAAATCAAAGATTTACAATCACAAATTAATTTTTTAAAAGAGGATATAAAAAATCAATCACAAGCTAAGCAAAATGTAAATGAAATAGTTCAAAAATTAGCTTCTTTAAATAAAGAATTAAAACAATTAAAGAATACTTCAAAATCAAAAATAGATTATTTTGATTATATAGTAATTCATCCTATGACATTAATTACAATTAAAGATAGTAATATTTATTCTGCACCATCAAAATCAGCCAAAATAGTAAAAATATATCCAAAAGCAACTACATTTACTACATACAAAGAAAAAAATGGATTTGTTAAGGTTACTGGATATTTTGTCAATAATAAATGGGTAGAAAATAAAAATGAATGGTGGATTTGTAAAAAAGATACCGCAGTTAAAAGATTAGGAGAATAGATGTTTAAAAAATTGTTTGGAAAAAAAGAAGAAACAGCTATGACATTTGGAGCTGAGAGACTTACCCCAATGAGAGAGGATTTTCCAGATGAAAATTTTTTAAATAAAGGTAGAATTATAGTAGATATTAGAGATGAAGAAAGTATAGAAGATTTAGGATATTATCCAAATTCAGTATTTATCCCTTTTGATGAAAATTTTGTAGATGAGGTAAAAAAACTAAATAAACCAGTTTATGTATTATGTGAAAAAGGGGTTGATTCTTATGAAGCTACCCTAAAGCTTAGAGAAGTTGGAATTGATGCTGAGAATTTAAACGGTGGACTTTATTATATAAGAGAAGTTGTAAATATAAAACCTATTAAAAATTAGGTATAATTTTAAAAATCATAGAAGGATAAATATGGGTTGGAAAGATTTTTTAAATAAACTAACTACAAAAAAACCGCAATCAAAGCCAAGTGAAGCACCAAGTCATTGGATAAAATGTCCAAGCTGTGGGGCATTGAGCTTTTATAAAGAAGTAGCAAAAGAAAATAACACTTGTCCAAAATGTGGATATCATTTTAGAATGAGTGCCGATGAGAGAATAGAACTTTTAGCTGATAAAAATACATTTAAAGAATATGATGCAAATCTTGAACCGATAGATCCACTTCATTTTGTAGATAAAAAATCGTATCAAAAAAGAATCCAAGAAGGATATAAAAAAAGAGGTAGAAAATCTTCGGTAATTAGTGGTGAATGTGAAATAGGTGGAGTTTTAACACAACTTGTAGTGTTTGATTTTGGATTTATGGGTGGAAGTTTAAGCTCAGTTGAAGGGGAAAAAATAGTCCGAGCAGTAAATCGTGCTTTACAAAAAAAATGTGGTTTAGTAATTGTAAGTGCAAGTGGAGGTGCAAGAATGCAAGAATCTACTTTTTCACTTATGCAAATGGCTAAAACTTCAGTAGCACTTGCGAGTTTATCTGATGCAAATTTACCATATATTTCAGTTTTAACAGATCCTACAATGGGAGGAGTTAGTGCGAGTTTTGCTTTTTTAGGCGATTTTATAATAGCTGAACCAGGGGCGATGATAGGTTTTGCAGGTGCAAGAGTTATAAAACAAACAATAGGTGAAGAGCTTCCAGAAGGTTTTCAAAGAGCTGAGTTTTTACTTGAACATGGACTTATTGATATGATAGCAAAAAGAAAAGAACTTAAAAAAACGATTTCTGATTTACTTATTTTAACAGGATGCAAATCAAAAGAGGCATGTAATTTATGATATATGCCCTTTTAGATTTTGAATTATTAAAAAAAAATCAAGTAAGTATTGAGCAATTTATAGAAAATGCTAAAAAAGTAGATGCTAAAATTCTTCAATATAGAGATAAAAATTCAGATATAAAAGATATAAAAAATAGACTTATAAAAATTAGGAATTTGTGGAATAAAACTTTAATAATAAATGATTATATTGAGTTAGTTGAATTTTGTGATGGACTTCATATAGGACAAGAAGATTTGCAAAAATATGAAAGCATTGAAAATATAAGAAAAAAAATTAAAAATAAAATTTTAGGCCTTTCTACTCATAATGAAAAAGAAGTAATTGAAGCTAATAATTTAGATGTTGATTATATAGGACTTGGTGCATATCGTTCTACAAAAACAAAAAATGTAACAAGTATAGGTGGTGAAAAACTACTTAAGATTGCTAAAATGTCGAATAAAGATGTAGCAATTATTGGTGGAGTAAAATTAGATGATGATATTCCTACAAAATATAAAGTAATTGGAAGTGGATTACTTCAATTAGCTTAATTAGAGGGGTTTATAAATGAATATAAATATTTACTCTATTGAAAAAAAAGAAGATTATAAATCGATAATAGATAATTTTATTAAACAATCTCGTCAATTTGCAAATGTAAAAAATATAACGATTTTTAATAAAAATATAGCAAAAAATAATAATCCCCAAACTTATTCACAAGAGTTTGAAAAATTTCTTACAAATGGGTATAATATCGCGCTAACTCCAGAAGGTAAATTAGTTGATAGTTTTGAATTTGCTAATTTATTAAAAGATAAACAAAATATCAATTTTTTTATTGGTGGAGCTTATGGGCTTGAAAATAAATTCAAACAAAAATGTGATATTAGCATATCGCTTACACCACTAACTTTAAGCCATAAAATAGCAAAAATTATGCTTTTTGAGCAAGTTTTTAGAGGACTTGCGATAAATAATAATCATCCATATCATAAATAAAGGATTTAAATGCAGCAAATGAAGTTGTATGAAGAAATGTTACTAAAAAGAAAAGAAGAAATTTTAAATATTTTAGATAATTTAAAAAATGAATTTAAAGATGTAAGTAGTTGTGATATAAAAGAAGAAGTAGATTTTGCAAGCTGTAGTAGTAATAATGAAAATAATTTTTTAATATTTGAAAAACAACAACAAGAATTAAAAGAGATTGAAGAAGCATTAATTGCTATTAAAGATGGAGAATACGGAATTTGTAAAATGTGTGAAGAGGCAATTAATCCTGAGAGATTAAAAGTTAAACCATTTGCAAAATATTGTATTGATTGTAGAGAAATTATAGAAAAAGAAAGAAAAATTTAACAAAGGGTAATTTTTACCCTTGATTAAATTTTTTAAAGGATACTAAAAATGAAAAAATATACTGTTATATCAATATTATATATATTTACAATCGGTCTTTTTACTTATATAAACACAAATTCAACTACAACTTTTAATCTCTTTGGAATTCATGTTACTTTATTAGATGCTTTATGGACTGTTGCATTTTTAGCAATTTTTTATTTAATATCAATTACATATTTTAGTATAGAAAAGTTTAAAAATTTTGTGTTTAGTAGAAATGTAAAAAAAGATAAAGAAAATATTTTAAAAAATATAGAAAATAAGATTCTTTTTAAAGATAAAGTTTTACCTATAAAAGAGCTTATAGAAATTGAAGAAATTATTGAGATGATAAATGGGGATAAATTAAAATTTAAAGAAAGTGAAAAATTATCTTTTATCAATGATTTAATGAAATTACAAAATGGTGAAGTGATAGATTTAAAAAAATATAAATTTTCAAAAGATAACCCTTGGTATCTTAAAAATTTAGAAAACAAAATAAATAAAGAAGACATTCAAGCTGCAAAAGAAGCTTTAAATACTCCACTAAAAGAAAAAGCTTTAAAATTACTTTCTAAAAAAGCAGATATTAAAGAAATTTTAGCAAATAATTATCCAATTACAAAAGAAACTATTTTAAATAATTTAAAAAGTGATAGATTAAAAGAGCTTATAAACAAATCAAATTTAACAAATGAAGAATATATTCAAATTGCTCAAGAAGTATATAAAATAAATGAAAATCCTGAGTTTGTAATGGAAATATTTAAGGAAAAAATAGTTGCTTATATATATCTTCTTATAGAATATGAAATGATAGATAAAGCGATGGAACTTGCAAAAGAAAATGATGTTAAAATTTTTGAATATTATCTACTTTTAAGAGAAAATGGGGTAAAGATAGATATAAAAGAGTATCTGAATGCTAAACTTTAATTTTCCTATAATTGCTTTAGCACCTCTTGCTGGATATACAGATTTGCCTTTTAGAAAAGTGGTAAAAAAGTATGATGCTGATTGGAGTATTAGTGAAATGATAAATGCAAATGCTTTGAAATATCAAAATGAAAAAACTTTAAAAATGATTCAAAAAAACTCAAATGAAACTCCTTATTCTGTCCAAATTGCTGCAAATAATGCAGAAGTTGCAAAAGCTGCTGTGGAAGTTTTAAATGAATATGATTTTATAGATGGAATAGATTTAAATGTAGGATGTCCTGTAAAAAAAGCTATAAAAAGTGGATATGGTGGTAATCTTTTAAATGAACCTGATAATTTAAGTGAAATAATTTCTACTATTGCAAAAACACATAACAAAAAGTTTTTTTCGGTAAAAATGAGAATAGGTTTTGATGAAATAAATGGAGTTGAAAGAGCAAAACTTATAGAAGATAGTGGAGCTGATATTTTAACAGTTCATGGTAGGACAGTTAAGCAAATGTATAGTGGTGAAACTAATTATGAAGAGATTAAAAAAATAAAAGCTTCTTTAAAAATTCCTGTTTTAGCAAATGGAAATATTGACAGCTATAAAAAAGCAAAAGAAGTTTTAGAATTTACAAATTGTGATGGAGTAATGATAGGAAGAGGGGCTATTGGTAATCCTTGGATATTTAAAGAGATAAAACTTCAAAGAAGTATCACAAAAGAAGAAAAAAAAGATGTTATAATAGAACATCTAAAAGCTATGATTGAATGGTATGGTGAATATGGAGTAATTTTATTTAGAAAACATCTTCATACATATTCAAAAGGGTATCAAGGTGCAAGTGAATTTAGAACAAAAGTAAATGCTATTACATCATCAAAAGATATGTATGAATTAGTTAAGGAGTTTTTTTGAAAAAATTAATTTTAATAGGAATTATTCTTTTATTAAGCGGATGTTCTGTAAAAAGTTATAATAAAACAGTAGTATATCCTGATCATACCAAAAAAACTTCTTATCAATCAATGAGTATTGATAAAGATGAGTGTAATTGTGATTATTATAATGATTATTATGATCCATTTTGTGATTGCTCTCGTGGAATGTATTTAGAAGATGATGTAGGATGGTAAATGTTTAATGGACTTATAAGAGAACTTGCAAAAGTTAAAAGTTTTAATAATAATATTTTAACATTAAAATCAAAATATATTCCAAAAATAGGGGATAGTGTAGCTGTAAATGGAGTTTGTCTTACAGCTACGAAAGTTTTTAATGATGGATTTAGTGTTGAGCTTTCACCTGAGACACAAACTAAGATTGCTATTGAAAATTATAAAAATTTAGTCCATATTGAACCTGCAATGAGACTTAGTGATAGAATAGATGGACATTTACTTCAAGGACATATTGATTGTATAGGAGAAATTTTAGAAATTAAAAATAATAAAAATTCTTATGATGTAATAATAAAAATTCCTACTGAATATATGAAATTTGTAATAAATAAAGGTAGTATCGCAGTTGATGGTATAAGTCTTACAATAAATGATGTATGGACTGATAGATTTAGACTTACTATTATTCCTCATACTTTTGAAAATACTCTTTTTAAAACTTATAAAATACATCAAAGAGTAAATATAGAAACAGATATGTTTGCAAGATATATTTATAATATGTTTAAAACAAAACCTAATATTAATGAAGAGATAGGCTCTTGGTGGTAAATGGCTAAAATAAAAACTAAATTTGATAGTTTAGTAAAACTTAAAAAACTAAAAATTGATGAAAAAGAAAGAGAAATTACAAAATTAAATAATCAAATAAAAATAGCATATGATGACTTAAATAAATTAAAAGATGAAATTTCAAGTTTTGAATATCCAAAAGAGGGAAATTTTGCTTTAATTACTCAATTTAAAATGATGCAAAATGCTATTTTTAATCAATTAAAACAAAAAGAAAACTATATAGAATTTTTAAAAAATCAAAAAAATATATTATCAAATCAATTAAAAGATATATATTTAGAATATGAGAAAATGAAATATCTTCAAGCAGAAGAGATAAAAAAATATATAAAAAAAATTAAACAACAAGAAGCAAAAGAATTAGATGAGATTGCTTTAATGCTTTATAAAGGATGAAAATGAAAATATTACTACTACTTTTACCATTTTTTTTATTTGCTAATGATGTAAAAGAAGCAAATTTAGTAAATTGTTATCAAATTTTTGATCAAAGAAGAGCGGAACTTGAAGCAAAACTTGATCAAATAGAAGAACAAAGACAAGCTTTTATAGCACTTAAAGATGCAAGTATGAATATATTAAAAAAGAAAGAAGCAAAAGTAAATCAAAAA
>Ga0256842_1002366_pt1 | contig 13625 bp, 15 predicted proteins | sample 4559240metaG_FD_185973 | JGI IMG/M metagenome (GOLD analysis project Ga0256842, IMG submission 185973) | Hydrothermal vent microbial communities from Guaymas Basin, Mexico - 4559-240 | ecosystem: Environmental > Aquatic > Marine > Hydrothermal vents | place: Mexico: Guaymas Basin | collected...
ATACATAACCATAAAAGCGCCTTTACAAAATTTAGTCATTGCACTTGACATTTCACTTGATATGGACAAAACAGACCTTTATCCGAATAGAATAGAATTTGCAAAAAGCAAAATAAAAAAACTTCTGAAACTGTTGAATTCTCAAAATACGGCATTAATTCTGTTTGACAAAAATTCATACCTTATTTCCCCTCCCACAAAAGATTACGCATCTTTAATCTACCTGCTTGAGCACACCGACATAAAAGAGCTTAAAAGATCGCCCAAAAGCGATATTGCAAATATGATAACCTCGGCAAAAAACCTCGTAAAAAACCCTAAAATCGTAATTTTCACATCCAATGCGAATTTTCCCAAAGAAAAAAATGTTTTTATATATTTCTGCTCAAAACAGCGGCTAAACGGAGAAAACGTATTTAACGCAGGATATTCTAACGAAAACCTAAAAGACCTTGCAAAAAAATTAAGCGCTTCAAAAAGCAAGGAAATAAAAATAAAAGACAAAACCGAACTTTTCTACTATCCTTTAGGCATCGGTATATTAATAATGCTTTTTGTAATATTTTTTCCGATTAGGAGAATTAAATGAAAAAACTGATTTTTTTGCTTTTTACCGTAAGCCTTTTTGCGTTTGATTATTTTACAATCAAAAAAGCCGATGAATTTTATAAAAACAAACAGTATCTTTTAGCGGCAAAGGAATATCTGAAACTAAATTCCCAAAAAGCTATTTACAACGCCGCAAATGCATACTATAAAGCCGGAAGATACAAAAAAGCAATTTCTCTTTACAATAAAATTAATAAAAAAGATTTACAATTTCAAAAATATTATAATTTAGGAAACGCTTACGCACTGAGCAGAGAATATCAAAAAGCAATAGAATCTTACAAAAAAGCGCTTAAAATAAAAAAAGACAAAGACGCCGAATATAATCTCAAACTCATTGAAAAACTATTAAAAAAACAGCATCAAAAAAACACTCAAAAAAACAAAAACAACAAACAGCATAAAAAAAATACTAAAAACGGCAAAAACAGACAAAACAAAAATAACCAAAAACAAAACAATAAAAAACAAAATAAAAAAAACAACCAAAAACAAAACAGCAGCAAACAAAACAAAAATAAAAACGAAAAGAAACAAAATAATACTACCCGGGAAAAAGCCAATAAAAACACAAAACCTTTCAATAAAAAAATAGAAAAAAAAGAATTTGCCAAAACAAGAGAAGCAAACACAAGCGACATCAGAATGAAATTTTACGAAAAACAGATAAAATCCCTTAAATTCAACACATTACTTATACCGTTAAAAGGAAGCGAATGAAAAAATTACTTTTATTACTGCCGGTTTTACTCTTAGCTTTTGTAAACGTCCATGTAAACAAAACAAACATTTATCCGGGAGAAGAGGTAATATACACAATCGAAGCCAGTGGAAACAATATAAAATTTCCGGAAATCAAATACATTGACGGCTTTCCCGTACAGGGCACGGCTATTTCGCAAAACATCACTATATTAAACGGAAATATGCAAAAAACCGTTTCCAAAAGCTATATATTTTTTCCTACCAAAAACGTTACGATTCCTTCATTTGAAATTCAGGTGGATAATAAAAAATTTAAAACCAAGCCTGTAAAAATCAAAGTAACCAAACCCAAAGAGAGCAAAAACAGCGACTTTAAAATCAAACTGTCCGTCAATAAAAACAAAGCATACATAGGCGAACCTATCATATTTAAAATAAAATTTTTCCAAAAAAAAGACACTTCACCCCAAAGCATAGAAATACAAAGACCAAGTTTCAATGATTTTATCGCCAAACAGATTTCAAAAAAAGAATATACCGATAAAGGTTTTAACATAACCGAATATTCTTTCTTACTTATTCCTCAAAAAGCGGGAGATTACAAATTAGGACCAATTTTGGCAAAAATAGGATATTTAAGCAAAGAAACGCCTTTTAATGATCCGTTTTTTAATCTAATGACGTCATCATTAAAATACAAAAACATTTTTTCCAACGAAGTTGACTTAAACGTTTCGACTATTGCGCAAAACAGCGTTTACGGAGAATTTAGAGCAAAATTAACAGCGGACAAAACCAAAATAAAAGCAAACGAACCGGTCAAAATCACGTTAGAAATAAAAGGATGCGGCGATTTTTACGATCTGCCGGATTTTAAATTAAACATACCAGAAGCCACCGTCTATGAAAACTCACCAAAAATAAAAACGTTTATTAAAAACGGTAAACTCTGCGGTACATACATCAAAGAATTCACCATAATTTCAAATCAAAACATTTCAGTCCCTGCAATTGAATTCAAAACATTTAACGGAGAAATTAAAACCGTTAAAACAAACAAACTTTTTATAACCGTTCAAAACAGCCACAAAACAAAAAACACACCACTCCAAAAAGAAATCAAACAAAAAATAATCTATAAAACCCAAACAAACTACATTATGCTGTTTTTAGTGTTTGTAATAGGTGTAATCGTCGGAATATTGTCAATATATGTAATAAAACTTAAACTTCCCGAAAACGACAATATAATAAGAAAAATAAAAAAAGCCGACGAAAAAGAACTTTTCAACATATTACTCGAATATTCTTATCATCCCGAAATTGAAAAAATTTTAAAAGACCTTGAAGAAAACATCTACAACAATAAACACAACAAAATAAACAAAAAACAGATAATAAAAATAATTAAATCGATTATAAAAAAATAAATTTCTACCTTTTCCAGCCTTTTTTCTCTTGACATCACATAATTTTTTACCTATAATTTCAGTCCACAACGACAAGTTGTGAAAGAAACGCTGACCCGTTAGCTCAGTCGGTAGAGCATCTGCCTTTTAAGCAGAGGGCCGCTGGTTCGAATCCAGCACGGGTCACCATTGTCCCCTTCGTCTAGGGGTCTAGGACACCGCCCTTTCACGGCGGCGACAGGGGTTCAAATCCCCTAGGGGACGCCATCAAAAACCTAGACCAAGGTCGCTTAGCTCAGTTGGGAGAGCACCAGCCTTACAAGCTGGGGGTCGCAGGTTCGAGCCCTGCAGCGACCACCATCTGCAATACCAAGTGTGGAGCCGTAGTTTAGCTGGTTAGAATGCCGGCCTGTCACGCCGGAGGTCGCGGGTTCGAGTCCCGTCGGCTCCGCCATTTAAATTATCTCTCGAAGTGTCTGTCACCATATTAATAAACAATGCGCAGTATTCAGTATTCAGCAAATATTAAATTTTAGCTGCTAGAGTGCCAATGCTTAATATTGAGTTTATAAGTTATGAGTTTTGAATTAAAAATAGTTTAATTTTAAATTCTAAATCCTTAAATATCTAATAATTACTACTTTTCTACCTACTAAATACTAACTGTTTACTGAAAATTTGTATGCTAAACACAATCTATCATGTATATTTGTAACAACTCAGATAAGTGATTTTTATAACTAACATAATTACTCTTAATTTAAGCAATATTTAAGAAATAAATGATATATTTCTATTACAAAACATAAACAAAGGAGCTAATATGGCAGTAAAAATCACTGATATTTGTATAAACTGCGGGGCATGTCTTGACGAATGTCCGGTAGAAGCAATTGTGGACGACAGCGAAAATCCAACAGGTGAAGAAATTTATTATGTATATCCTGATAAATGTGTCGAATGTGTAGGATATTATGACGAACCGGCATGTGCGGCGGCATGTCCTACTGAAGGATGTATTGTTTGGGACGAATGTAAAGAAGGACAAACTTGTTCTGAAAACAGAGGTGAACCGGGAGAACCTGTAGTAGAATAATCCTTTCACCCTCTTCTTTTTTCTTCAAATTTTGATATAATTCCTCTCTAAAAACTCAAGGAGAGAAATATGGAAAAAACTCTTTCAATTATTAAACCGGATGCTGTAGCTAAAAACGTTATCGGTAAAATTATCGACAGATTTGAAAGTAACGGACTTAGAATAGCCGCTATGAAAAAAATAAAACTTACAAAAGAAGATGCCGGTAAATTTTACGAAGTTCACAAAGAAAGACCTTTTTACAACGATTTATGCGAATATATGAGCAGCGGACCTGTTGTAGTAATGGTTCTTGAAGGTGAAAATGCGGTAGCTAAAAACAGAGAGCTTATGGGAGCGACAAACCCTAAAGAAGCGGCACCCGGAACAATAAGAGCGGATTTTGCAGAAAGTATTGAAGCAAATGCTGTTCACGGAAGTGACAGTCTTGAAAATGCAAAAAAAGAAATTGCATTTTTCTTTGCTGAAAGGGAGATTTTATAATTGGAAATCAATAAAAATTTCCAAGGTTTAGAGCTAAAAGCTAAAAGTAACAAATTAAAAGATGGTACATTTATTGTTGAAGGCAAACTTCAGGGAATAGTTGAAGTTGAATGTATAAAGTGTTTACAAACTTTTAAAAGAAAAATAAACGAAGATGTTAAATTTAAAATAGTCAAACCTCCTTTCAAAGGGTTTGATGAGGAATACGATATAATCGAAATGGAAAAATTTGACCCTGCTGAGCTTTTAAAAAGTGAAGTCGAATTAATTAAAAACGATTATAATGTATGCGATGAATGCAAACAAAAAGAATTTAACAAAGAATTTTAAGGAGAAACAATGGCAGTTCCAAAGAGAAGAAACTCTAAAACCAGAGGAGCAAAAAGAAGAACACATTATAAAATCAAATTAAGTTCAGTAATCAAATGCTCTAACTGCGGTGCTTATAAAAGACCTCACAGAGTATGCCCTAGTTGCGGTGAGTATTAATGAAAATAGCGATTGATGCAATGGGTGGGGACTTCGGTCCTGCGCCGATTATCGAAGGTGTTGTAAGAGCTCTTGAAAAAAAAGATTTCACACCGTATTTGGTGGGAAACGAAAAAACGATTAAAGAGTTGTTGCCTAAAAAATACCATTCCCGTGTTAGGTTTATAAATAGTGAAGACGTAATTGGAATGCACGAGAGTGCCACGGAAGCATTAAAAAGAAAAGAATCCACTATTTATAAGTCTATCGAACTTCTAAAATCAGGCGAAGTTGACGCTGTGGTATCCGCAGGTCACAGCGGCGCAAGCATGAGTTTAGCCACATTGAGACTTGGAAGAATAAAAGGAATTAAAAGACCCGCAATTGTAACTTTTATGCCTACAATTAAGAAAAAATATTCATTAGTATTGGATGTTGGCGCAAACGTAGACTGCGAAGCGTTAAATTTATATCAGTTTGCATTAATGGGTGAAGTATACGCTAAAGTAGTTTTGAACACTTCTAATCCTAAAATAGGTCTTTTAAGTAACGGGGAAGAAAAAAGCAAAGGCAATTCAATAACAAAAGAAGCTTTTTCTATGCTAGAGAGTTTTGATAATTTTATGGGAAACGTAGAAGGCGGCGATATATTTAAAGGTGATGTTGACGTGATTGTAACGGACGGTTTTATAGGGAACATTGTCCTTAAAACAAGCGAGGGCGTAGCAGATACGATAGGAAAACTGATAAAAGAAGAAATCAGAAATTCAGGAATATTACAAAAAATAGGAGCGCTTCTTCTAAAACCTGTATTCAAAGGGCTAAAAAAAGCTACAGATTATGCGGAATATGGTGGCGCTCCGTTGCTTGGTATAAACGGATGTGTTATAATTAGTCACGGAAAAAGTAATTCAAAAGCAATTAAAAATGCAATTTTCCAGGCAATGAAATATATTGAAAACGATGTTACCAATAAAATACAAGAGTCATTAAAGGTTCATTAATGTTTGCTAAATTCACAAGTATAGGTGCTTATGTCCCTGAAAAAATTCTGACAAATAAAGATTTGGAAAAAATAGTTGATACAAACGACGAATGGATTACAAAAAGAACCGGTATTAAAACAAGACACATAGCTGAAGATGAAGTAACAAGCGATTTGGCATATAAAGCCGCACTCAATGCGCTTAAAAATGCCGGTATGAAACCTGAAGACATCGATATGATTATTGTTGCCACCATTACACCAGATTATTTCACTATGCCCTCAACAGCCTGTGTCGTAGCCGAAAAACTAGGAATCGTAAGACCTGCGGTAGATATAAGCGCAGCCTGTACAGGATTTATTTATGCCTTGGCACACGCAAAAGCGTTTATAGAGAGCGGAATGTACAAAAACGTAATGATAATAGGCGCTGAAACACTCAGTAAAATCGTAAACTGGAAAGACAGAACCACTTGCGTGTTATTCGGTGACGGAGCCGGTGCCGCAATTATAAGTGCAACGGACAATAAAGAAGAGGCAATAATTGATATTGACATAAATGCTGACGGGAAATATCAGGATTTTCTAATTACTCCCGGAAGAGGCGTAAAACTTGGCTGTGAAACAGACAGGATTTGGCTTGAAATGAAAGGAAACGAGACATTTAAAGTTGCCGTTAAAACACTTTCGCAATCCGTCAGAGACATTTTAAACAGAAACAATATGACAAGTGACGATATTGACTGGTTTATACCTCATCAGGCAAATTACAGAATTATAGACGCAGTTGCGAGGGCAATTAAAATGCCTGCAGAAAAATCCGTATTAACCGTTCAAAAATATGGAAACACATCATCAGCTTCCATCCCTATGGCTATTAACGATATGTTTAAAGAAGGCAAACTTAAAAAAGGCGACATTATGCTTTTAGACGCCTTTGGAGGCGGATTTACATGGGGAAGTGCATTAGTCCCTTTCAATTAATTTTTTCTCACAGCTTTCAATAGCCGTCAATACATTGTCTTCCAATTCAGGAACATGTGAAAACACCAGTTCAAAAGAAACTTTTATCCCATCGCATTCAGTGTTTTCGAGCTTATTTTTTATTCTTTTTACAATTTTATTTGTAACTTCCAAACTGTTAAATGTCAATACTTTAAAAACATATCCGTTTCTAAAAACAAAATCAATATCCCTTAAACAGCTTTTAATGTCTTTGGCATAAATTTTGATTATTTTGTTTATTTGATCCGGATCGTAAAAACCTTCCAAAATATTCATATTTTTAAGTTCAATAAAAACAATCCCCAACGGTTTGTCAAATTCATTATACTCTTCAATCAGCACATCAAAATATTTTTGGTTAAACAAACCTGTTAAAGGATCTTTTATAACTATATCGGCTATTTTTGAACTTAATATTTTAAATGAAATTTCACCCAATAACTCATCTTTTCCGTTTACTATGGGAATATGTTTTAATTTATTACTCCTCATAAAATAGTATGCATCCAATATATTGGTTTTTACGTTTAATTTTTTGATTTCTTTTGGATTTTTAGTAATAAATTCTTTAACATTCATACTAAGCAGGTTTTTCATAAAAATTTCGAGCATATCGGAACTTGTGAAAATATATATGGGTTTTTTATTTTCAACCACATAAAAAGTTGAAGAATCACATTTATACATATATGCTATTAAATCCGAAAGCGTTTTTTCTTTAAGGTTTTCTATATCTTTGCAACACACGTTTTCGATATAATTTTTAAGTGTCATGTTTTACCTTTGCTTATTATTCGTCTTTTATTGTAGCATAGTTTTAAAGTTTATGCTATAATTTCATCTCAATTCGTAAAAGGAGAAGCTATGCCTAAAATGAAAACAAACAGAGGGGCGGCTAAAAGATTCAAAGTTAAAAAAAGTGGTAAAATCAAAAGAGGTGCGGCATACAGAAGCCATATCCTGACTAAAAAATCACAAAAAAGAAAAAGAAACTTAAGAGCCCCTAAATACGTGGATAGCACAAACATTAAAGCGGTAAGAGATTTACTGGCTATTTAATTTGAGTGAAGAAGCGGCAAAGCAGGCACAAAGCCTCACGCGATTTAGCGTCAAGTTGCATAGATGCACGCCAAACATTAAGGAGATAAAATGAGAGTAAAAACAGGTACGGTCAGAAGAAAAAGACATAAAAAAATATTAAAAATGGCAAAAGGCTTCTACAGCGGTAGAAGAAAACATTTCAGAAAAGCCAAAGAACAGGTTGAAAGAAGCTTAGTATACGCTTTTAGAGACAGAAAACAGAAAAAAAGAGATTTTAGAAAATTATGGATTATTAGAATCAATGCTGCATGCAGATTGAACGATATCAGTTATTCAAGATTCATTAACGGTCTTAAAAAAGCAAACATCGATCTTGACAGAAAAATATTAGCAGACCTTGCAATGAACGAACCGGAAGTGTTTGCTCAAATCGTAGAAAAAGCAAAAGCGGCTTTATAATTTATTTTATTTTCCCTTTTTGGGATTTTGTTTTTTTATTACAAGAAAGTGTCTGTCACCATAATTTAGGATATTTGTTATTTTTTTATTATGAAACTGCTATATTTTAATATTTCAAGACAGTTAAATTATTATGGATTAGTCATTGTTGGAATAATTAATTTTTTAGAATTTATAAAATTATTAAATTGTTAGACAATTAATAGATTGAAATTGTTAAACTTTTAAACTGTCATTTAATTTCTCTTACTCTTAATTTTAAATTTTTTTGCCATATAATCTTTGTCTCGTCTTTTTCATTCTTTTCTAACAATTGTGTCGGCAAATGGAAACATTACACAATTCACACTCGATAACATCTTATCACTTTATTATTAGTGACAGACACTAAATATAACATATTTTAAGGTCCCCAGACACCTGCGGCACAGGACGATAAGAGGTGCTCTGCTCCCTTCCGGGCCTGAAGCGTTGCCTCTTACCGCCCTTGCACAGGGCTGAGGATGCGAAATTATATCAAAAATTTCAGCTATTTTCCAATAAATCGGTCTTTTTTTCCATTATATAATGATAAAGACTCAAAACTGCTAAAGCGGGCGCAAAAATGTTTACTAAAGGAATAAAATTTAAAATCACATTTACAACAGCAAAACTCCATATCAGTTTTTGGTCAATATCGATTTTACCTACTATTGAAGTTACACATTCATATAATGCGTTTTTTATCACATAAGCCCACAAAACGGTAATTAAAACAATATTGACAAAAGGAACAAAAAGCAGCGGATACAACAAAAACAATGCCACCAGAAAAATTAAAAAATCTTTTAATAAAATTGAAAATATTTTAATTCTGGAAAAATTACTGTTTATCTCCATATAAGAATATTCTTCTTTAATAAGATTTAAAATATATTTTTCGCTCAACAGTAAAAATCCCAAATACATACTGACAATATAAAAAGAATATAAAATAAATATTGCCAAAACAACCGACACTGCCTGTTCGATACTTTCAAAAGGAAAAATTCTTATTAATTTTTGCAGATAATTTATAATTTCACTTTTATAATAAAAAAACACAATTATCCAAAACACGGCAAAAATAAAAGCAATCAATATACTGAATATTTTCTTAGAAAGAAAACTGTTAAAGAGCGTAAAAAACACACCGATGGAAATTAAAACCGCCTGAAGCCAAAGTATCATAAAAATAAATTCCGCACCCGCATTCTGCACGAATTTAAATGGCAACAGATTAATCAAAAGACCGGTAATGTTAATCATATATCTCCACATCAAAACACCTGTTACAAACCAAACAAGCGCCCAAAAAATACCGTTAATTATTGAAATCTTTCTAACGTCTTCTCTAATCAAATCCTTAAACGACTCGACGACAGAATATAAAAATTCCATTTGTTTACCTTTGACATAAAAATATTTTATATTATAACTCGTTTTTGATTAAAAAATGATTAGAAAAGAAAAAGAAAGGTTAAAAATATAGTTTAGCAACTACCCTTCTGTTTTGAGCTCTTCCTTCCGGAGTATCGTTTGAAGCTATAGGATTTTCTTCACCGTATCCTTTATAAGTCAGTCTGTCTTTACTTACACCAAGCTGGATTAATGCCTCATATACTGCTTTTGCCCTTCTTTCAGACAATTTCTGATTGTATTTTGCCGAACCTTTTGAATCCGTATAGCCTTGAATTTCAGCTTTATATGCAGGATTTGCTTTTAAAAATTGGGCAAATTCCTCTACTTTTTTCATAAACTGAGGTTTGATTACAGCACTGTCATTGTCAAACGTAATGTCAAAATTATAAGTTAACGCGCATCCGTTTTTATCAACTACGACACCTCTAGGAGTATCAGGACATTTGTCTAAATAATTAGCCACCCCGTCTTTGTCGTCGTCTAAAGGACAACCGTTTACGTCAACGCCGACACCTGCAGGAGTGTCTGGACATTTATCAACATTATCATAAACACCGTCACCATCACTGTCAATTTGACATCCGTTTTTATCAACTTTAACTCCTTCAGGTGTATTTGGACATTTGTCCATAGAATCAACTATTCCGTCATTATCACTGTCAATTTCTTTTTTTACAGGTTTTTGCACTACGGCTTTTTCTCCGCCGAAGTTATATGCAAGCCCGACTAAAAAACCGTAATGGTTGTCGTTATTTCCGAAATCCCTTAATCCCCTTAACTCTGCGAACGTATTAATATTTTCATTAATGTCATATTTAACACCAACACCCAAATCGGCAACAATTCTGTTATCGTAATCTCCGCTTACCCACTGATACCCCGCACCGATAAATGCATATGGAGTCAGTTTACTCTCTTCAAGCGGGAAATAATGCTCTACGTTTAATAACGCTCTTGTTAAATTTTCTTTATTATCCAAAATTTTTTCACTTCTTTCCAGCTCTAATCTTAAAATGTGGTTTTTTGGTAAATATTTCCCTATTCTTAAATTAAAAAAATTATAATTTTCAATCGGTGATTTGTCCACATAATGTCTACCGCCGGCTATTCCCACCTCATATTGATTTGATGCAAGCAACATTGCGGCACTAAAAGATATACCTAATATTATTTTTTTCATTATTTTCTCCTTTTTTTGAGTAAAAGTGGCCAATACGACCACCGCCCCCCTGAAAAGAATTATACAAATATAACATGACATATAAATGATTTACATATACCAAAGAGCTTTAATTCCACCTACTAAAAACAAAAAAGACACCGCTCCTATTATAAGCCCCGTTATACGGGTTACGATTTTTAGTCCGTTTACTCCCAAAAATTTTGAAATAACGGCCCCGTTTCTTAAAATCAGATAAGTAATAAACGACGAAAGCGCAATTGCGATAAACAAAATAACTTTACCCTTTAATGTTGTATATTTTTCACTAAGCACTATAATGGTTGTAATAACACCGGGTCCGAATAATATCGGTATGGCCATTGGGATGATAGCCACATCGTCTTTTTCCGCCGCGGCACTGTGCTCGTCCTTTGTCGTATTTGTGGGTGCGATTTCCCTACCCTGAATCATGTTAAGGGCTATAATCAATAATATCACCCCGCCTATCGCCTTAATTGAAGGTATGTTTATTCCAAAAAACTTAAGAATCATTCCGCCTCCGAACATCGTAACAACAGAAGCGGTAAATACCGCAACCGTGGTTTTAAATGACACTGTTTTTATTTCCGAATATTTAACCAACGAAAGCATTATTGCGGCTGCGGCTATCGGATTTAAAATGGTCAATATAGAAATGGTGTTAAACAAAATGTCCCTAAACATTATTAGGCCTTTTTTATAAAACTATAACATAAAAAGCTATTTTAAACCTTTCAACCAGTTAATAAATTTTGAATTATCCAAAGTTTCTAAATTAATTTTTAATAATTTTAAAACATTCTCTTCACTGATAATTTCATTAAAAACTTATTTATTAATTGTAATATCGCTTATTACAAAAATAGGTACGTTATAAGCTACAGCCATTCCCGTTTCAACATAAATCCATGGTTTCTTTTTTCTCCGTTAAACAAAAAGATGATATAGAAAATTTATAAATTTCAGTGCTTCATCAATTAAAAAATTTGAAGCCATATTTAAAATCTTTAAGAAAAAGACTAATAACATCATTGCCACTACAAACATTCCTAATGATTGAGACACATTTTTAACGATGTTTTTCAAATTATTATACTGTCCTACAATTAATTTCACATCAGCCTGTTTTTCTTGTATTTCCCTTAATTTTCTAAAAAACTGATATACATTATTCAAAAACGGATTGTCTGAAATCGAATTAAAATTATGATTCACTATATAAGAATTATATTTATGTATAGCATCGTCTATATATTTTACGTTATCTTTATATCTCTTAAATACTTTTAAAATATGTTTCTCTTTATTATAATCAACCACAAACATGGAAGACAACATCATCAAATAAACATTTTGGAATAATACATATAAGTATATAATTAACTCTTTATTTATTGATGAGTTTTTGTGTTTTTTCATATAGGATATTATTGTTTCATAACATTTTGAATCTTTATTAATAAAATTTACAACATTATTTTGATTACCAATAATAAAAATATCGGAGTCCGGCTGATATACTTTATAAAAGCTGTTCATTTTAATCATTCCGTTATATTTGGAATAAGTCAATAAAGGTTCATAATTTTTAAATCCGTTTTCAAACTCTTGCTCCAACTCTTCTTGAGAGAGATAAATATTTCCATACATAAATAAAAAGTTAACTCCCAACGGATTAAAGTTATCATAATAATTATAAGATTTGTTTATTTTAACGTATTCTATAAAAAACCCTGTGATAAACGTGTCATAATTTACTAAGATATCATCATGCTTTATTTTATCAATGATTTCGCAAACAGGTCTATAGTGTAACTCATAGCATTCTTTTTCCAAAAGTTTTTCAATTTTTTCTTTTTCTTCATTTTTCAAAAACCCCACCCTGCTTTTATCAAAATCGCTTTCGAGCGGATTTTCAGATTCAATGAATGGAAACATCGGGTTTTTCGGGTCATATTTTTTAATATTATTAAAAATTTTTATATCAAACTTTTTACCATTTAGAGGTGCTATATATACTTCTTTTTCATCTTCGAATTTATAAAACGAACTCAATAAATAATTCAAATAATATAATTCTTCTTTAGAAAGATTTTCTTTTAACGGTCTTATTTTCAATACAAAAAAAGCTATTTCATTAGTAAAAAAATATATCTGAGCAGATTCAATGTAAATTTCAAAAATCTTTACACCGTCCGTAACAACAAATTCTCTATCATAAAGATTGACATTTAATTTTGCGGGTATATATTCGGTATTATCAAACTCTATATCTCTAAAAATTTTATCAAATGTAACTAAAAAATCATCTTTAAACTCTATTTTTTGTAATTTTTCTTTAATTTTTTCAATATAGTCTAAATCATAAATAAAAGAATGTACATAATATAATTCATTTCCATTTGTCTTTTCCATTATTTCCCCTTAAAATTTTATGTTAAAATTATCTTAATTATATAAAATTTTCCAAAGGATAAAAATGAAGTATTTAATAATTTTACTTGTTTTTATTAATCTTTTTGCCAAAGATGTTATTGAAAAAGGTTATTACTGCACATTAAACTGGACAAAATACACATTAACCTGTAAAGATGAAAGTGCAGAAAATCAAAGCGAATTCGCCGCAAAAAGAGTGGCGAAATTTACCGCCATAAGAAATATGCTTGAAAGAATAAAAGGTGTAAATATTACCTCTAAAACAACTATTAAAAACTTGATGCAAAA